>Ga0351968_1030_pt1 | contig 26595 bp, 28 predicted proteins | sample BONcelHFGM3001D5_FD_206755 | JGI IMG/M metagenome (GOLD analysis project Ga0351968, IMG submission 206755) | Enriched cells from coal bed in the Powder River Basin, Montana, United States - BONCAT cells FGM rep1 HSBNCT.FGM.300.1.D5 ...
AAGGAATAGACGGGCTTGTGGTGTTGCTTGCTCCGCAGGCCATGACCGAGGCTAAAAGCGCCGCTTTGGAAATAGTCAAGGCGGTGAAAAAATTCAAAAAACCTGTCGTGGCATCGTTTGTGGGGGCTGCGCGCGTGGCGCCGGGCATTGAGGTCCTGCAAAAAAATCGCATCCCTCATTATGCCACCCCTGAAAGAGCGGTGGCTGCCTTGGCTGTAATGGTAAATTACGTGAACTGGAGATTAAGTCCCAGAAAGGTAATAAGGCGTTTTTCAGTCAATTCCACGAAGGTCGATCGGGTGGTGAATTTAAATAAAAAACGCGGTCAGCTCAATGTGGGCGAGCAGGATTCCAAATCAATTCTGTCGGCATACGGTTTTACGGTGCCTCGCTGCGGGCTCGCCAGAACCGTTGACGATGCGGTCTCGACCGCCGGAGCTATCGGTTATCCTGTGGTGATGAAAATAGTTTCGCCCGACATCATCCACAAATCGGACGTAGGCGGTGTGAAGGTCGGGCTTAAAGGTCCCGGTGAGGTTGCAGATGCCTTCGAGCTTATGATGTCCCGCATCCGGGAGCGCGTTCCAAACGCCCGCATACAAGGTGTGTTAGTTCAGGAAATGATAATGGAGGGACGCGAGCTCATCATCGGAATGACCCGCGATCCGCAGTTTGGTCCCATGCTCATGTTCGGGCTGGGCGGTATATACGTCGAAGTTTTAAAAGATGTTTCTTTTCAGCTGGCACCCATAAATGCCCAGCAGGCGCTTAAAATGATAGTGGGTACGAAGACCTACAATCTTTTAAGGGGTGTGCGCGGGGAAAAAGCGGTGGACATGCAGCTAGTCGCCGAATGCATACAGAGGATATCGCAGCTTTCCATGGATTTTCCAATGATCTCGGAGCTGGATATAAATCCGCTTAAGGTTTCAAACGAGCTCTCAAGGGCTGTGGCGGTGGACGCACGGGTAAGAATCGTTTAGGTAAGAGGTGTGAAAGGAAGGGGATATGAGGTACGCCGACTGGAAAGAAATATACAAAGATAAAATTACAAGTGCCGACGATGCTCTTTCTCGCATCCGGGCCGGCGACAAGATTTTTATAGGCACAGGTTGTGCCGCGCCCCAGCTTTTAATAAACGGTCTCACCTCCGAAAAACGCGATGTAGCCGATGCCGAGATATATCATCTTTTGACCATGGGAGTTGCGCCGTACGCTCGCGATAAATTTCCCGACCGGTATCGGTTCAACAGTTTTTTTATAAGTGATAACGTTCGGGATGCAGTTCAAGAAGGGCTTGGAGATTACACGCCGATATTTCTCTCAGATATTCCGCGTCTTTTTGAACAGGGCCGGACGCCTCTTGATGTGGCGCTCATACAGACGACGCCGCCAAATAAGGATGGCATGGTAAGTCTTGGCGTATCGGTGGATGTGGTGAAGAGTGCGGCCGAAAATGCGCGTCTGGTTATTGCCGAGATCAACGAAAAGATGCCGTGGACCTGCGGTGACTCCCTGATTCCGGCAGATTACATCGATTATATGGTGGCCTCCGATTGCGAGCTCCTCACCTATGATCTAGTCGAGATGGACGACACGATAAGGCGCATAGGCCAGAACGTCGCGTCGTTGATAGATGACGGTTCCACGATAGAGGTTGGCATCGGCGCCATACCGCAGGCCATACTGGAATTTCTGCGGGACAAGAAGGATCTTGGCATCCACACCGAAATGTTTACAGACCAACTAATGGATCTCATCGAGGCGGGCGTGATCAACGGCTCCAAAAAACTCGTCAACAAAGGCCGGGTCGTCGCGTCGTTTGTGATGGGCACCAAGAAACTGTATGATTACATCAATGACAACCCGACCATAGAAATGCATCCTTCCGAATATGTAAACGACCCCTTCGTTATCTCGAGGCAGCCCAAGATGTGTGCGATAAACATGGCGCTAGAGGTCGATCTCACAGGTCAGGTATGCGCCGATTCTCTGGGGCATAAATTCTACAGCGGCATAGGCGGCCAGCTCGATTTCATAAGGGGGGCGGCGCGGTCGGTTGGAGGCAAGCCGATTATTGCGATGAAATCCACGGCGATGGATGAAAAGGTTTCGCGCATAGTTGCAAACTTAAGTCAGGGCGCTGGTGTGGTCACTACCCGCGGAGATGTTCATTATGTAATTACCGAATATGGCATTGCGGACCTTCACGGTAAAAATATACGCGAGCGCGCCATCTCTCTTATCGGCCTAGCCCATCCGAAATTCAGAAAGGGTCTTTTAGATGAGGCCAAAAGCTTGAAGTATGTCTATGAAGATCAAATCGATCTTTCGGCCATATCTTCCCGATACCCCGATCATTACGCTCATTGCCAAATCATAGCTGATGGCACGGAGGTGACCTTCAGGCCTATAAATGCCGCCGATGAGGAATCTATGCGCGACATGTTCTATGCCCTTTCGGAAAAAAGCGTGGAGATGCGCTTTTTTCAGGCGGTCAAGTCCATGCCTCACGCGAGAATCATGCCGCTTGTTTCCATCGATTACGAAAAAGACATGGCCATAGTCGCCACCATAGAAGACATCGCCGGCGAGAAAATTATAGGAGTTGGGCGTTACATTCGCACGTCGAAAGACGACAAGTTTGCCGAGGTATCGTTTATGGTTAGGGATGAATGGCAAAACCGCGGGCTTGGAAGGGCCTTTCTTTCGTCGCTTATCGCCATAGCCAAAAATGTCGGCATAGAGGGTTTTGTGGCGACCGTCCTTCCCAAAAACAGGCTCATGATGTCTGTTTTTCGCGGTTGTGGGTACAAGCTCAAGGTAGAGAAAGACGAAGACATATTTGAATTATCTTTTCGTTTCGATGGAAGCGTTTGAGAGGAGCGTGATATGAGACCGCTTATAATCACCGCGGCGATAACCGGCGCCGAGACCACAAAGTCGATGAACCCCGCCTTGCCGGTGACTCCAAAGGAGCAAGCCATAGCTGCAAGAGAATGTCTGGAAGCCGGGGCGGCCGTGATACATCTGCATGTAAGGGATGAGCAACAAAGTCCATCTCAATCGCTTGATCATTTTCGCGCATCCATCGAGGCGATACGCAAAGAGTGTGGGCCGGAACCTATAATTCAAATTTCCACGGGCGGTGCGGTGGGGGTGCCTATGGAGGAGCGCATCCGTCCGATAGTTGAGTTGAAACCCGAAATGGCATCGCTTAACGTGGCGTCGATGAATTTCGGTGACGACGTGTTTCTAAATAATCCCGTTGAAGTCAAAAAACTTGCGAAGCACATGAAGGAGCTTGGGGTGATACCGGAGGTTGAGGTCTATGACGCGGGTCATGTGGAGATAGCAAAAAAACTTTTCAAGGAAGGTTATCTTAAAAAACCCATACACTATCAATTCGTGCTCGGCGTGCAGGGAGGAATGTCCGGAGAAGAGAGAAATCTAAACTTCCTCGTGGATTCGATAGACCCCGACGACACCTGGGCAATAGCAGGTGTAGGTAGGTGGCAGAAGCCGCTTTCCAAAATGGCCGTGGAGAGAGGCGGTTTTGTGCGGGTGGGTTTTGAAGACAACGTTTATTTTGAAAAAGGTGTGCTTGCGAAGTCCAATGCAGAGTTTGTAGAACGCGTGAGTCAGATGGCCAAGGAATATGGCCGACCCGTTGCAAGCTGCGAAGAGGCTAGACATCTAATAAAATCCGTAACTCGTAAACCGTGAACCGTAAACCGTAAAATCCGGGACTCGGAACTCGGGACTCGGAAACCCGTAACTCGTAAACCGTGAACCGTAAATTTTTTCAGTTATCCCCTTGACAGATACATCTAAAAGTTAGAGTCTGCCGCCGATTTTTGATGGGCAGTTAGCTCCAATCAGCTTTATTTATCGATAACCTGGAAGGAATGCCATGATTGAGGTGAGATTTCATGGTCGCGGCGGCCAAGGGGCCGTAACGTCGGCCGAGCTTGTGGCCCTCGCGGCTATAGAGGATGGAAAATTTGCGCAGTCTATGCCTTCTTTCGGGCCGGAGCGTCGAGGGGCGCCCGTTCAGGCGTATCTTAGAGTTTCAAAAGATCAGATACGCGTCCGCGCGGAGGTTTTAAATCCCGATGTGGTCGTTGTCCTAGACGACGGGTTAATTGAGATAATGGATATCACCTCCGGTCTTAAAGATGGCGGACTTGTCGTCGTGAACACCAAGCAGACTGTCGATGAACTTAGAAAAAAGATGAATTATAGAGGCAAACTTGCAATCGTGGATGCGCTTACGATAGCTCTTGAAACCTTGAAAGTTCCCATCACCAATACGACGATGATAGGGGCGCTGCTTGCGGCGAGCGATTTAGTTCCGGTGAATCTTGTGGCGGACCAGATCAACAAACGCTTCAATCCAAAACTTGCCGAGAGAAATATAAGCGCGCTCAGGCGTGCGGCCGACGATACAAAAATCAGCGGCTAGCGGCGTTTTCAAGGAGAAGTATCAAGGAGAAGATAGATGGCTGACAGGACTGCTAAAGAAATCGAAGTGGGTTTTATCGTCGATAAACCGGGTGGGGCAAAAGGCTATCGCACCGGTGACTGGAGAAGCATGAAGCCCAGCTACGATAAAGAGCGCTGCATAAAATGCGGCGTGTGCTACATGTTTTGTCCCGATGCGGCCATCGGTTTCGATTCGGAAGGCTTCATACAAATAGATGAATTTTACTGCAAGGGCTGCGGCATCTGTTCCAAGGAATGTGTGACCGGCGCTTTTAAAATGGTGCCGCTTGGTTCGGAGGATAAAGCGAAGAAGAAATAATACGGCATTTCTAAAAGCCCTGAATTTTCATTGAATGCAGATCGTCTCAGTCGGTCAAAAAGATCTCCCCTTTGATGACCTGTTTTGTCGGACGATGGTTTTTAGAGGCGCTAATAGTTTTAAAATATCAATTGAGGGTTTCAAAGAAGGAAATAAAATGGGCAAGAGAAAAGGAATAGAAGTTTCGCTTGCGGTATCCGAAGCGGTGAAGCTCGCAAATGTCGATGTGATCGCGGCTTATCCTATCACTCCGCAAACGCATATCGTCGAACATCTTTCGGAGCTCGTGGCCGACGGCGAACTGGATGCAGAATATGTCTGCGTCGAGAGCGAACACTCCGCGATGAGTGCATGCCTGGGATCTTCCGCCGCGGGTGCGAGAACTTTCACCGCAACTGCAGGCCAAGGTCTCGAGCTCATGCACGAGGTCGTCTATTGCGCCAGTTCCATGCGGCTTCCAATCGTCATGGCGGTCGCCAATAGGGCGCTTTCCGCTCCGCTTTCTGTGTGGGGCGATCATTCCGACATCATGGCCGTGCGCGACACCGGCTGGATTTCCGTGTTCGTCGAAAATGGTCAGGAGGCTTTCGACCACACTATATGGGCGTTTAAGGTCGCCGAGGACAAACGGGTTCTTTTTCCGGTGATGGTTAATCTAGACGGTTTTCATCTAACCCATGTCGTGGAGCCAATTTTTATAGAAGATCAGGAAAAAGTGGATGCCTTCCTGCCGAAAAATAATTATCCAACTCCGCTTAATCCGAAAAAACCGGTCAACATGGGAACCTTCGCTCCGCCGAATATCTATACGGAAATAAAATTTTCTCAGGAAGAAGCGTTTTTGTCGATAAGACCCGTCATAGATGAGATGTGGTCGGATTTTGCAAAACATTTCGGTCGTGAATACAAGGCGGTTGAAACCTATAAGGCTGATGATGCCGAAACGGTCATCTTTACCATGGGCAGCTACAGTCAGACCGCTTCCGTCGCCGTCGATATGCTTCGCGAAAAGGGGCAGAAGGTCGGGCAGGTGAAGCTTAGGCTTTGGAGACCCTTCCCTTTCGAAGATATTCGCAACGCTCTCAGGGGAAAGAAAAGGGTCATAATACTCGACCGCTGTGTGTCGTCTGGCGGGCCCGGCGGGCCTGTGGCTTCCGAGGTGAGAAACGCCCTCTACGACCTGAAAGATCGTCCCGCGATAGCAGGTTTCATAGCGGGGCTTGGCGGAAGGGACATACTTCCCAATCAATTTGTCGAGATAATCGAAAAAGGTATCAAGGCCGCCGACAGCGGACAGGATATGCCTTTCGAATTTTATGGAGTTAGGAAATAAAAATAAGAGGTCAAACGAACATGCAAAATTATTCGGTCTATGCATCAAGGCTTGCAAGCAAAGATGAAAGCTTCACCCCGGGACACCGCGCCTGTGTGGGCTGTGCCGAGGCTTTGGCGGTAAGGCTCGTAGCCAAGGCAGCCGGTCGCGATGTGGTGATGGTAAATGCCACAGGCTGCATGGAGATTATCGCTTCGGGCTATCCGCTCACCAACTGGGAAGTTCCGTGGATACACACGCTGTTTGAAAATACCGCAGCGGTGGCATCAGGGGTCGAAGCCGCCTTAAAGGCTCTCAAGCGCAAGGGCAGGATGGAATCCACAAAAAGGGTGAAGGTTATCGGCATGGGTGGAGACGGCGGTACGGCCGATATAGGATTTCAAGCTCTATCTGGAATGCTCGAACGAGGCCATGACGTGCTTTATGTATGCTATGACAACGAGGCCTACATGAACACCGGCATACAGCGTTCAGGCTCTACCCCTTACGGTGCTTCCACCACCACCTCGCCGTCAGGCTCCAAGAGCATAGGTCAGCATACGTGGAAGAAGAATATGCCGGAGATCGTGGCGGCCCACAAGATTCCCTATGTGGCCACAGCCTGTCCCAGCTATCCGTTCGACCTCGAGGAAAAAGTGAAAAAGGCCATCGCGGTGGAAGGGCCCGCATATCTTCACGTATTTTCGGTGTGTCCTACCGGATGGCGTTCACCGTCGGAACTTGCGATAAGCATGGGTCGCAAAGCCGTGTTAAGCGGCGTGTTTCCTCTCTTCGAGGTCATGAACGGCGAATGGAAACTTTCCATGGATGTCGAAAAGAGAATTCCCTTCAGGGAATATATAAAAGGACAGGGACGCTTTCGCCATCTTGCGGAAGAAGACATCGAGTTGATTCAGAGACAGGTCGATAAAAACTGGGGTGAACTCAGGAAGAGATGCGGGCTTGTATAAAGGAAAGAATATTATGGATCTTAGTAAAGTTGAAATTATTTGCCGGAAGTACGAAAAGAAACCTGAACAGCTAATTGGCATACTTCAGGACGTGCAGAAGGAATATAATTATTTGCCTAGGGAAGCTGTTGAACGAGTGTCCCTCGAGCTTAACGTGCCTCTTTCGCGGGTATTTGCGGTCGCTACATTTTTTGGCGCGTTTTCGCTTACTCCTCGCGGTAAAAACCACGTCTGCGTATGCATGGGCACGGCTTGTCACGTGCGCGGAGCGCCAAATGTTCTTTCCGAGATAGAGCGAGAGCTTGGCGTTAAAGCAGGAGAGACCGATAAAGATCTTAAGTTTACTCTTGAAACTGTAAATTGCGTCGGAGCCTGCGCTCTAGGTCCGGTAGCGGTCGTCAACGGTGAATATCATGGCAAGCTCACCACTCAAAAGGTCGGAGAGCTGGCAAAAAAGATGAAGGAGTGAGTCGTGACCAAGTTTATTTCAGACACAAAGGCCTTGGACGCATTAAGAAAGACATGCGTTGACGAGCGAAAGGCCTACAAACAGATTATAGCGGTTTGTGGTGGAACCGGCTGTCATGCATATGGTTGCATGAAGGTTATAAATGAGTTTCGTGCCGAACTTGCCAAACAGGGTTTGGCAAAGGATGTCAGGCTTCGCACCACAGGTTGTCACGGCTTCTGTGAAATGGGCTCGCTTTGCGTTATTCATCCTTCGGATGTTTTTTACGTCAAGGTTGAGCCTTCAGACGTAGCGGAGATAATTTCTGAGACTGTAAAACAGGGCAAGGTGATAGATCGACTCGTTTATACAGATCCTGCCACGAAGCAGAAAATAGTGAAGGCTTCGGAAATTCCGTTTTACAAAAATCAGCACAGGCTTTTATTTGCTCAAAACGGCGAGGTCGATCCCAAGGATATCGAAGATTATATCGCCATAGGCGGGTTTTCCGGTCTGGCCACGGCACTTTCCGGCATGAAGCCAAATGAAATAATAGAAAAAATTAAAATTTCCGGGCTTCGTGGCCGCGGAGGCGGCGGTTTTCCTACTGGAAAGAAATGGGAAATCTGCGCCAGTCACGACAGTGATGCCAAATACGTCGTATGCAATGCCGACGAAGGCGACCCGGGTGCATATATGGACCGCTCCATCCTTGAGGGAAATCCCTTTGCAGTGATCGAGGGCATGATGATCGGCGCAAGAGCTATTGGCGCAGCGCATGGCTATGTCTATGTGCGCAACGAATATCCGCTTGCCATTGAAAACTTAAGCGCAGCCATCGCCAAAGCTCGCGAAATCGGGCTTTTGGGCGAAAACATTCTGGGTACCGGCTTTAGCTTCGATATTACGATAAATCGTGGCGGCGGCGCGTTTGTATGCGGAGAGGAAACCGGGCTTATAAGTTCTGTCATGGGACTTACCGGTGAGCCTAGGCCTAAGCCGCCGTATCCAGCGAAATGCGGGCTGTGGAATAAGCCGACAATCATCAATAACGTGGAAACATGGGCCAATGTGCCAATGATACTTGCGCGCGGTGAAAAATGGTTTGCCAGTATGGGTACCGCAGGTAGCAAGGGAACCAAGGTCTTTTCGCTCGTGGGAAAAATCAACAATACGGGGCTTGTCGAAGTTCCTATGGGAATCACTCTTCGCGAGATCGTGTATGATATCGGCGGCGGAATACCAGCTGGGCGCAAGTTCAAGGCGGTGCAGACCGGAGGCCCTTCCGGCGGATGTCTGCCCGAGTCGATGCTCGATTCTCCAGTGGATTTTGACGAGCTGACCAAAATGGGTTCGATGATGGGATCAGGTGGCATGATCGTTATGGACGACCGCACCTGCATGGTCGATGTGGCCCATTATTTCATGAAATTTCTAAGCGAGGAGTCTTGCGGTAAATGTGTTCCGTGCCGCGAGGGAGTGCCGCTGATGAAGTCGATTTTGGAGGATATCTGCAACGGCAATGGCACTGAAGAGAAAATAACGCTGCTTAAAGATCTGGCCGAAACGGTGGGCGCCGCGTCTCTTTGCGCTCTTGGGGGAACAGCTCCGAATCCGGTGCTGTCAACGCTCAAGCACTTTCGCGACGAATACGATGCTCATATTCGCGACAAACGCTGTCCCGCAGGTGTTTGTAAGGCGTTGATAAAATATCTTGTAATTGAGGATAATTGCGCAGGGTGTAAGGCGTGCGCAAAAGTTTGTCCGACCGGAGCTGCGGTGGCTACGGAGAGGCCCGCGACGATCAAGGGCAAGAAGAACGACAAACTCAAAGCCCATGAGATCATCGATGATAAATGTATAAAATGTGGCGCCTGCATCGAGGTATGCAAGTTCGATGCGGTCAAGATTGAATAGGAGCTTATAAATGCCAGAAGTTACGATCAAGGTTGACGGAAAAACGATAAATGCCAAAACCGGAGAAATGCTTTTGCCAGTGCTTCTCGCGGCTGGTTTTGATATTCCCCACATGTGTTACAACGAAGAAATAAAACCCTTCGGTGCATGCAGACTCTGTCTGATAGAGGTGGAGGTCGGTGGCCGTCGCAACGTCGTATCTTCGTGTTCGTATCCTGTAACCGAAAATATGGAAATATTTACCGACACCGAATCCATAAAAAAACATCGTAGGATGGTTGCCGAGCTTTTGCTTGCCAGATGTCCAGAGGTGGAACAAATCCAGAAACTAGCAGCCGCGCTTGGCGTGGTGAGCGGCTCTCGCTTCGCAAAGAAAGACGAAGGTTGCATCCTTTGCGGGCTCTGTACTAGGGCTTGCGAACAGGTAGTTGGTGCATCCGCAATTTCGTTTGTGGGACGCGGGCCTGAAAAAGAGGTCGGCACGCCGTTTCTGGATAAAAGCGAGGATTGCATAGGCTGCGGTTCATGCGCGTATATTTGTCCTACGCAGTATATCGAGGTGAAAGAGGATGGCGATTTCAGGGAGTTTCCGCTGTGGAAGGTGAAGTTCGAGTTCGCCAAGTGTAAAAAATGCGGACAAAACGTGGCCCCCAAAAAGCAGATCGAATTCATGATGAAAAAGGCCTCTATTCCCGAGGGGTGGTTCGATTATTGTCAGGATTGCAGAGAAGCGAAGTAGACGTTGTTTTCTAAAACCCCAAACCCGTAAAAAATATCAAACGAGGATCTCTAATAATTGCCCATCTGCTTACGGATTTTTTGGCATATGGATTTCCAGTCTTTTGATCTTGTTTTGAAGGCTGCTTCTGGCGACCTTTATTCTTATGGCCGTTTTGGTGATGTTATAATCGTTTTCTGCCAAGGCCGCTTCGAGAAATGCCCTCTCGTTTTTTGCGAATTCCCCGCCTTCGCCGGAAGGTCCACCGCATGAAAACAGCTTTATATGGCGACAATCTATGGATTTGCCGTCGGCCTGCACGGCAGCCCTGACGAGGGCATTTTTAAGCTCGCGGACGTTTCCCGGCCAGGTGTGTTCGCATAACTTTTTCACGGCGCCGCCGGTTAACTCTATTTCTTCTCCACTTGAAAATAAACATCCAGTCAAATGTCTTGCCAGAGCTGGTATCTCGTCCTTTCTTTCGCGAAGCGGAGGCAGGTCTATCGGAAATATGTAGATCCTATAGAAAAGGTCCTCGCGGAAGGTTTCTTCCTCGACCATTCGTCGCAGATTTCTGTTGGTGGCGGCGATCACGCGCACATCGACCGGAATTTCCTCGCGGCCTCCTATCCTGCGTATGGTTCCGGTTTCAAGCACCCGAAGCAGTCTCGTCTGAAGTTCGGAGGGCATCTCGCCAATTTCGTCTAAAAAAATCGTTCCCGCGTTGGCCTGTTCGAAAAGGCCGAGCTGTCTTTCCATTGCTCCCGTGAAGGCTCCGCGTTCGTGGCCGAAAAGCAGGCTTTCGATTATTTCACGCGGAATTGCCCCGCAATTGAGCGCGACAAATGGCCCTCTGCGCCTTCTGCTGTGATTATGAATTTCTCGAGCGCAAAGTTCTTTGCCAGTGCCGGTTTCCCCGGTGATTACTACGGCCGCGTCTGTCGGGGCCACTTGATTGATGAGCGCAAAAACTTCCCTCATCGCCTTCGAGGCTCCAAACATCGTGCCGAGCTGGGTCTTTTTTTCGGATCTTGTAAGCTCGGCTCCGGCGATTTTTTTATAGGAGATGGAAGTTTCGCCTATTTTGAATTCGCCCTGCTGGGGGATTGTCACTCTCGATATGCGAACATCGTCAAAAAATGTACCGTTGGTCGAGGAGAGATCGAGTAAATTAAGACCTCTTCCGTCAGACACTATGCGGCAATGCCGTTTGGAGACGAAGCTGTCTGTTACATCAAGATCGCAGGACGGATGATTGCCTATCAGTATATTGCCTGAGTAAAGGGTCTTTTTTAAAGTCGGCAATTTTGGGGAAGAAACGGAAAATTCCATTTTTAGATGTTTAAGTTTTTGGTTTGCAGGGTTGTAGCCGGATACGTTGGTGATGGAGATGTTTTCGATCGCGGTGTTTTGGGCGGGCATGGATTTTTTAGTGGCGATCGAAAGATTGTATTCGCCTATTCTTATTAAATCGCCTTCGTGGATTTTGGCATCGGAGGTTTTTTTTCCATTTATAAAAGTTCCATTTGTGGATGTGTCGAAAATGTGTATCGAGCCATCTATGATTTCTATTCGGCAATGATTTCTAGATATCGAATCCTCGGCAAGCCTTATAGTGTTTTCAGGATTTCTTCCGATGGTGAGAGGCCTGTCTTTAGAAATCTTTTTGAAGATTTTCGTTCCGAGACGTTCTATCGCAAGCTCAAGCATTTCCCGTCTATATTATCTTTCGCGCGCAGCGGTCAACCGACAAGTGCCCGGAAAATTTTATTTTTTGAGAACCTGTGGAATATGAATTTCAGTTGTTCGGCGGTTGGGACACTTTGACGATATGTGTTCCGATTGTCAGACATCTAGTGTTCTTCTTTTTGTCGGACTTGTGAGCGTCTCTAAAAAACCTGCTCATGACCGCCGTCATCTACAAATGATGTCACCCTGTGATTTGGTCCCGGAAAGCCGCATGAGAAAAGAATATGGCTGGATTGCCGCTTTAGGCACGCGGGAATAATGACAATCGTTTGATGATGAGTTTTTAGAGATGCCCTTGCTTTAATTTCTTTAATATAATAGATCGGGGCATTCTTAAAGAGAGGTGCCATTATGAAACTTTGTGTGATAGGTACGGGATATGTAGGGCTTGTCAGCGGTGCCTGCATGGCGGATGCCGGAAACGACGTGATCTGTGTCGATAAAAATGACGAAAAGGTGAGAAAGTTAAAAGACGGTGTCATCCCTATATACGAACCGGGCCTTGAGGATATCGTCAAACAAAACGAAAAAGAGGGACGTCTTTCATATACCACAAACCTTAGCGAAGGTCTCAAGGATGCTCAGGTGTGCTTTGTCACGGTCGATACTCCGCCAGACGGCGACGGTCGCGCAGACCTCACCAACGTCTTGGCCGTGGCGAAAAGCATCGGTGAACTCCTCGACCATTACGCCATTGTGGTTACCAAAAGCACTGTGCCGGTCGGAACCACCAAGAAAGTAAAGGCGGTAATAAGCGAAGGGCTTAAAGGTCGCGGGCTGGATCCCGTAAAATTTTTCGATGTCGCTTCCAATCCCGAATTTTTAAAAGAGGGCGATGCCGTAAACGATTTCATGAAGCCCGACCGCGTGATCGTCGGCGTGGAAAAAGATTTAGTCGCCGACGTCCTGCACGAGCTCTATCGTCCCTTCATGAGGCGTCAGGATCGCTTCATCCGCATGAACGTCGAATCTTCGGAGATCACGAAATATGCCGCCAATGCCATGCTGGCAACTCGCATATCTTTCATGAACGAGATGTCCAGGCTTTGCGAGAAAGTTGGGGCGGATATAGGTCATGTAAGAAACGGCATAGGCAGCGACCCGAGAATTGGCACCGATTTTCTTTACGCAGGGCTTGGCTATGGCGGATCGTGTTTTCCAAAAGACACGAAGGCGATAGTGGAGCTTGGCAAGGAATACGGTTCGAGGCTTTCGGTTGTCGAGTCTGTCGATCGCACAAACGACCTTCAGCGCGAGTGGTTTTGGCAGAAGATATCGGCGCATTTTGGAGCTGGGGCGGATCTCAAAAATAAAAAATTTGCGATATGGGGCGTGGCCTTCAAGGCCAATACCGACGATGTCAGGTTTGCCCCGTCGCTTTATATAATGGAAAAATTGCTCGCAGCCGGTGTCGGGGTGTGCGCGTACGATCCTGTCGCTATGAAAACAGGCAGTCATGCCCTTGGCCAGAAATCTGCGGACGTTACATGGATGAACGGCAACTATGAATGTTTAGACGGAGCCGACGCCCTCATTATATGCACCGAATGGCTTGAGTTTAGAAGCCCCGATTGGAAGCGCATCAAATCCGCCATGAAGGGTTCTGTAATCTTCGACGGTCGTAATCTCTATCAGCCGGCCGTCGTGAAAGAAGCGGGTTTTGAATATCATTCGGTGGGAAGATAAGGAAAGGCTGAGGAAAGGCTAAGGAAAGGCTAAGGCTAAGGTCTATTATAAAAAACTCGACCTCGACCTTAGCCTTGACCTTAGCTTTTCGCCCTCACGAACTATGGATACTAATAACGAGTCACCAGTCACGAGTCACGAATCACGGCTTTCATGGTACGTGATACAGACCAAACCCACGGCTGAAGAGGATGTAAAAAAACACCTCGATAACGCGGGCTTTGAAACTTTTTTTCCAAAAATACGTCAGGCTGTCCGCGGGCATCGTCGCGGCATCACGCGTGCGCGCGGGCTTTTCCCTTCCTACGTCTTTGCGCACATGGACCTGCGCGATCTCAACATGCATCATATGATACGCTATACGCGCGGCGTTCGAAGAATTTTAGGAGATGGCCAAACGCCCATATCGGTGCCGGATGAGCTGATAGCGATCATAAAAGAACGCACAAGCGACGACGGCATCATCGAGCAGGGTCTTATAATGAAAAAAGGCGACAGCGTACGCATCCGCACGGGGGCCTTTAAAGATCTCGTTGGGATTCTCGAAAAACCGGTATCTGCCGCCGGTCGGGTCAAGGTCCTTTTGCAGATTATGCATCACAAGGTCAAGTGCGATCTTTGTGCCGAAGAGATCGAAAAAATAACCTCATAAATTATCTATTGTTTATCTCTAACTATCTGAAATATAAGCAAAAAATAATGACGCAACGCCTTATTTTTTCTTGACCTTTTGGTCATATTCTAATAAAAGCGTTCAACTTCTGAGCGTTCATTTTTTGAGCAAACAGAACCCATTGAAAACAAAGTTGATTTTCAAACAGCGGCACACATTTTCGGACTTTCGAACAACCGGTGCTCACCTCCCAAAGTGAACGCGCCCCGGCGGTAGCCTGTCAAGATCAAGGCTAAGGCTAAGGTTAAGGTCGAGCAGATCCTAAATGTTCAATTCATTCAAAGAAATGCCTGTGTGGCAGGATGCTCTGAATCTCGCAAAGGGGATCTTCAGTTTAACCGAAAAACTACCGAGAAAAGAAGACTATGGCCTTACATCGCAATTAAGAAGGGCGGCGTTGTCTGTGTCATCAAATATAGCGGAAGGCTTTGGAAGAAAACACTCGAAAGATAAAATCCGTTTTTATTATCACTCACGAGGCTCGCTCGCAGAGACTCAGAGTCAGATTATTTACGCAAGAGAGGTCGGTTATTTTTCAGAAGAGGATGTCGAGAGTCTCATATATCTTACAGACAGTATCTGGAAACAGCTAAATTATCTCACCAGTTCATTGGAATCTAATATAGTAGATGCTTGACCTCGACCTTAACCTTAACCTTAACCTTTCTTATTATCCTTTTGATCACCAATTCTCACAAGCTTGGCTCAAACGAACTCACCGTCCTCGAGTCCCTGCACACGGCAGATGAGGCCATGTCGCAGCGCGAGCTCGCGCGCCGCACCGGGCTTTCGGTGGGTCTTATCAACGCCGTCATCAAAAAACTCGTAAGCACGGGCTATGTAAAGACGAGCCAGCTAAATCGCCGCTCGCTCGACTATCTGCTCACGCCGCAAGGATTTGCCCAAACCGCCATGCGTTCGTATCACTACGTTCTCGATACGGTGCGCTCCTACAAGACGATACACAGGAAACTCGAAACGATACTCGACAGCCACGCCTCGGCGGGAGTCGAGATTTTTTATCTCTACGGCGATGGAGAACTTTCGGAACTCATCTCCATGTTCTTTGAGCGCGGCCGCTGGGGAGTGCTCCGCCGCGGGCTTCCATACAGGGCCGACGGCAACTCCGTCGTCCTTAACACGTCGCCGACGCCTCTTGTTAACGACAGATATCGCGTCGTGAATCTCGTTTCGGAGCTTGGAGAGAAGCAGGGATGAGCGAAGAGCTTTTGGTGCTCAAAGATATAGCCTCAAAATTGAACGGGGCGAATTTTTCATACATGCTCTCCGGTTCGGTGGCCATGAGCTATTATGCCCAACCAAGAAATACCCGGGATATCGATATAGTCGTCACCATCAACGAAAAGGATGTGAAGAGGTTTGTCGATCTGTTCGCAGGGAATTTTTATATCGAGGAAGAAAGCGTGCTTTCAGAGGTAAAACGGCACGGGATGTTCAATATCATCCACAATGAGTACATCATCAAGGCGGATTTTATTGTCCTCGGCGAAGGAAGCTACGATAAGATATCTTTTGAACGTCGCAGAAATGTAGATATTGAAGGAGTTCAAATTGCCATAATATCACCTGAAGATCTGATTTTACGAAAACTCATGTGGGCAATGGACTGCGATTCGGAACTTCAAATGAGGGATGTTAAAAACATGCGGCAGATGTGCGACGACCTTGACGAATCCTATCTGGACAATTGGATCGGCAATTTGAATCTTTCAGATGTATATCTAAAGGCATTGCGGTGAACGATACTCCGGTTAATATTGAAGAGGAAATGATAAGACGCATGAAGAACCTAAGCGGTCTTGAGAGGCTTAAGATGGGCGCGTCCATGTTCGATTCGGCAAAAAGGCTTGTGATAGCGTCCATGGGAAACGGTGTGGATGGGTCCGTACTTAAGCGGCAGATTTTTTTGAGGTTCTACGGCAGCGATTTTAATGAGCCCGAGAAAAAGAGGATATTATCGTATCTTGGCTGTAATGGATGAAGCAAGCAAAGCTAAGGCTCAAGCAATGTTTTTCCGGTCTTTAGTCTCTTTTTCGCTCTAAATATTATACATGAAAATACTCGTCACAGGTTGTGCAGGTTTCATCGGATTTCATCTGACAAAGAGGCTTCTTGCCAAAGGTCACGATGTGGTTGGTATCGACAACCTAAACAATTACTATGATGTGTCTCTCAAAGAGGCGCGCCTTGAACAACTTGCAAAATACCGGGACTCGGAACTCGGGACTCGGGACTCGGAAACCCAAAGGGTTTGTCCGAATCCCGAATTCCGGGTTTCGAATTCCGGTTCTTTCGCCTTCATAAAAATGGACATCTCCGATCGCGCTGCGATGGAAAAACTCTTCGCCGGAAGTCAATTCGACCGCGTCATCCATCTCGCCGCCCAAGCCGGTGTTCGCTATTCCATCACGAACCCCCACGCCTACGTGAACTCGAACCTCGTCGGGTTTTTGAATATCCTCGAAGGTTGCCGGAATCAGTGGACGGGACTCGAGACTCGGAACTCGGGACTCGAAAAATCGGATGGTTCGTCCGAATCCCGAATCCCGAATTCCGAATCCCGGCATTTAGTTTACGCAAGCTCCTCCTCCGTTTACGGAAGCAACACCAAGCTGCCGTTCTCCGTAAGCGACAACGTCGATCATCCGATATCCCTCTACGCCGCGACGAAGAAGGCGAACGAACTCATGGCTCATACCTACAGCCACCTCTATGGAATTCCGACGACGGGCCTTCGCTTCTTTACGGTCTATGGGCCGTGGGGCCGGCCGGACATGGCGCTATTTAAATTCACCAAGGCGATACTCGCGGGCGAGCCGATAGATGTGTTTAACAACGGCGATATGCAGCGTGACTTTACCTACATAGACGATATCGTCGAGGGCATCGTGCGCGTCACCGACAAAGTTCCGGGACTCGGGACTCGGAACTCGGAACTTGGAACCCCAGAAGGTTCATCCGAATCCCGAATCCCGAATCCCGAATCCCGTTATCGTCTCTACAACATCGGCAACCACAGCCCCGTGGGCCTTATGGACTTCATAAAAACGCTCGAAGACGCGCTCGGAATAAAGGCCAAGGTCAATTTAAGGCCCCTGCAGGCAGGCGACGTGCCGGCCACCTATGCAGATGTCGATGACCTCATGCGCGACGTCGGCTTCAAACCTTCGACCACGATAAAAGATGGCATCGCAAAGTTTGTCGAGTGGTGGCGGCAGCATTACGGAAGAATGGATGGACCCCGATGAAAAAGACCATTTTGGTGCTCAATGTCATGGAAAAGGAGAATGAAAAGGCTAAATGGAGGGGTATCGAAGAGATGGCGCTCTCGAAGATGGAGCGTCGCCGGGCTCTAGCCCGACTCTCAAAGCTGAAAGGGTGACAGGCGAATGTGATAAGATGTAAACTTAACTAATAAAAGTTGACTTTTATGTTTTTGTTAAGTATTATATATAGTTATGATCAGTCATTATTCAGCATTTATGGGTCGTTTCGCTCGTCACGGCGTTCTTCACCGTGAACGGGTGAAAAACAATCCTGAAATGTTGAAGTTATTCGTGAAGTGCGGTTTTGTACAAAAAATCTACAGGAGTGGTCGTGTTTTTTATGAACTTACCGAAGCTGCTGTGCCGCTTCTTGAACAATATCGCAAAAAACTTCTGGAAGAGGTCAAGCTTTGCCTAGCCATCAGTCCCTCTTCGCGGGTTTTCGAGGCTCTCTTGAATGATGTGAGATTTTTGGACGAAAGAAATTTGGATGCCGATCCTTTTCTATTCCTTGGGGATTGGCAGCTGACTCGTCTTGTTACGCCGTCTCGTCTGGAACTTGCAAAACTTCGTTTTTATAAAGAACATGTTGAGGATCGCGTGAGGAAGATCGCATGACCAGCTCGAAAGGATTACAATCTTTTACGAAGGGGCAGCTTTTAGATCTGTTCTCGAGTATAGATGACGAGCTTCGGAAAAGGGAGCAGGTGGTGTCCATAACTGTAATCGGAGGTGCATCTCTGATACTTCAGGATCTGCGCGATCGTTCCACTGTCGATATCGATATCGTCAATCGAGGTGGAGGAGCCGAGCTGTTCGTGGAGTTGTGTGCCGATCGTAATGTCCCGGTTGATGTCGTGTCCGTGCTGACGACTATAGATTTTAATCAAACTCAAACGATCAGAGTTTTTGATGGGATTTTTCTGAAAGTAGATTCTATTCTTGCCGAAGATATCATTCGCTCAAAACTCGAGCGTTTTCGTAAACAGGATCCGGAGGATATTTATGTTGTCATAGGGAAAACAAAGCTCTCCTATGATTGTTTTAAAAGTATCATTCAGGAAATGCTTGTGGATTATATAGGTAACACAAGGGAGTTATGGCTGTCGGCCATGATAGTTGTCGAAGAAATGTATCCTGAACGGGCAGCGGATTTTGCGGAAACTCAAAAGAGCTTAAGGTGAACAAGCTCAAAGCTGAAAGGAAAACCGCCGAGGTTTAGATTTTGTTTTGAATTTTGAATTTTGGAAATTTGAATTTATTTGAGATTTGGAATTTGGTGCTTGAAATTTAAAAGTTGGCATAAGACGTAAGGTTTTTCCATTCACCAGTCTCCATCAAATATGTCGCCATACGAACTCTACATCCAGCGACTTAAAAAGATGCGGCCTGAAAAGAGGCTTATGATTGCCCTGCAGCTGTCTGAGCTCGTCAGGGACATAGCCAGACAATCCATTTTGTCCTCCAACAGGGGCTTGAGCCGCCAGAGTCTGGAAAATAAGTTGTGGAAGAGGATAGGGAGATGAATCAGGATGGAATGGTTCATCGGTTCCAAGAACAGCAAACACTTTGACGACGTGGTTGGAATAATAAGGGTGCAGGAGGGCGGGCTCGATTCCGGTTATATTGGGGAACAGCTCAAGACCGCGCGCATGAAAGAATGTTGGAAAAAGGCAAAAAACGAAGGCGTAAGGAGTAAGTAGTGTTTGTCGGGGAATGCCACTTTCTGTCATTGCGAGCCCCTTCAGGGGCGTGGCAATCCCGTGCAACTCATCATCCTCAGGATGCCTTAATTTATGACGACAAAACATTTTGAATCAATATCCAAATCCACGAAAGAGGTTGAGGCCTGTGCCTCCCTTTTGAAACGAGGGCAATCTGCCTCCGCGTTCATCGATGACTTCGATGTGCGCGATTGGGTTTCCTCCAAAGTTTATAACCGTGGCGTGGAATATTTCCGCAATGAACGGGTTGTCTCGTTTGAGGTTGACGATGAGGACAATATTCATGCCGAGGTGGAGGGTTCCGATTTGTATGATGTGGACGTTTCCTGGGAGCGGGATGGCGAGCCTGTGGTCAGGTGCACCTGCCCGTACGATTGGGAGCCGCTTTGTAAACATGCGGTAGCCGCGATCCTCTTCTGGCAGCAAGGCGGTGCCTCCGAAATAAGAGCCGATCGGTCCGGTTGCATCGAGGAGCCCCCGCCGGTGCCGACGCATTTCGACCGGGATGCCCATATAAAAGATATAGCCGAGGTGGAGAAGAGGACGAGGCGTTCGAAGAAGGCGCTCGAACCTCTGGGTATTCTCAGTAAACCCAAAGGCGAAATCTGCGGTGCTTATAAAATTTCATCCGGTTCGCGAAAAGTAAGCTATGACGTTGTTGTAAGGGATGCCGGAGAGCTCTCATACACGACCTGCAACTGTCCGGACTATCTCACAAACGAACTCTCCACCTGCAAACACATTGAGCTCGTGAAGATCCATTTAGCCAAAGTGATGAAGAAGCGGGGCGGTCCTAGGCGGAGAGACTGTAATATATGGATCTCCGTAATGCCGAAAAATTCATACGAAAATCCGATGAACCCGTACGAGGAGATACATATTCACGCGAGCGATCCCGTTGTCCGGGAGGCGCTGTTTTCGCAGAACGCCGGAATGGCGATGAATTGGAATGAAAATGGTTATCTCATCAATCCTGACGATGGTGCCTGCGCGAGCGAAAATTTTGCGGATGTCCTGAAGACGTTGAAACGCAGCTTCAAAAACAACGGTGCGACGAAGATATTCGTGGCCCCCGAGGTGGATTCCATCGTTGCCGGTATCGATGACGGGCGAGCATGGAGAGAGAGGATCGACAAGATCATCCGTTCGCCACATGAGTTCACTGAATGGACCGCGCTGAAGAAGACCATTCCCATAAAACTTTATGATTATCAGGAAGAGGGAATCCTTTTTGCGGTGCGCAATCGCAGGAGCTTTATCGGCGACGATATGGGGCTGGGCAAGACAGTGCAGGCCATCTCCGCCGCCCTTCTCATAAAGCAGATAAAGGGGAAAAACAGGACCCTCATCTTCTGTCCGGCATCTCTTAAGCATCAATGGAAGCGCGAGATCGAAAAAATTTCCAGCGAGGAGGCCCTGATCGTCGAGGGTCACAGAATCGTCAGGCGGGATATCTACCGGGCGACCCGGGCCATGTTCGTTATCGTCAACTACGAACTCATCTTCAGGGACGAAGAATTTTTTCAGGAATTTGCACCTGACACGATCATCCTCGATGAGGCCCAGCGAATCAAAAACTGGGAGACGAAGACCGCCAAGGGCATCAAAAGGCTTCAAAGCGAGTTCGCGATGGTGCTCACCGGCACACCGTTCGAGAACAAGCTAGTTGAGCTGCAATCGCTCTGCGAATTTTTGCATCCTAGAGCGCTGGGCCCCATGTGGAGGCTTATGCCCACCTACGGCAGCCTCGACGAAAATGCGCGTATTACAGGTTTTTCGAATCTCTCCGCGCTGCGTTCCAGAATAGCTCCGTTTTTTATCCGGCGGGAAAAGAAAGAGGTGTTAAGTCAGCTTCCTGAAAAAATCGTCAATGAATACACCGTGGAAATAAGCTCCGCTCAACTTGCGTATCACGACGACTACGCGAATTCCGTGGCGAGATTGCTCTCCAGAGCGAAGAAGCGCCCCCTTACGCCGGATGAGATCAGGAAGCTCTTCATGTTCCTCACCTGCATGCGCATCATAAGCAATGCCTTGGCACAACATGATTGGAAGCGATACCAGAAAACAGTCGATGTGCCGGAGCCTCTTACCTTGAGCCAGATCAGGGGGTTTCATTCTCCGAAGCTTATGGAATTCAGATCGGTGATGGAGGAGCTGCTGGACAGGCCAGACACCAAGTTTGTCATCTTCAGTCAATGGGAGAGGATGCTTCTCCTAGCCGAGGCATCCATCCGGGATATTCTGATGAAAAAGGGTCTGGAGTCGGTTATATTTTCGGGCAGGCTCTCAACGAGGAAGAGGCCTGAGGTGATCGAGAGATTTACCAACGATCCGAAGCTCAGGATATTCTTTTCTACTGATGCCGGAGGACTGGGGCTGAATTTGCAGGAGTCGGCGAACTATGTGGTAAACCTCGAGATGCCGTGGAATCCGGCGGTCCTAGATCAGCGCATCGGTCGCGTTCACAGGCTTGGACAAAAGAGGACGGTCAACGTCATAAATTTCATCTCGACAGGTTGCATCGAAGAACGGGTCTATGCTGCGGTGGGAAACAAACGCATGCTCTTTGAAGGGTTCTTCGACGGCAAGACCGACAATGTGGTGTTCGAGAAGAGCTCCACGTTTATTGACAAGCTCCGCGAGATCATGGGCGATGACGCTGAAATCGCCGATGCCGATGTCAACTCGGATGTCGGGGCGTCGGCGAATACCGGGGTGCTGGCGGATGAAGCGAAGATCGAGGTAGTCGAAGATTTCTCTACCGACAAAGATTCTCTGGCGCGGGCAGAAGCCGTTGTGGAAGGGGTCAACAATGGCGGCGACGGCGATGTCGGAGTCGGCCAGACGATCGACCTCACCGGTGTTTTGAACGCGCTTGGTTCGTGGATAGGCAATAAGGAGATGGCAATGGCGCCCGCGGGCGCGTTGAAGATCGGCATCGAAAAATCGGACGGAGATGTGAAAATAGCTATAAAAAAACCTCCACGGGAATTGATTCAAGGCCTTAAACAGACCCTCGCCGGTCTTGCGGAGATGATCGAAAATATAAATGCGGATCAGAACACGTGACCCGAAACGCGATTGCTGGGCGCATCTCAAAACCTGTTTTCCTCGTTGTCATCCCCGTCCGATCAAGATGCGTTTTTTGAACTCAGGTATCCGACCATCGCCGGGATTCGGTCCCTCCTCGAGTGGGCCCGCAAGAGGGCATTGAGGACGGATGTCACCTGTTTGGATGTGTCGAAGAGTTGCGCAAGATTTCCGTTGGACAGGGATTTTGACGAGGTCGATGCCTCCTCAAAAAAGAATTGTTCGGCGAACTGAGGAAAAAGCATGAATTTATCGAGATCTGATTCACAGGAGGCCCGGATGACAGAACAAGTATTTACTGCCGTGATTCATAAAGAGGGCAAGTGGTTCGTTGCAGAATGCCCCGAAGTTGGTACGGCAAGTCAGGGGAAGACGGTAGACGAGGCGGTGAAGAATCTTTGCGAGGCAACCGAACTCTATCTTGAAGAGAAACCGGCGAAGAAGACAATCCCGCCTTGGATCACGACCTTCAAGGTGGCTATCAATGGCTAAGCTTCCAATCATTGCAGGACGAATTATTATCGCCGTCCTCGAACGCCTTGGTTTTCGGGTCGTGCGTCAACGTGGAAGTCACGTTGTGTTGAGAAGAGTCGGTCGGTCGACGGATATATGCGTCGTTCCGATGCACCGTGAAGTCGCTGCAGGGACACTGCGAAGCGTGTTGCGGCAGGCAAATTTAACGCCGGACGAGTTTCTGGCGGCATTGACGCATAAGGCTGGCAAGATCTGAAGCCCTGATAAAGGAAGGAAAAAATAACCCCTGCCCCGCCGAATGGCGCGGGTCTGCGGTGGGAGAAAAATCTCCTGTTTTTTTCTAACAACTAACAACGGTTCTTACCTATGGGCCTGATTCGCTATAAAACATTTTCCGATGCCAGAGAGGATCTCGTGCTGGATATGATCAAAAAAGGCGCCGAGGATAGACCGCTGCATGTACGAATCGACTCAGAAGATTTTGATTTTCGTTCGCCTGTGCATGAGAAAGGCCTTTATCGTTTCAAGACATTTGCCGACGCCAGACGTTTTGATATGCAGAGTATGATCGAAAACGCCTGTAAGGGGAGGAAGAAATGATCTCCTTGAAACAACTTATCAGGGTTGAAGGTGGTCGACTTTGTCAAGCAGGAATTGAGAGTTTTATAAGTGGACCGGTTCATTGTTAATCCGCCTTCTTTTTCATTTCAATTTCTTTGAAATAGATCTCTGCGGGATAGTTATAGTCAAGAGACTGATGCTCCCGCAGATTGTTGTAGCGATCGAAGAAGCTGCCGAGCCACTCCTTGCATTCCCTGACATCCCGATAGCTGTTCAGATAGACTCGCAGAAGGAAGTGGTTATCGCCATAGGAACAAGAAAGTTCAGACATTATGTGTTGCGGTAATTTCGGATAAACTTCGGATAAACTTCGGATAGAGAGTTCTTTGGGCTAGGTGCTGAATGTTGTAAGAGATACGGCAAACAGGGATTTGAGTGATTTACTTATAAAGGGAATAATAGAGCGTCGAGGCTCAGGTCCCCGTATTTATTACATTTTGTCCATCGGACAGTAGGAGTGATAAATAGAAGGTATAGGGTGAAGGGCGGTGATCGGTAATCGGTGATCGGTATTCAGTAAAGCAGTATGCAGTTACCGATTACCGAGTTCCGGATCACGGTTTACGAATCCCTTAACCTTTAACCTTTAACCTCAAACAGGAATTAACGCATGAAACAAAATATCGCAGTAGTTGGCCTCGGATATGTCGGGCTGCCTGTGGCGGTCGCATTCGGCGGACGCGCGGAAGTGGTGGGCTTCGATGTGAACGAGCGAAGGATTGCGGAGCTGAGAGAGGGCCGGGACTCTACCGGAGAGGTATTTCCGGAAGATCTGCGTGCCGCGAAGATCAACTATACCTCCGACCCCTCGGCACTTAAAGACTGCAACTTCATCATCGTGGCGGTTCCAACCCCTATCGACGATGCCAAACGTCCCGACCTTACTCCCGTAATCAATGCGAGCGAATCCGTCGGTCGCAATCTCGCGAAGGGCTCGATAGTCGTCTATGAATCCACGGTCTATCCCGGCGTCACCGAGGAGATCTGCGTTCCGATCCTAGAGCGCGAATCCGGCCTCAAGGGTGGCGTCGATTTCAAGGTTGGCTATTCGCCAGAGCGCATCAATCCGGGTGATCGCGAGCACACCTTCACGAAGATCAAGAAGGTCGTCTCCGGTCAGGATGCGCAGTCGCTTGAAGCAATCGCAAATGTTTACGCAAGCGTGGTCACGGCCGGCGTTCACAAGGCGAGCTCCATCAAGGTCGCCGAGGCCGCGAAGGTGATCGAAAACACGCAGCGCGATCTAAACCTCGCACTCATGAACGAACTTTCAGTTTTGTTCAACAAGATGGGGATCGATACGCGCGAGGTGCTCGAGGCCGCGGGTACGAAGTGGAATTTTCTGCCCTTCGAGCCGGGACTCGTCGGCGGGCATTGCATCGGCGTAGATCCTTACTATCTCACCTTCCGCGCCGAGCAGCTGGGCTATCACCCGCAGGTCATCCTCGCGGGACGGCGCATCAACGACTCGATGGGCAAACACGTCGCCGAACAGACGGTGAAGAAGATGATCGACAGCGGCAAGACGATCAAGGGCGCAAAGGTCCTAGTGATGGGACTTACCTTCAAAGAGGATATCCCCGACATCCGCAACACGCGCGTCGTCGACATCATCAGCGAGCTCAAAGACTTTGGCTGCGAGGTGCACGTCTACGATCCTCACGCGGATCATCGCGAGGTGCGCGAGGAATACGGTATTACGATGCTCACCTCCCCTTCGGAGAAGGAGCCGTATGACGGTGTGGTCGTTGCTGTAAAGCACCGCCAATTCCGCGAACTGGGCGTGGAAGGCCTCAAAAAAATCGTCGGGTCTTCAGCCGTTCTTGCTGATGTCAAAGGGATATTCACACAAGAGGAGAGTAGATCCGCGGACATGGTCTATTGGCGCCTTTAGGCCAAAATATAGTTATTTTAACCTTGTAAACATTATACAATATACAATTATGCAATAATACATAATGTAATTATACATAATTCATAAATATGAAAAACCCCTTTATTTACGGAGACTTTGTCGGAGCGGACTTTTTCTGTGATCGCGAGGAAGAGCAGAAGGCGCTTAGACGCGATCTTGGCGATGCGCAGAAACTCTTTCTCATATCGCCCCGCCGCTACGGGAAGACCTCCCTTCTTAAGCGTGTCCTTGCACAGCTGGAGAGTGAGGACTTTATTGCAGTCTACATCGATCTCTACCGCGCCTCCTCTTTGCATACCTTTCTCGAACTGTACTGTGCGGCCGTTGCCGAAGCGGCGGAATCCGCTCTGGACAAGGCCCTCCGGTTTGTCAGTGAGGTCCTGCCGCGCCTGAGGCCAAAGATCACCGTCGATGCGAGCGGAACGCCCTCCATTTCGATCGAACCGTTGCTGACCGCTAGGGACACTAGGCAACTGCTCGATGAAGCCTTTGAGCTCCCGGCCACCGTTGCCAAGCGAAAGAAAAAAAACGTGGTCGTAGTCCTAGACGAATTCCAGGAGATCATGAATTTCGACGGTGAGGCGCTGGAGAAGGCGATGCGCTCGCATATCCAAGGCCATAGTGCCGTCGGATACGTATTCTCCGGCTCAAAACGACACATTCTAGAGGATATGACGCATGACGAGCGACGGGCGTTTTATAGAATCGGGAAGGTCATGTACCTAGAAAAAATTCCGCGCACGGCGTTTCTCCCTTTTCTGCAGCAGCGGTTTGAAGCGGGCGGATTCGCTGTGGAGGAGGGCGTGATCGCTCATGTGCTCGATATTGCGGACGATGTTCCCCACAACGCCCAGCGCCTCTGCCACGAATTGTGGGACGATCTCCACGAGAGCCGTCGCGTGACGCTGTCGGATGTGGATCGCGTTTTCGTCAAGATACTGGGCGAGCAGACGCCCTACCACCTGCAGCAGTGGGATGCCCTGTCGCTCAACCAGCGCGCCCTGCTCAAGGCGGTCACTACCCGCGGCGGGACGAATCTCTTCTCGCAGGAATTCCTTGTCCATTCGGGGATCGGTTCACTTCCGACGCTGCAGACGTCGCTTAAGCTTCTGGTCAAGAAAGGCGTCATCGAGAAACAAAGCGAGGGTCATGCCATCACCGACGTTTTCTTCAGAGAATGGATCAGAAAAAAGATTTAATGCC
>Ga0351968_1034_pt1 | contig 25750 bp, 24 predicted proteins | sample BONcelHFGM3001D5_FD_206755 | JGI IMG/M metagenome (GOLD analysis project Ga0351968, IMG submission 206755) | Enriched cells from coal bed in the Powder River Basin, Montana, United States - BONCAT cells FGM rep1 HSBNCT.FGM.300.1.D5 ...
TAGCCACCGGTTCATTTTTGATGCCGCGCACGCATAGCTTTTCGCATTGCCCCTCCTGCGGGCAGACGCGGCCGCATATTGCAGGAAGATTGTTGGTTTCTCTGATCTTGTCGTAGGCTTCCATGTGCTTGCCTTCGGCGATAAGGCCGATAAACTCCGGGATCTGTACATAGACCGGGCAGCCGGCCACGCAGGGTTTGTTTTTGCACTGCAGGCAGCGCTGCGCCTCACTCATGGCCATCTGCTCCGTGTAGCCGAGCGCCACTTCTGAAAAATTCTGCGCGCGTTTTTTTGCATCCTGTTCAGGCATGGCTGTTTTTGTAGGTTCCATGTTGCGTTTCATCAGTTGTCTACCCCCTTAAACAGGTTGCATGAAGATTCCTCCTGCTTTTTATACATGTTCTGACGGCGCATGGCCTCGTCATAATCCACTTCGTGGCCGTCAAAATCCGGCCCGTCCACGCAGGCAAACAGCGTTTTGCCGCCCACGGTGACGCGGCATCCGCCGCACATGCCCGTGCCGTCGATCATGATCGGGTTCATGCTCACGATAGTTTTGATGCCATACTCTTTGGTGAGCTTGGATACGAATTTCATCATGATGAGCGGCCCGATGGCGATCACAAGGTCGAATTGCTCGCCAGCCTCAATTTGTGATTTGAGCGCATCCGTGACAAAGCCCTTGTTTCCGTTGCTGCCGTCATCCGTCATCACGAGAAGCTTGTCGGATACAGCGCCGACCTCGTCTTCAAGTATGATCAGATCCTTGGTACGAAAGCCGATAATGCTTGTGACCTTTATGCCCAGCGCATGCAGATATTTGGCCTGCGGGTACGCGATGGCTGTTCCGAGCCCTCCGCCGATGACGGCCGCCTTTTTCACACTTTCTTCAAAGTGGGAAGGTTTTCCGAGCGGACCGACAAAATCGACAAGGCTCTCGCCCTCTTCAAGCTTGCCCAGCTGGATAGTCGTTTTGCCGACTTCCTGAAAAATGATGGTGACCGTCCCCGCCTGCGCATCGTAATCCGCGATGGTCAAAGGGATGCGCTCACCCTGCTCATTTGTGCGCAGTATGATGAACTGACCCGGGCGCGCTTTTTTTGCGATGAGCGGCGCTTCGATGACCATGAGCTTGACCTGCTCGCTCAACGTCGTTTTTTTGAGTATTCTATACACTGCAGCTCTCCTCTTGCCAAAATTAAATCATCATATTATAGCATCAAGCAAAGCATATGAAAAGCATTAATGACACATTGAAGCTATCTTGCTGCCTGCGCATCATTGCTTTGGCGGCTCAAAGCCCTTTACAAACGCATTGTGTCCAATTATAATAAGAAATCATAAAACAAGAAAGCGATGATGCGGGACACGGCGGCTGCAACAGGTTGTCAAAGCGAGCGGGGAGAGGGTGAAAGCCCCGTCAAATATGCGGCTATGTCATCACCTGCTATGCTTTTCTGCCGAGCGGCAAAGCGGCCTTTAAGCAGAAACGGAGGCGCCCGTTAAAGCGCTGAACAGAGATGGTGCCGCATTGTTGGCATCAAATTGGGTGGTACCGTGAAGGACACGCGTCTTTTGCCCCATGGGCAGGGCGTTTTTTTATTAGAAAAGAAAAGTGCGAGGAGAGAGGCATGTTGTACAGACAGGTCGACAAAACACTGAATTTCAAGGACAGGGAGATTGAAGTCTTAAAGTTCTGGAAGGACAATCAGATTTTTAAGAAAACCGTGGAGAAAAGCAGCGGCAAGCCGCCGTACACGTTTTATGACGGGCCGCCCACAGCCAACGGCAAGCCCCATATCGGGCATATTCTAACAAGGTGCATCAAGGACCTGATCCCGCGATACAAGACGATGCAGGGTTATGATGTGCTGCGCAAGGCGGGCTGGGACACGCACGGGCTGCCTGTGGAGCTGGAGGTGGAAAAACTTTTAGGCCTTGACGGCAAGCAGCAGATAGAGCAGTTCGGTGTGGAGCCTTTTATCGCTGAATGCAAAAAGAGCGTGTGGAAATACAAAGCCGACTGGGAGAAGATGTCCGAACGTGTCGGCTTTTGGGTGGATATGGAACACCCGTATATCACCTATGACAATGATTATATCGAGTCGGTCTGGTGGTCTATCAAGCAGATCGCCGACAAGGGGCTCTTGTACAAGGGGCACAAGGTGGTGCCTTACTGTCCGCGCTGCGGCACCGCGCTTTCCTCCCACGAGGTGGCACAGGGCTATAAAGATGTCGAGGAAGAATCGATCTTTGTCAAGTTCAAGGCCAGGGATGAAGCAGACACTTATTTTCTGGTATGGACGACGACGCCCTGGACGCTGCCATCCAACGTCGCGCTGTGTGTAAACCCGGATGAGATGTATGTCAAGGTGGAGTATCAGGGGCAAAAGCTGATTCTTGCGGCTGCGCTGGTGGAAGCAGTGCTCGGCGAAGGCGCGCGGACAGTAGAAAGATTTGCGGGCAGGGATCTTGAACACAGGGAGTACGAGCCGCTTTTTGATTTTGGCGAGGCCGATAAAAAGGCCTTTTATGTCACGGTGAGTGGTTTTGTGACGATGTCCGATGGGTCAGGCATCGTACACATCGCGCCTGCTTTCGGTGAAGACGATGCATACGTCGGACGCAGCTATGATCTGCCGTTTGTGCAGATGGTCAACGAACAGGGGCGGTTCAAGCCAAATACACCCTGGGACGGCGTTTTCGTCAAGGACGCCGATCCAAAGATCACGCAGGATCTTGATGCACGTGGCCTTCTGTTTTCAAAAAGGGATTATCTGCACAGTTATCCTTTCTGCTGGCGCTGTGATACGACGCTGCTCTATTATGCGCGCAGCACATGGTTTATCAAAATAACAGCGCTCAAGGAACTGCTGATCAAAAACAACCGCGCGGTCGGCTGGCTGCCAGACAATATCAGGGAAGGCCGTATGGGCAATTTTCTGGAGAACGTGATCGACTGGGGGCTTTCCCGCGAACGCTACTGGGGCACGCCGCTTCCCGTCTGGGAGTGCCGCTGCGGCCACCATACCGTGATCGGCTCGATAGAAGAGCTCAAGCATAAGGGGCATAACGTACCGGAAGATATCGAGCTGCATAAGCCGTTTATCGACGTTATCACGATCAAATGCGAACGATGCGGGGCTGCGATGAAGCGCGTGCCTGAGGTGATCGATTGCTGGTACGATTCCGGCGCGATGCCTTTTGCGCAGTGGCACTATCCGTTTGAAAACAAAGAAGAGTTCGAACGCCGTTTCCCGGCAGATTTTATCAGCGAAGCCGTTGACCAGACGCGCGGATGGTTTTATACGCTGCTAGCCATCGGCACACTTGTTTTCGGCCGCAATCCGTTTGACAACTGCATCGTTTTGGGGCATGTGCAGGACAAGGACGGCCAGAAGATGAGCAAACACAAGGGCAACGTGGTCGACCCATGGACGGTGCTCGAAAAGCAGGGGGCTGACGCGGTGCGCTGGTATTTTTACGTGGGCAGTATGCCTTGGCTTCCAAGCCGGTTTTCTCAGGATGCCGTTTCGGAAGCGCAGCGTAAGTTTTTGGGCACGCTTTGGAACACATACGCGTTTTACGTGCTTTATGCCGACATCGACGATTTTAACCCCAAAGAACACGACATCAGCCTTGATAACGTGATGGACAGGTGGATACTTTCGCGCCTGCACACATTGATAAAGACCGTGAGAAAACACCTTGACAGCTACCACCTTACAGAGCCCGCGCGTGAGCTTGACAGATTCGTCGACGAACTCTCAAACTGGTATGTACGCCGCTGCCGCAGCCGTTTCTGGGCCTCCGGCATGGAGCAGGACAAAGCGGACGCGTTCGGCACGCTCTATACAGTACTAGAAACGCTGTGCCGGCTTGCGGCGCCGTTTATACCGTTTATGACCGAGGCCATGTATCAGAATATCGTGCGCAGCGCAGATAAACACGCACCCGAAAGCGTGCACCTCTGCGAATATCCTGCTGCCAATGCGGCGCTGATAGACAGAGAACTTGAGCAGGGCATGGGTGCAGTGCTGCGCATCGTGGTGTTGGGGCGCAGTGCACGCAATGCGGCTGCGATAAAAAACCGCCAGCCGATCGCAAATATGTATGTCGCGGGCCTTGAGTCTTTGGACGATATGTTTATTGAGCTCATCGCCGGAGAGCTCAATGTCAAAAAGGTATCGCTGGGCGCGGATCTGTCTTCGTTTATCTCATACAGCATCAAACCGCAGCTCAAGACTCTTGGGCCGCGTTACGGGGCGCTGCTTGGCGCCATACGCGACCACCTTGCCGAAGCGGACGGCAGTGCAGTCGTCGCGGCTGTGCAGGACGGGGGCAGTTATGTCTTTGTAACAGGCGGGCAGCAGATTGAACTGACTGCAGAAGACATGCTCATCGAACCTGTGCAAAAGCAGGGTTTTGTGACAGAATCCGAAGGAAGCTTAAGTGTGATCCTTGACACGGTGCTCTCCCCAGAACTTATCGAAGAAGGCTTTGTGCGCGAAATGATTTCCAAAATACAGACGATGCGCAAAGAAGCCGGTTTTGAAGTGATGGATCATATCAGGCTGGCTGTCACGGGCAGCGTGCAGCTTGACGGCGTGCTCAAGCGCAACGCCGATGAAATCAAGCAGGAGGTGCTGGCTGATGAGATCTCTGATTCGCTGCGCGGTTATGAAAAAGAGTGGGACATCAACGGAGAAAAAGCACGTATGAGCGTAGAAAAACGCGTGTAAAACCTGCAAGTTTTGCACAGCTGACCTTGAATAAATCAAAAAGGTTTTATAGAATGGTGCTATGAAGAAAAAAAGAAAAGTGGCTCTTGTGACAGGCGCAAGCTCTGGTATCGGCCAGGCTGTTGCGGTTGCCATGGCCAAAGACGGCTATATTGTTTACGGCACATCCCGGCACGCAGCTTACGAATCAGCCGGAGAGCGAGACGCAACATATACCATGCTTCCCATGACGGTAGAGAATGAAGAATCCGTTGCAGCAGCGGTTGAACATATCGCTGAGCGCCATGCACGCATTGATGTGTTGGTCAATGCGGCGGGTAGCGGTATCGCGGGCGCCATCGAGGAGACGACGGCCGCCGAGGCACGCGCCCAGTTCGATGTTTGTTTTTTCGGTGTTGTGTCTGTGCTGCATCATGTCCTGCCGCTGATGCGGGTAGCAGGCGGCGGCACAGTGATCAACATCGGCTCTATGGCGTCAAGTTTCCCGATACCCTTTCAGGCCATTTACAGCTCTGCCAAGGCGGCGCTGCTGATGCTCACCGCCACGCTGAGGCTGGAGGTACGGCCGTTTGGTATCCGCGCATGTGTGATAGAGCCGGGCGATACGCGCACCGGATTTACGCAAAAGCGCCGTTTTACGCAAAAGACCGCTCAGACACGTTACAGGCAGCCTTTCGAGCGTGCGCTTTATGAGATGATACGTTCAGAACTGGTTTCAGAAGGGCCGGAACGGTGTGCAAAGCTGGTTCTGAAAGCTGCGAAAATGAAAAACCCGCCGGTGAAACTGTCGGTCGGCCTGCTGTACAAATTGTTTTATATGGCCGCAAAATTTGCGCCAAGAAGGCTGAACGAATTTGTGATGCGCAATATTTATCTGAAAAAAGATCCCCCGCACGATGCGGTCTGGACATTTGACAAACAGTTTAAGGAGAAATGATCATGGAAGGACTTAAAGCCATTCTTGAAAGGCGCAGTTACCGTGTTTATAAGGATGCGCCGGTGCCCGAAGACGTGATCGGCAACCTGCTCAAAGCGGGCATGTACGCCCCGTCAGCGATGAACTCGCAGCCGTGGGAATTTCTCGTGGTCAGGGACGCTGTAAAGCTGGCCGCTCTTTCTGAGATCATTTCGCAGTGGAGCATGCTGAAAAAAGCGCCTCTGTGTATGATCGTGATGGCCAATGCCAACGGCTACCGCGCAAGCACCGCTGAGTTTTTTATACAGGACTGCGCATGCAGCTCGATGTGCATATTGCTGGCTGCTCAGGCTCAGGGGCTCGGCGGCGTTTACTTGGGGCTTTACCCGAAAGAGAAGGAGATGGACAAAGTACGCACCCTTTTCGGTATACCTTCGCACATCATGCCGTTTTCCGTTCTTTCAATAGGCTATCCGGACAAAATGATCCAGCCGCATAAAAATTTCCATAAACATAAGGTGCATACGGACACCTATTAAATTGTGGCTGATGCGGGCGTTGATCCGCTTGTGACCAATGTGCGGTAACACGCGTACATAAGTCGTTATGCTATGACTCTTTAAAAGGTACTTATTCTAAAAGGTGCTTGGCAAAAAACTTCTCCAAGGCTGAATAAAACCTGTGCATGTCCTGGTAGGAATTGAGCCCGTGGCCGCTGTCCGGAAACAATAGATAGACAACGGGCACGCCTGCTTTTCTGAGCGCTTCCACCATCTGGTCGGATTCGCGCTGCACGACTCTCACATCGTTGCCTCCCTGCGCGATCAGCAGCGGGATCTTTATCTGATCTGCGTGGTACAGCGGCGAGCGCGATCTCATAAAAGCTTCATCCGTATCGGGATCGCCGATGGCCCGCAAAAGGCTCTGGCGTTCAGTTGTCCACTGCGCAGGCAGCGTTTCCAAGAACGTGATCAGGCTTGACGGCCCAAAAGCGTCTACCGCACATGCAAACACATCGGAAGAAAACGCGGCGCAGACCAGTGCCTCATACCCGCCGTAGGAGGCGCCGTACACACCCACGCGTTCGGGGTCTGTCCAGCCCTTGCTGACGGCATGATCCACAGCGTCAAGAATGTCCTGGTGCATTTTACCGCCCCATTCCAGATCGCCTGCGCGTATAAAATCTTTGCCGTAGCCTGTGGAACCGCGGAAATTGACCTGCAGCACAGCGTATCCCCTGTTGGCAAGTAGCTGTGTTTCAAAGTTGAAGCCCCAGCTGTCTCTGGCCCAGGGGCCGCCATGCACGAGCACCACAGTGGGCAGATTCTTGTTGCCCGATCCTTTGGGGAACGTGACATAGCCTTCAATGAGCAGCCCGTCGGAAGCCCTGTAAGAAAAAGGCTCCATAGGTGCAAATTCATAGTCTAAAAGCTGCGGGCGGGCGTTGAAAAGGAAAGAGGCTTTTTTTGCGTCCATGTCATAGATATAGTAATCCGTTTCGGCTACATCCGAATGATACGAGACGATCCAATAGGCATCGTCTAAGCTCGAGTCTACAATATCGAACACGTCGCCGACAGTGCTGAGCGCCTGGTAATCGTCCTCAAAGCTCTCACCCAGCACATGCCACTCAATATAAGCACCCTCTGTGGATACGGCCGTGACGGCATCAAGCTCAAGATCAGTCCAGGAACCGCGCAGATCATAGTCCGGATCATTGAATATTGTTTCTGCTTGCCCCGTTTCGATGTTGTAAGTGCACAGAGTGGTGGTGTTGGTGTGCTGCGAATCAATGAACAACACACGCGTATCGTCCTGCATGATGCTCAGCACACCGCTTGTGTCCGCATCTTCATAGTCCCATGAGAGAATTTTTGTCCATTCTTTTTCGTCAAAAAGCACGGAAGGCGTGCCGCCGGTATGCCAGACATGGCTGCCTGCGTGCTCATCAGTACGTGTGATAAGACGTAGCCTGCCGTTTTGATCAATGATAAAACGCCGGATATCACCCGGGTTTTTAAGAACAAGCTGCTTTTGGCCTGTTTTATAATTGAGGATATACAGATCATAAGCCGATGTGACGCGGTTTAAAAGCGCGATATAGATCTCATCGTCATTTCCCAGCACGAAGGAGACGTAATAGCAGTTGTTCTCTCCGCCGGGCAGCAGCGTTTTTGTTTCTCCGGAAATGAGGTCGGACGTATAAAGCCCGAAATTTTCATCACCCATGACGTCCACAAAAAACAGAATGGTACGGCCGTCCGGCGCAAAGCTAAAGCGCGGTATGCCGCCTGCTTCTTCCGGCCAGCTGATAAATGTCTGCGTGCCTGTGCGCCAGTCTTCAACTATGATATCGTCCCGGTAGTCGTTCATATGCCGGTACAGTATCAGGGTTCCGTCGGGCGAAATCTGAGGTGTCGTATACTCAACAAACCCGGTAAGCACTTCGAGCGGTATCAAGGAACTGTTTTTGGGCGGCAGTGTGGGTAGGGAGGCTGTATCCTGTTCAAATGCTTGCTGCATCCAGCCAAAAATCATGCTGCAGCCTGTCAGTACAAATATCAAAGCCATCAACAAAGCAAGCAAAGAAGTTCTTTTCATCGTATCCTCCAAAAAGCTGTCACTTTACGCACAACAATGATGCAAACTATTATACCAAATACATACATTCAAGACAAAACATATTTTTTAAAATGCGTTATGTCTGACTGAACACATGCATTTTTTCGATATAATGAAAAAAGCCTTCTGTTCTGGCAGAAGGCTTTGAGAAAAGTCAGAACTTTTTTGAGAGTATCTCGGAATAAACGATGGCGCGGACAAGCTCATTTTTACTGAACCCCAGTTCCAGTGAGCCTTTTTGAGCTGCGCCAAGATGAACCAGGCCGATTTTTTTGTCATCCTGCTCAGTATCATCCATACGGTCAAGCTGAACGCCTGCGTACTTGCCGGGCACAGCGCCGACGGGTTTTGCAGCAGCAGGCTTTTTTCGGACCGACGGTTTACGGTGCTGCGCGCCGTTCCATGCTGATTGGCCTTCCATAGATAGCATATCTTCAGCGCGCGGGCCGCGGGCCCAGGATGAAGTGCCTTGTGCCGGCTGGGGTTCTTGTGTTTGCTGCGAAGACGCAGAGGGGGCACCTTTGTCAAACTCATCAATAAACATGAGCGCGCGCTGAATATCGCTGATATGCGGGCGCACAGGCTGCTCGGCCTGCTGTTCGCCGTCCTGCTTTTTCGGTTTCTTTTTTGCTGCCGCAGAAATCACGGCAACGATGATGCCGACAATGGCAAACAGAATAATTTCCATAGTGTCCACCTAATCCTGCGTATCGGTATCAACCTTTGGTTTGGCTGCGCCTGATATCGCATCACGCATGCTTGTATCTGCCATCACGTTTTTCATTTTGTAGTAATCCATGATACCAAGATTGCCTTCTTTGAAAGCCTGCGCCATGGCGCGCGGGATTTCCGCTTCGGCTTCCACGACCTTGGCGCGCATCTCCTGAACGGATGCCTGCATCTCCTGCTCTCTGGCGACAGCCATGGCACGGCGTTCTTCCGCTTTGGCCTGAGCAATCTTCTTATCGGCCTGAGCCTGGTCTATCTGCAGCTGTGCGCCGATGTTGCGCCCGACGTCGACGTCTGCGATGTCAATGGAGAGGATCTCAAAAGCCGTGCCTGCGTCGAGGCCTTTGGAAAGCACAGTCTTGGAAATCAGATCCGGGTTTTCGAGAACCTGCTTATGTGTGAGCGCCGAACCCACGGTGGTGACAATGCCTTCGCCCACGCGCGCGATGACCGTTTCTTCTCCTGCACCGCCGACGAGCCTGTCGATATTGGCACGCACAGTGACGCGCGCTTTGGCTCTCAGCTCAATGCCGTCTTTTGCGATGGCCGCTACAACGGGCGTCTCGATCACTTTCGGGTTGACGCTCATTTTCACAGCGGTCAGCACATCGCGCCCTGCAAGGTCAATGGCGGTGGCTCGCTTGAAATCGAGCGGGATATCGGCCTTTTGCGCCGCGATAAGCGCATCCACGACCCTGTCTACGTTTCCGCCCGCGAGATAATGCTGTTCAAGCAAATCGGTCGTCACGGTGATCCCGGCCTTGACCGCTTTGATCAAAGGGTTGGCAATGTTGGCCGGCGGAATTTTCCGCAGGCGCATGCCCACCAGCGAGAAGATCCCCAGCTTGACGCCTGCTGCCCTTGCAGCTATCCACAGACGAACGGGCACAAAGCTAAAGAACAAGACGAGAAAGATAAAGCCTGCGGCGATGACCGCGATGATGACCCATGTATCCCACATAATCGTTCAACTCCTTTATTAATAGTATTTGTGTACTAAGTCAAAATTATTTTATAATCAGAACGATCAAATAATAGAGCAGCATGATAAAAACGATGAAAGCGCCAGTGTAGAGACACAGCCTGAAAAGCCGCTTAAAGTCCGTCTTGGCGGGCTCTTTTTCTGCTGTTTTGGCAAGAAGCAAGGCTTCGCATTTTTTGCAGAACTCTGCCTTGTCAGAATAATCAGTTTTGCACACGGGGCAGTATTTCAAGACGGCCCCTCCGTTTGTCTGACAAAAATGCGGGATCCGACCACGCGCACCACTTCAACACGCACGCCGCTCGGGATATACTCGCCGTCTGTCATGACATCCGCTTTTTCTCTGCCGAAAACTGCCGTGCCGGCTGGGCGAAGAGGCGTGAGGCTGACTCCCGTCTGTCCCGTAAAACGTGAAAGATCCTGATTGGCGACATAGCCTTGCTCTCTTTGCGCTGTGTCTTTGAGCACGATGGAAGAGCGGTAAAGCCAGCCGCGCTTGAAACTTCGGGCTGCGAGCAGCCCAAGCAACACGACGAGCCCGCCGATGATGAGAACCAAAACCAACGCTTCAAGCACGCTTTGCGCCTGAAACACGATACAAAGAACCAAAGCGACAAGCCCGAGCCCGCCGAATATGCCGAAACCGGGTACGAACAATTCAATCATGAGAAGAACCATGCCCGCGAAGAACAAAACAACCGAAACGATATTGATGGTTTCGAACAAGCCCATGCTTATGCCCCCCCTCGCATATCTTATGTCTGCGTATAAAGTATAACACAATATACATCAAAATGGCATATTCTTTTCTTTTAAACTTTTTGTGAAACATTTTATCTTTGATCCGGTTTTTTTTGGCCCCATTAAAAATATGGCATGAAACTTATACGCAGCTATTTAAAAAAAAGCAAAATAGCACTATAATGATATCAAGATTCATTTTGAGGAGTACGGTTATGAAAAAGGCAGACAGGAAAACGCGGCTGGCCGTCGTCACTGCCATGCTGCTTAAAGAGCCGGGGCATACGTTTTCGCTCAAGGTTTTCTGCGAGATGTTTGGTGTCGCCAAATCGACAATGAGCGAAGATATTTCCATGCTGAAGAACATGCTGAAAAGCTATGGACAGGGAGAAATCGAAGTCGCGCTTGGAGCAGGCGGCGGTGTGCGGTTTGTGCCGTTCATGACGCCTGAACAAAAAACGGCCTTGCTTTATGAACTGTCCGCATTGCTCAGCGAACCTTCGCGTATTCTTCCTAGCGGCTATATTTATATGGTGGATGTGCTCTCGAATCCCAAATATTTAGGCCCGATGTCCGATATCCTCGCCGGGATGTTTGTGCGCACAAATCCTGATTTTGTGGTCACCATGGAAACAAGAGGCGTGGGGCTTGCGCTGCTGGTGGCCCGCGCTCTCGGAAAACCGCTGATCGTCGCACGCCGTGATTTGAAGATCGCTGAAGGCTCGGTCGTGACCATCAATTACCTCGCGGGTTCTTCACGCAGAATGATGACGATGTCGCTTTCAAAGCGCGCTGTCAATGCCGGCCAAAAAGCGCTGCTGATCGATGATTTTATTGCCGGAGGCGGGACCATGCATGCGCTTTGCGAGATGATGAAAGAGTTTGCGGTCACCGTTGTGGGTGTCGGCGCGGCGATAGCGACGCGCTCGCCAGAGAAAAAGCTCATCGATAACTTCAAAGCGCTGCTGATGCTTGAAGATGTTGATATAGCATCCGAGAGTATCCTTATCCATCCCGTTTGAGATAGGCGCATTTTATCGTTGTTTTATGCGTAAAATCAAATACTGCCATATGCAAAAAAGCGGCTGCATTGCGGCCGCTTTTTTTGTTGCGCTTATGCTATTTCCGGTATCGTGGAAAGGCCTTGCCTGAGCATCTCTTCTGTGTATTCGGCATCCTTGATGTTTCCGGCAAGGTATTCCTCATAGGCGGCAAGATCGAAATCGCCGTGCCCCGAAAGGTTGAAGAAAATAGTTTTAGCTTCGCCGTTCTGTTTACACTCAAGCGCTTTTTCCACCACATAAGCAATGGCATGCGCAGATTCAGGCGCCGGCAGTATGATCTCGCTGCGTGCAAAAAGCACAGCAGCTTTGAATACATCCGTCTGGTTGACGGCCGCCGCTCCAACAAAACCGTCATGATACAGTTGTGACAAGAGCCCGGAATCGCCGTGGTAACGCAGCCCGCCTGCATGGATGCCTGCCGGGATAAAATCGTGCCCCAGCGTGTACATCTTGGCGATGGGCGCCATCTTGGCGGTGTCGCCGTAGTCATAAGCAAACTTGCCTTTAGTCAGCTTCGGGCATGCCGAAGGTTCGACCGCAACAAATTGTGTTTTATTGCCTTTCTTTAAGTTATCATGCAAAAACGGGAACGCACAGCCTGAGAAATTGGATCCGCCGCCGTTGCAGCCGATAATCATATCCGGATATTCGTCTATCTTCTCAAACTGCTTTTTGGCTTCAAGTCCGATGATCGTCTGGTGGAGGATCACATGATTCAACACGCTGCCGAGAGCATAATGCGTATCTTCGCGCATGGCGGCATCTTCAACGGCTTCGGATATCGCGATGCCAAGGCTTCCGAGAGAGGCTGGATCTTTGGCGAGTATCGCGCGGCCTGCGTTTGTTTCCATGGAAGGGCTTGCAATAACGTTGGCGCCGTAAGTCTGCATCAGCGTCTTTCTGTATGGTTTCTGGTCGTAAGACACGCGCACCATATAGACGGTGCATTCAAGCCCGAAAAGCTGGCTTGCTATGGAAAGCGCGCTGCCCCACTGGCCTGCGCCCGTTTCCGTGGATAGCCTCTTGATGCCTTCGATCTTGTTATAGAAGGCCTGAGGCACGGCGCTGTTTAGTTTGTGGCTGCCCGAGGGGTTGTTGCCTTCGTATTTATAGTAGATTTTCGCAGGCGTATCAAGCGCCTTCTCCAGCCTGTAAGCGCGCACAAGCGGCGACGGACGGAATGAAGCGTAGACTTCCCTGACCTCTTTGGGGATGTCGATATAGCGCTCGCTTGACACTTCCTGTTCGATGAGCGCCTTTGCAAAAAGTGGTTCCAGATCCGCAGGAGCTACCGGTTTTTGCGTCATGGGATGCAAATAAGGCAGCGGCTTATTGGGCATATCCGCGGCGATGTTGTAATACTGCTTGGGCAGCTCATCCTCAGTCAAATAAGTTTTAAAGGGTATTTTTTTACTCATGATTCTCTTCTCCTCTATTCTTGTTTTTTGCGCCAACAAGAATCACATCTTGTCTCATCTCATCTCGTCTTGGGCTTTGCCCGCTTAGAAAAAAATGCAATTCTTTTAGAGCTTTGATACAGTATACGACAGCGCCATTCCTTGTGTCAACACAAAACATAGACGACAGCGTTTAACTTTACGATACGAACAGTTATTTATAAGATATTTTATCGAAATAAATATATTTTTGGCAATGCAGGAAAAAAGAGAAGGCTTTAAACAACGTATTGCCGTATAACAAATCAATAAGCAGCTTCATATCGCGCGCGGCAGATCAATCTAGCAACAAGCAGGTATATAAAGAGCAACAAAAAAAAGCGGCAGCCAAGGCGCTGTTGTTGTTTAAAAACCAGCGGCAAACCGTCTGCGGCCTGCGCGATTTTGAGCGGTTTTGAGAGGTTCTGTGGTGTAGCCTTGGAATGAGAGAAGCTTATGCTTCTTTTGGAAAGGAGACAGACGAATGGATTGGACACAGATTTTGATTGGCCTGCTTGGGATCGTGTTTACCGGCGTGCTGATACCGATGCTCCACGCTGCGTTTGGCTGGCTGAAAAGCAAAACGCGCAACGAAGCGATGATCACGGCGCTGGGCGAGGCGCAGACGGTGGCTGACAACGTTGTGGCAAGCCTTCAGGCGACACTCGTAGACGTGATCAAAGCGAAAAACGCAAACGGCAAATTGACTCCGGAGCAGGCGAAAGAAGTGGCGCAAAGCGCGGTAAAAATGTTTCTTGCTGACATGTCTGCGCGGTCGCTTGCTTTTCTTGATGACTGCGCAGACGATCTGGCTGCCTATGCCGGACGGCTGCTTGAAGCGCGGCTGCTGCGCCTGAAAGGGGTGGACTAAAAGTGGGGGCTGCGAACGCTATAGACGAAAGATATGAAAACCTGACAAATGCCCAGATCGCGCAATTGAAAGCCGCCTATGCGCAGAGCGCAGCCGAATACCAAAGGCAGCTTGACAGCGCGCCCGCACAGTACCAGTCACTCAGAAACGAGGCTTATGTCAACCACGCACTGACAGAACGCGCCCGCCAAGAAAGCATAGCCAACATGGGATTGAGCGGCTCAGGAGGAACATCACAAACGATCGCGCAGCGCAACACAGGAAGCCTTCTTGGCACGCTCGGAGATGTTTCTCGCCAGCAGCAGGATTTTACAGACAACATAAACACTGCGCTGGCAGGCCTTGGTGCACAGTACGGCGCGGATGTCGCTGGCGTTACAGCTAAAAACCAAGCGCAGAGAATCGCCGCGCTGCTCGAACAGGAAAGGTGGGAGGCACAGCAGGCGCAGGCGCAGACTAACAGTGTGTTCAACCAGGCTTACAAACTGTTCAGAAAGCGGCTGATCACCGCGGCGCAGTTTACAGCCATGACGGGGATATCCCTGAAAAAAAGGTAGGCAGGCAGCAAAAAGGGCGGTCAAGGCCGCCCGGGGAGAGCAGGCTGTCAGGCGAGCTCTTCAGCGGCGATCACACCGCTCTCTGTCGCTTTTTGTTTCAAGTCGGCATATACGCCGGCAAAGCTGGTTGCAAAGTAAGGCCCGACGAAAAGAAGCCCGAGGATACCGAAAGTGAGGGCGGAGAGTATCCACCAGCCGATAAAGCTCAAAAGCATGACGAAGATACCGCCTTTGTGCCCCTGCGTCATCCGCATCGAAAGCTTAAGAGCGTCTGTTGCACGTACGCGCGGGCAATCGGCAAGGATATACGGAGTCATTGAGTAGGCGATCGCTTTAATGATGCCGGGGATGATAAAGAGCAGCGTCCACAGCATAGTGAAAAGGTACATCCACAGTATGCCGCCGAGATTCCGGCCGTAATCGGAGAAGCCGGTTGTAAACATATCGCTGACATCGCCTTGACTGCCTTTGAAGACGCGCAGGCAGAATGACGCATATCCGACAAGCATAGGCGGAACGACAAACAGGGCCACAATACCGGCTGAAGCGCCTGCGGCAGCGAAAGAAATGAGCACGAAAAGCACATAGGCGCCAAGCGAAACGCCGTACTGAGACTGAAAATTCGCTTTGGCATGGTTCTTAATGGCGGCACGGTCAAACATGGCAATATCTCCTTTAAATGATTATACACAGATTGTAGCATTGCAGCTTACATACAACAAGATTTTTGGAACATATTTTTGCAGATTCAATATAGACAGACAACAATCAGGCCAGCTTAGCATCAAAAATAAAGAATAAGCGTTCGAAAACGAATTTCCTTGAGTGGTTGGTTTGCTGGCCATTCTGCATGGCTTTTTGAAGCTTAAACGGCGAGGCGCAGCTGTTCGCCTGTCAGGTCGCGCTGAGTTTTATTGAGCATATGCTGTGTGATGCCTCGTTGGTATAACAAGGGTCAAAGCCTTGCCGTTCTTAATATACCGAAGTTGGGTATCGCAGCCCGTTTTCTGAAAGCGGCGGCGCATAAGGGGGGCATTCCGGACACCCTTGATCAAGAGATATTTCGAATTTATAGGCAAACAAGCCAAAGACACGGAAGGAGGAATAAACATGCAGGATGAGTATGTACGCGAAAGCCGCAAACTGGATGCGCTGGCAACGGCGCTGTACAGCACTGCGGCACTTGCTGCAAAAACGCGTGATAAAGAGACGGCCATAGCCGCCATGGCGCTCTCGAAAATGGTTGTGCAGCAGATAGATGTGCTTGAGGCAGCACTGGATACGCTGGCGGCAGTAAAAAGCTGTGGATGACGCGAGGTTTGAGGGCGAAGCAGCGGAGCCGCCTTAGGTGCAGCGTTGCGGATACTGCGCTTGCGGGATCCGGCATGGCTGTATCTGTTATACAATTGACACGCTTGTGATCTGTGAGTCATGTGCTAAAAGTAATGCGTGGGAGCCATTTATGGAAGAGGCGGAGCGAGACATTGCCATGGCGCAAAACTGGTTATAAGGAGCGCTCTGATGAGAGAAGTGGAGCTATTTTTAAAAGAATACTGGTATGCCAAACGCAGCATCGGAAGGCTGATGCTTGACCTTGCGGCAGCGCGGCATGCTTATGAGCAGAGCTATGGGAGCCTTCCCGTATCTAGCGGATTTTCGGAGGCGGGAAAAAGGCGGGGCAACGCACAGAGTCCGGTGGAGAGGGCGGTGCTCATTGCGGTCGATCACTTTCGCGCTGAGGTGGAAAGCATTGAGCGGCGGCTAGAGGAAGAGCGCCGCACGATTGAGCAGATTGAGACGGCTGTACACAGGGCGGGGCTGATCGCCCCCGAATCCGGATACGTACGGCTGCGCTATTTCGAGGGGCGCAGCGTGGAGGCCTCAGCCCAGCGGCTTTATTGTTCTCTCGCCACTTGCGGACGGCTGCGCGTATCGGCGCTGGGCAAGATAGAAAGGGCAAGGCATAGCCTGCGGGCTGAAGCTGCAATGCATGAGAGGCAGGTGCAAAGGGCACAATAAGCTTAACAAAACGCTTAATCAGTTCCAAAAAGGAGGCGCGGCATGAGTGAATACTTTAAGCTTAAGGACATGGACACACTGATCAAAAAAGACGGCGATATGGCGTTTATATTTGACTGCACGGCCAACGAATGGGTGCGCGACAAGAACCAAATCCTTAAAGGCAAGTTTGACGAACAGGACGGCGAACATATGGTCGGCTGCGAGCTTTTAAACGAAAACGAGGCGCGGGCGTGGATCGCGCGCAAAGCGGACAGAGCAGAGTAAGAAAAAATCCCCTCAGAAGGCTTGCGGCAATCGGCTGCAAGCTTTTTTAGCCTTTATATGAAGGCATGGTGATGCTTCACTGCATATTTTACTATAAGGGGGTGAGATCATGTGGGCTGGTCCTTTCCAAGGGGGTTTTGGCGGCGGATTTGGCGGGCGATGCTGCTGCTGTTTTTGCTGCTGCTGCTGCTGTTGTTGGGTATAAATCGGCAATAGCCCTTTTAAGCCTGCCGTTGCGGCAGGCCGTACATGGAACAGCTTGCAAGATGCCGTGCCCCCTCCTTTTTCTTTTTGTCTTAATAAGAGTCGCCCCGTGTTTTTGGCAATGGTATCGGAAAAGGATTATGCCATGCGCACTTTTCGGATTTTTCTGCCTGAAACATTTTTTTGTTTGCGCGTTCTGATTTCTGCGGCGATCCAAACAAGAATTGGCAGGATGACTTGAAACGGGAGCGCGTAATAGGGATAAAAACGCACAAAATCAAACATCTCCATGATGTTTTTGTACAGTACGGTGCAGAGCGCGAGAACGATCAATCCGACGGGCAGCACGATCTGCCGGTAGTCCTCAAGGCCGATCAGGCGTGCGGTTCCCTTTGAGGCAGCCAGCAGACAGAGCGTGATCTTGACGATGCCTGCGAGTATTAAGTTCATGGATATTGATCCTTCAATGCGTGAAAGAAAATCTGCGACACGGACGATGCGTGCAGCGGTATATGAAGGGAAATAATCAGCCTGCAGCATCGCTGGGCCCAACACAAAAAGATTACGCAGGATGACCACAAGCAGCACGGCTGCACCAAGCAACGCACCGAAAATGTAGAGCTTGTAGGGGCTGTCTTTTTTTTTGATCGCGCTGGCTATGCCCAGCAGCAGCACGCTTTCCGCAAAGGGAAAAGAAAAGATGTTAAAGGCACCAGAAGCGATTTTAGGCAGATCATGCACCAAGACAGGCTGTATATGTTCAAACCTCATTCTGTCAATAGAAAACACGACCGTAAAAACCACGACAGCCAATACGAGGATTATCGCGACCAAAGACCAGCGGCCCAAAGCCTTAGCGCCGCTTCTCGCAAGATAAACGGTAACGAGCAGCATGCCGATCATCATGGTGAGCTGGGGCGTCTTGGGCAGCGCAATAACCTGTATAAACTCAGAAAAGTTGCGCAGCACCAGTGCCGACAAATGGACGGCATATAAGCTAAGCAGCACAGTCAAGATCTTGCCTGCGGGCTTCCCAAGAGCCGTTTCCATGATCTCGAAAATATCTTTCTTTGGATACAGCCGCATGATGCGCGCATAAACAAGCGCAACAGGAATAAAAAAGGCGACTGCAAGAAGCAGAGAAAACCAGCCATCCTGCCCGGCCTCAGTACTCACGCCCATGATAACGCTACTGCCAAACAGGAACATGATGAGTATGCTGATGCCCTGACGTGAAGAAATAGATTCCTTTTGCATACGGCCCCCTTTACTCAATATTGAAGAGCGTCTGAACGAACGAACGGATGGGCTCGGACGCAGAAGGCATTTCCGTTCCCAGACTGAACACAAACAGCACACCAAAGCTGACGGACAACAGCACACAGTAAAGGATGTTTTGCTTTTTAGGCCGTTTTTTTAAAGGAAGCAGATCAAAGACAACAGCGCCTGTATACAAAAGCAGCACGATCAACGTAAGCATAGTATGATCTTCCCATCCTCATCAGCGTTTATTTATGACCTTTTGACAGATGCAGAGTTGGCGATGTGCACTTTAGGGATGACGTTGACATCAAGCCCTGCAAACAGTTCGTCCCAATCTTTACTGAGCGTCTTCCACAGCGCGGGGTCTGCCTGGCTGATCATCTTGCCAAAACCGAAAATGTCTGCGCCGAAGCCCTTTTGCACCTTTTTGATGACCGCACTTAAATTTTGCTCAATTTTTTCCTGCGCCTGCGTTTCAAGGGCAAAGACCCGCGGCTGATCGAGCGCGTCGAAAGGCTCGTCGATCTCATAAAGAAACGCGGTTGTGTCTGTCTTGATCTCCACCGCCAAGACCCCCTCGTTGTACGAAAAAGAAGTATCTGTCGTGTTCTTTGAGATTTCGAGCGACACGTTGTCTGCCTCGCCGTCGCGTGAGGAAAACGTCAGGATACCGCCCCGCAGATCGCCGAGAACAAAAAGCAAAGACATTGATTCTGCGGACGATAGATAGCCAATGAGCCGCTGCTGTTTAAAGACGGCAGTACCGTTTAATTCCGTCACTTCATCTTCGTCATTTTTTATGTTGTGCACAGCGGGCATGGCCAATTCATGCCCTCCGGACTCAAGTGTATTGTAGATATCGTAGAGCTCTGCGTATACGGCCGATGATGTGTGCTCTGCGTCTTCCTGCGCGCTTTTTTGTATCTCGAGTGCATTGATCTTGCTGCCAAGACCCTTGGCGCGCAGTATTTCCTGCGCCGTTTTTTGCTGCGAAATGACGAGAGTCAGCGTTTCACGGAATTCTGAGCTGCGTAAAAACCAGTCGATGATACCGCCGATATCTTCGTTTTTAACCAGATCTTCGCTTAAAACGAGCGTTTGCATATGTCCGAAATAAAGCTTTTGCGCTATCTTTCTTTTGACATTTCTGGTCGCCTCGAAAAGAGTCTTGCCCTCCGATTCAAGAAGAAAGGATGTAACGCCCTGCTCTTTGACATTTTCCGTCAAGTCGATCACCTCGAACCCGAGCATGTAGTTGTCGCTTTCCGGATTTTTGTCTATAGACATGCCGACAACGATAGCCATGCTATCAAGGCCGCGGTAATCCCAGCAGCCTGTGAGGAGAACTGCGGCCAACAAAGCAAGAGATAAAGGTATAATCCGCTTAACCATTGCCGCCCCCCGGTTTCATGCGTATTCTGTCATCAGAGAGCATTTTGGGGCGCTGCCGCATCGTCCACCACGGCGCCCGAAAGAACGTGTCTTTCAAGTCCTGGTATTTGAGCCGTCCGCTCAGCATGATTTGCGGCACCCCGAAAGAGTGCAGATTGAGAATATGGATGATGATGACGCTGACCCCGAGCATCAGGCCGTACAGCCCGAACATGGACGCGAGTATCAGCAGGAAAAAGCGCATCGGAATGACCGCGGGCGTCAATTTGGGTACGATGAGCGTGGTGATGCCCGCGATGGCCACCACGATGATCATCGGTGCCGCGACGAGTTTGGCTTCGACTGCGGCCTGGCCGATAACGAGCGCTCCGACGATGCTGAGCGCCTGCCCGACACCGGTGGGCATGCGTATACCGGTTTCGCGCAGCAGATCGAAAACGATCAGCATCACAAAGGCTTCGAGTGCGGCGGGCAGCGGTACGTTTGCGCGTTCGTTCGCGATGCTGATGAGCAGCTGTGTGGGAAGCATCTCAGGATGGAACGCGACGATGGCGATATAAAACGCGGGTACGGTCACCGTCAGAATAAAGGCGAGCATACGCAGCCATCTCGAAAAAGACGTATACCAGAAGCTTAAGTAGTAATCTTCGGTGCTTTGAAAGTTCTCGATAAACAGATGCGGCATGGTGATCACGACCGGCGATCCGTCCACAAACAGCGCCACACGCCCCTCGAGCAGCTTGCCGATGACGATGTCCGGGCGCTCCGAATAATACATCGCACGGAACGGTGAGTACCGTGCATCGCGTATCAACTCGGCAACGTAATGCGAATCAAGCACAGCATCGATATCAATGGTTTGAAGCCGCCTGAAAAGTTCATCAACAATATTTTTATTGACGATACCATCGATGTAGCACACACATACCTGCGTGAGCGTGCGCCTGCCCAAGCTTATAAACTTCATTTTCAGGGCATGGGTGCGTACCTTGCGGCGGATCAGGGAGAGGTTTGGGATGAGAGCCTCTGTAAATCCTTCGCGCGGGCCGCTTAATGTTTTTTCATTGTCAGGTTCCTGTATCGCGCGGAGCGTGAACCCCTTGGTGTTGAATATCGCAGCTTCTGCAATGCCGTCAGTAAAAAGCACAGTATCGCCGTAGCTTAATGCATCCACGATTTTCTTTATGCTGGCTGTTTTTTCTGATTCGCCGATCTGCACGATCTGTTCAATGACTGATTCGAGTGTGCAGGGCGTGGCGGCAGTTGAAAGCATAAGAGGCTTCAAAATATTTTCATTGATCATCATGCTGCTTACAACGCCATCATTGAATAAAACCCAATACCGTATGCTTTCGTCATGCATGTTGCGCACCTCTCTTGTGCGAAACACATCTACATCCTTGAACAGTTCTTTGATGGCTGCGGCATTCTTGCGGGCAGAACGGGTCAGGCGGATGCTATCAAGCTGCTGATTGATATCGTCAACCGGTTCATCAATTTTTTTTTGCTTGTTTTTGCGTAAAAAGCGGAACACAGTTTGGCCCCTTTCGGTGCTTTTGCCTTTATTTTATTATCCTAATAAGCGGTGAAAAATATTCCGGATGCAGTTCTTTTCATCGGTGGTGTAAATGATTAAACAAAACAGGACACAGGCGCATATGTATGTGATAGGGGGGTGAAACTTATGTGTTGTGGATATGGCGGCTGGGGAAGAGGCAGAGGCTGCTTCCCTTGCGGTGGCTGGGGAAGAGGCTGGGGCTGCCAGCGTTGGGGCTGCAGCCGTGGCTGGCGCTGCTGGTAAGCCGGTTTTTTGCTGGAAGGCTCGCCAAAAGGCGAGCCATACATGTGTCCATAGCTTTCTTCACCCCCTGTTTTAGATACTAAAAGCGCAAATGCCGCGCCCTGCTCAATACGGGGCTGATCCGTAAAAACGCACTTTAACCGTCGTGCGGATTGGGTTCGCCGCTGTGCACCACACGTATGCTTTCCGGCAATCCAAAGTTATCGTGTTTTTTGTTTTTCCCCGGCACTGGCCTGCGCTGTTTCTTCTTTTTCATCATAGTGGCCTCCCTTTTGTTGTTTTTTTCAGGCTAAAGACGGCGAGAGCAGAATGCTTGCATCATTCTCCGTAATAGGCTTTTTTGTAGATCTCCTTGAGTTCGTGTATCAGCGGGTAACGCGGGTTGGCCGTTGTGCACTGGTCTTCAAATGCGCGCTCTGAGAGGATATCGATCTTTGAGAAAAAGTCTGATTCAGGTATTCCGCACTGCGCTATGCTCGCGGGCAAAGACAAGTCATTTTTAAGCCTGTCAACCGCGTCTATCAGCCTGGCGATCTGCTCCTTGGTATCTGCGCCGCCAAGATCAAGATAGCGGGAAATTTGCGCATACCGCTTGTCTGCAATATATGTTTCGTACTTGGGAAAGATGGCGAACTTCGTGGGTTTTTGCGCATTGTACGCGATCACATGCGGCAGCAATATGGCGTTGGCGCGGCCGTGGGGGATATGGAATTCGCCCCCCAGTTTGTGGGCGAGCGAATGGTTGATGCCTAAAAATGAGTTGGTAAAAGCCATACCCGCGATACACGACGCATTGTGCATTTTTTCGCGCGCCAGTTTATCGCCCGCATCATTGTATGAGCGGCGCAGATATTTGAAAACGAGTTCAATGGCTTTGATGGCCAGCCCGTTGGTATAATCGGACGCAAGTATAGAGACGTACGCTTCAATGGCATGCGTCAGCACATCCATGCCGGTATCGGCAGTGATGGATTTTGGCATCGTGCCCACAAACTGCGGATCGATGATCGCGACATCGGGCGTGAGTTCATAATCGGCCAGCGGGTATTTGGTGTTGCCGTTTTTCTTATCGGTGATGACTGAAAACGAGGTGACTTCGCTGCCGGTGCCGGACGTTGTGGGGACAGCCACGAACTGCGCGCGTTTGCCGAGATTGGGGAAATGGAACGCGCGTTTGCGGATATCGAGAAATTTGAGGCGCAGCCCGTCGAAAGAGGTTTCGGGGTGCTCATAAAACAGCCACATGCCCTTGGCCGCATCGATGGCGCTGCCGCCGCCGAGCGCGACGATGACATCCGGTTCAAAGCGGTTCATCTGTTCAACGCCGCGCATGATGGTCTCTGTGGAAGGATCCGGCTCGACATCAAAGAAAACTTCGTTGCGGCAGTACTTTTCACGCTTGCAAAGATAATGCATCACCTTGTCCAAATACCCAAGCTTCATCATCACCGGGTCGGTCACGATGAAGGCGCGGCTGATGCCCGGCATGGCTTCAAGGTACTGCACTGAGCCTTCTTCAAAATAGATTTTGGGCGGGACCTTGAACCATTGCATATTTACTCTCCTTTCGGCAATGCGCTTTTTGTTGAGCAGATTGACCGAAGAAATATTAGCGGTCGTCGAGTTTCTGCCGAACGAGCCGCAGCCCAAAGTGAGAGACGGTGTGTTGGTGTTATACATATCTCCGATGGCGCCTTGCGAAGACGGTGAATTGACGATCACGCGCCCGACTTTCATGGCATAACCAAAATCGCGGCACAAAGCACCGTCTGCCGAATGGATCACGGCAGAGTGCCCAAGGCCGCCGAGTTCAAGCATCTTTGAGGCATAGTCAAAGCCCTGTTTTTCGTCCTTTGCAACGAAATATGCAAGCACTGGCGAGAGTTTTTCAAGGGAAAGCGGATACGCGAGGTCGGGCTTTGGCAGCCTGGCAATGAGTATTTTGGTGTCCTCGGGCACCTTGATGCCCGCATGGGCGGCTATCGTGCTTGCCGTTTTGCCGACGACATCAGGATTTATCGTCATTTTATTGGTGTTGATGACGTACTCGGTGAGTTTTTTGATGTCCTCATCGGAAAGAAAGGCGCAGCCGTTGGCTTTCATGATGTCTTCAAACGCCTTCGCGGCGCTTTTGTGAACGATGGCGGCCTGCTCGGACGCGCAGATCATGCCGTTGTCGAATGTTTTTGAGATGATAAGGTCGGTACAGGCACGCTCCATAGAGGCGTCTTTGTGGATATAGCACGGCACGTTGCCGGGCCCTACGCCCAGCGCCGGTTTGCCCGAGCTGTATGCGCTGCGCACCATGCCTGCGCCGCCGGTCGCAAGTATCAGCGAGACGTGCGGATGGTTCATCAATACGTGCGTCGCTTCGACGGACGGCGTTTCCACCCACTGAACGCAGTATCGGGGGCCGCCTGCGCGGACCGCGGCATCGCGCAGCACGCGTGCCGACTCCACGGAGCATTTCTGCGCGGAAGGATGGAACGCGAAGATGATGGGGTTGCGCGTTTTGGCACAGATCAGCGCTTTGAACATCGTGGTGGACGTCGGATTGGTCACAGGGGTGACGCCCGCGATGATGCCTACAGGCTCAGCGATCTCCACAAAGCCTTCAAGCTCGCTTTCGTCTATGATGCCCACGGTTTTTTGTTCCTTGATACTGTGCCAGATATACTCGGTCGCGAATATGTTTTTGATGACCTTGTCTTCAAAAACGCCGCGCTCAGTTTCTTCGACGGCGAGCTTTGCGAGCTGCATATGGTTCTCAAGCCCCGCAAGCGTCATGGCATGCACCATTTTATCCACCTGCTGCTGATCCATCTTCATGTAGGCTTTTAAAGCTCCGGCAGCGTTTGCCACGAGGCTGTCGATAGCGGGCGCGATGCCCTTTTGTCTGTCCGCTTGTTCGGCCATTTTGGCTTCTCCTTTTGATCTGGTGCATAATCTTTTACTGCGCCAAATTATTTTGCGCACAAAAGGATACGCTTATTCTTAAAGATTGTGCGTATGAAGACAGGTGTCATAAAAACGCATGGGTGCTATAATGTGTGTGCATGAATATCAAGGAATGAAGGGGATTTGATGAACATCACAATAAGACGGGAAGAAAAGATAGACCACCGTGCCGTTGAAGAATTAACGCGCGAGGCTTTCTGGAACCTGCATGTGCCGGGGTGTAATGAGCATTTGCTCGCGCATAAACTGCGGAGCTGTGCGGCCTTTATACCCGCGCTTGATTTTGTGGCCGAAAAAGACGGACAGGTCGTCGGCAGCATTATGTACTGCCGTTCAACGGTTAAGAATGACGATCAAAAAATCTTTGATGTGATCACTTTCGGGCCTTTGAGTGTTTTGCCAGCCTTTCAAAAGCGGGGCATAGGCGGCATGCTGATCCGGCATTCACTCAAAGCCGCTGCCGGGCTTGGCCATCAAGCTGTGCTGATCTACGGGGATCCTGCGTATTACCGGCGTTTTGGCTTTCAAAGCGCACAAGCCTTTGGCATCAGCACATCGGAGGGAAAATTCATTGATCCGCTGATGGCTCTGGAGATTGTGCCGGGCGCGCTTGACCATGTTTCCGGCCGCTTTTTGGAGGGTGAAGCGTATAGCGTTGACCCTGATGAACTGATCAAATTTGACAAGACATTTCCGTTCAAGGAAAAACGCGTGACCGAAAGCCAGAAAAGGTTTGCGGAGATGGCCGGCCAATAGCCCTCTTATAAAGAGAACAAAAAAAGGCCATACTGTGACGGTATGGCCCAAAAAAGCTGTTACAGGGCTTTGGCGTTTTCATAAATGCGTGTGATCTCGCTCTTGCCCGAAATGCGGCTGACCAGCAGCGCGATCAGCGTGATGCCGGCTAGGCTTAAACCAAGCCGCGTAAACGTAAACACCGGCCCCATGGACGCAAGTTCAAAAAGGACCATGGGGATTTTTGTCGTTGACCATGCGCCGAGGAAAAGCAGCACGTTGAAAAAACTGGCTCCCTTTTTCATGAAGACAGCTGCCATCGGGAAAGCGGCATAAAGAGGCCCGGCTGCCGCAGACCCCAAAAGCACTGCGAGCGCGCCGCCGCGCAGCCCCGAACCTGCGCCCAAAAAGCGCACCATGGTTTCGCGCGGGATCCAGACGTCGAGCAGGC
>Ga0351968_1037_pt1 | contig 24872 bp, 17 predicted proteins | sample BONcelHFGM3001D5_FD_206755 | JGI IMG/M metagenome (GOLD analysis project Ga0351968, IMG submission 206755) | Enriched cells from coal bed in the Powder River Basin, Montana, United States - BONCAT cells FGM rep1 HSBNCT.FGM.300.1.D5 ...
TTGAGTCGGGTTGGGAAAGATCATGCCTGGTGAGATCGAAGAATTGTTTGATATAAAACCCCGTTGACTTAATTCGGTTCTGAGCATTAGGCAGGTTGATTGTAAAGATCTGTCGGTTGCTTTCAAGGTTTTGTTCGAACACGGAGTCGTATTTGATTCCCCCGTTTTCTTCATTTTTTATCCTGTTCATTATCAGATTGGCAATCAATCCATACCGTTTTGTTTTGGAGAGGAATTGTGTAGTAAGCGTGAAGTTGACCAGGTTAGTTTTCTGCCGAAGGTAAGCTCCGGGTGAGCTTGAAACATGGAAGTTAAACCCAAGGTTGAGTCCACGGTAGATATTGCGGCTGAATCTGGCGATAAAGTTGAGTTCTTTTTTTGCCCCCTGAACGTATTCCAATTCGGTATAGGTTTTTGAGACCCTATAGTAGCGGACACTGTCATTCAGAAAGAGGTAGTTGTCAAAGGATTGCATTCCGAAGTGGAAACCTCCGGTTTGACGGAGAGGGGAGGGGAATAGGTTGTTGTAGGCAGATCCTACATTTCCAAGTGTGGCAAAGAAGGTACTGTTTCTTGTAAGCAGATCATATTTCTGGAAGCCTGTGATGGATGTATCAAGCTGGTGTGTTTTTAGTTTTCCTTCCAGGTTGATATCGTTGGTGAAGAAGAAGACGTTGGTGGAATCTCTGACATGGGCGACGGAATCGGGAGGGACGACCTGTGCTATACAGTAGGAGGCAGGCAGAAGGAGGAGGGAAATAAGCAGCAGCCGTGTATGCATATGGATCATCAATATCGCCTGTAAAAGTACGAATTACCGGGTAATATATTGCCTGAAAGGGAGGGGTAAAAAAAAAGCTCCGGACAAAAGTCCGGAGCTTTAGAAAGATTCGGCAACGACATACTCTCCCACTTGGTGTAGCAGTACCATCTGCGCGAGTGGGCTTAACGACTCTGTTCGGAATGGGAAGAGGTGAACACCACTGCTATAGTCACCGTAATATTTTTTGTAGGGGCGACCCGCCGGGTCGCCCCTACAATATACGATATGACATATATATGAAAGAAAACACAACCAAAAATCCTCAAATCAACACCATAGAACCGCGCGAGGCGGTTTCACAAGTAGAAAGCATACGGGTAATTAGTACTGCTCGGCTTTGACATTACTGCCTTTAGACCTACAGCCTATCAACGTCCTAGTCTTGAACGACCCTTAAAGGAAGTCTCATCTTGATCTGAGTTTCGCACTTAGATGCTTTCAGCGCTTATCTCATCCGAACTTAGCTACTCTGCGATGCAGTTGGCACCACAACAGATACACCAGAGGTTCGTCCAACTCGGTCCTCTCGTACTAGAGTCAGGTGATCTCAAACTTCCAACGCCCACAACAGATAGGGACCGAACTGTCTCGCGACGTTCTGAACCCAGCTCACGTGCCACTTTAATCGGCGAACAGCCGAACCCTTGGGACCTTCTTCAGCCCCAGGATGTGACGAGCCGACATCGAGGTGCCAAACCACCGCGTCGATATGAGCTCTTGGCGGTGATCAGCCTGTTATCCCCGGAGTACCTTTTATCCTTTGAGCGATGGCCCTTCCATACGGAACCACCGGATCACTATATCCTAGTTTCCTACCTGGTCGACTTGTTAGTCTCACAGTCAAGCACCCTTATGCTATTGCACTCTACGCATGGTTACCAAGCATGCTGAGGGTACCTTTGAAAGCCTCCGTTACTCTTTTGGAGGCGACCACCCCAGTCAAACTACCCACCATACACTGTTCCCCGGGTGAGGGGGTTAGGCTCCAGATAAACGAAGGGTGGTATTTCAAGGTTGACTCCACGAAAGCTAGCGCTCCCGCTTCACAGTCTCCCACCTATCCTACACATCGTTTACCCAGAGTCAATGTAAAGTTGTAGTGAAGGTTCACGGGGTCTTTCCGTCCCGTTGCGGGTATCCGGCATCTTCACCGGAACTACAATTTCACCGAGCTCATGGCTGAGACAGTGCCCAGATCGTTACACCATTCGTGCAGGTCGGAACTTACCCGACAAGGAATTTCGCTACCTTAGGACCGTTATAGTTACGGCCGCCGTTTACTGGGGCTTCAATTCAGACCTTCGTGCCACCGTGATGGTAACACTAAGCCCTCCTCTTAACCTTCCAGCACCGGGCAGGTGTCAGGCCTTATACATCATCATTAAATTTAGCAAAGCCATGTGTTTTTGATAAACAGTCGCCTGGGCCATTTCTCTGCGCCCCAATTGCTTGGGGGTCCTTTATCCCGAAGTTACAGGACTAATTTGCCTAGTTCCTTAGCCATGATTCACTCGAGCACCTTTGGATACTCTCCTCGACTACCTGTGTCGGTTTACGGTACGGGTAGCTTATACCTGAAGCGTAGAGGTTTTTCTTGGAAGTTTGATTACGGTCATTATCCGCTTGTCCGAAGACTTACGGTACTATCGGGTTTCAGCACATTCGACGGATTTGCCTATCGAACGTATACCTACACCCTTCAACGTACTATTCCGTCAGTACGCAGACCTGTCACTCCTTCGTCACCCCGTAGCAGTATAAGCCAGTATAGGAATATTAACCTATCTTCCATCGGTATCTCCTTTCGGATTAACCTTAGGGCCCGACTAACCCTGATCCGATTAGCGTTGATCAGGAAACCTTAGTCTTTCGGTGTGCAGGTTTCTCACCTGCATTATCGTTACTTATGCCTACATTTTCTTTTCCAGCCGCTCCAACATACCTTACGGTACACCTTCGCTGCAACTGGAATGCTCCCCTACGACCCATTACTGGATCCATAGCTTCGGTAATATGCTTAATGCCCGATTATCATCCACGCCCGATCGCTCGACTAGTGAGCTGTTACGCACTCTTTAAATGAATGGCTGCTTCCAAGCCAACATCCTAGCTGTCAAAGCAATTGGACTTCGTTAGATCAACTTAGCATATATTTAGGGACCTTAGCTGATGGTCTGGGTTGTTTCCCTCTCGCGCACGGACCTTAGCACCCATGCGCTCACTCCCGGATATATGTCATAGTATTCGGAGTTTGTCAGGATTTGGTAGGCGGTGAAGCCCCCTAGTCCTATCAGTAGCTCTACCTCTATGACACTCAACTCCGAGGCTGCCCCTAAAGGCATTTCGGGGAGTACGAGCTATCTCTCAGTTTGATTAGCCTTTCACCCCTACCCACAGTTCATCTAAAAACTTTTCAACGTTTACTAGTTCGGTCCTCCACGACGTTTTACCGTCGCTTCAACCTGACCATGGGTAGATCACAAAGTTTCGCGTCTACCCCCTCTGACTGAATCGCCCTATTCAGACTTGCTTTCGCTTCGGCTCCACCCGTCAACGGGTTTAACCTTGCCAGAGAGGAGTAACTCGTAGGCTCATTATGCAAAAGGCACGCCGTCACCCCAATTGCTTGGAGCTCCGACCGATTGTAAGCGTACGGTTTCAGGTTCTATTTCACTCTTCTGTTCGAAGTACTTTTCACCTTTCCCTCACGGTACTTGTTCGCTATCGGTCTCTCAGAAATATTTAGCCTTACCAGATGGTGCTGGCAGATTCCCACAGGATTTCTCCGGTCCCGCGGTACTCAGGATACTGCTAGGTAGTAAATTTGTTTCGTGTACAGGACTATCACCTACTATGGTTCAACTTTCCAGAAGTATTCCACTACAAATTTACAGTCCACATTGCAGTCCTACAACCCCACATTTGCCGTAACAATTGTGGTTTGGGCTAATCCCCGTTCGCTCGCCACTACTTGGGGAATCACTATTGTTTTCTATTCCTCTGGTTACTTAGATGTTTCAGTTCACCAGGTTCGCCTTCTACGATCGCTCGTAGAATATCCTGTCTTCAACAGGATGGGTTGCCCCATTCGGAAATCTCCGGATCGAAGGTTATTTGCACCTCCCCGAAGCTTATCGCAGCTTGTCACGTCCTTCATCGCCTCTGAGAGCCAAGGCATCCGCCATACGCTCTTAATTACTTTCTTTACTTGCTCTTGTGATTCGTACAGACACGATAAATCGTGCCTATACATAAAAATAGGATACAGTGTTAATATTGAAAATTAACAGTTGTATTTTCTTTCAATATGTCAAAGAACATTTGTGGTGTATCGTGACAATGGGCAAATGGATGAAGAAAACATACACATTTGCTCGACGGTCACTCCACGTCGTGGAGAATAAGGGAGTCGAACCCTTGACCCCTAGCTTGCAAAGCTAGTGCTCTGGCCAGCTGAGCTAATTCCCCAATCGATTTGATGTAGTCCCGCGCAGATTTGAACTGCGGACCCCTACATTATCAGTGTAGTGCTCTAACCAACTGAGCTACGGGACTTTGTCGAATTACGAATTACGAATTACGAATAATTGGCATCGATTCACGAATCTGTAATTCGCTAATCCAGTTGCTCCTTGGTCGTAAAACCCTGAGCTCGCTTGGGAATAAAAGAAGAAAAGAAAAGTAGCAAATACCAACCCCGATTGCTCGAGGCCAATAATTAACCAACTCTAGAAAGGAGGTATTCCAGCCGCACCTTCCGGTACGGCTACCTTGTTACGACTTAGCCCCAGTTACTAGTTTTACCCTAGGTCGCTCCTTGCGGTCACGAACTTCAGGTACCCCCAGCTTCCATGGCTTGACGGGCGGTGTGTACAAGGCCCGGGAACGTATTCACCGTACCATTGCTGATGTACGATTACTAGCGAATCCAACTTCACGAAGTCGAGTTGCAGACTTCGATCCGAACTGAGATCGGTTTTGGAGATTAGCATCCTGTCACCAGGTAGCAACCCACTGTACCGACCATTGTAGCACGTGTGTAGCCCTGGACGTAAGGGCCGTGCTGATTTGACGTCATCCCCACCTTCCTCTCTACTTGCGTAGGCAGTTTCACTAGAGTCCCCAGCATGACCTGATGGCAACTAATGATAGGGGTTGCGCTCGTTATGGGACTTAACCCGACACCTCACGGCACGAGCTGACGACAACCATGCAGCACCTCGCAAGCCGCCCCGTAGGGAAATTCCGTTTCCGGAACGGTCGTCTTGCGTTCTAGCCCAGGTAAGGTTCCTCGCGTATCATCGAATTAAACCACATGCTCCTCCGCTTGTGCGGGCCCCCGTCAATTCCTTTGAGTTTCAACCTTGCGGCCGTACTCCCCAGGTGGATCACTTAATGCTTTCGCTTAGACGCTGACAGTGTATCGCCAACATCGAGTGATCATCGTTTACAGCGTGGACTACCAGGGTATCTAATCCTGTTTGATCCCCACGCTTTCGTGCCTGAGCGTCAGTTACAGTTTAGTGAGCTGCCTTCGCGATCGGTGTTCTGTGTCATCTCTAAGCATTTCACCGCTACATGACACATTCCGCCCACTACAAATGTACTCAAGAACAACAGTATCAATGGCAGTTCTACAGTTAAGCTGTAGGATTTCACCACTGACTTATCATTCCGCCTGCGCACCCTTTAAACCCAATGAATCCGGATAACGCTTGCATCCTCCGTATTACCGCGGCTGCTGGCACGGAGTTAGCCGATGCTTATTCTTACGGTACCATCAACCCTGATACACGACCAGGGAATTTTTCCCGTACAAAAGCAGTTTACAACCCGTAGGGCTGTCATCCTGCACGCGGCATGGCTGGGTCAGACTTGCGTCCATTGCCCAATATTCCTTACTGCTGCCTCCCGTAGGAGTCTGGTCCGTGTCTCAGTACCAGTGTGGGGGAAAATCCTCTCAGAACCCCTAGACATCGTAGTCTTGGTGAGCCGTTACCTCACCAACAAACTAATGTCACGCATGCCCATCTAAAACCGCCGGAGCTTTAATTATAATATGATGCCATATCATAATGTTATGAAGTATTAATCCCGATTTCTCGGGGCTATCCTCCAGTTAAAGGTAGGTTGCATACGCGTTACGCACCCGTGCGCCACTCGCCACCAGGTATTGCTACCCGTGCTGCCGTTCGACTTGCATGTATTAGGCCTGCCGCTAGCGTTAATCCTGAGCCAGGATCAAACTCTCCATAGTAAAAGGAAAAATTGATCTTCTCAGGTTAATTATTCCAAAGAAATTAATAGTATTTCTGGGATATTTGCTACTTATTCTTTACTTCAGACTTTCAAAGAACTTGATCTATATTTTCCGGTAAACCGGGATAGATTTCTAAATTCGGACTGCAAAAGTACAACCATTTTCTAACTCTGCAAAATATTTTTTTAAATTCAGTAAAAAAAATTTGCATTCCAACTTCATAACGATGCAATTCCTTACATCTCCCTGGTTTCCTGCAGCTTTCCTAAGAACGTTACACGTTGTGTGTAAATCGGAGTGCAAAAGTACACAAACATTTTATTCTAACAACACACAAAATGAAAATATTTTTCTTATTCCGTCTATTCTCTTGAAAATGAGCCTTAACTCTGAAAATATTTTTTTCGCACTGCATGAAAAAACTTATTTCTGGTTACATTTGTGCCAAGTTTGAATCTTCTAGTTTGCAAGTTATGTCGCGAAATATCCTGACCATTCTCTTTATCCTCATACTCCCCTGGTCTGCCCTCAGCCAGAACCCCGACTCAATTACCGTGATCCCCATGGCAACTGAAGGAGGGGATAAAACACAACCGGTAAAACAAACGGAAAAACCAAAACGGATCCCAAACCCCGATAGTTTCTGGCGCCGGATATCTCTCGGCGGAAACCTCGGCTTTCAGTTTGGAACAGTAACCGGCTTTAATATTTCCCCGGAAGCCAGAATACGCGCAGTCGACCAACTCTACGTCGGTGTGGGATTTATCTATCAGTACTTCCGGTTCAAGGACTCCTTTTATGATACAGCAAATTATGATTATGTCAGCTACACCTCGAATACCTATGGTGGCAAGATATACCTGCGCTATTACATGAGAAGCTTGTTCGATGGTTGGGCCGGGAACTTCTTTGCCCATGTCGAATACGAATACCTGCACTATATAATCCCCTTTGTATATGATCCCAATGGGCAGTATGTGGATGTCTATAACCCAATATACCGCTATTCAAAAGGCCATGATGCCATGGATATTCATAGCGCATTTGTTGGAGGCGGCTACAGCCAGCCAATCAGTAACAGGGTCTTTATCGATCTGTTGATTATGTTTAATCTGAACGACAGTCCCAATTCCCCCTATACAAATCCTGTATTCAGACTGGGAGTGGGGGTAGGATTGTGAGAAGGTGAAATAGCGAAATAGCGAAATAGCGAAATTGTGAAAATTATAAAGAAAATTATTAAGAAGACGATGGAGTTAAATAATGTTATCCTGGAAAGCGAAAGCTGCTTTGGTTTTGACGAAACCATTGCAAAGATCGAAAAGAAAGCTGATTCGAGGGGCTGGAAGATCCCTACTGTACACGATCTGCAGGAAACCCTGAGAAAGAATCAGATCGATGTTCTGGAGGTGAAAGTGATCGAGTTGTGCAAACCGGAGTTCTCTGGCGCTCTGATGAAAGAGGATGAGAGTAAATTTGCTTCAGCCCTGATGCCTTGCCGCATCTCCGTGTACCGCAAAGCCGACGGAAAAACATATGTCTCGCGGATTAACTCAGCGATGCTCTCGATGTTTATGAAAGGCACTATTGGCAAGGTAATGGGAATGGCCGGATCGGAAATGGAGATCATCATGGACGAAGTATTCGACCACAACGCATTGCCTGATTTCTAGATGCCGGATGCCGGATGCTGGATGCTGGATGCTGGATGCTGGATACTGGATACTAGATACGTCTTACGTCTCACGTCTCACGGTAGACGTCCCACGTCTCACTGGATATCCTGTAGCGGCATGTCAAACAGATGCCCGATCTGTTTGAGGTAGTAATTGAGGTCGGAGAAAAATGTTGCCTTGCCTGAAACCTTCTGAAAGTCTATGTGCCCGGTCTTTTCTGATCGAATGATAAACTCCTCGGCAAACCTGATTACAGGAATCATCCCCGTGTAGTTGATCCTGTCGGGCTTATCACGGTAAGTGTGATAATCAGAATGAAGTCCGGTGGTGAGGTAAAAAATAGGGATCTTATTCTTATAAAAACACTCCTGGTCGGAAAAGCTGGAAGGCCCTTTGTACAGTTTTAACCGGAATGGATACTTCGGCATACCCCCGTAAAGTGTATTCCATTGAGGCGACGTCTCAGTACCCAGTGCCGTAATCCTGTTACCTTCGGCCCCCAGGCGCCCCACCATGTCGAAATTGCACATGTAGGCAACTGAATCCAACGGGATAACCGGATGTTCGCAAAAATATCCGGAACCAATCATTCCCAACTCCTCCGCACCGAATGCAATAAACAGGTAATTAAATGTGGTGTCGCTATGTTGTGCCAGGAATCGCGCAAGTTCCAGCATCATTGCCACGCCGCTTGCATTGTCGTCGGCACCGCACCGGGCATTTCTCCGATGGTTAAGACCAACATGGTCGTAATGAGCGCCAACAATGACTGTTTCTCCTGCATGGTTGTTAAGGAATCCGATCACATTGTTAAAATGCTGAATGATTCTCAATGTGGTTGCCATCAGGTAAACCGATTGCCCTTCTGATTTTTTCAACTCCCGGGCAACATCTTCGGTGACAAATACAACAGCACCCTGCAGTATTGATGGGTGCGTGAAGTCGAACAGTTCAGGATATTCGGGGGAGTTTGAATTCCAAAGAATGGCAGCAAGAGCGCCTCGCCTGAATGCCTTTTCAAGCCTCTGATTGATGGATAATCTCTTGAGTGCAGCTGAATCGTTGGGGAGATTTTTTGGTAAAGGAAATTCCATCAGCAGTACCCTCCCGGAAGGATTTTCTTTCCCATAATAGTCATCTAACCCAAGGATTGAGTCGCATACCCCGTGACCAACATCAAGAAGTTCACCGGTTACTTTATCATTCGCCGAAAAGGAGGTCAGACCAAAATCTGTTCGGTAGTTAAACTCCCTGCCATCGGTGTAAAGAAAGTTATCCTCTCTTGGAAAATCCCTGGATTCATAGGTGACCGTTTGAAGATATGATCCACTGTCGTTTCCAACCGGATTCAGCCCGATTTCCCGGAAACGTTCAATAATGTAAGATGAAGCCATGGTGTCGCCATGTGTACCGGCTTCCCTGCCTTCCAGGGAGTCGGAAGCCAGGATGAAGATATCGGTTTTCAGTCGCAGAAGGATTGCAGAATCGGAAAAAGAGAAAACTTTCTCCTGGCAGTACAGAAATCCTGTGTTTAGGAAGGCCAGGTAAAACAGCCCAATTAGCCATGGAAGTGGGAAGTTGCGCACGGGCGCTATTTCGCAGGTGTATTTTTCAACACCTCAACCAGCAGATCCCAGAATTTCACCGTTGAAGCAATGTTCAGCCGTTCATCGGGAGAGTGAGCTCCTTTGATGGTAGGACCAAACGAAACCATGTCCATCCCCGGGTAGATAGCGCCTATCAGGCCACATTCCAGCCCTGCATGAATTGCCAGCACCTCGGGGTTCTTGTCGAAAAGCTTTTTGTATGAGGCCACCGTCAGACGCAGGATCTCCGAATCGGGGTTGGGGTTCCAACCCGGATAGCCTGCTGTTTGTTCCACCTGAGCGTCCGCCAGGTGAAAGAGGCTCGCTACCATATCGCCAACATCTTTCTTGGAGGACTCAACAGAGCTGCGCTGGCTGGTGGTAACAACAATCTTTTCTCCTTTTATCTTCACAGATGCCAGGTTTGTGGAGGTCTCCACAAAATTGTCAATCTCCTTCGACATCGCTATCACGCCATGCGGACAGGCATAGATTGCATTGAGCAGGCGTTCCTGCAAACCGATTGTAAGCACTGATGAAGGCAGGTCAGTACGGGAAACACTGAACTTCAGATCGGGTTCTGTGACATTAAGCTCGCCAACAAGAACTTTCTGAAACAGGTTTGCATAGGACTCAAAGGCATCAGCCGACCCTTCCGGGATTACAACCCGGGCAAAACCTTCACGGGCAAGTGCATTGCGCAGGTTGCCGGCATCGAGGGAGCTGATTCGTGCTTCAAACTCATGAGAGGTATTCCACAGGAACCGGCCAATGATCTTCACGGCATTTCCCCGCCCTTTGTTGATATCATCTCCCGAGTGGCCTCCCACCAGACCTGTGATGCTCACGTCGAATGCCATCTGATTGGAGGGTACAGGTTCTGTTTCCGTGAGAAATGTCGCCACAGTATCTTTCCCTCCGGCGCAACCGATAAAGAGCTGTCCTTCATCTTCCGAGTCGAGGTTGATCAGGATTTTACCATGAAGCAGATCAGGTTTCAGGCCAAACGCCCCTGTTAAACCGGTCTCTTCATCCATCGTAAACAGCGCTTCCAATGGAGGGTGGGGGATATCGTTTGCTTCCAGAACGGCAAGAGAAGCAGCAATGCCAATTCCACAATCGGCACCAAGGGTGGTGCCTGTCGCTTTTACCCACTCTCCTTCGATCCGCGGGCGGATAGGGTCGTTTTCAAAGTCGTGATTGGAATCCGAATTCTTTTCTCCAACCATATCCATATGGCTTTGGAGGATGACAGTTTTCCGGTTTTCGTAGCCGGGAGTTGCAGGTTTACGAATCAATACATTTCCAGTCTTGTCCATGATTCCCTCCAGGGTGTGGCTGATGGCAAAATCGAGGAGGTATTTAGCGATTTTTTCTTCTTTCTTTGATGGCCGGGGGACCTCGCAAATTTCAGCAAAATAGTGCCATAGTCGGCCTGGCTTGAGTGCGTGTAGTGGGTGATCCATTCCTGTTATATTAAGTTTGTAGCAGGTACAAATATAGTTTTTTTTACCTTTACCAAAAATTAGGATTTCGAATCGTGGAGCGAAAAGAGAAACCAAAAAAGAATAAGAAAGACCGGATCAGGTTTGGATTCAGAAGCCTTGCATTTCGTTACAGCATATTCTTCATCCTGGCTGTTATGTTGATCTTTCTGGTCTCATCTATTTATACCCTTGTATACACGGCCCAGATATTAGTAAAGGAGGCGGATAACGACACCGACAAAACCATGCAACTTACCATCACCCGGCTGGAGAAAACGTTCAAGGAGGTGGAAGAGGTTCCAAATGTGCTTGCCCGGTTTGTAGGTACTGCTGACCCGAACTACTCTGAGATGAGGAAGGTACTGCAGGGCATCGTCCTCAGCGAGCCCTATGTATATGGTACCAGTATGGCTTTTGAACCCTACGCATTTCAGAAGGATTCTCCCTATTACGCGATGTATTCTTACCAGTCGGGATCGGAGATCAAAACCAAATTTCTCGGCAGCAGTTCCTACAATTATTTTGAAATGGATTGGTATAAAAAGGCCAAGGAGGAGGGCAAACCGGTATGGACAGAACCCTATTATGATCAGGGTGGCGGTGATACGCTGATGTGTACTTATTCGGTTCCTCTATTCCGGGAAATGAAGGGAAAAAATACCTTCATTGGTGTGATTACCCTGGATATTTCACTCTCTGCTATCGGAAATGCAATAGCAGAGATCAAAGTATATGAGACCGGATATGCATTTCTGGTTTCGGGTGAAGGAGTCATTCTCTATCATCCTGACAGCACACTGATCAATAAAAATATTTTTGTTTTGGCCAAGGATTCCATAGATAAACAATTTACCTCGCTTGTTGCACGAATACAGGACACTGCGGATTACAATGATGTGATCGTCAATGGGAAAAAATCAAATACCACGAAAGTGGAGCTTCTTCCATCTACAGGATGGTACCTGGTGGTGGTCTTTCCAGTTCTGGAAGTTTTTGGCGATCTCCTGGAATTCCTGAAATATTTGGGCTTGATCTTCCTCTTTAGTATCATGGCAGTCTTTGTTGTTACCATCCTGATCATCAGACGATTAACGCAACCACTGAGAAAACTGGTAAAGGCCACCCACCAGATTGGACAAGGTGACTTTGAACTGGAGTTGCCCAAAGTGAAACGACGGGATGAAATCGGCGTTCTTGCCAAATCATTCTCGTTGATGCTCGAGCAGATCAAAGTCCACATCAAAACACTGCAGAAAACCACTTCAGAGAAAGAGAAGATAGAGAGTGAACTCAATATTGCACACACAATTCAGATGGGCATGCTCCCCAGGGAGTTCCCGCTTCGGTCAGAATTCGAGCTCTTTGCTGTTTTGGACTCGGCCCGCGCCGTTGGCGGAGACTTGTACGACTTTTTTTTCCTGGATAAAGACCATCTCTTTGTTTCGGTTGGTGATGTCTCTGGCAAAGGAGTGCCCGCCTCACTTTTCATGACGGTTGTGCGGACCCTTTTTCGTTCCAGAACCATGGACGGCCAGCCCCTGCATCAAATCATGTCGATGATTAACAAGGAGTTGTGTAAGGATAATCCGAATATGATGTTTGTCACGATGGTGTCGGGTATCATCAACCTGAAGACGGGAACCATCGAGTTGTCAAATGCCGGGCACAATCCACCATTGATCATGGACCGGGAGGGGAAGGTGAGGAGGATGACTCTTTTTTCAGCAATCCCACTTGGCATCCAGGATTATCACGAGTTCAGGACAGAGAAAATCCAACTCAATCCGGGAGACCGGCTGGTTCTTTATACCGATGGCATCACGGAGGCGCTAAACGTAAAGGGAGAGTTTTACAACGAATCTTTGCTATCCGGCGTACTGCATGAACACTGCAGAGCTGATGTACCCACCCTGGTAAAGCAGGTTGTTGCTGCCATCCATAAATTTGCTGCAGGAGTGGAGCAGGCCGACGACATTACCCTGTTGATCCTTGGTTACCAGAAGAGCAGTGACAGTGGTGAAATGGCTATAGAGACCAAGGCGATCCGAATTCCGAATCAACTGGAACAACTCCATGTCATTGTTCAAACAATTGATGAGATCTCCCGCGACTGGAACATCTCTTCCAAGGCATCCATGGAGTTGAACCTCGTATTGGAAGAACTTTTTACAAATATTGTCTTTTATGCCTTTCCTGATAAGAAAGAGCACGTGATAGACATCAAATTCAGTCTCTCCTCGTCCGGCATCCTGGAGGTGATGATCATTGATGACGGTAAATACTTCGATCTGATTGAGGCTTCCGATGAGGTGAAGCTGGATGCAGCTCTCGAAGAGCGCAAAGTGGGCGGACTTGGTATCCATTTTGTGAAGCAGATGATGGATGAGATGAGCTATGAACGAAAAGGTGGAAAAAATGTGGTTACATTGAGAAAGCATATTAAATAACATCGATACACATATGGAAATTACAGAAAAAAGAGAACAAAATTGCACGGTAGTATGCATTGACGGACGATTGGATACAACGAACTATTCCATCCTGGAGAAGAGACTGATGGGATTGATTGATGCCGGAGATATCAGGTTGCTGGTCGATCTTTCCAGGATGGACTATGTTAGCAGCAGTGGTTTACGTATCTTGCTGATGGCACTGAAAAGGATAACTATGGCGAAAGGCAAATTCGTGCTGTGCAGCCTCCAGGAGAATATCAAGGAGATCTTTGAGATATCAGGGTTTACAAATATTTTTGAGATCTGCGATAACGAGGAGGCAGGACTTAAAGCGTTCTAGATACTGGATGCTAGATACTGGATGCTGGATCGTTGATCTCAAAGAGTCATCCTATTATCTAGCATCTAGCATCTAGCATCTAGCATCTAGCATCTAGCATCTAGTATGGCCTACTACATACATTTCACCGACCCCAACTCCCCCGAAATGGAGGAGTTCCTTCAAGGTATACCTACCTGTCCGGGTACATGTTTCTTTATTGACATCAACAAGTCAACCGATCTGAAATACACGGGTGGGTTACCCGACTGGGGCCGAAAGCTAAACAATACGTTTAACTTCATCTCCCTGTTGAATGATTTTCCGGATAGTATTGTCAAGGGGATCGGGGATGAAATCATGTTGTTTATCACGGATGAGAACCTGAAAAAAAAGAAGACAATCAGCACCTATTACCAACTGCTGGAAGAGATTTATTCTACGGTGTTCAATATTAAGAGTTTCCCTGTTGCGGAGATGTTTCTACCTTGCAAAGTATCGATGCACTATTGTACGGAGGTCTATAATGTGACCTTCTTCAAGGATGCCAATGACTATTACGGAAGGGATATTGATCTAACAGCCAGACTAATGACAAAGGCACTGGAAAACAGGATCGTGCTGAGTGAGAAGTTTTATGTGAAAGTACAGAATGACCTTGTAACCCTTGGACTTCCTCCAAACCACGGATGCCTGTCAGGCGTCACAGGGAAGTTTTTGGAGACATTCAGGGGCGTACCGGAGAGTACTGAGTACAGGATGCTGGATGCTTAAACTGGATGCCGGATGCCGAAGATTGGTAATTAGGTAATTAGGAAATTAGGAAATACGAAATAAGAAAAATAGGAAAATAGGTCAGGAATCAACCTGAAACCTGAAACCCGAAACTCGAAACCACATGATCTGGACATATAGTTTAATCGTTGTCACAGCGCTTCTCTCGGGATCGGTTGTGTTTCTCTTCAAACATCAGAACACGCGGGTTTTAAAGCTATTACTTGCTTTCAGCGGGGCATTTTTGATCGGGATCACCTTTTTAAACCTCATCCCCGAGGTATATGAAGATCATATTGAATATATCGGACTGTTTGTCTTGTTGGGATTTTTATTGCAGCTTTTACTGGAACTCCTGACACGGGGTGCCGAGCACGGACACGAACACGATTGCGACAACTGCCATAGCGAGGATCATATTTCACCAGTGCTGTTAATGCTGGGATTATGCATTCACGCGTTTCTTGAAGGGATGCCGATTGTGCCATCTTTTGATCCCGAAACCAGGAATATTCTGATCACGGGCATCATCATCCACAACATCCCAATTTCCCTGACATTAGTAACTCTCTTTTTACATTACGGGATGAAGCGCTGGAGAGCGATTGGGCTACTATTTGTATTTGCACTGATGACACCACTTGGGTCACTGCTCAGTCAGTTCATCCAGGGAGCCACCCTGAACGACATTTCGCATTACTTCAACTATGCGATGGCGCTTGTGATCGGGATATTTCTTCACGTTTCAACCTCCATACTTTTTGAAGCCGGAGAGAACCATCAGTACAACATGCGAAAATTCCTGACGGTGATTCTTGGTCTTGCCGTTGCTTTTGCCATAACGTTTTTCGGCCACGCCCATTAAAAAAACCTTTGCCGGAGAAAAAAAACTTATTACTTTTGCAACCCCAATTCAACGTTAGAACATCAGTTCGTACCTCGTACTTCTGACCTCCAGTTCGTACTTCGTACTTCTGACTTCGAACCGCCCAGGTGGTGAAATTGGTAGACACGCTACTTTGAGGGGGTAGTGCCCTTACGGGTGTGCAAGTTCGAGTCTTGTCCTGGGCACCCACATTTGAGAAACGTCATTGTAAATCAAGTATTTACGATGACGTTTTTTCGTTGGTGTCAGAATCAGTGTCAAAATCGATTAATTTCCATTTAATTTTTTCTGGATAGTGGGGGGGGGAGTAAATCACCGTTCCCTGTGCATAGCCCCCCAGGGTGTGTTTAGTCAAAAATCCGGCTATCTCATAATATGTATGTATATATATCAATATTATTTCTATTTTTGCATCAAATTACAATTGTAAACCATTTATCAATAAAAATAACGTGATACAAAAAGAAAAACTGGAGATGGGTGCAAGCATGCTCAGGGCTATGGCGCATCCAATGAGAATCGCTATTATTGAACTGCTTGCTGCAAACAAAAGGCTCTCAGTCACCGTAATATACCAGAAACTCAAAATCGAACAAGCAACAGCCTCTCATCACTTGAATATGCTGAAGAGCAAGGGTATTCTTGAATCAAAGAGAGAGGGCAAGAAAATTTTCTATTCATTGAAACATGAGAAAGTGAAGGAGATCATCAGTTCAATGGATCGCTGCTTGGAGATGTAAGCCAGGCAACCTTGTTATTCGGTTAATTTATTTGGCAATTTTCGGAAATAACCCTACTTTTGCACTCCTGAATTTCGAATTTAAATTCAGTCCGTACCTCGTACTTCTAACTTCCAGTTCGTACTTTGTACTTCTGACTTCTAACTTCGATTTGCCCAGATGGCGGAATTGGTAGACGCGCTAGTTTCAGGGACTAGTGTCCATTGGATGTGCAGGTTCGAGTCCTGTTCTGGGCACAAAAACGGTAGGGGCGACCTGACAGGTTGCCCCTACTTTTTTGATTCCCTGCTTGTATTATTCAGGTCGCTTTTTTGTATCCAGGGCGCCCTGATCCCTTTTTCGTGACAATATTCCTACAGCTTGAAAAACTTACTGACCGTATGGTCACTTCCTGAGGTGACTTCGATCATGTAGGGCCCCGCTGGTAACGATTCAATAGTCCAGGTTACCTGATGTTGCCCGGGCGCTAACCGTTCACTACGGATCTCCCTGCCCATCATGTCAAGTAGCGATAGTGATATCGCTTCATTGGAAGGGCTTTGTGTCTTAATATCCATGTTTACAACATGAATTGCCGGATTCGGGAAGAGTTTGATGCTGAAGTCGGATAATGTGTTGTAGTCCACTCCGGCGGCAAGAGACAATGCAATCTCAAAGTCGATGACACCGGTCGACATGCCTTCAAAGCCGGTAAATCGCAACCGATAGACGTTGGAAGGTTGGTCCTTCACATAAAAGAGCATCGAATCCTCTATTGTGTAAGACATTGCATTGAAGTCAAACCACTTCCAATCCCAACCGATCGTTGACCGGCTGCTGTCCCACGGAGCCGATTCCCAGTCATTGAAATCGGGATCAACAGGGTAAAATTTCTTTGCAACGGTGGCAGGATTACTGAGAACGCCTGTTACAATAACCGGAGCTCCCGTGGGATGCCAGGCCATGTATTTGGTAAAGAGGATGTCCCAACTCTCCTTAACCGGTTGATAGTCAACAGGCATGTTGACCTGCATGTCCAATCCCACCATGACTTTTCCAGTAAAGGGATCACAGTCTAAAGAAACTTCCTGAAAATCGGATCCATCCAGATTGGCATACCGGATAAGATAGGCGTTATCCAGGATATTCTTTTCAACAACCCAAACTTTCTTGAAACTGCCATCAATAAGTTGTATGATGAAGATCGAGTCGCCGGTGATAACCTGTGTTGCAGGGTTGTATACTCCCCATCCATAATCAGGATAACCGGTGGCGTTGCGGTTAAACGCACCGTTTTCCCAATCATCAGGATCGTTGTACATGGTGGGCCATGTGTATAAATCGATGGTATCAATAGCATCCCAGCCCGAAATATCTGCATAAGGATATGTCCAAAGGGTTGCACCGGTACCGTCATTGATGAGGATGCTGGCACTTTCAGGTGTGGTAATGAATGAAATATCCCAAACATCACGGGCGGCCGACGAGGTGTTAAACGTTGTAAACTGGTAATAAATCTCATTGGCATACCCCGATCCCATAACTACCTGTTGCGGTAACATCGGTATTTGGGCTAAGCCCGTCTCTGCGGATGCCATCAGGAATAAAATCAATCCTGGCATCATAAATTTGAACCGTACAGTTGTCTTCATAATAACCTCCTGTTTTATTGTATTCAATGAATTCATGTTTAGTCTTTGACACACCTTACACTGGCGCCTGTGTTTCTGTTGATAAGTTCCCTGAAAGCTGCTCCAGAGTTAGTGGTCAGGAAGGTGCCTTTAATGTCGATGGAATCGGGTGTGGAACTCCACCATATGCCGCTGGCACTTAATCCGGAGAAAGCACCTTCAATAAAACTTCTGAATCCACCGGGTAAGGCGTTGAATCCGCTTTCATTTGTCCCGTAATAGTTTGGAAGGAACCAGTAGGGTTGCTGGTAAAGGTTTGTGAGCGTCGATTTTAACTTACCTCCGGCCACGGCATCGCCACCGAGTGCATAAAAGGTAGTGTCCCACTCTGCCGCCGATGGGATATGCCAGCCTTCCGGACACAACCCTGCGGAATCGTTTACAGCAAACCAGTTATAGAGCGCACCGTAATACTTGCCGTACATCTCTTTATCATTCGCGTACCAGGTGTAGGCTCCCACCTTGGATCCTGCCCATTGATTGTAATCGGTGATTTTTGGAATTCCCGCACCGTTTCGGTAATGGGTTACTTTCAGGTTCTCAGCCATCCACTCCATAGGACCGATCCCGACTGTTTGATAGACATTCCCGTCAACATCCGTCACGGTACCAGCCATGGTTTGCAGGATGAGCTCGGAACTGTATCCGGTTCCTGCCTCATTGGTGGCGTAAGCCCTGACATAATAGCGTGTAGTTGCTGTTAACCCGGTAAGGGTTGCCGAAAAGGATCCCATGCCCGATCCGGCAGGAGCATTGCCGTCGGTTATTGTGGGGCCGGAGTTTGTGTTCCAGCAAAGGCCACGCGAAACAATTGATGCGCCTCCATCATCGATAATCAACCCGCCTCCGGAAGCCGATGTGGTTGTCACCGAACTAAGGGGATCCATTACAACGGATGGAATCGTGGGTTCTTTTTTCTTGCAGCTTCCGGTAATTGTTGCCGTGATCAGGGTAGCTGCAAGCAACTTAAAAAAGAGATGTGAAAAAGTCCTGGATTTCATAGGGTGTTTTCTTACGACTTTGTAAAGATAGGATTATTTTCGGATCTGTTTCTCTAACTCTATATTCAATTCTCCTTTACTTTTTCTTCATCTTTCTTTCGTCTTTCTTTCGTCTATCCTTCGTCTTTCAGTTCATTTTCCTTTCATATCGTATGCGTGTTTCCAAAAAGGAGGTGACTGATTTTGATTTTACGACAGTAAAATCCGGATGATTTCATATTTTCGGGCTCGATAATGAGTTCAAAGACTATTCACGTGTATGCACCAATTCCCCAAACTCTCCCAATTTTGCCTAAAATTCCTGTTAATAGCCATTTGCTTTTATGGCACGTAACACTGGAAAATTCTTCACCTGTCCTGTATCAAATTAATTGGGATGGCCCGGAACGGGTCAATCACTCATTTTTGGATCAGATTGCAAATCAGATGCAACTTACAGGGATGGTCAATATCGCGATCTCCCCGCGTGATGGCAATATTTACTTCCGGTTCAGTCGTTTGGAAAGATTGTTAAAGGGAATGATGATGCTTTGTATGTGTCCACACCAGATGGTTCGCTGTCCGGTTACCTTTCGAACGATTCACTGCGTCACTGGTCTGGGTATTCGTCCAGGTTGACGGAAACGGTTAAATTTTTCAGGATATCGGACACATCACTTTCCCTCGTTGCCGACCTCGGACTGAACGAGGAGATGCTGGAGAGTGACGGCAAAGTCTGCATTGCCATGTATATCATAAAAATAGAATTTAAATAGGCTCTGCGGATCCTTATTGTATATCGCGCATCGCATATCGCGATTCTAGAACCCACTCAGCTCCATCGTCACCGTAGGAATCAATAGCAAGAACCCGAGAATGAAGAGGATCAGGATGAAGGGGAAGACCCACTTAACCCACTTGGAGTAGGGGATGCGGGCGATTCCCAGCACACCCATCAGCACGCCGGAGGTGGGGGTGATCATGTTGGTGAAGCCGTCGCCGAACTGGAAGGCCATGACGGTAGCCTGGCGCGAGATCTGGATCAGGTCGGAGAACTGCGACATGATCGGCATCGTGAGAGCTGCCTTAGCCGAACCTGATGGCATAAAGAGATTGATGAAGGTCTGGATCACATACATCATGCTCACGGAGGTGAATTTTCCCCAGTCGGCCATCCCGCTGGAGACATAGTAAAGCAGGGTGTCGATCACCTTGCCGTTCTTCAGGATGATGATAATCCCTCCGGCGAGGCCGACGATCAGTGCCGCAGAGAGGATGTCTTTCACTCCATCCAGGAAATATTTGGTGATTTCGTTCAGGGAGTAATTCATGGCCAGTCCGGAAGCCAGTCCCATCACGAAAAAGAGTGTGGCGATCTCCATCACGTACCAGCCATAACCCATCACGCCTACGATCAGAAAGATGATGGTGAATGCCAGCAGGTTAAGGATAAAAAACTGGACGGTTTTGAGCAAGGCCAAAGCGCTGGTAACAAGGAATAGACCGGCCAGAATTGGCAGGATTGGGAAGGTCCAGGAGAGGTTTCCAACATGAATCGTGGAGTAGGGGTAGATAACAGCATAGACGATCAGGCAAATTTCGATCATGCCGAAAACCAGCCATGCCGATCCGGGTGTTTGAAATGTGATCTGTTCAATCTCCCCTTCATTTGCCCGTCTCCAGTAAGCATCCTCTTCGTAAACCACCGACCGTTTGGGATCCTTTTTGATCTTGTTGGCGTATCGCAGAATATAGCCGATCCCAATGATGTTGATGATGAGAAAACAGACGAACCGGTATTCAATCCCCGAAAAGAGGGGCAGGTCTGAGAGTCCCTGTGCAATCCCAATGGTAAACGGGTTGAGGATGGCACCGGTAAAACCGAGGCCGGCTGCAACAAAGCAGAAGCTAACCCCAACAATGGAATCGTACCCCATCTTTATCGCGAGTGGGACGAAAATAATCGTAAATGCTATGGTCTCTTCACTCATGCCAAAGACGGCTCCGAAGATGCTGAACATCAGCATGATCAAAACGATGATCAGGTTGTCTACTCCCAGCATTCGAAGCCATTTGTTGTGTTCCATACGCTTTGTAAAACGCAGGAATGAATAAATCCCCATGTCGATCGCTTTGGTCTGGTTCATGATCCAGAAGGCGCCTCCGATGAGAAGAATGAAGACGATGATATCCGCTTTGTCAACAAACCCATCAAAGATGGCTGAGAAAATTTCCCACGTCTGGGGCGTATTTCCTGTAAACGCAAAACTTTCGGGGTTGATCACCTGCCGTTCAATCCCATTTACGGTAACGGGTTGCCTGTTAAAGGTGCCTCCGGGAAGGACCCAGGTGAGGAGTGCAGCGAAGATGATAATGAAGAATACAATGACATAGGTGTTCGGAAACGTGCGTTGTCTCTTTTGCGTCATTTGAGATAGATTTGGAATGGCAAATTAACGAAATTTTACTTTTGGATCGAGAATTCCAAATCATCAACAAAATCTCCTTCTAATGATGGTTGTATGACAAAGGGGATGGTCGCAGGATGAACACGGTAGCCCAGGTGGTCCATCTGGTTCGACTGCAATGTGGCATAATAGGTTCCCGGAGGTAGTGACATGAACGAGAAATAGCCATCGGGCTCTGTAAGCGTTTCGCCAACCAATTTGGAATCAGCTGAATAAAACTGTACGATAAGCCTCCCAACCCCTTGCTCATTCTGCTTATCCTCAAGGTATACAAAGCCAGCTACTTCACCCATGATCGAGACCGGAACTTCAACAGTGGTAAATTGATTGGGTTGTACGTAAACGGAGATCCGTGGCGATTCGATTTGCCATGCAATGTTTTCGAACCTGCTTGGATCAATTTCCAGATAGTAATAGGTGTATGGCTCGAGGTCTAATATGTGAATCGTTGTATCATGAGTATTTTGCCTGATTCTGTTGCTGGAGGATAAGATACCAACCCCATCTGTTCTGGGCTCTCCTTCATCCATTTTTTTATTGTGATTCAGGTCAAGGAACGGGAGAATGGTAATCCCGCCCCTACCAACACTTGTTCTGTTTCCAAAACTGACATAATTTGATGTTGGGTCTACCATCAGACTTCCACGGGCAAATTCATCAAACGAAGTGTATTTATTTCCTACCCGTGAGGTGATTCCAGTTTGAGCAAATGGAAGGTTGTAACGGAATCCCAGTTGAATATAATGGTTGTTTGATGTAGGATTGGATTCGTAAGAGAGATTGACAGATCCATTTCCCCAGAGGTTTTTTTCCAGTTCCAGTTTCAATGATGTAATTTGCGTCCGGGTATAATCATATTGAATTTGTGGCCTTAAGATAAATCCTTTTGGAAATCGAAATCCCAGGGAGAGATTGCTGTAGATAGTTGATTGAAAGTGCTTTGGAAATAGAGCAAACGTTGTAAGGTTGGCACTGACTCCAAAAATTGTCCCGGATGCCAGAAATTCCAGGTTGACACTCCCAGTTGTAGGAAGAATGATCTGATCGTAGGTGAACCGAAAGAAGAGACCAATCCTGTTTTGCTGGAAGGGTATCGAAACCGATACCTTTCGTTCTTCCTGTATAAAAGTATTGATCGCTTTTTGATTGTTGTGGTACCTGAGGTAGGTGGCTTCAAGCCTTAAATTGGACTTATGCAAATAATTGAGGTATCCTTTGAACCGAACCCCATAGGTATATTCTCCTGTTACCAGCATTCTTGCCCCAACACGCAACGCGAGGTTCACGAATGGCATATAGTTGTTGGAAGGGAGTGAGGACAAATATTCGGTCCCGCCTCCGATCGTGATACGTTTCCCCAATCCATACCGGATAATTCCCCGTGCAAAAATACTGTTCCTGCCATCTTCAACCATGCCTCCGCTCACTGTATATTCAAGTTTGCCGGGAGGGAGAAAATTGATTGGAATGAGGATACTTTTTTCCAGCAACCGTTCTTCACCGTAGGGGCCATAGAAACGCAGGGTTACGGATGTGTTGCCATACATCAGGGGGACCTCAAAAAGATAAAATCCCGATGCATCGGCTTGTGTGTATTGGATCAGGACATAATTCACATACAACTCGACAATCCACCCTGGTTCAGTATGATCGCTGAGTGTATACGAGCCAAAGGATCGTTGGAATGTTGTGGGAACATTGGTCAGTTCAGCTCCAACGATCGGAGCGAAAATCGATGATGTCTTCTCAACATTGATCTTTCCGGCCTTTACCTGTCGAAGGAACCTGAAGTCATTGTTGACATAATGCCACAGGTAGTACTGCTGCTTTTCTGTGAAGGGTTGATTGCTATTGTATCGGAGCAAAATGTCTGTTTCACCGCCAAACAACGTAGCGCCAACCGACAGTGTTCCATGGAAGGTCGACGGACCGTTTACTTTCTGGGTAGCAAGAAGTGACCAGTCCATCATGCCAAAATGAAAGAGTGGGAAGAGTGGTCCGATCGTTGTGTCAACCTCCTTAACGCCTTCGAGTCTTGCCAGATTAGCCCGCATCTTTTCCTGCCGAAGAATGCGGATCAGGGGAAGTTCCATCTGCGAATTCAATGTCAGAGATAATGACCTGAAGTTGAATTGAAATTCCAGCCCAAAAACGGACTCGAAAATCATGGAATGCATATAAAGACAGGATTCTGTCAGGTAGAGATCAGTTGGATCAATGTGTGTCTGTTTTCCCTGATACCAAATCGTAAAATTTTTTCTGTCAATGATGAAGGAATGATCCGGATCGTTTATGTATCCGTAGATCGAGTCCAATGAGGGTGTGGGTGTATACTTGATCTTAAAGAACGAAAATAGTTGTGTAACCGGCAAGTAGGCTTCACGGGAAACGATCAGGGCAGGAATCTCAAAGTTTCCTACCTGGGGGATATTCAGAAAGAGGGATACTTCACTAACCTCTTCCGATTCTTGTGAAAACACGAAGGTGGGGAGAAAAGCCAACAGCATCACCCGGAGGAAGATTTTGACAGGGATGTTTTTGTGGGGAGAGCGGTTCAACCTGAGTTATTCCTGGTTAACGATGATGAAAAATGAACCGTTGTAGGCACCTGGCGGGTTAGCGGCCGAACTACCCACGGTCAGCGTGCCTCCCACACTGATCTGGGTAGTGGTAGGTGGAGTTACACTGGTTACGAAGGAAAATCCCGGGGATGGATCTTCCAGGTGGAGCATCAGGGATCCACCGTTGCTTCCGGTTAGTTCAACATCAGGTCCCAGCGAAAGGGAGATGATGGTCCCCGGATTGGCATCCGCTTCAAAAACGGCCGGACCGTAAGTGAACCCCAGGTTAAGCAGGATGATATCCCCAGTGGAGGAGCGAATACCACTGGAAGAGACCGTGACCGTGCCTCCAAAGGAACCTTGGGCAAAACCTCCGAAGCTAATGTTTTGGAATGTAACTAAGGATACTGGCTTTGGGGGGTGCTCCTGTGCAGATGCATGCGGTGAGTCCCACAGGAAAAACAAAAGGATTAACGGGAAGAATCTATACAGGTAGATGTTAAAAATAGAATCCATGTTATCGGGATGAGATAATTACTTTTTGTGATTCAAAAAATCCTTCCGTACGGAGGCTGACAACATATAAGCCTGGCGATACATCAAGGGTTAACTCGTAATGACCATTCTCATAAACAGGTTGCTCGAATATTTTTTGTCCCATCAGGTTGTAGAGAATGACTGTTCCGTGAAATATTTCCGATAGATTGACATGAAAATGAAGTCGGTTGGATCTGCTCCATGCAAGGGTTCTTTGTCCATGTTTCAGATGGGAGCTACCCGGTAACAGGATCTATCCAGGCCGACAACAGGATCAGGACCAACGACCTCGCTCCAGAATTCCACAAATCCAACATGATTAATGAATCCTCGTTTATCCGGATCTCAGCCTGCCTGGGCATCAATCAGCAGCAGAAAGATCCACTGGTGATCCGGTTCTCCGACTCATCCGGATTGGACTTTGATCCTGTCGAAGATGCTCTGAAACTGATGAACACCGAGCCGTCAGTTCCAAACTTTTATGCACTGACCCCATCCTTATTGCGTCTCTCCATCCAATCGACTTCCCCCGTGCCAGTCGGATCATCCTACCGGATCCCTTTGGGAATCGACACAAAAACAGAGGGAATGGTCCTGTTTGAACTATCAGACTATTCACCCGACCTAACCGGTCTCTATGTGTATTTCCATG
>Ga0351968_1038_pt1 | contig 24693 bp, 25 predicted proteins | sample BONcelHFGM3001D5_FD_206755 | JGI IMG/M metagenome (GOLD analysis project Ga0351968, IMG submission 206755) | Enriched cells from coal bed in the Powder River Basin, Montana, United States - BONCAT cells FGM rep1 HSBNCT.FGM.300.1.D5 ...
CTGCGGCGCAGCTTTCTTGAAACAGCGGACGCAAGATGCGGCTTTAAGCTCTCTGGCACACCAAAAAGCGAACAGGGTACAAGCCCTGCCCGCAAGGTTGAAACGAGCTTTGAAAATGCCTCCGAGGCAAAAAGGTGTTCGGTTATCCGCATAATTCAATTGTACCGGCTTTGCGCCTCTGTTATACCGTATGCCAGCAGCGCTTCCACCGCGTCCGCCGCCTTTGAAAGGGTGTCGAAAGCGGCCTGTTTGTCGTTATATTCGCCAAGCACATGATCAACGATATCTCCATCAGGCTTGCCGATACCCACGCGCACACGCGCAAATTCTTCTGTCTGAAGGTGGTATATGATGGACTTCATGCCGTTGTGAGAGCCCGCGCTGCCGCGTGCCTTGATGCGCACCGTGCAAAGGGGCAGGTCGGCATCGTCGTATATCACGATGAGTTGTCCGGCACGCACGCCGAGCGCGCCCGCAAGTTCTTTCACGCTTTCGCCCGATCGATTCATGTATGTCTGCGGCATGCAAAGAAGCACAGCTTTACCGTTTATATCTCCTTTTCCGAGCCTTGCGCTGTATTTATGGATGCGCACACCGATGCCGTGGCGCTGCGAAAGTATCGACACCACGTCAAAACCCGCGTTGTGCCGCGTGTGTGCGTACTGCCCGCCCGGATTGCCAAGCCCGATGATGTACCAGTCGGCGCTTAGATCTTTGGCAGGCTTTCTGCGAAGCCGAGAAGATCCGAATAATAACCTTTTGCGCATGAAGGCACCCTCCTTGCGTCTCCGATAAGGTGGTCGAGCACCAAAAAACCCTCAAAACCGAGTGAGAGGCAAGCCATATCATCGGCCACGTCGTTGCCTACAAAGTAGCATTCGCGTGCACTGAGCCCCGTTTTGTCAAGTATCTCTAAAAAGTACTCGGAATTTGGCTTGCAGTAACGCGAATTATCAAAATAAGAAATGTACTCAAAGTCATTGATATCAAGCCCGGCCCACTCAATGCGCGCGTTGGTGGCCACCGGCGGAAAAAGCGGATTGGTCGCGAGCACGAGGCGGTAACCTTTTTGTCTGAGCAGCGCGATCGTCTTAACGGCATGGCGGTCTGTACGGGTGCAGGACTTGAGAGACAAAAAACCATTTTTATAAAACGCGTCGAAATGCTGCGAAACGGCATCGGGGTCTGCTTTTGTTTCGGCATAAAGCGTATTTAAAAACACATCGCTGTTGAGCGCGCGCCCGTCGTTTTGCAGCATGGCATGGATGGATTTTTTAAAAGCCGCTTTGGTATGTGTGCCTCCGAGAAACTCAAATAAACCGCTCTGATCAATAAGAGCATCATAGCCGTGCATGAACTTTTCCATATCAAGAGGCAAAAGCGTGCCGTCCAGGTCAAAGAATACTGCTTTTCTCATGCTGCCGCTCCGGTCATCCGCGTACCGCCGATATGATGCGCGCTGCGGCCTCGTCAGCTTTCAGCTCTTGTGCTGTTTTCGACTGGCGCCGCTTATATTCCACAATGCCGTCAGCCGCGCGCCGTCCGACATTGATGCGGTGCGGTATGCCGATGAGATCCGCGTCTTTGAACTTGACGCCTGCGCGCTCGTCGCGGTCGTCAAGCAGCGCATCTATGCCGGCATCTTTGAGCTCTTTGTAAATCTTCTCTGCGAGCGCCATCTGCGCTTCGTTGGCCGCGCTCACGGGCACCACGATGGCATTGTACGGTGCAACGCTGTCCGGCCAGATGATGCCGTCTTCATCGTGCGACTGCTCGATAATGGCCTGCATCGTGCGGTTTAATCCGATGCCGTAACTGCCCATGATGCAGGGTTTTTGTTTGGCCTCCTGATCAAGAAACAGGCATTCCATCGCCACGCTGTATTTGGTGCCGAGCTTGAAAATATGCCCGACCTCTATCGTTTTGTCAAGCTTTAACGCCATGCCGCATTTGGGGCACGGGTCTCCCGTTTCGACCATTCGGATATCGCAGACATCAGCCGTGACGAAATCGCGCTCATAATTGACGCCGCTGTAGTGGTAGTCCGTCTCATTTGCGCCGACGAGGAAATTGCGCATGCACGGCACCTCTTTATCCGCTATCAGCCTGTCCGCGTTAAGGCCAATCGGCCCCGCAAACCCAACCTGCGCACCCGTGGCGCGGCGCACTTCCGCCGGGCCTGCAAGCTCAAGATTGATGCAGCCAAGATAGTTTTTGAGCTTGGTTTCATTGATCTCGCGGTTTCCGCGCACCATGGCGGCAATCGTTTTGCCGTCGGCGATATAGAGTAGCGTTTTGACAAAGCTTTTAGGCGTCTTGCCGAAAAAGCTGACGAGATCTTCTATCGTGCCTGCATTCGGCGTATGGACCTTCTCGACGGCGGCCATAGCTTCATCTTCAGGCTCTGCATCGGGGCAGGCCGCAAGCTCGGCATTGGCGGCATAGCCGCATGAAAGGCAGGAAGCGATGGTGTCATCTCCGATATCGGATTTGATCATAAATTCCTGCGAGCCTGAGCCGCCCATCGCGCCGGTATCTGCATGCACGATGACATAATCAAGGCCGCAGCGGTCGAAAACTTTACAGTAAGCGTCGTACATATTTTTGTATGAGATATCGAGCCCGGCTTCGTCCACATCGAATGAATACGCGTCTTTCATCACGAACTCGCGGCAGCGTATCATTCCAAAGCGCGGACGGCGCTCGTCCCGGTATTTGTTTTGAATTTGATAGATGGTTTTCGGCATGGCTTTGTATGATTGCAGCTCCTGGCGCAGCACATGCGCGAATATCTCCTCGTGCGTGGGGCCAAGGCAAAAGTCACGCCCGTTGCGGTCGTGGAACTTGATCATCTCTGTACCGAACACTTCCCACCGGCCGGACTGCTGGTAATAATCCGCAGGCAGCAGCGCCGACATGATAAGCTCCTGTGCGCCGGCTAAGTCCATCTCCTCGCGGATGATATTTTCAATTTTTTTAAACACGCGGAAACCAAGCGGCATCAGCGCGTAAACACCGGTGGCCAGACGGCGTATCATGCCTGCTTTGAGCAGCAGCACATGGCTATGCGCTTCGGCCTCCGCGGGTACCTCGCGCTGAGTGGAAAAAAGCATTTGCGACAATCTCATTGCCAAAAACTCCTTCATCGCTTATAAATACCCGCCAAGTATATCACAATTGATAGAGGTGTTCAACAAACACGGCACGGCAAAACAGTCAGCCTTAACACCAAACAAAACCCATGCAGGCAGCTTAAAAACAATAAACGTGCATAGTTGACAAAACCAGACATTTTGCGCTGTTGTGATTGCAAATCCATCCAATTATAATTGGCTTAACATAAGTGCAAAGCGTGGTTGTATCGGCTTTTTGCTGATTTTGTATATGCACAAAAAGAAATGTGAGGTGTTTGGTTATGAAACAATGCATAAGCTGCGGACAAGCCGTTGATGATTCTTATGGATTTTGCAGCGCGTGCGGTGCACAGGCGGCAAATCTGGGTCCTGCAGAAGAACCAATCATGAGTGAAGGCAAAGCGCATGGGGGGCGGGCGCAAGAGCAGGCGGAAGATGCGGAAAAGAGCTTCCTTGTGAGCACCGCTGTCACGCCCGCAAAAGAGCACAGCACTGCCCTTTTGCCCGATGATGCACAAAGCGGCAGCATGAAAACTCCCGCAAGCCCCCTTTCGTTTCAAAATACGGGCTTGGGCCTGGTTTTCGCAGCTTTGCTGCTAGCTGCGTCTGCTGCCGGTTTTTATTTCAGCGCCGGTTTTTATCTGCCGATCATGCATAAGGTTCTGGATGTGTTCGGTGTGTATGCTTTGGTGGCCTTTTCGGTGGTTCTGACTATGCGCACAAAGGGACCGGATTTGTCAGCAGGCGCTGTTGTGAGCGCTTCGGCAGTCATTTGCGGTTTGCTGTTAAGTCTTTTTGGTTCAGTATTGTCTGCCATTTTGCTGACGGTGTTGATATGTGCTGTTTTCGGGCTGGTCAACGGCGCGCTTGCCTCTTTTCTGAAACTGCCTTCAGTTTTGCTGACATTTTTGACTGGTTTGACTGGCAGGGCCGTTATTTCGATGCTGACAGCAGGAGCACTTGCGCCCAAGCCTGCTCCGGTTGTGATTCTGCCTTACGGTACGCTCATTTTGATCGGCGCGGTTTTAATGTCCGCATTTCTGATCGTGCTGCTCTCGCCGCTGGGCATACCGCGCTATAAAAAAGAAGCAAAAAGCGCACGCAGTATAGTGATGCTCGTGTACATGCTGAGTGCCCTTTTTGCGTCTCTTGCGGGCATATTATTGCTGATGTCAGAAAAAACGGGCGATGCAGGGTTAGCCGGCAGTTTAAACAGTGAATTCTTTATCGTCTTTGTTTTTGCCATGCTTGTGTCAAGCCGTGCGCTTGATAACAGGCTTGCGCCTGTACTGTTTGCATTGGTACCTGCGCTGATATGGACGCTGGGCAGTTTTGTGCTTGATCAGCTATGGATCGCAGCATATGTTCATCCCGTGATCTATGGCGGTTTTGCACTTATTGTTATTGTGATCGCCTATGCATGCCGTTATGAAAGACGGGGCAAAAATAAAATGATGCCTTGTCTTACGGTTTCGCGTTAGGCAAAAAAAGGGCTTGATAATCATTTTTCAGCCTTGATGTGTGCAGTACGCGCTTAAGACGTCGAGCAGCGCTTCCATTTGCGCATCCGTGCCAATGGTAATGCGCAGATAATCGCTGATGCGCGGCGCGTTGAAATGGCGCACATAAATTTTGTTGTCTTCAAGGTGCGCTTTTATCGCCGGTGCACGCAAGCGCGGATGTGTGGCAAACACAAAGTTGGCTTTTGACGGCAGCACTTTAAACCCAAGCGCTGATATACGCCGGGCGGTATTCTCGCGTGTGGCGATGATCTTCTGCGCCGTTTGCGCAGAGTATGCCGTATCGCGCAGCGCGGCTGCGGCTGCGATCTGCGCCACGGTATCGAGAGGGTAAGAGTTGAAGCTGTCTTTGATGCGCGTAAGGCCGCTGATCAGATGCGGCTGCCCCAGAGCATAGGCCACGCGCAGCCCGGCCAGCCCGTGCGATTTTGACAGCGTCGACACAACAAGAAGATTCGGGTAATTATGGATAAGCGGCGCTGCGCTCTGCGCGCCGAACGCCGCGTAGGCCTCATCAACGATCACCACACACCCGCTGTTTTGCTGCAATATGCGTTCAATATCATGAAGAGAAAGCGCAATGCCTGTGGGTGCGTTCGGGTTGGCCAGCACGATACCGCCGCAGCCGCAAAGTTTGCCGACAGGCATGGTAAAATCATCTTGGAGCGGTACTTGTTTATAGCTGATACCGAAAAGTGCCGCCCAGACGGGGTAAAAGCTGTAGGTCACGTCCGGAAAAACCACCTCATCAAAAAAGGCGTAAAAAGCGAACCCCAAAACCTCATCCGAACCGTTGCCGCAAAACACGTACGGCTCTTCAAGGCCTGAAATCTCTGCGAGGGCTGCGCGCATGATACCGCCGTCGGGGCGTGGGTAAAGCCTTAGCCGGGAGGCATCGAAATCACGCAGTGCTTCGAAGACTTTTTGCGATGGAGGATAAGCGTTTTCGTTGGTGTTGAGCTTGATGATGCCATCGCCTGCGGGCTGTGCGCCGGCTGTATAAGGTGTGATCGCACAAGCGCGTCTGCTCAAATAATTTTGCACACACGGCCTCCTGTTTTTTTTTATCTTATCACAAAAGCGATGAATTATTAACACCTTTTTTGGCGGTTATGGTAGAATATGCGCATGAGATGCAGCTGGGTGCGCAGCGGTGATGCGCTGATGATTTCTTATCATGATCAGGAATACGGCAGGAAGAAGGCAAACGACACGGCGCTTTTCGAGAAGCTGTGCCTTGAGTGCTTTCAGGCCGGCCTTTCGTGGCGTACGGTGCTGCAAAAGCGCGATGCTTTGCGAGAGGCGTTTTGTGATTTTGAGCCCGCAAAGGCAGCGCAGCTTGATGATGCCCATATGGCAGCTTTAATCAATAAACGCGCCATTATCCGCAACCGCCGCAAGATAGAAGCCGTCGTGCACAATGCGCGGCTGCACGTTGCGCAATTTCCAATAGAAGGCAGCTTTAAAAATTATGTATACGGCTTTACCGACGGTGGGGCGCTTTGCAGAGACTTGAAAAAACGTGGCTACCGCTTCGTGGGCGAGACTGTGTGCACATCTTTTCTTATGAGCGTCGGCGCAATAGAAGGCCATGAGAAAGGCTGCAGTTTGTACGGGGCTGACCTTAATGGCAAAGACAAAGATTTTTTTAGATGAGGCATAAGCAAGCTTTTGATCAAGGCAGGAATGGCATTGGTGCAGGGCGAATACTAGTAACATGCTGTTTTTGGCAGAGCAGGGCGATTGTCTGCCGGCAGCGGAATGAACGGAGGTAGTCAATGGGCAGATACAAAAAGGTTTTTGGTATTGCGGGAATGACAGGGGCTGCGGTTTGTGCAGCGGCTTTGGCAGTGTCGGCTATTATGCAGGGTTTTTCTCCGCTTTATGGTTTTATCGCTCAGCTCGGCGCTTACCCGGGCAGAGCAATTGTGGCTTCTCCCGCGCTGTTGATGAATGCAGGCCTGATTCTATTTGGATTGACTTTCGGTGTTTATATGTTTTTTCGCGGATGGCATGAAGCCACGCCCGCAAGAACAGTGCTCGGTATTTTTGGAGTGCTTGCAGGTCTGCTGGCTGCTGCAATGGCGATGTATACGATGAACAACGCCGTTATCCATTTTATGGCCTCGGGCGGTTTTTATGCTGCGGTGTTCGTGCTGAGTGTGCTGTATATTGTTTTTGCGGTGTTAAGGTTTATCAAACTGCAGATGGCCACGCTCATTGTTGCTTTTTTGGCGGGGTTGTCAAGCGCTGCTTTTGCATTGTTTGTGCTGACCGGCAACATGGCGCAGACGCTGGCTATGCAGTCTGTTGATGCGGCAAAAAGCGTTGAGCCTTTTGCGCTTGTGGGTCTTGGCGCGCTCGTATTGACGCTCGCATTTGCCATCATGCTGGCAGCAGAAGTGCTGGGCGGTGAGAATACGTCTTCTGCGGCCACAACACAAAAACGCAAAGTTCGGGAGATAGCATTTTGACGCCGATTGAAGACTGAGCGGCTGTAAGAGAGCGCAAGTCCGTTTTTCTATGCCTGCCCCCTGCATGCCATGACCGGGAGGGCAGGCATTTTCGTATCTGTATAATTTCTTTCGCAGACAATCATTCCTTTAATTGAGCATGAAATGCTTTTTCAGGCAGTATTTCAGGCAGAATTTTTTACTTTTGCGCTACATATATATATCTTGGATGAGGTGGCGTCTATGGAGAGCATAAAAAGGAAGGTTTTTCTTTTACGGCCTGAACCGCCGAAGACGGGAAGGGCGACGCTTAAGCTGTCCGAACAAAACGGCGGAGTTGAAGTACATCTAGCGGTACAGGGTTTGCCCGAGAGCGGCTGTGCGCTGTATCTTTTTGAACAAAACGGCAAGCCGTATCGTGCGGGCGATATCGCAGAATCACATCTTGCGGCGTCAATGCGCTTTTTAAAGCTTGAGGCTGTCGCTGGCGCTGCAGTGGTCTGTGAGCGTACCAATGCATTTTTGTTTAAATCAGCGGGAATAGACTGGCAGGATACCGCTGCGCGTTTTCGCATCGCGCGCCACGTGAGCCAGCCGCCGCAGAATACTGTGCAAGACGCCCCTTGGCCGCAGGCAGAGATCGATGGGCCATGTGAAGAGACGGCAGCAGAAACGGAGCCGGCCCGAAATGATGACGAACAGGCAGAACCGTCTTTAGAGTGCATGACGTGTCCCCATGTGATCCGACAGGATAAGATCAACCCGTTCCCCTCTGTTTTTCCGGAGAGCGAATGGGTAAAAATATCCTATCCGGGCCCCACGGGATGGTGGCATTACATATCCGGAAAGATCTTCAGCAACAAAAAGCTTATTGCCAAAGTGCTTGGGGTCCCCGGTGAATACGGACTGGCACCGCCCATATGGCTGGAGGGATTTGGTTCATATATGCGCTGCGCCTTGCCTGATGCCAGCGGTTACTGGCTTATGTTTCAGGATGCGCAGACAGGAGAGATTCTGGACATGGGTCTATCTCAACATGATGCGTGAGCACTTCGGCATACGAGAAACAGTAACGCCGTCTGTAGCCATGCTCCCTGACAAGCACGGTGAAAACTTCGGGGTAAAGCCCGTCAAGAATGCCGCCCATTTCAGTGCCGCCGCGCCGGCCGAGCCGCATCCTTAAAGTGACTTGAGCGCCTTTATTTGCGCGCATCTGCATTTTGATAGCATCGAGGCTGTTGTTCATTTTGGCAAACCGCCTTAAATTATGATAGTTTATCTTTCCCAAAAACTAATATCTTAATCCTGATCGACATATAACAGGCAACCAATAAAGAATATTTATGCGCAACAATGGATATACATGCAGCTAAAACGGCCAGGCCAGACTTGTGGCGATGCGGCTTTCTTTGAGCCGGAGTGAATAATTTGCAGACAGAATGTATAAGACTATCCCACTTATCCACAATGTTGTCCACAAAGCACGAAAAAAAGAGCATGAGTGCATAAAACAAAGATGATGAAACTCCTGCAAAAACAAAAAAATGAATATAAATATATGTGATAATTTTATTGCGCTTCTGCGTAATCTATAATTATGCACGCCACGCAAGCCGAAAAATCTCATGCCGCACAACAGCCAGGTTTTTCACAACAGCATGTGTTTGTGGTATAATGGCAGCAGAAACAGAAAGGTAATGGGGATGAGCATAAAGAGCAGACTGGCGCGCACACTTGAGCGTATCCGCAACCCAGAGTACGACGATACAGAAAAAGCTTTTGTACAGCGGCTTAGGTTTATACGCCTGGCGCTGCTGTTGCCGTTTATAGCAGCCGCTGTTATTCTGATTCTGTTTGCGCTCGATTAGCGGGAGAACTCGCCCTTTCTTTTTTTTGCAGAATATGTTATCATTTTGAATATCACTTTTTAAGAGGTGAATGGTGGATTTCAGCGAGTCAAACGAGATGTATCTTGAAGCCATATTGGAGCTTGAAGCAAAAAACAGTGCGGTACGCAGCGTGGACGTGGCGCGGTTTCTGGGTGTGACCAAACCGAGCGTCAACCGGGCGATGGCCAACCTTAAGAAGGATGGCTATATCCTTCAGGAACCGTACGGTGAGATAACATTTACGAAAAAGGGACGGAACAAAGCGCAGAAAATCCACGAATTTCATCATGTGATCACGGATTTTTTGGTCAATTCACTGGGTATAGATATCGATCTGGCGGAAGCTGATGCCTGCAGGATTGAACATATTATATCGACTGAGACGCTGGCGGCGATGAAAGCCTATAACAACAATAGAAGGTGAGCCGCCGACAGCCGTTACTCATACATGTCCATGCTTTGCTGACATTCTTCGCAATAGCCGCTGCAAATATCATAACACGCATCGCACATATAAGCATTGCACACCTTGCAGTGCTGCATCGAACGCGACTCGAGGGGCTTGCTGCAGCAATGGCAGTTTGTCTTTGACATGAAAAAAGCCAGACCTTTCTTGCGTTGATTGCAGATAGTATTGACAGATCACGCGGCTTATATACCTTAAGCAAGCTTAAACGTTCAAGCGAAAGCTCTTTGTTCATGAAACGTCGTTAAACGATAATAAGACAACAACACCGATAAAAACTGTTGGTTTACAAATAAAATAGCTTGTGTTATGATGTTTTCTGACTTTAACCGCTTACATGGTTTGGCGAGTATCCGACGCTTTACGCTGTTTGCGGGGCTAAAAAACAGGAGGAAAAAATGGATAAGGAAACAAAGGCGGGCATCATCGAGAAATTTGCTCTGAGTACGGCAGATACGGGTTCACCGGAAGTGCAGATCGCGCTACTTACTGAGCGGATCAACCATCTGATAGAGCACCTCAAAGCGCATAAGAAAGACCATCATTCAAGAAGAGGACTATTAAAAATGGTTGGAAAAAGAAGAGGCCTGCTCAATTATCTTAAGAAAAAGGATATTGAACGCTACAGAGAAGTGCTCAAAGGATTAAACTTAAGAAAATAACAAACAATAGAGCGGGCGACCGCTCTATTATTTGTTGAAAAACATCATGCGCACCGCGCATGGGGGCATGTGTAAGGGTACAGATGCCAGGGAGTGAAGGAGAAGGAGAAGAATGGAACACAAAGTTTTTGAAATGGAATTGGCCGGCAGGAAACTGACGGTAGAGACAGGGAAATATGCCCAGCAGGCAAACGGAACTTGTATGATGAGGTGCGGCGAAACGGCCGTGCTCGTAACGGCAACAGCGTCAAAAACACTGCGCGAGGGTATAGACTTTTTCCCTCTGAACGTAGAATTTGAAGAAAAGATGTATTCTGTTGGTAAAATACCCGGAGGATTCATCAAGCGTGAGGGACGCCCCTCCGAGAAGGCCATACTCACATCCAGGCTGATAGACAGGCCGATAAGGCCGCTTTTTCCCAAGGGTTACCGCAATGATGTGCAGGTGGTCTGTACGGTTTTGAGCGTGGAGCAGGATGTGCCGCCCGGAATACTTGGCATGATAGGTTCGTCGGTGGCATTATCGATCTCTGATATTCCTTTCCTCGGGCCTACGGGCTCGGTGATCGTCGGGTTTGTTGGCGGTGAATACGTGATCAACCCTGACGTGGAGCAGCGCGAAAAAAGCCTGCTTGACCTGACCGTTTCGGGTACCAAAGATGCCGTGATGATGGTGGAAGCGGGAGCGGAGCAGATCAGCGAAAAACAAATGCTTGACGCCATACTGCTGGCGCACCAAGAGATCAAAAAAGTCGTGGCGTTTATTGAAAGCATCGTTGCAGAGATCGGAAAAGAAAAGATCGTCCCGGAGATCAAGGAAGCTGATGCAGTGCTTAAAGAAAAAGTGCGCGAATACGCTTTAGAGAAGGTGGCTTACAGTATCGATACCACCGAAAGAAGCGTGCGCGAGCAGCGGACAGAAGAAGTCACTGCGGATGTCCTTGCCAATTTTGCAGAAGATTATCCTGATAGCGCTGCTGATATCGAAAGCATATTGTATGATTTAAGAAAAGAACTTGTGCGGGACCGCATCATCAACAAGGGTCTTCGGCCTGATGGCCGTGCGCACGATGAGATCCGGCCCATATGGTGCGAGACAGGCATATTTGCGCGTACGCACGGAAGCGCAGTGTTTACACGAGGCGAAACGCAAGCAATGACATTGACAACGCTTGGGTCTGTCAGCGATGCGCAGCGTATTGACGGCTTGTCGGATCAGGACAACAAAAGGTATATGCATCATTATAATATGCCGCCTTATTCGACCGGAGAAGCGCGGATGCTGCGCGGCTCAAGCCGTCGCGAAATAGGCCACGGCGCGCTGGCAGAAAGGGCGCTGATGCCTGTTTTACCGGATGAAATCGATTTTCCGTATGCCATACGCACGGTGTCCGAATGTATCAGCTCAAACGGCTCGACGTCTCAGGCGAGCATTTGCGCAAGCTCACTTTCGCTTATGGATGCAGGCGTTCCGTTAAAAGCAGCGGTAGCTGGCGTCGCGATGGGGCTGATAAAGGATGAAGATACAGGCAACATTGCCATACTTACCGATATCCAGGGCCTTGAAGATTTTCTTGGAGATATGGATTTCAAAGTTGCGGGTACGCGAAACGGCATTACAGCGATACAGATGGATATCAAGATCAAGGGCATTGATGAGCAAGTACTCACGCGCGCGCTGGAGCAGGCGCACGCGGGCCGCATGCACATACTTGACAAGATGGACGAAGTGCTTCCGGCTGCACGTGAAAACCTCTCCAAATACGCGCCGCGTATTTACCAGTTCACCATCGACCCGGAGAAAATACGCGAGGTCATTGGTTCAGGCGGCAAGGTCATCAACAAAATCATTGCCGACACGGGCGTCAAGATTGATCTTGAGGATGACGGGCGTGTGTTTATACTCTCCGCGGATGAGGATGCTGCAGACAAAGCGAGAGCAGCCATTGATGCTATCGTCAAAGATATCGAGGTCGGGAACGTGTATCTGGGCAAGGTGGTGCGCATCATGAACTTTGGCGCATTTGTCGAGCTTGCGCCCGGCAAGGACGGGCTTGTGCACATCTCAAAGCTCGCCAATGAGCACGTCAAGCGTGTTGAGGATGTCGTCAACATCGGCGATGAGATCCTCGTTCGTGTTGCAGAGATTGACCGCCAAGGGCGTGTCAATTTGACGCGAAAAGGGCTGCTTCCGGGCGATAAAAAACCGGAGGGCACTACGGCCGAGGGCAAAAGACCTGAAAAAGAAGAGCCAAAAGAGTAATAGTACCTGATCAAGGCTGCCGGAACATAACCGGCAGCCTTGATTTTTTAACGCCTGTTTTTAAGGGCTGAGCCTTTGTTTTGTACTTTAAATGTGCATTATGCTGTTTGCAGATATATAAAAGGGGTATTAATGGTCTGAGAAGCAAATTATTTGCTTCATTAAAAACAGATGGATGGAAAGTGATAGCGTTTATCAGTTTCCAAGGAATGTGCATTTGCAGGTTATCGAGCATATATTCTTCCATCTGTTTTTGGTATTTTTCAACTCAAAAAGACCGCATGTGCGCGCTCTTCATCAGGATAAGATATTTTCATATATTGTAATATCCTGTATATTTATCATCGGGTTTGACATGCTCAGTGTCTACGCCAACGGGCAGCCCGCTGCTTTTTTTCGCGTGCTCAATTATTCGAGCGGCGTAATCACAAGGATCATCGATATACTGCCGCCGATCCTCTGGCTTGTGTATGTCTGCTTTCAAATCTTTAAGGATGCGCGCATGCTGCGCAGCTTAAAGGCCCCGCTTTTTGCGGCTTTTACCCTCAATGCCGTTTTTGTATGCTCAAGCCTTGTGACCGGCTGGGTGTTTCATATTGATGACACAAATCAATTTGTCATAGGCCCTTATTCCTTTGCCCGGGTCATTTTTGTGATGTCGTTTTTCGTTATAGCCACAGTGCTTGCCGTTTTATACAGAAAACGGCTTGAAAAAGGCATATACTTTGGCCTTATCTGTTTTGTTATCCCTGTTTCTGTAGGTGTTGCTGCGCAGATTTTTGTAGACACCACCGTTTTCGTAGGTATCGGCATGAGCATATCGGTGCTGACGGTTTTTTTCAACATACAGAACAAACACCTAACGACTGACTACCTGACAGGTATTTACAACCGGAGACAGCTTGATCATTATCTCGCACAGAAAATAAAACGCGGCGACAACAGGCCTTTTGGGGCTATCTTGATCGATCTTGACGGATTCAAGACGATCAATGACACTTATGGGCACCATGCAGGCGATATCGTCCTGCAGACAGCTGTTTCTCTCATCGGTGACTGCATACGCAAAGAGGGTTTTTTTGCGCGTTACGGGGGCGATGAGTTTTGTGTGGTGATGGATACAGCAGAAAAGGCATTTCTTGAGCAAAAAGCAAGTTCAATACGGCATAGGATCAGAGCGCATAATCAAATGAGCGAAAAAAGTTTGCAATTAAAGCTGTCTATGGGATACGATCTGTACAATGATCGTTTGGGTGCATGCCCGCAAGATTTTCTGGTTCATATCGATAAACTCATGTACGAGAATAAAAAACAAGACTAGCTCCTTTATGCTGTATGACCGATAAGGGACTTTTTTTGCCTGCTTTTTTTCTTCGCACGACTTGAAAAGTCATATTTTTTTGTACATCACAATACTATTTATTATATCGAACAGACACTAAAAGGCGGTGTTTTTATGCACATATTTGTCGTGAAGAAAGCCACAATCATACGTGCGGCCGTGTTTTTGCTGCTCGTCATCGGCGCCATTGTCTATGCACAGGCGGCCATTGGCGAAGCCGCGCCGGCGTCCGCTCAGGCTGAAGCTATGCCTGTCTGCAGAATCCAAACGGACGAAATGATCGTGGCTGTCACATTTGATACGGTGTTTGGAGATGAAGATTATACCCGGCAGATCCTGGATGTTTTAAAAAGCGAGAGTGTGCGCGCCACCTTTTTTGTGATGGGGCTTTGGGCCAACGAGAACAGTGCAGCACTGGATGCCATTCTTCGGGGCGGACACGAGATCGCGAGCCATTCGATGAACCATGAACGATATCCTGATATGACCCAAAGCGAGATCTTAAGCGATGCGAAAGCAGCTGCGGATGTGATATTCTCCAAAACAGGATATGATACGCGGCTTATCCGAATGCCCTATGGCGCATTTGATACGCCAAGCATACTGGCGCTGGAAAGCGAGGGATTTTTACCTGTCAAGTGGAGCGTTGATTCAAAAGACTGGAAAGGTTACAGCGCTGAACAAATTGCGGACAGCGTGATGGCAGATGTGCAAAACGGAGATATCATTATGTTTCAGAACAACATGGCACAGACGCCTGCAGCACTGATCGAGATCATTCTAGCCCTGCGTGAAAGAGGCTATAAAATCGTCACAGTATCGGATCTTCTTTTTGATTCGGACTATATCATAGATGCCAAAGGTGTTCAAAGGCCGCTTTAAGGTTTAACAAAAGAATGAGGGCACGGTATGCAGGATACGACAAACAGCGCGGGCATAGCGGGCAGGATTTGCCGTCTTGAGCTGTCACACAGGATATACGGGGAAGCTTTTTATACTTTTATGCTCGAATGTGCAAGGCTCAGTGAGAAGAAGGATGTCTTGCCTGTTACCGTCTCGGAGAGGCTTTTATCGCGGTATCCGCTTTGCGAGGGTGCAGCCGTTTTGGTTCAAGGACAATTAAGGTCATACAATAAGCTGATAGATGGCAAGGTCAGGCTGTGCCTTACTGTTTTTGCGCGCGAGATCAGAGAGGCGCAGGGAAACGTCAACGAAATTTTGCTGCAAGGCTTTTTATGCAAGAAGCCAGTTTATCGAATCACTCCTTTCGGGCGTGAAATCACGGATATGCTTGTTGCAGTCAACCGTGCTTTCAATAAGTCGGATTACATTCCGTGTATCGTCTGGGGTGACAATGCACGTTTTGCCGAGGGCTTCGATGTGGGCGGCAAAGTCAGGCTTTGGGGGCGCATACAGTCGCGTGAGTATGAGAAAGCAATGGAAAATGGAGAGAAATTAAAGAGAACGGCATACGAAGTGTCGGTGTCACGGCTGGAAAAAGAGTGGCAGGGTAATGCATAAGGGTTTTAATGCACTGACGCCGGCTTCCCGTTAAGCATTCATTTAAAACATCGAAGAGCGCAGTTTACAAAAGGAGTTTGCATAAATTTTTGATCAGAGCATGTTTTGCAAAAACGCTGCCTCAGATTCAAAAAAGGTGGTATAATAAGCCGTCAGGGCTTATTGTTGTTTGCGGAGGAATCATGAAAAGCAAAAGAAAACGCTATGACGTGGCCATCATCGGCGGCGGAATCAGCGGACTGATGGCGGCGCATCGGCTCTCACAAGCCAATCAGGCGCTTAAAATCGTACTCATAGAAAAAGGGGCTCCGATCGAGGCGCGCTGCTGCCCCATGATCACACAAAAATCGGGCAGCTGCCGCATGTGCACACACTGCGCTGTCATGGAAGGCATGGCGGGCGCCGGTGCGTTCAGCGACGGCAAATACATCATATCAACAGAGTACGGCGGCTGGCTTACCGATTACTTGAGCCATGAGACGGTTATGGATTATATTGAACAGGCGGACAAGCTGCTTATGGGATACGGGGCCTCCGCGCAGCGGTACGAGCCCGACAATGAGCTCAAAAAGATCTGCATTCAGCATGATCTGCATATGCAGCAAGCCAGGCTCAAGCACCTTGGTACCGATGCCAACTTTGAGACAATGCGGCGGATGATAGCTGATTTGGAGCAGCGCGTGGAGATACTCTCGCGCACTGAAGTGTTGGACGTTGAAAAAGACAAGCATATGCTGCACACGCCGGACGGCGAATTTACTGCGGACACCATTATTTTTGCGGTAGGCCGGGTGGGCAGCCGTGCTTTTGCACAATGGTGCCGCAAAAACGGTATAGAGATGACGAATAATCAGGTGGATATCGGTGTGCGTGTCGAGCTTCCGGCCATCATATGGGAGCACTTTTCGCGCAAGATATACGAACCCAAGATATGGTACCGCAGCAAACGTTATGGGGATGTGACGCGCATGTTCTGTTTTAACGAGTGCGGCAGTGTCGTGATGGAAAACACGGACGGCGTTTTGACTGTTAACGGCCATTCTTACAAGGGTGAAGATAAGAAAACAGCAAATTCGAATTTTGCGCTGCTCTCAACCATCAGATTTACACAGCCGTTTAAAGAGCCGATAGAATACGCGCGGTATGTGGCTTCGCTTGCCAACCTGATCAGTGGCGGCAGCGTACTCGTCCAGCGTCTCGGAGATTTAGAGGCCGGGCGGCGCACCGACACTGGGAGACTTAAAAAGTCGACAACGATACCCACGCTGGAGGTCGTCCCGGGAGATTTGAGCCTTTGCATGCCCAAAAGGCAGCTAGACAATATCACGGAAACGCTGCACGCACTTGACCGTGTTGCGCCGGGAACGGCAAATCATGATACGCTGCTTTACGGCATTGAATGCAAATACTATTCTGCCCGGCCTGATTCGGACGGCTTTGCGCTCAGCGGCTGCAAAAACATCTATGCAGTGGGCGACGGTGCGGGCTTTACACGCTCACTTTCTCATGCGGCGGCTCACGGGCTTTATGTGGCAGATGTGCTGAGCAAAAAAACAACTTGACGCAATAAAAAAACCAAAAGGGAACATTGAAAATTTATGGTGCATAACAAAAACGGCATTGAGCATTTTACAGGGCTACATGAGCACAGGCTTGCGGTGTCTTTGCCTGTTCTGAAGATACTGGCAGCTATTGCCGGTTTGATCCACCTCTTTTTGATTATTCCTGACTTGATCAATCTAGGCAGTGCATTTGCCGGGCTGGTCATTGCTTTGCGCGCCGGTTATGCGGTGCTTGTTTTTTTAATACTGATATACATTAAACGCATCAAAAAATTCAGGATGATGGCTGCAGCAGTCACTTTGATGGAGGTTTTGGCCGTCGCACAGTTTCTTTTTGTATTCACACTGTACCCAAATCCTGATTTTATGATTCAGCTTCTTGGCATGATGTTGCTTGCCGTGTTCGTGTTTCTTTTACCGAATTATTGGGGGCTGATGGTTGCTGTTGCGCTTTCCGGTGCCTTGGCGTTCTTTGTTATGGCCTATAACATTTATTCTCAGGATACGGCAGTGCGGCTGATCCCGGGCATGATTTATTTGGGGCTGGTGATTGTGGTCGGCGCATTTTTTGCGCGCTTTGCGCAGAGGATACAGCAGCGTGAAATGGTAAGGGCTGATGCACTGAAACTTGTTGGCGAAACGGACCCTCTCACGCAATTAGGCAACCGAAACATGCTCAAACAAACAGGCCAGAACTGGTTTGAAAGCATTGTCCGCAATAAGCGGAAGCTCTCGATCGTTCTCATGGATGTTGACAATTTAAAGATGATCAATGATCAATACGGGCACGCGGTCGGAGATTCGCTGCTTATCGAAATTGCGAAAATTACACGCAGCCATTTGCGCGAGGGTGACATTTGTGTGCGCTGGGGCGGTGACGAGTTTGTATTGCTGTTACCGGACATCACGCTTGCTTCTGCACGAAAGGTTGCGGAGCGCATCAGTTTGGCGATCAAAGAGCATAAGCTGGGAGAAGGCATTTTTGCTTCATGCAGCTTTGGCATAGCGGAGCTTAAGGACGGGCAGAACCTGGAGGCGCTGATCAAGGAGGCCGATGCGCATATGTACAAGGCCAAAAAGGGCGGCAAAAATGTGATTATGCCCCATGGGATAGACGAAAGCCTTTGATGAATCTGTTGTCTTAATGCTTGCATGAGAGCAGGACTTAAAAGTCGAGAGAAAATGATGCGTATCAGCTTGTATAATAAGCCAAAAAGGAGAGGCAAAGATGGAAGCAGTCACCTTAAGGCAGGCGCGGCTGATAAAAGACATGCAACAGCAGATCGCATCAATAAGATCGCAAATGGAGCCATTATCCCAAAAAGAGCATTTCAAACCGCTGGATGCCTACCCTGTAGGCACGGTATACATTTCGGTTTTGCAGACTTCCCCGCAAGAGCTTTTTGGCGGTACATGGGAAGCTTATGGGCAGGGAAGGGTTTTGGCGGGTAAAAAAGACGATGATCCGGACTTTAATACGCCGGGGCACACAGGCGGAGCCAAAAGTGCCGTGATGACGCAGGCGCAGCTTGTCGGGCACGAGCATCAGATTGAATGGTATCAGGGACAGTTGGTGTCGCTGTCCGGAAACGGAGAAGGAAGTACAGAAAACGGATATCGTACGGGTTATTCCTCGGGCACCGTGCGCAGCGTTTCGCTGAGAGCCAGAACGAACACGAGCATTCCGCCCGATCCGATACCGATTTTCCCCCCGTTTGTTGTCGTCAACATTTGGAGGCGCACAGCTTAGCCCTTAAAAAGATGCGTCATGCAAGACCGCGCGGCAAAAACAGCAGCTGTGCGGTTTTTTAGTATCGCTTTTCTTTACGGCGCATTATTGCAGTGGTATACTGGGAGGGTAATATTGACAACGGAGGCTTCATATGATTGAAATCAGCGGCGTATCAAAAACTTACGGCGGGAAAGTCAAAGCGCTTGACAACGTGACGCTCAATGTCGATGCGGGCTGTATCTACGGCTTCCTTGGGCCGAACGGCGCAGGCAAAACAACGATGATCAAGCTGATCGCGGGGATCCTAAATCCTGACAGCGGCACGATCTTTGTCAACGGCCGCGATGTAGTAAAGGAGGCGCTGGCTGCAAAAATGAGTATCGGTTTTGTGCCGGATGACCCCAATATTTTTTTGCGGCTCAAAGGGATTGAATATCTTGCTTTTATGGCCGATATGTACGGCGTGCCGTCGGGTGAGCGCAGCGAAACCATCGAAAGGCTTGCCCGGCGCTTTGAAATGAGCAGTGCGCTTGCCGACAAGATCCACAGCTACTCGCACGGCATGCGCCAGAAGATCGTGATCATGGGGGCTCTGCTGCACCGTCCGCGGGTATGGATACTCGATGAGCCGATGACGGGGCTTGACCCAAAATCAGCTTTTGAACTCAAAACAATGATGCGTGAACAAGCTGACGACGGCAATACGGTTTTCTTCTCCACACATGTCCTTGAGGTCGCCGAAAAGGTATGTGACAAAGTGGCGGTCATCAATGCAGGACGTATTTTATACGCAGGCGGAATGAAGGATATGAAAAAGAGCAGCGATGTATCGCTCGAAAAGATGTTTTTGGAGATGACACAAAATGCTTAAGATCTTCATACTGGCCAAAACTCTGCTTAAAAGCGGCGGGCTGCTTTCTGGGGAAAAAGGCCGCCGACGTTGGTGGATCGTTGTTTTGCTGATCGCGGCGTTTGCGGCATTCGGGTTTTCTGTCGGGATGATGGCGCTTGGCCTTTACGACGCATTCGATGCCGCTGGGGCCGCAGACGCGCTCTTAACGCTTACGCTTGGTGCCACATCGGCTGTGATTTTTATGTTCGGCGTGTTTTATGCCGTTTCGGTGATGTATCATGCGGACGATGTGCCTTTGCTGATGGCGCTTCCGCTGCGGCCTTATCAGATACTTGGCGGCAAATTTTTAACGCTTATTGTGTATGAGTATATTTTTGAGGCTTTTATACTCCTGCCCGTTCTCGTCGTGTACGGAATAAAAAGCGGCGGCGGTTTGCTTTATGCTTCTTATGCTGCGCTGGTCTTCCTCCTTCTGCCTGTCATAGCGCTGGTGATGGCGTGCGTGCTGGTGATGCTCGTGATGCGCTTTACGCGGTTCGGGAAAAACAAGCAGCTTTTCAATTATATTGGCGGCATTATCGCTATGGCGCTTGCCGTGGGTTTTAATTTGGCTGTGCAGACGTCTATGCGCAGCATCGGCAGTGAACAGATCACAGCATTTGTCTCCGGCGAAAAGTCTTTGAATGCGTTGCTGGGACACATTTTCCCCGGCATTGGCTTTGCTTCCGCCGCGCTGACGAAAAGCGCTGCGATAGCAGGCCTTTTTAATCTTGCGCTGTTTGTGCTTTGCATCATTGCAGCGCTGGCTGTATTTATGGGTTTGGGGCAGTTGGTTTATTTCAAAGGGCTTAGCGGTGTCACCGAGGCGTCTGCCAAGCGCAGGCTGATTTCCCATGAAGAATTGGGCAGAAAGACCGCGCATACGCCTTTAGTCAGGGCATGTCTGAAAAAAGAGCTGCGGATGCTTGTCCGCTCGCCGGTCGCCTTTCTAAACTGTGTGCTGATGAATTTCATATGGCCCGTGCTGCTTTTATTTATGGCCGTGGGCAGCGGAGAATCCTTGGATACCATCCGTGTGCTGCTTTCAAATTTGGATGAAAGTGTGGTACTGGCTGTGTTTGTGGGCTTCTGCGCGTTTGTTTCATCGGCAAATGCCATCACGAGCACAGCGCTGTCTCGGGAAGGAAAAACGCTTTTTGTGATGAAATATATACCTGTGGCATTAAAAAAACAGGTAGACGCAAAAGCGCTCGCCGGGCTTTTGTTATCCGGAATATCGATAATGTTACTGACGGTTGCCGGCTTTATGCTCGGTATAAACATATGGATACTTCTTGCGGCGCTTGTGATTGGCTTTACGGCTGCGGCTGCCAGCGCATATGCCGGGCTGCTGATCGACGCGGCAAACCCCAAGCTCAACTGGATGAGCGAACAGCAAGCCATCAAGCAGAACCTCAACGTGGTGCTGCACATGCTTGCCGGCCTGCTTTTCGCGCTGCTGATTATTCTTCCTGTATTGCTCACAGGTATGGGGGCAGTCTTAACGGTCGTATATCTTGTGACAGTTTCGGGCATTGCGGCGCTGGTTTTCAGTGTGCGCGGAGCCCGCAGCGTTGCAGCAAGGATAGAAAAAATGAACGTCTGAGCACTATAATATATTAAGGAGGGCATTTTTCTATGGTAGTCGTATATGTATTGGGCGGCTTGGTGCTGATTCTCATCATATGGGTGATCGCGGCCTACAACGGGTTTGTGAAACTGAGAAACAGCATTGAAGAGGCATTTTCCACAATGGACGTGTACCTCAAAAAGCGGTATGACCTGATCCCCAATCTTGTCGAAACGGTCAAGGGCTACGCGACGCACGAAAGAGAGACGCTTGACAAGGTGATTTCTGCGCGCAACATGGCGGCATCCGCGACCACGCTTGAAGGAAGGATCGAGGGCGAAAATGCGCTGGCGGGCACGCTTAAAAGCCTGTTTGCGGTGGCAGAGGCTTACCCTGATCTAAAGGCCAACACCAGTTTCCTTCAGCTGCAGGGGGAGCTTCGGCAGATCGAAGATGAAATCGCAAATTCGAGAAAGTACTACAACGCAGTCGTTAAAACGTACAACACAAAGCGCGAGGTGTTCCCGAGTGTCATCATTGCCGGTATGTTCAAGTTCGAGAAGAAGCCGTTGTTCGAGGTTTCGGAACAAGCCGAGAGGGAAGCCGTCAAAGTCCAGTTTTAGTGCGCCTATGCCGCATAGAAGGACTCAAATCATGCTGCTGATAACCTAAGGAGGGCTTTATGAAAAAGCTGGTGATGGCTGTGCTGGCCTTGGTGTTGCTTTGCATTCCGGGCGCGGCACTGGCCGATGAGTACTATGACATCATAAGCCATGATGTACATATCACAGTCGGTGAAAACAACGTGATCGATGTGGTCGAAACGCTGACACTCGATTACAATCAACCTCGGCGCGGATTCTATTATGAACTCCAGACAAGAGGCAATCTCCGCCGGGACGTTGAACCAAGATGGTCAAAATACAACTACAGGGTTTTTGATTTTAAAGTGCACGGCCATGAATTCGAGCTTGCGCGCGAGGATGATTTTCTTGTTGCAAGAATAGGCAGCCCTGACAGTACGGTGATGGGAGAAACACAATACGTGATTTCTTACAAATGTGATATCGGTGCTGACCGAATCGATGCATTTGATGAATTCTACTGGAACCTTATATACTGCAACACATATAACACCATAGAGAGCGCGCGCTTCGTCATTGAAATGCCCAAGGCTTTTGACACTGACTTAACCGGAGTCGGCCTTGGCCGCTACGGAGAAGCGGACACATCGGCCGTTTACTGGGAAAAAGAAGGCAACACCATCAGTGGCCATGTTTTGCGGCCGATCGAGGGCGGAGAGTATTTGACAGCGCGCATACAGCTCCCCGAAGGCTATTTTGTCGGCGCGAGGGATCCTGTCGCAAACTGGACAATGGCCGTTTACATCGTCAGCGGTTTATGCGTGCTTCTTGCGTTTTTGCTCTGGGCTGCATTCGGGCGGGACGGGCGGCTGTTCCCCACCGTTGAATTCTATCCGCCGGAAGGCATGACGCCTGCCGAAACGGGTTATGTGATAGACGGCTGCGTGGATGACAAGGATGTGGTGTCGCTGATACTTTACTGGGCTGACAAGGGCTATCTTGAGATCGTGGAAAAGGCAAAAGGCCAGTTTGAGCTTGTCAAACTCAAAGATCTGGAGGATGCAAAGAGCTTTGAAAAACCAATGTTCAGCAAGCTTTTCGCAAACGGCGATGCGGTCGCGGTATCCAGCTTGAAACACACGTTCTACAGCACGATGGATACGACCAAGACAGCTGTGAAGAATTATTTTGAAGGTGCAAAGCAAAGGCAGTTGTTTACACCGCAATCAAAACGCGCACGGGGGGCTATGGGCATCATCACCATGATCCCTATCGCGCTCACGCTTTTTTGGGCGGTATTTACTGATACCTACGAATGGCTCTTTGGCATTATTTTTGCCGTGATCGGCGCCGCCTTGATCAGTACGCCCGTGTTCTTACTGGCGCGCGTGGCACAAAAATGGCGGTCAACCAAGAAGGGAAGCCGGATCGCACAGCTTATTGTCTCGGCCGTTGTGCTTGCGGCGGTGCTTGCCCTCTATATGGCCATCATGCCTGTGTTTAATGAAAACATCGAGTTTGCCGTGCTGCTCGTGACAGCGCTTTCAACGGTCGCGCTGCTGCTGCTGACCATCATTATGCACAAGCACACCAAACAGGGCAAAGAATGGCTCGCAAAGATCATCGGTTTCAAAGAGTTTATCGACAAGGCCGAGAAAGACAGGATCCTCATGCTTGTTGAGCAAAACCCGTCCTATTTTTACAATGTGCTGCCTTACGCCTATGTGCTGGGCGTCACGGACAAGTGGGCGAAGAAATTTGAAGGCATTGGCGTTGCGCCGCCGACGTGGTACCATGGTTACTACGGTGTTTCTGCCTTCAACACCATCATGTTTACGTCCTTAATCTCGCGTAGCATGACGAGCTTCCAGACGAATATGGTATCGCGGCCAAGCTCAAGCGGCGGCGGCGGCGGCTTTAGCGGCGGCGGTTTCGGTGGCGGAGGCTTCTCCGGCGGCGGCGGCGGCGGCGGCGGCGCAGGCAGGAGCTGGTAGAGAATTTGCTCAAAGAGGGCTCACATGAGCCCTCTTTTTTAATAAAAAGACATATTGCCGACCCCTATCAATGAAAATTAAACAAAATTTAAGTATAGCGTTATAAAAATAAAGAGCATAGCTGTTAAAGGTCACAGCCAAAACGACGATAGTTTTTTTATAAGGCTTTTTTAAACTCAGCGTGAATTTTTGGAGGGAATGCGTTTTGGACATAAATCGGTATCATACAATGCAAGAAAACAAGGACACACAATGCGGCAGATATCTGCTGTTTTCCATCGGAAACGAAGATTACGGCATCGAAATACTTTTTGTCACTGAAATCCTCAGCACACAGGCTATAAAGCCGTTGCCTGATATGCCTGATTATATGAAAGGCGTCATCGGTCTGCGCGGCAAGACCATACCGGTCATCGATATGCGCTTGCGGTTCACAAAGCAGGCTGAGAAGGACACGGAAAAAACATGCATTGTTGTGATCAATGCAAAAGCATATTGCGCAGGGCTGATCGTGGATGAGGTCAAAGAAGTGCTGGAAATCGAGGAGAAGGACATTGCAATGCCTCCGATGTTTGAACCGGGTGAAAGCAGCCGGTATATCAGCGGCATCGGGAAGGTCGGCGATCAAGTCAAGCTGATCATCAATTGCGAAAGGCTGTTTACGGATAAAGAGGCAAAGCAAATCCAAGATATACAAGCGGAATGAGAACAAGATGATGATTGGAGGCTGTACACGATGATGATTGGAGGCTGTACACAATGATAAAAACCACAATGCAGAAGAGAAGGCCGGGTTTTGAATGCTGATAAAGATAAGGGACAGGCTTATCCTGCCCCTTGGTATGGGCGCTGATTTCATAAAACTGCTGCGTGCAATATCATAATAAACATTCCGGGAAAACTATGTTATTTTGGACGGTATGTCAAACAGTTGCATATGACCGTATCGTGCGGGTCGTCAATTTTTACTGCATGGGCATGGCATCGGAACGATTGGTTATACGCGCATCCGGATACATTGCAGGTAATATTGGGAGGAGCGCTTAACTCCTCGCCGAACTCTGATTCTGTATCCAGATATGCCGCTGCGACAAAGCTGTTTTCATCTG
>Ga0351968_1040_pt1 | contig 24385 bp, 20 predicted proteins | sample BONcelHFGM3001D5_FD_206755 | JGI IMG/M metagenome (GOLD analysis project Ga0351968, IMG submission 206755) | Enriched cells from coal bed in the Powder River Basin, Montana, United States - BONCAT cells FGM rep1 HSBNCT.FGM.300.1.D5 ...
GGATCGAGTAAGGTGAGGTCGATCTCATCCGTATCGGTAACGGCCTCTTTTTTGTAAACTCTTGCAATTCGCATAAAAATCTGTTTTTATTGTTCAAATGTTATTACGGAGATTCGTTTTTTCCCATCCATCCGAATTGTCAGTGGTTTCTCAAAGTGAGCGATGGAGAAAAATTCTGTCTTTTTAATTTTTGGTTGCCTTTTCAACACATCATACCTGATGAAACTCTTTGAGAGCTCGGGCTGAACACAGAAATAACCCACATTCATCGAGGTAACATTGTGGAAAAAGTGAGACCCTGATGAAGCATCCAGGGGGAAGCCTTCCAGGCTGGTTTCAACAATAACTTTGGCATTGGAGATCTGAGGCCAGGAGATCGGGATACCAATCCATTTGTCACGTGTTCCCCATCTTCCCGGGCCTATCAGGATATATTTCCTTTTTTTCTGCAACATCTCCGAATTGATCTTTCCCATCTCATCAGCCATTTCCATGGTTTTGGATTTATCGAAGGTGTCGGGATCAACAAATATCACATCATGGATATCATTGACGAGTCCGTTCCCCATCTCTTTTTCCGAATAAAGCAGGATCTCCTCTTTGGAAATCGAATCCATGTCAATCACATAATCAGTCGCATTCCCAATTAAAGGCTTAATCTGAAGCAGGTAAAATGACGCTTTGTTCTCCTTGTCCTTGTTCAGATCAACGGCAAATTCGATTTCAACCGGCGATCCCATTGCCTCCTGCACTACATCCAACACCACTTCAATGGTTTTGGCAAGGGGTATAAAGTTGTATTTCAGGATATCCGCAAAATTAATTACCCTGGGTCCAGCGTGACTTAATCCCGGGATGATCCTGTTGTTTTCGGGGCTGAAAACAGATGCAAGGTGCTTAAGTGTCCCATGCTGCTCCGCGTCGTCGATGTCCATTTTCCTGAGTCCGGCATCTTCGCCTTCCAGCAGGTTTACATTCCTCTTTGCCAGGTCAACACCGTAAAAGTAAACCTGACTTCCTTTTAACTGATCTTCAGCTGAGTTGATCTCCAGATCGGGATAATGTGGTGAAAACCTGAATGCCTTTTCCCCTTCCACCACAAATCGTCCCAAACCCAATGCGATCACGGCAAACCCCTCTTCAGGCTTCATGTGGGCATAGGGATAATAATTATACGATTGTGCAACACCGCTGATATGGGGATAGAAAACATCCTCATGCTGGCTCCCCACCACCTCCTGGATCACAATTGCCATCTTCTCCTGTTCAATGCGGTAGTTGACAGCCTCAATATACCCTTTTGCAGTGGGAGAATATACTGATGCATAAACGAGTTTGATGGCATCCTTCAGTTGTTCCAGCCTCACTTTGGGATCCGGATGATCATTGGGGATTAGGTACGTTTCAAAGATGCCTGCAAAAGGCTGGTTCAGAGAGTCCTCAAACAGTCCCGAGGAGCGGATTGCAAGAGGTTTGTTCAGATGCCTGATCAGCACTCTCAGCTTCCTGATCAAAGTTTCAGAGAGCTTTCCCTCAACAAACCAACTTCGGATAGTTTGGTAATCACTCTCCATAACACCTCTCTCCCTGAGATGGTTTCTGTCAAGGAAGTACTCAAACTCATCAGTTCCAATAATGGAGGTGGTGGGAGTCAGAATATTGATGTTAGGAACATGTCGGGAGAAGTCATAGTTATATATCAGGGTATTGACAAAAGCCAGTCCGCGACCCTTCCCTCCCAGAGCTCCTTCGGTTAAACTCACGATATTGGTGGCATCGGTGATGAATAACTCTTCGAATGGGATCACTTTGCCCCTACTCTGTTCATTTCTGAAATGGGAGATGACCGAGATGAGGTATTCACGCAGGCTTGCAGCATCCTTGAAGTCTGTAACTTTAGCGGGATTGAGTATCTTGGCGGCCTGTATCTCGCCGCGTGCGGTAAGCCAAAGTGAGAAGTGGTCTTTCCGTGCATGATATAACAACGACTCTTCCGGAATAGTCTTCAGCCTGTCTTCAAACTCTTTTAACGATCTGGCCAAACCAATTTGTTTTCCTTCATTGTCGCGGTAAATGAAGTTCCCAAACCCCAGGTAATGCGTAATGAAACTCCTGAAGTCAACCAGCAGGGTCTCGGAATTTTTATTGATGAAAGAGGCTTTTAAATTGTAGGCTTTAGCTGCATTGGAATCATCGGATGACTGAAGAACAATTGGCAACTCACGGGCCTCTTTCCTGGTTTGGTTGACAAGCATGAATCCTGCATTCTCATTGAGCTTTCCGTCCTTTTTAAATTTGACATCAGAGATGAGGCAAAGGATAAATTCCTTGTACTTATTGAATATATAGATGGCTTCCTCGTAGGTAGAAGCCAGCAGGATTTTCGGACGGGCCTTGAGGCGTAGGATCCGGTAGAGCTCATCCGTTGTGACATCTTCTATGATGTGTTTGGTTTGCTCTAGAACGATATTATAGAGCATCGGGAGATAAAGCGAATAGTATTGTGGAGAGTCTTCCACGAGCAGGATTACCCTTACCATTCCCAGTCTGGTATCATTCTCAACATTGATTTTATCTTCCAGGTAGTTGATCATGGCAAAGAAGATCCGGGTATCTCCATTCCACACGAATACGCGATCAATCCAGCTCAGTCGATCTGGTTCTTTTTCAATCTGAACCAGGTCGGTGTTGCTGTTTAACAGCATAAAAACAGGGATATACTGGAATTCACTTTTAATAATGGTGCTGAGTTCGACTGGGAACTGCTTGTCGACTCCCATCATTATAATAACCAGGTCGTAATGTTTGGAGCGAAGTTGTTCCATAACCTCCTCGATGGAGGAGACCCCGGTGATGCGGGGCATCGTACTGAGACTCAGCTGGTAAAACTGGCCAAGGACATGTTCTGAGAAACGACCCTCTTTTTCAATACTGTATGCATCATACAGATTGGCAACCAACAGGATCTCCCTCACCTTGAAAGGCATCAGGTCGTGATAGATATCCCGGTTGTTGTTGGTACGGTTGAGGAACGACTGCAGGAGCCGACGGCTATAATGGCCATCACCACCTTCCCGGCCGGATATATCCGGTTCCTCGTTACGGGTAGTGCTCTTGTTGAGTATTGCTTTCCCTTTGATAGAATTGAGATAGCCAGCAATCAGGTTAGAGAGGTTGATGATCAGATCGCGCTCCTCTTCCAGAAACGGTCCTTCAAAGGCTTGCGGGAATGCCTTTATGTAACAGATTTCAATAGTACCTGTCTGGTTATCTATCGTTTCAAAAACCTGAAATTGCCTCCATTGGGTCTCACGAAAATTGGGGCTCTGAACCTCAATATTTCCGTGTTTGATCTTACAAACAGCAAATTCGGGATACTGCCATGCCCTGGGAAGAATCATACAGATCTGATGCAGGGCTTCATCAGGCGGTGCACCTGTTCGGAGAATGCTGGTGGTTTGGTTTATTGCCGATAACTCCTTCAACCTCTCGGTGGTCACATACCTTCCTTCTCTCCCCTTTATGGCATTGAGGTAACCCTCAATTAAACTTGTAAGAGTATTGATCAGATTGCGTTCTTCTTTCAGGAACGGACCTTCATATGCTTTCGGAAATTCTTTCAGGTAGAAGACCTCCAAAGAGCCCACCAGATTGTCGATGGTCACAAATACCTGTTCCTGCTTCCATGCTGTTTCGCGGAAGTTGTTATTTGTAAACTCCATTTCATCAAACCTGATCCTAACGACAGTATATCTAGGGTATTGCCATGCTTTAGGGAGAATCTGACAGATTCGGGTCAGCGAATCAGGGATCGACTTATTTTCCTTGAGGATAGCCGTAGTATGGTTAATCGCCGTAAGTTCTTTGAGCCTTTCACGATTGTTCAGAAGGAGTTTCTCAAAGTCGTTCGAGTTAGCAGGAGTTATTCCGGCACGTTTTTTATCGTCCTTACCTGGCATGCTAAAATGGGGATGGTCGTGCCAAAATTAACACAACTTTCGGAACTGAAAAAAATAAAAAACAGTAAATGAGAACAATACGAATTATACCGAAATCGGCATCAGTAAAACACTTAAGCAGTCTCCGAATATCTCGTAAGTGCTTGAAAATAAGCAAATATTATTAAAAATACAAGGGAAAACTCTTGTTCCGCCTGGAATCTTTTCCTTAATATTGTGAAAATTTTCACACAGAAACTATTAACAAAAAAAAAACTCTATGTCTTACGCGTATCAACAACAGTTAGATGAGTTCATGGCAAAGATCATCGCCAAGAACCCGGGCGAAACAGAATTTCATCAGGCGGTGCTTGAAGTAGCCGAATCCCTAATCCCCTTCATTGAAGAGAACCCACAGTACAAAGCCAACAAAATTCTTGAGCGGATTGCTGAACCTGAACGGGTTATTATATTCCGTGTTCCCTGGCTTGACGACAAGGGTAATGTTCAGATCAACCGTGGTTTCCGTATCGAGATGAACAGCGCGATCGGACCTTACAAAGGCGGTCTGCGTTTCCACCCAACGGTCAACCTTGGCATCCTGAAGTTCCTGGCTTTCGAGCAGGTACTCAAGAACAGCCTCACCACACTTCCTATGGGCGGTGGAAAAGGTGGGAGTGATTTCGACCCCAAGGGTAAATCTGACAACGAAGTGATGAAATTCACTCAGAGTTTCATGTCGGAACTCTTCCGTCACATTGGTCCGAATACGGATGTACCTGCTGGTGACATCGGCGTTGGCGGCCGTGAGATTGGATTTATGTTTGGCCAGTACAAGAGGTTGAAAAATGAATTTACAGGCGTACTTACCGGAAAAGGAATTGACTGGGGTGGAAGTCTGATCCGCCCGGAAGCTACCGGATACGGACAGGTTTACTTTGCTGCGGAGATGCTGAAGACCCGTGGTCTCGATTTCAAAGGAAAGATCTGTACTGTTTCAGGTTCAGGTAACGTTGCCCAGTATGCCACTGAGAAAGCCACTGAATTAGGCGGCAAAGTGGTTTCCCTCTCCGATTCAGAAGGTTACATCCACGATCCCAAAGGCATCGATGCTGAGAAACTCGCCTTCATTATGAACCTGAAGAACGTTAAGCGTGGCCGGATCAAGGAATATTGCGACAAATATCCGGAAGCCCAATTCTTTGCTGGAAAACGTCCATGGGAAGTTAAATGTGATATTGCCCTCCCAAGTGCTACTCAGAATGAGATCAATGGCGAAGATGCCAAGATGCTGGTCAGCAATGGCTGCTTCTGCGTTTCCGAAGGCGCTAACATGCCTTCCACACCGGAAGCCATTGAGGTATACCTCGAGAAGAAAATCCTCTACGGACCTGGCAAAGCTGCCAATGCTGGTGGTGTTGCAACATCCGGACTGGAAATGACTCAGAACTCAATGCGTCTCAACTGGAGCCGCGAAGAGGTTGACGCAAAACTGCACGGCATCATGATCGCAATCCACAAAAATTGCGTGAAATACGGTACCGAATCCGATGGATTCATTAACTATGTTAAGGGTGCCAATATCGGTGGATTCGTTAAGGTTGCCGATGCCATGTTAGCACAAGGTCTCGTTTAAACTCTCACCTACTCATTTAACAATAACAGAGGGGCTGTTCTGAAATTCAGAACAGCCCTCTGATTTTTCCAGAAGGCATGTAATAGAAGAGTAATGCATTGAAAAACGCGTAGAAGACAACCCCCGCCTGGTTCTCAAACATAGACTCTGTGAGGATGCTCATAGCGAATAGCAGGATAAAAAAGAAATAGATATAATCCTTTCGTTTGAATGCGATGAGAGCAGGCCAGGCCAGCATGGCTGCCAAAACAAGAAATCCAATCAGTCCAATGGAGAGATATGTTTGAAGGTATTGATTGTGGGCATCCAGGTTCCTTGAATAGGCATATTTAATCCCACGGCTGGAGTACTCCGCCAAAAGGGCGTCTTTGACATCACCGGTTCCAACACCTGAAATCGGGTGTTCCTTGATGATATTCCAGGCTGATTGCCAGACAAGGATTCGTTCCCCGGTAGATTCCTCCGTATCAGTTTTAAGCGAGTTACTGTTTCTGACAACACTTGTTGATCCTTCAACACGTGCCATCGCTTGCGGAAGCGATAACGTGAAGAGGATTAAAATTGCCATCATCGCGAGTGGAAATATCGCTTTCACGCGGGTTGACTTACCGAAAAAGAAAAGGAGTGTCATCAACAGGTAAATCACCAGAAGGCTGAGAATTCCCATTTTAGATGATAAGAGGACTATCATCAGGTTGAAGAAAACAACCAGTAGTGTAATAAGTGCCAGATGCCACTTCTTGAAAAGATGGAAGTAGTTGAAAGTCAGAAATACGATGATCACAATTGCAAAGTTGATAAACATGGCCAGGTACCCTGAGTGGTGCAGAATCGACAGGTTGGTGTAGAAAAACACGCCCGCATCAGCAGTCTCATTGTACCTGATCAGTGCATTCGTCAAACAAACAAGTGAAGCAGCCAGGCATCCGGCAACATAAGTCAGATAGATGTAGTTGATCCGAAGAAAAGAGAAAACACGCCCGTCAATCGTGGCAAACAAAAGAGGAAAAACCAGCAGGGAGAGTTTTACGGTGATGTCAAAACTGGCATACTCCATGTTACTGGTATAGAGCAGGCCAATTAGGTAAATCAGATAAAGAACAGGAAAGAGGAGAAGTAACTGTCGGTGTTTACTTTGCAGGACTCGTTTTAGTTTCGCCCAAAATCGCAATTCAGCCACCCAGTTGATCACTAGAAATCCAATAACCCATGTTGCCATGCGGTTTTTAACCGGGACTGCAAATCCGAGTGCAAGAAAGAGCAGGATATAGATAACCCTGTGAAACATGGCGATCCAATCCCATAGTTGCAGCCAACTTATTCCGCTACGCCTGTTTCTTCCCATCAACATGACGTTGAATGAATTGTTGAAAATCAAGAAAGATCTTATCCCTGTTGAAATTCTCCGAGACGTAAATGTAGGCATTTTGTGCCAACTCCTCGTAAAGATCCTTATCACTGTCAAGTTTTCGTATTGAACTGGCCAATAACCCTGCATCTTCCGGGGCAAAAGCTAACCCGCATTTTCCTTCCTCAATAAAAAGTTCTTTTGCTTCTCCTTCCACACCAAGAAGGATCGGTTTTCCCATAGCCAGACTTTCAAAAATCTTTGACGGGATAGCGCCCAGAAAAAGATCCAGTTTCCTGAGCGGGATGATTGAAATATCAATCCCGGAGATTACATCAGGCATCCTGCGTTTAGGGTAGGCAGGCAGAAAAGTGACATTGGTCAGATCCATTCTCGCGGCCTGATCCATCAGCTCCTTCTTTAAAGGGCCCTCTCCGGCTATGACAAACTTAATTTTCCTCACATGCTTCAGGTCCGAAGCCGCCTTGAGAATGACTTCAAGACCTTGGGCATGGCCCAGGATACCACCATAGAATGCAACGAAATCATCCGCAGCGAACCCATTCTCGTTCCTCCAACCAGGGATTCCTTTCCCCGGTGAGTAAAAACTGAGATCCACTCCGTTTTTCAGCCAGAAAACCTCTTTCCGGGGCATCCTTACTGAGATGTTAGTGACGATCCCCTGGGTTTGTCCGCTTATCAGATCGGAGTGCCTGTAAAGAAACTCTTCTAAGTTTTTTGATATCCTAAGGAAAAACCGGTTTGTAACCAATCCCAATTTCTCTGCACTTTCGGGCCAGAGATCTGAGACATTGAAAAGCAATTTGGATCGCTTCAACGTTTTCAGGACCCATGCCGAAATACCCAGGAATAAGGGAGGCGACTCACAAATGATGAGATCAAACCGTTTCAGGTTGAAGATTCCCACCCAAAGGGAGGAAAACACAAAAGAAAAATAAACCATTAACCGAATCGGTATAGATTGGCTCTGTCTGGCAAAGATCCAGGCTCTGTTTATTAGAACCCCATCCATCTCTTCCTTTACATACCATTTGCCTTTATAGCCATCAAACACCTTCAGGAATGGATAGTTGGGCAGGGCAGTTAAAACCTCCACATGATTTCCTTCACGCGAGAACCTGATGGCGAGCTCGGAGAGTCGATTCTGCGGAGCACCCACTTCGGGGGGATAATATTGTGTTAAAAAAAGGATCCTCATCTCATCACCTCCTGATATATGGCAATCATTTGTGCCAGGCTATCATTCCAGTCATAGTTCTCAATAACACGTTGTCTCCCGCTTTGTCCCATTTTTTCACGCAATGCTTTGTTGTGAACAAGGTATTCAATTGTTTGTGCGGCAACAACGGCATTTCTGGGTTCTATAACAATCCCCGTCACTCCGTTGTCAACAACTTCCGGCAGTCCGCCAACATTGGAAACAATAACCGGTATCTCTGTTGCCTGAGCCTCAACAACCGATACACCAAAACTTTCGAACGTTGATAACGCAACGTAAATGGATATCATGTTATGGTATCGGGGCACATCTGAAAACGGGATCCTACCGGTAAAAATGACATCGTTCTGGATTGCCAGCTGTTGCGCTAACGCTTTAAGTTCCATTTCCTCAGATCCACTGCCAACGATTAAGAGCTTGAGTGGTAAATCGGGATTGCTGCCTTTTACGATCTGAAAAGCTTGCATCAGGCAACGTATTCCATAGATTGGCTCCAATGCTTTAATCATCCCGATAACAATATCCTCTTCATTAAACAGAGAATCGACCTTTTGGGGTTTAAAATGGTTCAGGTCTACTCCAAATGGAGTCACCTCAATATCGCGTTTACTGTATTTATTGGTCTCCCGTGCCATTGCCTGGCTGGTGGAAAGAATCTTATCCGCTTTGGAAAGGTTGAATCGAAGAATCATCCTGTGGAGAAATGAGATCCGGGGAAACTCAAATACATCAGATCCCCAAACAGATAAAATGAATGGATGAAATCCTGAGAGGGCACCGAGAAGTCCGTAACTGGAGGCATAGTGCGCATGTACGATGTCGGGAAGAAAGGTTCGGATTGCCTTCCTGAGGGAGGCAAGCTGCATCAGGTAGAAGGTTTTGCCCAATTTTCCCTCAGGATGCCATCCGGATAAAAAAAGCGGGATGCCCGGCTCCTCACACCAGTTTTCCCTGGGAGCTTCCAGACTAAACAATCCACATGCAACACCAGCTACCTTGAGTGATGCAGCCCACCTGCGGGTATGAATTGAATTTACATCCGACAACAATAGAACTTTCATCCCGTGCATTTAAAACAACGTCGCAAAAAAGCAGTGAAGTGGATGCCAAATTGGTGCGGTTCATGCATCAAAATAAAAATGAGCATAACAGGCCGTACTATAAAATACTCCCATGTTGCGCCATGCCTGGCAAAAAACTTAAAAAACGATTCCTCGATCACACCAGCTCGTTCCCGCTCATTCCACCTGTGTTGCGTTGATCCTTTACCGATATGTACAATCCTGGTATCAAGGTATAAAACCGGGATTTTGTGTAGATAAGCCTGGTAAAAGAGTTCCAGATCCTCCGCATACATAAATGTGTCCTCATTCCATCCTCCAATCCGGTCAAACGTCGACCTGGGCATCACTACACTCGCTCCGATATTCCAGTATGCCACATGATTCTTTTGAAACAACCGGTTCATGAAATTCCGTAACCGGGGAATGATATGCTTATTCTTCAACAACTTTCCTTCCTGATCAACAAGGCTGGTAACCCAGATGCCTTCAGTCCCGCCCTGGATGATATCCTGGTAATCACGATTAAGGTTATCGTTGACTACCACATCCGGATTAAGGAAATGGAGGAGCCTGCCATTGGCGTTTTGTACAGCCAGATTATTTGCCTTTGAGAAGCCCAGGTTTTCATCTCCCTGTATCAGTGTCAGGGGGAAAGAATCAGGAAAATTGTTTTGTACAAGAGAGAGTGAATCATCAGAAGAGGCGTTGTCGTAGACAATTACCTGATAGTTAACTTCAATATGGTGGAAGATTGAGCCCAGGCAATTCTTCAGGAGTTCCCCGGAATTGTAGTTCACAATAATGATACTGAGATCCGTTTCTATCCTTGCCTTGGCCATTCAGGTTAAAGTTTCTCAAGTTCAAATTCCATTTCATAAGCTGGAAACAGGTAGCAGAATCCCTCTTCATACCACTCCTGCATGAAACGAGATGAATTGAACACCCAGGTTAGTATTTTTCTGAAGATATTTCGTATCAGGAAGGGAGAATAAAAAACCAGTTTAATTCGTATAATCTTAAAATTAACCGAATTATAGAATGTTGGCACCCCCCGTTTGAATGGGGTTTGCTTGGAAAAATAACAAAAGGAATAAAGCCCGAATGAGGTCTTATGCGTATAATCGCTGTAAAAATAGGGATTGGAAAAATGAGGGACACGTCCCTTCATCACTCCTCCTTTTTTGAGAATCCTGAACGATTCAGACATCACGAGATGAAGGTCTGACAGATGTTCGAGAAAATGAGAGGAATAAACAATATCTGCACATTCATCGGGAAGGAAAGGCAAGCCCTCCTCCAGATTACAAACGATATCCACACCGGGAAGATCAACCATATCAATACCAATGGCTCCTGGTTGTATCTTGCTTGATCCGCATCCCAACTCGATGACGACTTTATCAAGTGCCTGAATTCTTTCCAGGATTGCTGATTTGTCAGGATTTGTCAGATTCATGACCGGGTTGGTTTAGTGATTGATAAAATCCATACGATAACACCAATGGCATAAATACTCATCGAAGCCGACAACAGGATGAATCCCGTCATAACATTGTGAAAATATAACCCTCCTGCACACATGGAGAATACCATCAATACATTCCCAACGATTGAAATGTAAAACATCGTCTTTGTGCGTTTGACTATCAGTGGAATCTGGGCAATCGTATACCGAATAAAATCAAAGAACATCCAGGGAGCAAGAATTTGTACATAAATTCCCGATTCTTTCCAGGCATCTCCGAATACCAGCGCGAATAACCATGGACCAGCAACGAGAAGTACCAGTAAGAAAGGGAGACCAACCAGCATAGCAATTTTAAGTGTTTTCCATACCATATCGCGTATCTGTCCGGTTACTTTATATTGTTCGGCCGCATCTTTGTATAGAACCTGGGAGATGGATGATCCAATGAGTAACAAGGGTGCCTGCATGATACGCATGGAGAGTGCATACCATCCAACAACGGAGGCATCAAAGAAAATCTTTGCAAGGTATATAATTCCGTAATTCTGAAGCATTTCCAGCACAACCTGGGGAGAGTTGGCCAGGGGAAGATCGCGGTGTCTCCTGAGTAATATGGGGAAGGAAAAGAGTCGGATATCCTTAAGAACATGGTGGTCATAATAGATAAAAATCAGTAAAAAGAAAAGGACAAATAGTCCGCTGCCGAAGATAAATCCATCGACAAGTCCCCAAACGCCCATACCAAGGACTCCAAGGACAAGCATTCCCCCATTGTTCCCCAACGAGTTGATTACTTTCCCTGTCGCCAGTATGGAATACTTTCCTTGCCGGTTGAACCAATGCTGAAAGATATTTCCGGCACCGATCAACAACACAAGAAGCGGTAAAAGATAGATCATTTGTCGTAATTCTCCTTCACCGGCAAATTCCGGGTAAAACAAGGATAGCAGGGCAATGCCGGCCAGGAGTATACAAGAGATCAGAAACGTGATGGTCATCGAGATGGAAGCCATATTTATCCCCTCATCCGATCGTTTCTGTAAAATAATCGCCATCTCATACCTCAGGGTAGCCACAAGTCCAAATCCGCCGGCAATAGAGATGAAAAAAGTATAGAGGCCAAATTCGGCCGGGGAGTATATGCGCGTGAGGAGAGGGGCGATTGCAAGTGAGATAGCCTGTCCAATGCCAGCACCGGCAACCAGTTTGAATGTATTTGTTAAAAATGGTTTCTTGCGTGTAATTATATCAATCATCTTGGATGAAAATACAAAACCAGAATCCCTCTAGTTGATAAGGGAAGGATCTTTCAGGAAAAAAGACCTTGGACGTAACACCCTGTCGAATGCAAAGTATTGAACAAGCACAAAATCTTCTCCATCGTTTACCAGGGCATAAAATCTATCGAGGTCATATGCGATTTCATTCCCATTCATATCCGAGTCCCCACCACCGTCTTTGAAGAATGTTTTGATGGTTTTACTCACACCTGCTGAGTCAGTCAATGTAATGATCGTAAAAGGAGTAGAGGCAAGTATTGAATCCTTTTTCGCTGCATCCATATCACTCAGGACTCCTTCAAAATTGAGGTTTCTGAACCCGGTCAGAAAATTCAAGGCAGCCAGGGTGTCAAATGCCGGAATCAACTGCATCTCAGGAATGGAGTATAGCGAAACGGAGCTGTTCTGGTTGTTTGTAATCACATAGGATTCATTTTCCTTGACAGGAATTTCAACTTTAACGGAAGCAATCTGAGGTAACTCCTTCTTGAAGATGGTATAATCGCGCCAGGCATTTACCATTGGAGTAAACCGTGGTGAAACGAACCCTCTGAATCCGGGTATAAAGATAACAAATGGCGTAGAAGAGTCTTCCATGAGCATGTAACTCCCACGATTACTTTGGGTTGCCCCGCCAACATAAAAAACCTTCGTAAGCTTCTCATGAGGGAACCACTTGATGGTGTTGAACAAGTTAATGCGGTATACTTCCTGATAGATTTCAACTTTCACGGAATTGACAGCAAGTTCACGTATCACGTTGTCGTGTGCTGCAAGGGGAACCGGCTCTTTTACAGCCAGGTTGTACATGGTTTGAAGCAACATATCCAAATTAAACTTCGAAGCCATGTATTTATCGTTTACCTTCCAGCTCCCGGTAGCTTGCCGGGTGAGCGTAACCATATTGTTGTTTTTATCGGACATGAAGATCTTGGTTACAGATGCTGTATCCGCAACGGCAAAATCACTCATTGAGCTTTGAAATGTTGTATCCGACCGTGAAAAGAATAAAACAATGGCTACAATGGCCAGGATCAGGACAACGAGCAAAACGATTCTGTTTTTTTTCATTTTCTTTTTGTCATTGAGAGCAAAGCGAAGCAATCTTTATAGACGACCTCATTGACTCCTTTTAGCATACTTCTTTCTCCGCACCTGGAGCTTTACAAGGCCAAACCCTATGATCAGAAGGATCGGGAGGACTACATTAATAGCCTGCCATAGTGGTCGTTGAGATGCCAGCTTTGTCATATCCAGCAACCTGAGTTTTAACTCCCTCGACCGGATAGAGATCAGTCCCGAATCATCACACAGGTAATTCATTATGTTTATCAGAAGGTCCTGGTTACCGAAAGTCTGACCGGTAAACTGATCATATCCCAACGGTAGCGGGTACTTTTGGGTAATATGGTATTGGTTCTTAGCGATATCTCCATCGGCAATCACCACCATGCGTGTTGGACTACTCTTCTCCCTGAAGCCGATATCTTTATTCAATTCTATCTCAGGTGGAAGCCTGAAGAGGTAAGCTGATGTGAACTCACCTTCGAGAAGGACTGCGACCGGCTGTGCCCCGTTGTTATACATCCGGGGATCAGGCTCATCGCGAAGGATCTCAAGATCAATTAATACTGGAGCATTGGCAATCCTGGAGTAAGGGGAAGAGGTAAGCAATATTGTTTTTTTCACTCCGGGCGCTTCAACAGTGTCGATACTGCTGATAAACTCCGTTTTTACAGCATTCAGCCCATTTACAACGGGATGATTGCTTGCAGGCGTGATCAATGGGAAATAGTACCATGGGAAGAAGTCGAATTGCGGCTGATCACCCACCTGACCGGTTTTGACCGGAATCTGCAGTGCGCTCATATCCATCACAAGGTTCTTGTTCAGCCTCACGCCATAGTTAAAGAGCATCTCATCGAGATTGATATCGTTTGATATGCCCATGGTAGAAGGAAATTGTTGCAAACTGTCCATTTTTGCAAACACAGGATCGATCATCCACAATACCCTGCCTCCCCGCATGATAAACTGGTCGATAAGGAATTTATCCCTGTCATCAAACCGTCGTTCGGGACCGGCAATAATCAGCGCTTTGTATTTGTTTACCAGCGGGGACCCGGAAGAATCAGTCTTCAACCTCACAGTCAGGCTGTTGATCTTATTATTGAGGGCAATTCTTTCAACATTGTAGTATTCGGAAAGTACATCTTCCATACCCAGCGTTTGCTCCCTCGTCAACTCTCCCTGTCCTTCCAGGATGGCAACCCTGGGTTTCGTGGAATTGATCAGCTTGTCGATAGCATTACCCAGGTTGTACTCGAGTGCCTGGATGGAGTTGTTCAGCACCTTTTGCGGATCCTGACCCATCTGGATCATTAATAACTGAACAGGTATTTCCCGCCCACGGTAAACCACGATAGTGCCCGGGAAAATAATTAACTGGGATGATTCTCCTTTATTGGTGACACGAAGATCTGTGTGTTGCAACCCCTGTTCTTCCAGAAGCCTGTATGTGTCGTTCCTTTCACGGGAGTTCGGACTTGCCGATGGATTGATGAACTCGAAGTGGATATGGTCACTGTAGGCCCTGAACTCGTTAAGCATATCCCGGGTTTCGTTAGCCAGCCGGCGGAATCCGGAAGGCAACTCCCCGTCGAGATAAACCCTGAAGAAGACATCATCATCAAGCCCTTTTAGCATGGTTTTAATAGCAGGTGATAATGAGTAACGTTTTTCGGCTGTCAGGTCAATGCGGGTAAAAACAAAGGAAGCGATGATATTTACTAGCAAAATAATCACAATCCCCAGGGTTACCTGAAGAATGTTATTTCGCTTTATGTCCCGCTTTTTGTTTTTTATTCTTTGCATTTCGCTTTTCGCTTTGCCACGTCTCCCGTATACTCGGGATCCTCGCAATGAAATTTCTCGCTTTTCGCTATTTCGCTAGTTGGATTATCACCACTTTCTGCTCTCTAATTTGATCTTTGAAAGTAAAATAAACAACGCCATTACGCTCAGGAAATAGATCAGGTCGCGCGAATCGATAACCCCGCGACTCATGGAGGAATAATGATCGCTCAATCCGAAGGACTGGACCAACAGTCCCGCTTTCCCTGAGATGATGAAGGTATAGATAAACTCAAATCCGATATACATGAAGAAACTCAGGAACATGGCAAGTATAAAGGAGACAATCTGATTATCGGTGAGGGAGGATGAAAAGATCCCAATTGACACGAATGTGCCACCCAGCATGATCAATCCGATATATGATCCCCAGATGCTTCCCATATCGATATTCCCTGGCGGCAAACCCAGGTGGTAAACCGTGAAAACATAGATCAGTGTAGGAATCAGGGAAAAGATCACCAGAACCATTCCGGCAAAGAATTTAGCCAGGATGACCTGCAGGTCGGTCAGCGGCTGGGTCATCAACAGTTCAATTGTCCCGCTCCTCTTCTCGTCGGCAAACGACCGCATGGTTATGGCAGGTATCAGGAAAAGAAAAACGAATGGGCCGAGAAGAAAGAGTCCGTCGACATTGGCGTAACCGAAGTCGAAAATATTGAATTGAAGAGGGAAAACCCAAAGAAACAATCCGATAACCAACAGAAATACCACAACAACAATATACCCTATCAGTGAATTCAGAAATCCGTTCAGCTCTTTCTTAAAAAGGGTATACATAGAGTAGGCCTTGCTTAGGAATGCAAAGTTAAAATTTTAATTGAGATGCACGATGTGCGATACGAGAAGTGCGATTGCCAACTGAGGACTGCCAACTGAGGACTGTCAATTGGAAATTATTCCACCTCTATCAGTACGGATGTATCAATTTTCAACCCGAGCAAACTGCTGGCATCTCCCCTGTTGATTGCAATCTCGAGGTAGCCGCTGGTGCTGAAAAGCGCGAGCATCTCGCCTTCATGGACATCCAGGTATGATTTGCTGATGCGGGTGATCCGGTAGTTAGGAGAACGAAACGTGATAATGAACTTCCGGTTTTTAACTACCGAATTGAAGAGTTCCTCGGTAATATTCGCAAATGAGTTGCCATACCGATCCACATAAATCACTTTGCCTTTGATCTGATCGGAGCTGATCACAGGTTGAAATGCCATTTTAACCAGCACCTTCTCTTTCCTGTGACCGAGTTCTTCCATGGGCTTTCCTGCTACGATGTGACAGGCAGCCTTCACAAAGACATCACGGGTGGAAAAAGTGAAATAGTCGGAGTCCTGGATAATGTCGAGTTCGATGATATGCTCAGGTATCTCGTCGAAAATTAGCGAGAAGATTCCATTATCAGCGCCGATAAAATAATGCCCCTTATGGAAGACAACGGTATGGGGACTTTCGATAGAAGCTTCAGTATTGATTCCGATGATATGGACTGAGCCTTCCGGAAAGTTGGAATAGAAATTCCGGACAATGAAAGCAGCCTGGTTCAGGTCAAACGGAGGGATCTCATGCGAAACATCAACAATAACAGCGCCTGGCAGCTGGCGCAGGATAGCGCCTTTAACGGCTCCGCAGTAATGATCCTTCTTTCCCCAGTCGCTGGTCAGTGTGATGACAGGCATCGATTTATTTGTACTTTTGCGAATCAAAGGTATATATTTTTTGATGAGCGAAAAAATAATCCGGATTGAATCCGTTGACCCATTGGAGATCTTTGGTGTCAATGATCAAAACCTTGATGAGGTAAGGAATTTCTTCCCAAAACTGAAGATCGTTGCACGCGACAATGTGATTAAGGCAATGGGTGAAGAGTCGTTGCTGCTGGAGTTTGAAGAGAAGTTCACCACCCTCCTGCTCCATTATGAGAATTTTGGAAGGCTTACTAAGGGCGATATCACATATCTTCTGGCTGCTGAAAACGGATCGATCCCCCTGAAGCCTGAGGGACATCATGCTGGCGTGCTGGTTCATGGACGGAACGGCATGCTCATCCGGGCACGTACTCCTAACCAGCAAAAGATGGTTGAGGCCATTGACAGGGATGACCTGATGATAGCTATCGGTCCGGCTGGTACCGGAAAAACCTATACAGCAATTGCCCTGGCAGTGAGAGCCTTAAAGAACAAAGAGGTTCAACGGATCATCCTCACACGGCCCGCCGTGGAAGCCGGTGAGAACCTTGGCTTCCTTCCAGGCGACCTCAAAGAGAAACTTGATCCATACCTCCAGCCACTTTATGACGCCCTTCGCGACATGCTGCCAACACAAAAGCTGCTTGCTTTCCTCGAAGACGGCACCATCGAGGTGGCCCCGCTCGCTTTCATGCGCGGGCGTACCCTCAATAATGCCTTTGCTATCCTGGATGAAGCCCAGAATACAACGCCCGGACAGTTGAAAATGTTCCTGACACGAATGGGAGCCTCTGCAAAATTCATTGTTACAGGAGATATTACCCAAATCGACCTGCCTCCGAAACAGGAGTCGGGACTAATCAATGCCCAATCGATCCTGAACGAGGTACCGGGAATCTCATTTGTTTACCTCGACGAAAAAGACATCATCCGGCATAAACTGGTGAGCAGGATTATTAGGGCGTATTCTAAGTAGTGAGGTGGGGAGGTAGTGAGGTAGTGAGGTAGTGAGGTAGTGAGGTGGGGAGGTAGGTTTTTAACGAGTTGGTTCCCCTATCCCTATTCTCTGATCGTTAATCCTTCAGACACCTCATCGAAAACGTATTCGCCCTATACCCCGGATTATAGGACACCGAATAGTTGTAATCGTTCATCCCATGCGCCCACGCCTTCCAGGGGCCATGGGCTGTTGAGCTCCAGAAGAGGGTGGCGAAGTTGGCAAAGTACCAGGCATCAACTCTCAACTAAGTTCCGAATTCAAAAATCCAACTACCAATCCCGGATTCCATATCCCATAACATTGTATCTTTGCACCAAACCAAACCTTTCATCCATGACACAAAACGTGATCCTGAAAACCAACTTTCGGCTTCCGGGGCAGAAACGAATCTATAAGGGCAAAGTCCGGGATGTCTATACCATCGATGACAAATACCTGGTGATGGTCACCACCGATCGCATCAGTGCCTTCGACGTGGTGCTGCCCAGGGGAATTCCCTACAAAGGACAGGTGCTGAACCAGATCGCCGTGAAATTCCTGGATGCCACGGCGGATATCTGTCCAAACTGGAAAATTGCCAGTCCCGATCCCAGCGTCACCATCGGAAGATACTGTAAACCCTTTCCGGTGGAGATGATAATCCGGGGATACCTGACAGGCAGTTCTTGGAGATCGTATAAAAATGGTTCGCGTGAAATCTGTGGAGTGCCAATTTCTGACGGGATGAAAGAGCACGAACGGTTTCCTCAACCTATCGTTACGCCTACCACTAAAGCTACGGAAGGACATGATGAAGACATCTCGAAAGAGGAGATCATCCGGCAGGGCCTTGTCTCTCCTGAAGATTATGCGCTCCTTGAGAAATACACCAGGGAGTTGTTCCGGCGTGGCACTGAGATGGCCCGTGAGAAAGGGTTGATCCTTGTAGACACAAAATATGAGTTTGGGAAAGGCGATGATAGTACAATTTATCTGATCGATGAGATCCACACGCCTGATTCTTCGCGTTATTTCTACCTCGATGGATACGAAGAGCGACAAGCGAAAGGCGAACAACAGAAACAGCTTTCGAAGGAGTTTGTCCGTGAGTGGCTCATGGCGAATAATTTTATGGGAAACGCCGGACAGCGGGTCCCCGAAATGACGGATGAGATCGTCAGCCAGATCTCTGAACGATACATTGAGCTTTATGAGCAGATCACCGGTGAGCGCTTTGTGAGATCCGACACTTCTCAGGTCATGAAGCGCGTGGAGGAAAATATACTGGGGTGGCTCCAATCAAATTGAGAATTGGTATGATTCCGTTTTCCCCGCCACGTATGGATAAAAAGATCACCGACGCTGTTGTCGAGGCGCTCTATTCGGGGTGGATCACTACCGGTCCCAGAACCAAGCAGTTCGAAAAAAATCTAACGGCGTTCGGCGGACAGAAAGTAACCTTTTGTGTCAACTCCGGATCTTCAGGACTTGAGTTGATGCTGCGCTGGTTTGGGGTTGGAGCTGGCGACGAAGTGATCGTTCCGGCATATACTTACTGTGCTACCGCCAATGTAGTTGTTCATTGCGGTGCCAAAGTGGTTTTTGTTGATGTTGGTGAGAACTTTAACGTATCGGTTGATGCCATCAGGAAGGCAATTACGCCCCGCACAAAAGTGATCATGCCTGTTGATATCGCCGGGTTCCCATGCGATTATGATGCGATCAATACACTGGTTCAACAGGGGGATATCCGTGAACTGTTCTGTCCCGTATCCAGGGAACAGAAAATGCTAGGCCGGATCCTGGTACTCTCCGATGCCGCCCATTCAATTGGAGCCTGGTACAAAGGAAAACGCACCGGCAGCCTGGCAGATTTAACCGTATACTCCTTCCATGCTGTAAAGAACCTCACAACTGCCGAAGGAGGTGCTGTGTGCCTGAACCTGCCGCCGCCTTTTGACAACGAAGCTGTTTACAAAGAACTCAACATCAAATCCCTTCATGGACAAACCAAAGATGCCCTGGCAAAAACGCAAGTAGGAAACTGGCGGTACGACATCGTGGAACCAGGTTATAAATATAACATGACCGACATCCAGGCAGCTATGGGGATGGCCGAACTGGAGCGGTACGACAGCGATATGCTGGTTCGGAGGAAAGCGATCTTCGACAGGTATGCTGCAGCATTTGCTTCTTATCCTTGGGCACAGATTCCTCTATACGAAACTGCAGAGAAAAAATCCTCCTACCACGTATTCCTGCTAAGGATCAAGGGTATATCGGAAGATCAGCGAGATACTATTATACAGGGGATTTTCAGGCGGGAGGTAGCCGTTAATGTTCACTTTGTACCTCTTCCCATGATGACCTATTACCGAGATTCGGGATACGCGATGCGGGATTATCCAGTTGCTTATGACAATTACTCCAGGGAGATTACATTACCCGTCTACTACGACCTATCGGATTTGATGGTTGATGAGGTGATAAGGGCGGTAGCGGGGGCGGTGGAAGAAGAAATTTTATTAATCAATTAGTCTTTTTAATTGCTGATATTGCTATTGTTGGCAAGCTTACTCTTGCTTTCTAACGAAAGCCTTATAAATATCTTAATAAACTCATTTAAAACCAAAGGCGTAAATCCCAGTGCAAGAATAATTCCCCATGCCCTGATATCAGGCATCTGCAAATGAAATGCACTTTTTATTGCCGGTATTCCAACCACAAGCAGTTGAAGGGCCATGCCGGTCAGGATTGCTCCCACAAGGTATTTATTCGAAAAGATTCCAATACTGAAAATGGATTTCCTTTCATTCCTCAGAGCCAGTGAATAAACCAGCTGACAAACCACCAACACCATGAAAGCCAGGGTACGTGCGTATTCTATTGTGTTTTGAGGTACCTGCTTATCAAACGGGGTAAATCCCTTCTCGTAATACCCAAAGAAGTAAGCGGTGATAGTTAATGCCCCGATTAAAAATCCCCCGAGCAAAACATGCATGCCGGCGCCGTTTGCAAAGAAACTCTCTTTTGCAGGTCGTGGCTTTTCTTTCATTACATCCGGGTTTCCCGGATCCATTCCCAGCGCTATCGCAGGGAGGGAATCGGTGATCAGGTTTATCCACAGAAGCTGGGTGGCAAGCAATGGGGCTTTCCAGCCTATAATCAGTGCCACGAATATGGTTATCACTTCACCCAGGTTACAGGTGATCAGAAATATCACGGACTTTTTAATGTTATTGTAAATATTTCTTCCCTGCTCAATGGCTGAAACAATGGTTGAAAAATTATCATCCGTAAGGATCATATCCGAAGCACCTTTGGCAACATCGGTGCCGGTAATGCCCATCGCAACTCCTATATCGGCAGTATTTAATGATGGGGCATCGTTGACCCCGTCACCGGTCATGGAAACAATGTTGCCCTGGGATTTCAGGGCCCGCACAATTTTCACTTTGTGTTCAGGGGAAACGCGGGCAAAAACATAATAATTGTTAATCTTCTCTGCGAATTCCTGATCGGTAAGCTCATCGATTTCATGCCCGGTAATAGTTTGCTCAATTTTTTCTGCGATTCCAAGCTGAAAGGCGATGGCGAAGGCAGTATTCTTATGATCGCCCGTAATCATGAGCGTTTTGACTCCTGCACTTTTTGCTTTTAGAATAGAGTCCTTAACTTCCGCCCTCGGTGGGTCGATCATTCCCACTAAACCAACAAGAATCAGGTCTTTTTCCATATCAGAAGGGTCAATTTTCCCCTTTACCGGCTTATAGGCTGATCCGAGAGTACGTAGAGCCTGGTCAGACATATTAACAGCTGCATCCAGGAATCTCTTTTTATGATCCTCGGTTAAGGGAATCGTTTTCCCTCCGTCTAACACCTGAGTGCATATTTCAATTAGGTTTCCAATGGCGCCTTTTGTATAAACATTAAACTTCCCGTTTTCTTCAACCAATGTTGACATTAACTTACGGTCAGAATCAAATGCAGATTCATCGATACGGCTGCTGCTTTGTTGTAATGTTTTCCGGTCAATCCCCAACTTGTCGCCCATAACAAGCAAGGCTATTTCGGTTGGATCTCCCGTTCCACTTCCATTGTCGTAGCTTGCATCTGAGGATAGGATCATGGCTTTTGCCAGGAATTTTAATTCTTCTGAATTCGTATACTCCACGCCAATTTGCACAAGACCTTCAAGGCTGAAGCAACGTGTTACCGTCATCTTATTTTGAGTTAAGGTGCCCGTTTTGTCGGAGCAGATAATATTCAGAGAACCCAGAGTTTCAACGGCAGACAGTTTTTTAATGATGGCATTTTTTTTTGAAAGTTTGGTTACGCCGATAGCCAGCACGACTGCCACGATAGCGGCTAGTCCTTCCGGGATGGCAGCTACAGCCAGGGAAACCGACATCAGGAACATTTCTGCCAAATCCCTTCCCTGAAACATTGCAATGATGAAAATCAATACACAAATTACAATTGCAATGATACCTAAGATTTTTCCCAGTTTATCCAAGCGGATTTCCAATGGGGTTTTCGACTTGACTTCCGTATTAATGATGGACGCGATTCTACCAATTTCGGTGTTCATTCCTGTTCCCACTACCACCCCAAATCCCCTTCCGCTGGTAATGATCGTCGACATAAAACCTAAATTTAACCGGTCTCCCAGGGCGGTTTTCAGGTCAGTTTGAATCAGGGAAGCGTCTTTTTCTGATGGAACTGATTCGCCTGTTAAGGATGATTCATCTACCTGAAGATTAATGGATTCAATCAGACGAATATCAGCGGAAATGATTCTCCCCGCATCAAGGATTAGAATGTCACCGGGAACGATTTTTTCAGCATCAATCTCCCGAACTTCTCCGTTTCTGCGAACGAGTGCTCTGGGGAATGTTAGTTTCTGAAGGGCTTCAATCGCTTTACTGGCTTTGACTTCCTGTACCACACCCAGGAAAGCATTAATATTTATAACCAATAATATTATAGCTGCATCAACATACTCCCCCATAAAAATGGTTATAACAACTGCTCCCAGCAGGATATAAATCAGCCAGTTTTTAAGCTGTTCAAAAAACATCAGGAATATGCTTTTCTTTTTTTCAGCCAGTAATTTATTCACCCCTGAATTCTTCAATCTGGTTAAGGCTTCTTCGTCAGAAAGGCCATAAGCCGGATCAACACTTAGTTCTTTTAAAACTGCTTTTGCTGATTTGGAAAACCACATGTTTTGTTTCGGATTGGTTTATTGACATTTCGTATCATGATTCGTCTTTGGTTTTGCGAATCAGGTTAATTCCTTTTATTCCTTTTAACACGAGAACCACAGCTTTCAGCCGGAAATCCTGCAAAGGAACAAAGCAATTTAGGCCCTCACCGGGAAAAATCTGTTACATAATAATTGTAAAGACTTGCATAATTCATTGCTTTTTTGCTTTAGTCAAGATCAAAAATTATTTTCAGGTTGCTTTTTATTTTATTGACTAAATCTACAGGGATACTTCCGACTTTTCTGATCAACCGTTTATTATCAATCGCTCGGACCTGATCAATCATAATATCACAACCTTCTTCGAGCCCACAACACCCCTTTCTTAAATGAATCCTTAAAATTTCACTCTCCTTTCGAACATTCGTAGTTAAAGAACAAATAATAGATGAAGGATGGTGTTTGTTTAAGAGATCCGTTTGAATGATTATAACAGGTCTGACTTTCGCTGGTTCTGTTCCGATGGATGGATTAAGATCGGCTATCCAGATTTCAAATTGCTTAGCTTTCATAGTCGATCATCTCAAATTCGTGAAGTACCTTCATGGAATCTTCTTTTACAAGTTTTGATTCCTTTTCAAGTTTGGATGCTAAGAGTTTTCTTTTCTGAATTTTGTTATAATAATCAAGGGCTTCATTAATATATCTGTTTCTCGATTTTTTTATATGGCTGATAACCTGCTCAGTATCTGAAAAAACCGAATCGTCCAGTTTTAATGATAATGTTTTCATAGGATTCCACTGTTTAATACCATAAATGTATATACTATTTAGGAATACTCCAATTTTTTTTTACCATGCCACACGTTTTGCCTGTAAATACCTTGCCGTCGTAACCTTTAATAAGCAAAAAGCCCTTAGCGGCATAGGATTTACAGGCTTATTATGCCGCGTTAATTTTATATTTTTTAATGGCTTTGAATTGCTTGGCTTTCGTTGACATTTCTTCTTCGACATCATAATCATCCTGCAGCCCTAACCAGAATTTCACGGAATTTCCAAAATAACTACTTAGTCGGATTGCAGTATCAGCAGTGATTCTCCTATTTCCTTTTATGATCTCGCTGATTCTTGTTTGTGGTATGCCAATATCCATTGACAAGCGATAAGCAGAGATTCCCATTAGAGATAGGAATTCTTCCTGTAGAATTTCACCTGGATGTATATTTCTCAACTTATACATGGCTTTTAGTTTTAATGATAATCAATTATTTCAACATTGTATGAGTGCCCGTTTGTCCATTTAAATTTGATTCCCTCCCGCATTGCTCGGCCACCGGCTCGTTTGCTGTAGCCCATTCTATTAATATTTCAATTCTTTGCCTTTTAAATAAGCGATTTCGAGATACTTTTTCCGTGTGTCATTATCCACGGCCAGTATTGAATGGAAGTAGATATGGTCGACAGATCGAATTCCGGGGTATTTCAGACTCCAGTTATCAATAATTTTTTCCATAGACTCTCTAAAGCCCCTTTCCCTGTATACTTTTTCGTTGAAGAAAGTAGGATGCATTACAATAGCTTTCTTAATTTTCAATAATGGAATTCTGCCATCCGGATCACCA
>Ga0351968_1041_pt1 | contig 24381 bp, 22 predicted proteins | sample BONcelHFGM3001D5_FD_206755 | JGI IMG/M metagenome (GOLD analysis project Ga0351968, IMG submission 206755) | Enriched cells from coal bed in the Powder River Basin, Montana, United States - BONCAT cells FGM rep1 HSBNCT.FGM.300.1.D5 ...
CGGATGGAACGGATCATGTCCGACGGTATCGAGCAAATGCTCGACATTTATCGTGATACGCGTGACCGTTTTGATGAGATCACCTTCAGAGGCATCTATGGATCTGCCTGCATGCAATGCATCCTTCCTAAAGATATCAACAAAGAGACGGCAAGAGCGGCAGAGGAAAAACACGTCAAGGCGAATCGAAAGCGACTAACGAAGGAGGACTTTGAAACAGGCGGCTTTCCCGAAGCCACCCAGAGGATTGTCAACCTTGTTTGCGGCGCCGATGATGCTTACAATCGCAAGGAGTTTGCCGAAGCGGAGAATGTTGTCTGGGCGAATGAGGAACTCCGGCATGTGCCGCCGGCAGCGCTAAAACAGATCATTCGGGAACAGGCCCGCATCGTCTATACAGATCGGGAACGGGCCATCAAAACCATCTGCCATATGGTTCCGGAACCGGACAAGCGAAAGGAACTATATGATATTGCGGCTAGGATTGCTGAAGCCGGTGGTAAACCGACAAAGGCGGAGAAAGACGTTCTGAATAAGATCAAAAAAGCCCTGAAGCTCTAACACCTTGTCAGACCTTCCATCATCCTCTCACAAATGATGGAAGGTCTCTCTTCATTTGAATTCTTTCATGGCCTTTTCAAAACCTTCCATGGCATTGATGATCTTTTCGTCATCGACGCAATAAGCAATCCGGATATGGCCGGGACCGACAAAACCACTGCCGGGTACCGTTAATACTCTGTATTTCTTTAGTGTTTCAGCAAAGGCCACGTCATCCGGGATCGGCGTTTTGGGGAAGAGATAAAAGGCCCCTTCCGGTTTGACGATGTCGTAACCAGCATTCGCCAAACCTTCACAGAGCAGATCCCGCTTGCGTTTGTAGACGGCCACATCGACCTTCACTCCCTGGAGCCTTGCCACCACACGCTGCATAAGGGCCGGGGCATTGACAAAACCCAACATCCGATTACAGAGAATAAGACCGGCCATGAGCTGTTTTTCGTCTTCAATAGCCGGATTGGCAGCGATATAGCCGATACGCTCCCCCGCCAAGGATAATGTCTTCGAATAAGAAGAGGCGATGATGCTGTTAGGGTAAGCCTTAAAAATGCTTGGCACCTGGATCCCGTCATAGACGATGTCGCTATAGGGTTCATCCGATATGAGGTAGATTGATCTGCCGAATTGCCTGGATTTACGAACCAGAATCCCGGCCAGGTTTGCTATCGATGCGGCATCATAAACCTTTCCGGTAGGATTATTCGGAGAATTGATCAGGATGGCCTTAGTCTTTTGGGTAATGCCGTCTTCTATCGCCTGGAGGTCCAATGAAAAATCATCCTTCGATGCCACATATTTTACGATTCCCCCGGCATTATCGACATAGAAGGCATACTCTACAAAGCACGGGGAAGGCACCACGACCTCATCGCCCGGATCGAGGAGCGTCTTGAAGATGACGTTGAGGGCGCCGCCGGCGCCGCAGGTCATGACGAGTTGATCCAGAAGGATTTCATTGCCATGAATGCCTGACAGATACCCCGCAATGGCCTGCCTCGTCGCCGGATAGCCGGCATTGGGCATATAGGCGTGCTTCCCGTCCATCTCTTCTTCAACCAGCCGACGCAACTCGTCCTGGAATATTTGCGGTGGCGGGACATCGGGGTTCCCAAGGCTGAAATCAAAAACATTTTGAGGGCCGAATTGCTTCTTCAGCTCGATGCCCTCTTCAAACATGCGTCTTATTAACGAGGACTGGGAAATAAACCCATCAATTTTTACGGCAATGGACATGATCATCTCCGGTTTTGAATTATTTGACCTTACTCATAGCATATGCGCTACACCACGTCAAATGCAGAGACTTGTGAGACATTTTGTCAAAGAATGACACAATATGCCCGGATCGAGCTTGACATTTTCCCATGTTGTCTTTAGATTAAGGAAAAAAACAAAGGATCTATTTTTATGCCAATTTATGAATTTCAATGTGAAAAATGCAAACAGGAATTTGAGATGCTGACGATAGGCATGAACGAAAAGGTAGCGGCTGTCTGTCCAAAATGTAAATCCAAGAAAACACGGCGGTTGATGTCAGCCTTCGGTCGTGGGAAGTATTCGTCTTTGGGCTCGGGCGGTTTCGCCAGTTCCGGCGCCTCCAGCGGATCCAGTTGTTCATCCTGTTCTTCATCGAATTGCTCATCCTGCGGTCACTAATCTCGTTGCGACCCCTCTGCAGCATTCTGTTTCAGACAAGGATTTATTGGTCTTGAAAACTTCAATAAGCGACTAATGGTTGATACCGGCGGTCGCTTTATTTTTCCATTGCCAAATTTTTCATTATCCATTATAAGGGGCCACTTTTCTTAAACAAAGTCTCATGAAAGGAGTTCCTCAGTATGAATATTCTCATCTTCGGACCCAACGGGAGTGGTAAAGGCACGCAAGGCGCCATTGTGCAGAAAAAATTTGGTGTACCCCATATTGAAACGGGTGTCATTTTTAGAGTGAACATCAAGGGTGGAACGGACCTCGGCAAGAAGGCCAAGGAATACATCGACAAGGGTGAACTGGTGCCCGATGATATCACCGTCCCTATGATCCTGAATCGCATCAAGGAAGACGATTGCAAAAGCGGCTGGCTCCTTGATGGATTCCCTCGCAACCTGATCCAGGCGGAGGCCTTGTGGGACGCCCTGAGCAAGGAAAACATCAAGCTCGACTACGTCATTGAGATCATTCTCGACCGTCAGATATCCAAGAATCGCATCATGGGCCGGCGTCTTTGCGCCACGGACAACAACCATCCCAACAATATCTTTATCGATGCCATCAAGCCGGCGGAAAAAGACGGCAAGATCGTTTGCCGGGTCTGCGGTTGCGAAACTCTTACCGCCCGCGCCGATGATCAGGATGAAGCGGCTATTGACAAGCGCCACAATATCTATTACGACACCAAGACGGGCACCCTGGCGGCGGTAAATTTCTTCAAGGCGCGGGTGAAGGTTATCGAGGTGGACGGCACCCCCGGCGTAAAAGAAGTTTCAGAAGATCTCATGAAAAAGTTGCAATAGCATCTCCCCGCTGTTGTCTTCATTCTATTACGAAAAGCCCTTCTTTTTGAAGGGCTTTTAACATTAAATATATGAATAATATACGTAATTTCAGCATCATCGCCCATATCGACCACGGGAAGTCCACCCTGGCGGATCGCCTGATCCAATTCACCGGCGTCTCCGACGCCCGCACGTTCAAAGACCAGATCCTCGATAATATGGACATCGAACGGGAGCGGGGCATCACGATTAAGAGCCAGGCGATCACCCTTCCCTACCGGGCCAAAGACGGCAAGGACTACATGCTGAATCTGATCGATACGCCGGGCCATGTCGATTTTTCCTACGAGGTCTCCCGCGCTCTGGCCTCCTGCGAAGGCGTGCTGCTCCTGATTGACGCCGCCCAGGGCGTTCAGGCCCAAACCCTGGCCAACCTTTACCTGGCTCTGGAACATGATCTGACGATTATCCCCGTCATCAACAAGATCGATCTTCCCTCCGCAGATGTGGAACGGGTCATCGGTCAGATCGACAGCGAACTGGGTTTGGATCCCGATGAGCACCTTGCTTGCTCCGCGAAAGAGGGCATCGGCATCGAGGATATTCTGGAGGCCATCGTCGCCAGGATACCGCCGCCCAAGGGGATTCCCGACGCGCCACTAGCGGCCCTGATTTTTGATGCCCAGTATGATCCTTTCCGGGGAACGGTCATTCATTGCCGCGTCTTCGACGGCCAGGTCAGAAGCGGCGACATCATCCGTTTTTTTTATAACAGCGCCACGTATAAGGTTGAAGAGGTTGGCCACTTCCTGCTCTCCCGGGAGAAGCGGGAATCTCTGAACGCCGGCGAGGTGGGGTACGTGATTGCCGGAATCAAAACGATCGCCGATGTCCGCACGGGGGACACGATCACCCTGGATAACGCGCCCTGCAACGCGCCCCTTCCCGGATTCCGGGAAATAAAGCCCGTCGTTTTTGCCTCCATCTACCCCATTGCCTCCGATGACTACGAAGACCTGACCGTTGCTCTTGAGAAGTATAAACTGAACGACGCGTCCTTCATCTATGAAAAGGATTCCTCCGTCGCCCTGGGGCAGGGTTTTCGTTGCGGATTTCTCGGACTTCTTCACCTGGATATCGTTCAGGAAAGGCTGGAACGTGAATATGATCTATCCATCATTCTATCCGTGCCCAGTGTGCAGTTCCGCTTCACCTTAAAGGACGGTTCTGTTATTTCTGTCGACAATCCAACCCATTACCCGGAACCGATGTCCATTGCCAGTTCAGAAGAACCTTACATCCGGGCGCAGATGATGATGCCGGAGCGGTACCTCGGCACCGTGATGAAGCTCTGTCAGGAGAAACGGGGTGAAAATTCATCCCTCCATTACCCCAGTCCGGGGCGTGTCGAACTGACCTATGAAATGCCCCTGTCCGAGGTCATTTTCGACTTTTATGACCGCTTCAAATCATGCACCCAGGGTTATGGATCATTTGATTACGAGATCATCGATTACCGGGAAAGCAAGCTTGCCCTGGTAGATATCCTGGTCAATGGTGAAAAGGTCGATGCCCTGTCTCAAATCGTCCACCGGGACAGGGCAAGGGGAAGAGGCCTCCAGGCCTGTGAACGCCTGCAGGAGGAGATACCCCGCCAGATGTTCAAGATCGCCATACAGGCCGCCATTGGTGGCGAGATCATCGCCAGGACAACCGTTAATGCCTTTCGCAAGGATGTGACGGCCAAATGCTACGGCGGGGACATTAGCCGCAAGCGGAAGCTTCTTGAAAAACAGAAAAAGGGGAAGAAGCGCATGAAGATGATCGGATCCGTCAGCATCCCCCAAAGCGCCTTTCTCGCGGTTCTGAAATCCGATGGTGAATGACGAAGCCCTTCATTCACCATCGGGGATCTATATTCACGTCCCCTTCTGCAAAGGGAAATGCAACTATTGTCATTTCTATTCCATAAACAGCCTGGAACTCATTCCCCAATACATTCAAGCATTGCATGATGAAATCTCCCTTTGTTCGACCTCTCCTTTTACCCCGGCGCTTGCCTCCGGAGGAGAAGAAACGCCGGATACCTTTGACACCATCTATTTTGGCGGCGGCACCCCTTCCCTGCTTGGTGTCCGGCATTTTGAAACCATTTTGAAGACCGTTGAAAGTCATTTTAAAATCGCCGCAGATGCTGAAATAACGGTGGAACTCAATCCCGCCGATCGAGATCTGACCTGGTACAAAACACTTAAGCCATTAGGGATCAATCGCCTCAATATCGGCATTCAATCTTTCGACGACCCCGTGCTCAGGTTTTTGGGACGCCGCCATATGGCAGCCGATGCCGTGGCGGCCATCGAGATGGCTGTCCGGGCAGGCTTTGACAATATCGGGCTTGACCTGATTTACGGTATTCCCGGCCAGGATTTGGCATCCTGGCAGAGAACGCTGGAAAAAGCCTTATCCTTCAGGCCGGCCCATTTGTCCTGTTATGAGTTGAGCGTGGAGGAAGGCACGCCCTTGGCTCGGAGATATCTGAATGGCGACTTCTCCCTGCCGGACGAGAACCGTCAATGGGATTTTTTTAGCAGAACCTCCAAATATCTGGAAAAGTTTGGATATATCCATTATGAAGTCTCAAACTTCGCCCGTGGGACCTCCCGAATATCCCGACATAACCGGAAATACTGGGACCACGGATCTTACCTGGGTCTGGGACCAGCCGCCCACTCCTTTTATCATGATACAAGATGGTGGAATCATGATTCTGTGGAGATGTATTTACAGGCGCTAAAATCCGGCAGACGCCCCATCGCTGCCTCCGAGTTGCTTAACCCGGAGCAACTGCGCATGGAGACTATTTTCCTCGGATTGCGGACACGAAAGGGAATTAATTTGAATGCGTTTCAGAACCGGTATGATCTTGATTTGCTGACGGTAAATCCGGATATCCTTGGGGATCTCATCAAGGAAGGGTTTCTCTTCACCCAAAACGGCCGGCTCCAACCCACCCTGAAAGGCTTGGCCGTCGCTGACCGATTGGCCATTATGTTCCTTGAAGATAAAAAAATATAGATAAGGCGGGTGCCTGACTCGCTTAAGTTTCAACTCACCGCTTCCACGCGGTTAGGGCCGTTGGACTTCGCTTCCATCAGGGTGCGCTCTACAGAGGCCATCAGATCATCTACCCCGGCTTTACCATCCCAGACAGCCAGGCTTTGGCTTGCCGTGATGCGGACGGAAAAACCATTGACCACCATCTCCTCCTGGCTGATGGCCTTCTGAATCCGGTGGCAGACTGTCATGCCCCTGTCAATGCCTATCCCCAGCAAAATAACGAGAAACTCGTCCCCGCCATACCGTCCGAAATAGTCGGTCCTGCGCAAGCTGGCATTGATTCTATGGACGCTAGCTTGCAGTATCTGGTCGCCAATGCTACGGCCATACCGTTTATTCCATTCCTTGAGATCGTCCAGATCCACCAGGGAAATACTGAGGGGTTTCTTTTCTCGTGTCGCGCGATACATGGCCAAATCCAGATCATCGAGAATCGCATTACGACTCAGGGCGCCGGTTAACGGGTCGAGACGCGACAGGATGAGGAGCCTTTTGTTCGCGACCCTCAAGGCCATATGTAATTCAATGATCCGTTGCCTAGCCGCCAACCGGGCCCGCATTTCTTCCTTATTGAAGGGTTTGACGATGCAATCATCGGCCCCTGCATCCAACCCGGCAACAATATCGATCATCTCTCCCTGCACGGTCAGTAAAATTACGTAGGTGTATCGATCGCTACCTTTTTCCCTCTCTCTGAGGCACCGGCAAATGTCCAATCCATCCATTCCCGGCATCATCCAGTCGAGGATGGCAATCGGCGGCGCATTGTCCTCCTGAAGAATTTTCCAGGCATGATCTCCGTCAAAGGCCGTGACGATATCAAAGCCCCATCGCAAGAGGAGTCTCTTCAGGAGAATGTTTTTTGCGGGATCATCATCAGCAATTAATACTTTCAGCATTTTAAATCAGACCTTGCCATGCTTCATGTAATGTGATACCTGACGGGAATAATACCATATCATAGTATATATATTAGCATCACCTCATGTTGTCGCATAATTTATATGCATCCATACGAAAATAATTGATAGTTGTCAAACATTTAATATCCTTATTGAATCGTTGCATCAGGGAAGGCGTCCTTCTTGTTTTAGTGCTGCCAGTTTCTGTTTAAGGGCAGGCATGACCGCCATAGCGGCCTTTTCGCCTTCAAGGATTGCCTCATGCCGTCGCGACAAGTCGCTGCCGGCAATATGGCCGACCTTGGGTACGATCACGACGTCCGCCCGTCCAAGTTGGCTAGACGCTATCCGGTTGTACATGATATCGATCGATTTAAGAATGGTATCCATAGTTGTCTGGGGAACGACGCCTCTGATACCTCCGGAGATATCCACCGCGATGACGATATCAGCGCCGTACTGTCTGGCCACATCGACTGCCAGGGGATCGACGACCCCCCCATCGACATAGGTCTTATTACCGAATTTCGGCGGCTGGAAGATGCCCGGAACGGAACAACTGGCCCGGACGGCCTTCCCGGTATTTCCTTGGCCGAAAACGACTTGTTCGCCTGTTTCGATATTTGTCGTGACGGCATAGAAGGGAATCCGGAGTTTTTCAATGGGTGTATCCCTTAAAGCCTTGTTTACATAGTTTTCCAGTTTTTCACCTTTGATAAAACCGTTGTCGGGTAGGGTCAAGTCCACCACATCATCTTTTTCCAGGGCCAATGCGAACCCCTGTAGTTGAAAAGCGTTGAACCCATAAGCATAAAGACTGCCAACAAAACTGCCCGCACTGGTGCCGACAACCATATGAATAGGAATATTCTGACTCTCCAAAACCTTGATCGCCCCGATATGAGCAAAGCCCTTAGCTGCTCCAGCCCCCAGAACCAGGGCTACTTTGGCCTGTTTAGGCGTCGGCGGGATAACTTTAGGGACACAACTGGCAGAGCATAGGACCATTAAGATGAACCAACTCAGGATATACCGATTTTTCATAAAATAAACGCCTCCTTCTTGTCTACGTAGACTGCCTTGATAACAGCCGGCAGACCATAAACCATTATCGGCATGTTTCATAGATTTTTCTTCTTTTCCATCAACCAGGCATTGACTTCGTCGATGTATGTGCAAAATACGGGCGTCATGTCCATCGTCAGAAACCGGGATAAGGAAATGTCCGTGATTATTTCATTGACTTACCAGAGGGTTCTCCCTATATTTCCCCTACAGAAGCAAGTTCCTAATTGAGTTATAACCACTACAGAAGGGATAGATGCTACCCTGATTGAATCGCCCCGAAAAAGCTTATGTTTTTACCAACAACTGACCAGGAACTGAAGGCCCTCGGATGGGAACGACCGGATGTGATCTTAGTGACCGGAGACGCCTATATCGACAGCCCCAATATGGGTGTATCCGTTATTGGAAAGCATCTGATGAAACATGGCTTTAAAACGGCGATCATTGCCCAGCCTTCGTCCCAAAGCGGGGATGACATTAAGCGCCTGGGTGAACCCGTGTTATTCTGGGGGGTAACGGCCGGCGCCATTGATTCCATGGTGGCCAACTATACGGCTACCAAAAAATTCCGCCGTCAGGACGACTATACACCGGGCGGAATCAACACTCGGCCAAACCGGGCCACGATCTGCTACACCAATCTGATCCGGCAGCACTTCAAGCATACAAAGCCCATTATTCTGGGAGGGATCGAGGCAAGCTTGCGACGCATCGCCCATTATGATTACTGGGATGACGCCATCCGTCGCGCCATTCTTTTTGATGCGAAAGCGGACATCCTGGCTTACGGCATGGCGGAAAAAACTGTGATTGACCTTGCCCGGACCTTTCAAAAAGGCGCGGACTGGCGACATATTCAAGGGATCTGTTACATCTCCGATAGACCCGAAGGAGATTGTATCACCCTTCCCTCCTTTGAAGAAGCTTCCCGCCATAAAGAATCTTTCCGCCAGATGTCCGATCTATTTCATAAGCATGCCGACCATCCATCCAGAGGGTTTATCCAAAAACATGGCAATCGTTATCTCATTCACAATCCGCCTTCTCCGCCCCTGTCGTCTGCTGCGTTGGATGAGATTTCCGATCTCGACTTCGAAAGGGACGTCCACCCTTATTACAAAACCGGTGAAATAAGGGCACTGGAAACGATCAAGCAGTCCCTCACCACCCATAGGGGATGTTTCGGGCAATGTAATTTCTGCTCTATCGCTATTCATCAGGGGCGAATGGTTGTGTCTCGCAGTGCCAAGTCCATCATGAATGAAGTGTTACGGATCAAGCAAAAACCGGGATTCAACGGCATCATCTACGATGTCGGAGGACCGACGGCCAATATGTTCGGGACCTCCTGCTCGAAGGGATGGGCATGCCATAATAAACATTGCCTCATGCCTAAACCATGCCCGAATTTGAAGTTCGGCCATCAAACACAGATCGGTCTCCTCCGGAACATCAGAAATCTTGCGGGCATCAAGAAGGTTTTTGTAACGTCGGGCATTCGGCCTGATCTGGTTATGGCCGACAAAGAGATCGGTAAACGCTATATTGAACAGTTGGTCAGACATCATGTTTCGGGACAAATAAAACTGGCGCCGGAGCATTCTGAGCCGGACATCCTCTCACTGATGAACAAACCGTCCCTGACATCTCTGGTGCAATTCAAGGTCCTGTTTGACAGGGCTTGTGAACGATGGGGAAGGCGCTATTTTATGACGTATTACCTGATTGCCGCTCACCCGGGCTGCACCTTCAAGCACATGCAGCACCTGAGAGATTTCCTTTCCTCCGGATTAAAAACGATGCCGGAACAGATTCAAATTTTTACCCCCCTTCCCGGCGCTATTTCATCGACCATGTATTACTGCGAAACAGACATGACCGGCAACAGATTATTCTGTGAGAAAAGCCTTGCGGGGATGCAAAAGCAAAAAAATATCACAAAAAAATCCGTCAACAAAAATTAAGAAGGGTCTGTCGTGGACTAACTTTACATTCATGAATGGTTTTTCTCCGCCTTTTTAAGCTCATTTCTGATGGCCAGACCGATTTTTTCCAGGCGATAGGGTTTGCGGACATAGGCCCCGGCGCCAAGTTGTTCGGCTCTCTTGACCCGTTCGGTTTCGGAAAAGCCGCTGACAATGATAGCTTTTTGGCCGGGACATATTTTGAGAATACGTTCATACGTTTCAAGGCCATCAATTCCCGGATCCATGATCATATCCAGGACGACGAGGTCGACCGTTCGGGATTTGATAAAAGCGATAGCGTCCAAGCCATTCGAAACAACGTAAACGTTGTACCCCAGTTTCGATAATATGCTGCTTGCCATATCCCGCTGCTCGACGACGTCATCGACCACCAGAATCGATTCCCCGCAGCCCATGTATTGCTTGATGGAGAGTTCCTGTTGCAATCCACCTGATTCCTCCGTGGTCACAGGGAAGTAGATCGTGAACGTGCTGCCTTCCCCACGCTCGCTTTGTACATCAATGTAGCCCTGATGGTCCTTCACGGTTCCCCAAACGACGGCCAAGCCAAGCCCCGTTCCACTCTTGCCCATAACCTTCTTCGTGTAGAAAGGCTCAAAGATCTTATCGACATCATTTTGGGCAATCCCTTTGCCATTATCGGAGACACTTAGAACGACGTAGTTCCCTTCCGCTACAACATCGTATCCTTTAATAGGTTTGTCAAGATAACAGTACTCCGTTCGGATGTTGACTTCGCCTCTTTCCGATAAGGCCTCTACGGCATTGGACATCAGGTTCATGATCATTTTGGACAGGTGCACCGGGGAGCCCTTTATATTCATGAGGTTGTGATCGAGGTTGACGGTTAATTTGAAAGACGGATGGAACTGTCTCAGTTTTTCATGTTCGGGGGTTTTCAGATAATCCAGAACGGCGTCGTTTAAATTAACGACCTGCGGTTCAAAGATGCCGCGCCTGGCAAGAGTCAGAAGGTCTTCAACAATGGCGGCGGCTTTTTCTCCGGATTTCTGAATGGTCATAATGGATTTCCGCATGGGACTATCTTGGGGAAGCTGCATCAAGAGCAGTTCCGGATAACTCACCAGGCCGCCCAACACATTGTTGAGATCATGGGCAACCCCGCCGGCCAGGAAACCCAAGGCCTCCATCTTCTCCGCTCTTTTCAGGCGCGCTTCCAGGGCGCGTTTCTCTTCTTCCGCCCGCTTACGCAAGGAAATATCGCGGTTATAAACGACGGCGCCAATAAACCTGGCGGTTTGATCATAAATAGCTTTTTCTTTCCTCCAGACCGGAATGATGTCTCCCTTGGACGTAATGAGTTCGATTTCTCCTTCCCAATAGCCTTTTTCCTTAAGCTGCGAAAGATTGTTCGCAAAAGCATGGCGGCTCTTGTCGGAAAAATAATCGGACGCATGATTTCCCAGCAGATGTTCCCATTTATACCCTAAAAGGGTTTTTTGGGAATCGTTACAATCCATAATATTTCCGACGGCGTCCAGCACCTCCACGCCATCCGGCGCCGCCTCGAAGAGGACTCTGTAATTGTCGATCCTTTCCAGGTTGGAACTGATTTCCCGGATGGTCCTGTATAATTCGAAGCTCTCTATGGCATTGGCGCTGTTGAGGAGAATAATGGACAGCAGGGATAAAGACGCCGTCATCATATGCTGATCCGGGTACAGCAGGGCGACGCACATGCCTCGAATCCGGGTGGTCGTGGCCATGACGTGAAGGAGTACTCTTCTCTCGTCTTTTGTCGATATGATAATAGGCCGCTTTTCCCTCAAGGCCCAGGAGAATGTGCCATCATCAATGAATTGATCGACGACGTTCTGAATACAAGACCGATAGTCATCGGAATCGATCTTATTCATGATAAAGTCGTTGTTGTCTTCATCGACCAGAAAAAAAGCGATGGATTGAAAAGGTATGACGCGCAGGATTCGGCCACTTGTTTCTTCAAGGATGTTAGACACATCGCGGAGCTTATTGATGCTTTCCTGGAAATCGCCTAGGGAAGCGGCTAGTTCCAGGGCGTCAATGACGAAGCGTTCAACCGCCTCGAGGTGTTTGACGCGCTCTTCGAGATAGGCGCCGGTATTATTTTCTTTGTAGTGATTTGTCATCGGTATAGATCATCTCAAAGACGTCTTCCAATTGTCGATCCGCTTGCTCTATCGTTAAAGAGAAAATATTAGGCGTCAGGCCAACTTGCTTCCAGATCTCGCCATTCAACGGGGGCACGAGCCTCTCGCCGCTTGTGCCGATACCCATCGCATTGGCCATGACATCCGCCAGATGCACGATGAATGATTCCACCCGATTTTTGGATTTATCGGGATCATGATGATACTGCACCATATCCTCAAGAGACATGGGCATTTGCCATTTTATGAGGAGTTGCCCTCCGATTGCGGCATGGTCCACGCTGAAGAGATCGCGCTCGGCCAGGTAAAGAAGTTGGTGGCTTTTTCTGGCTGATGTGACGGCATAAAGGGATTCTTTGGGCATGTGGTTATACAAAACCAGGCGTCCGATATCATGGAGGAGGCCGGCCACAAACATGCGTTCCGTATTCTGGATATTTTTGTAACCGGCCAGGATCCTGGCGCATATGCCGCACAGAATGCTGTGCTTCCAGAACATTTTCATGTTGATAATGTCCGGGGGTATATTTTTAAACATGCTGATGATGTTAACGCCCATGGCCAACGTGCTCAATTGTTTCGTTCCGACGATATTAACGGCACGGGAAATGGTATCTATTTTGTTTGGATAACTGTAGAAGGCGCTATTTACAATTTTTAAAAGTCGCGCAGCAAGGTTTGTATCTTTATTGATCACATTTTCGATGTCGTAGGCTGAGCTGCTGGGTTTTGATATGGCATCGAGGATCTGTCTGTAAATTTCCGGCAACGTGGAGAGTTTTGTATCTCCACTAATGAATTTTGTGGAATCGATATTTAATGGTCTTGCTCTTTCAATCTTCTCGATCTCTTCGTCAAACCAATAGACCTCTTTAAAATTGTCCCGGTCAATTTTTTGCCCCGCGGCGGTCCGTAGAATGGAAAGTCGCGCCAATTCTTGTATGGCTGGATGATCCATGTTCGTGTGGGAAAATCGTTTTTTAACGTTCTCAGATGCCGCTTCGATCGTTGCATGATCGATATCATTCAAGGTCGCGGTGTGAACCTCTTCCGCGGTCGCCCCCTCAACATAAGCCTCGACAACGCCCCACATTCTACAAATATTTAAATACTTTTCGGTTAGAACGACGCCTTTGGTCATCAGGAGCCTGCCGCTACGGTCTTTCACATCTTCCGCCAGTACCATATTCGCTTTGAGATCCTTTATGCTTAAGAGGCCCATATCTTTTATATATAACTTCAAAAATTATAGAATGTTACCGTTTATTATCAATCAAACGATCCATTGCCCTGAATTTGCACGGTAATTTATATAAACTCTGGTTATATATCGGCAGAATTGACCATGAACTTTAGCCATAATTTCCAATTTATGAAGATTTATGAGATCGGCCGTCCCCATGAAAGACTATCCTTCAGTGTTCCCGATGCGTGATGAGAGATTTTGATCAATGACCCGTGGGACTGATGTGGGTCAGGTGGCGGTCTTAGGACTATGGCGGCGTCTACGCCGTCTCTTTTTCCGTCCTTTTTCGGGTGCGCCGGGGATTGCGGTTTCTGAGGACATCGCAGAAGAGGGATCCAGAAGGAAAGCATCCCACCATTCGAGAGGGGTTCGATTTTCCTCTTTCGCCGCCGCCATGAGTCTCAGGTAGGTTAAAGCGTCTGCAAATTCAGGCCTGCGGGCCATGGATGAAGGACGCCGCGGGGGCATTCTGCGCAATCCGGGCTGGAAGGCAAGGATGCCGCGCATTCGACCACCCACCCTTGCGGGTATGGTCACAATCTGGCAAAGCTCTCCGAGGAAGCTGGTGCAGGCTTCATCCAGGGCCTGTAGATGGGGGATGCCATCACGGTCTCGCGCAAGGGCGGCCTCCTCCAGGGCGGGGCCGAAAAGAGTGGCAAGGCATAGCGGTGGGGGTAGGGGTATTCTGTTCCGGTATAACTGATCTAGGCTCTCAAGGTTTATGCTCATCAATGTCAGGTGATGGCTGCTTGTATGGAGCCACTCACTTAACCTTGGGAAGAGGGCGTCCAGGAGTCCACATTTATCAAGGAGATGGAAAATCGGTTGCGCAGATCCAAGCAGGAAGAGTTTCAAGATCTCTTCATAGAGTCTGGCCGGCGCCGCACGTGAAATGTTCGAAGACAGCTCACAGAGGATCTCCCAAGTCGCAGGCTCGATGACAAGGTTATGCGATGCGGCAAAACGGACGGCGCGGAGCATGCGCACAGGGTCTTCCGTGAATCGGACATAAGGGTCGCCGATGGGACGAATGAGCCGCTGCTCAAGGTCGCCTAGCCCATTGGTGTAGTCGATAAGCGAAAAATCCGCGATATTGTAGGACAGGGCGTTGATGGTGAAATCACGGCGCAGGGCATCCTCCTCCGGCGTCCCAAAGACGTTGTCCCGGAGAACCATGCCGTCTTCATCCTTGAGGTGGCGGGGGGGGCGGCGGTGATGGCGGTCTGTCTCTTCCGTATCCGCTTCCGCGGAAGGGGCGTCAGCCCGAAACGTGGAGACTTCCAGAATTTCGTCCTGAAAATGGAGATGGGCCAACCGGAAACGGCGACCTACAAGGCGGCAGTTTCGAAAGAGCCGTTTGAGCTGGCCGGGCGTGGCGTCTGTGGCGATATCGAAGTCCTTGGGGGTTCGCTCCAACAGAAGGTCGCGGACACACCCCCCGACCAGATAGGCGATGAAACCGTTCTGATGGAGGCGGTAGAGTGTGCGCAGGGCATTCGGGCTCACCTGCTTTCGGGATATGTTGTGCCCCGTCCGGGGGATGATGCGTGGCTCCATGGCCTTCACCATAGCACACCCGGCCGAAAAAGCAAAATCCCGTTAGAAGAGTTTCTTGGAGAAAATTGTCCTTCTCTTCTCGCAGATGACCGGTAACTTCTTTATGGCGCCACCCTTCACTTTTTCCGGGATTTCATCATGATGTTCGCCCCGAGGATGATGAGCAGCACCGGCAGAAGGTATTTCCACATCGCCTCGAGCCGGACGTTGAACCCGTCTATAATCAAAAAGAGGATGCCCACAATCATGATAATCCATCCACCGATGTCTCTGAAGCGCTGGATGAGCGTCCCGACGGCGATAACGATTAAAAGAATGGGCCAGCTTTTGTTGAAGGCAAAGATATTCGTGTTGCTCAAAATGATCAGGACACCCAGGGCAACCAGGATCATCCCGCCCGTCAGGATGTGCATCTTTTCTCGCTTTTCCACGGTTTCATCATCCTTTATTCATAAACGGCTTGAACAGATCAATGGGAATCGGAAACACGATGGTGGAATTGTTTTCCGCAGCAATCTGATTCAGGGTTTGAAGATAACGGAGTTGGAGAGACATGGGCTCCGTCTCCATCAGGGCTGCCGCCTCGATCAGTTTCTGCGCCGCCTGGAATTCTCCCTCGGCATTGATGACCTTGGCGCGCCTTTCTCTTTCCGCTTCCGCCTGCTTGGCAATGGCCCGCTTCATCTCTTCGGGAAGATCAATTTGCTTGACCTCCACCAAAGATACTTTGATTCCCCAGGAATCTGTACTACGATCGAGGATTTCCTGGAGATGGAGGTTGATCTTCTCCCTGGCGGAGAGAATTTCATCCAACTCTACCTGGCCGCACACACTGCGCAAGGTCGTTTGCGCCAACTGGGACGTGGCATAGAGGAAATTCTCCACCTGGGTTACGGCTGCATTGGCGTCCATTACCCGGAAATAAACAACGGCGTTGACCTTGATGGACACATTATCCCGGGTAATGACATCTTGAGGCGGCACATCCATGGTGATCGTCCGCATATCCACTTTGACCATCTTATCAATGACGGGGATGAGAATGATCAGGCCCGGCCCTTTCTGATCGATAATCCTGCCCAACCGGAAAATGACCGCCCTCTCATATTCATTGAGAATCCTGATAGCTGAAGCTAAAAACATGACCACTAAAAATATTAAAACTAAAACGGTGTATGACATATCCCTATCTCCTTTCATATCTAAAGGTATTTAAGCTGAAGACTGAAGGCCCTAAGGCTATCAGGATACTTCAACCTTCAGTTTAATTGCCTGATTTTATTTCTTCCACTTTGACCAGGAGTCCGTCAAACCCCAACACCCTGATCCGGGACCCTTCTGGTATCGGTATATCACTCATGGCGCGCCAATATTCTCCCTTCACGAATACCTTGCCTTCCTGTCCGATATCCGTAACGGCCCTGCCCTCCATATGGATCATGCCTTCCTGCCCCGTATGACCTTTCCGCATCTGCGCCTTGACGACGAGGAGGATGACGCCGACAAAAAAGAGGGTAATAACCATCAGGCTTGGTATCATAACCTGGTAGGAAACCCGCATCGTCGGATCGGGTGAGTCAAAGAGCATGAGAGATCCGGCAGCCAGGGAAATGATGCCGCCAATGGTCAGAATACCATGACTGACAATCTTCATTTCGGCAATAAAGAGAATAATTGCGAACAGGATGAGCAGGACGCCGGCATAGTTGACCGGCAGGGTCTGCATGGCAAAAAAGGCCAGGATGAGGGAGATGCCGCCGACAACACCCGGCAGAATCATACCAGGACTTGAAAACTCGAAGTAGAGGCCGGCCAGTCCCAGGAGAAACAGAATATAGGCGAGATTCGGATCACTCAGCGTCGTCAGGATGCGCTGCCTTGCTCCCATTTTCTTATCATGAACCATCGCGCCGGCCGTTTTCAGCACTTTCTTTTGATCGCCGACAAATATTTCACGCCCGTCGGCTTTGGCAAGGAGATCCCGGACATCGTTGGCTATGAAATCTATGACTTTTTTCGACAGTGCTTCCTCAGCGGTTATGGATTCACTCTCCCGTACCGCCTTTTCGACCCATTCCTCACTACGCCCCCTCTTTTTTGCAATGCTCCGGACATAGGAGGCCGCATCGTTTTCCACTTTCTTCATCATAGTTTTGTCCCCCCCACCGCCGGAACCGAGGGCCACGGGATGGGCGGCGCCGATATTTGTTCCCGGCGCCATGGCGGCCACCGAGGCGGCAACGGTGATGATGACGCCGGCTGAGGCAGCTCTTGCCCCGGACGGATACACGAAAACGATAACGGGAATGGGAGCGTTGAGGATCCCTTTGGCAATGTCCCGCATGGCCAGATCAAGGCCGCCCGGCGTATCTAAAAGGATGATCAGACCATCCCGGCCTTCCCGCTCAGTTTCCTGAATGTTCTGCAGAATGTACTCAGCAACGGGCGGCGTTATGGCGCCATTTACAGTGATCATGTTGTATTCCGGGGTCTTTTCCGCTGTGGTCGCAACGTGGGGAAACATGATGGCCAGGCAAGTGACGATGGTGACAACAAGAGTGACTCTATGTCGCATGGGATCTCTCCTTCCCTCGCATCTCAAGCCTTTGCATGATCATTTGCACGTCTTCCCAGACCTGCTTCTTGGCGCTTGGATTTCTGAGGAGATAAGCAGGGTGGTAGGTCGGCATCAAATCGATACCCTGATACTGATGAAAGCGCCCCCGGAGCACCGAGATCGGCGCTTCGGATTTCAACAGGGTATGGGCGGCAAACGTTCCCAAAGCGCAAATCACGGTCGGCCTGATCGTGGCAAGCTGTCTGATCAGGAAGGGCTCACAGGCCGCAATCTCTTCGGGCTGGGGGTTGCGGTTCCCAGGCGGCCGGCATTTGAGGATATTACAGATATAGACCTCTTTACGGTCAAACTTCATGGCCTCGATAATCCTGGTCAACAATTGCCCGGCCCGCCCTACGAAGGGTCGGCCCTGGACATCTTCATCAGCGCCCGGCGCCTCCCCGACAAATACGAGCTCTGCCCGGGGTTCCCCCTCGCCAAAAACGATGGATTTCCTGCCGGCATGGAGTGGGCAACGGATGCATTCGCCCAGTTCCCGCCTCACGTCTTCCAGGGTTACGGACTGCTCTGCACACGATGGTGATGGCTCATCAGGGGAAGCTGCGCCATGCAAAACCAACCGCCGTTTGAGGATAGGGAATTCCGCCATAACGTCCAGATGGTTGTGCAGAGACTGGACCAGGGAGTAAAGTTCCCGGTGGTCAGGATTGTTCTCCATTGGGTCATCCATGTCGATTATCCCGAAGCTGCTTGACACGATTGAGGATCTGATCCGCCACGTCATGCTTTTCCATAAGGGAAAGGGCCTCAACGCTGCCGTCGCAGCCCAGAATCTTGATCACATTCGTATCACACTGGAACCCGGCGCCGGGCTCGCGAAGGTCGTTGGCCACAATAAAATCCATATCCTTTTCCTTGAGTTTTGACACGGCATTCTCCAAGAGATTTTCCGTCTCCATGGCAAATCCGACGATGATGCGATTGCCTTTCTTTTTTGAAATTTCGGCAATGATATCAGGGTTTCTCTCCAATTCAACCACCAAGGGCCCCTTCGTCTTTTTAATCTTGTTATTTGCGATGGTGCATGGACGATAGTCGGCAACAGCCGCCGCTTTGATAACGACCGTCGCTTCCTCAAAATGTTTCATGACGGCGTCCCTCATTTCCTGAGCACTGGAAACAGAAACAAAATGAACGTTCGGAGGCTCGGGCAGAGCGGTAGGTCCGCTGATCAACGTTACATCGGCACCCCGGCGGCAGGCCATGATCGCCAGGGCATACCCCATTTTCCCGGAGGAATAATTGGTAATAAACCTGACGGGATCAAAAGGTTCTCGGGTCGGTCCCGCCGTGACGAGGATCCTTTCCCCGGCCAGATCCTTTACGGTCAGAGCCGATTCGAGACCTCCGACAATGTCATGAATATCCGCAAGCCTTCCCACGCCTTCTGTTTTACAGGCCAACTCGCCATGTGCCGGAGAAACAAACTGATAGCCTTTCGCCTTAAGCCTTTCCATATTCTCCTGGACGATGGGATTGATATACATGTTCGTATTCATGGCCGGGCAGATCAGGATAGGTGATCGGGTGGCCATGGAGACCGTGGTAAGCAAATCATCGGCAATACCGGCTGATATTTTGCCGATGATATTGGCCGTAGCCGGGGCGATGACCAGGGCGTCGGCAAATTCAGCCAGGGAGATATGATTGATGTCATAGACATCCTGCCGAAACATGTCAGTAAAGACCGTATGGCTGCACAGGACCTGGAGGGTTAGGGGGGTGATGAACTCCATGGCATTTTTTGTCATAATCACCCGGACGTTGGCACCTCGCTTGATCATTTCCCTTGTCAACTCGGCGGCTTTATAGGCGGCGATCCCTCCACAGATACCGAGCACAATATTTTTTCCCCTGAGCATAATGGCTATCTCTTTTCCGGCGTCAACGGGTTTTTCCGCTGGCAACTGATATTTATTCTTTGCAAAAAATATAGCAAGAATAGAATTCTATATCAAGATGTTAATTCTTTCAGATTCCCCCGTCTTCAATTCACCTTCGACAAAATAACGTGTCATTGCCGAGGCCGCCATCCCCTGTACTTTTCTTTTAAACGACAACGATGCTTGACTTTCCCTCATCTTCAAGCCATATCTAGCCGGGAGGAGGAAAATAAACGATAATTTGGTCATGATGAGTCAGGAGAATCTTTGCATACGAGGGGACGTTCTCATTATTTAACGAAGATAGGATGGTCGTGAAGATTTCGTTAAAACACAGCTCATCAGAAAAGGAGAATTTATCATAAAATATTTTGTCAAATATTGGCTTCCGGTTATTCTCTGGATGGGCGTTATCTTTTGGATGTCAACCGGGATGTTCTCATCAGACCAAACTTCCCGGATCATTGTTCCTGTCCTGAATTTCCTTTTTCCAGGTCTTGCTCCACATCAGCTAGAAATGATCCATGGATTGCTAAGAAAAGCAGGACACGTCGCTGAATATTTCCTCCTGGGAATTCTTTTCTTCCGTGCCTTTCGTGGCAATACTATCCAAATTTGGCGTCTGAGATGGACAATATATGCAATGATTGGGGTTGTGTTTTATGCGATGAGTGACGAATGCCATCAAGCATTTGTTTCTTCAAGAACTGGTTCTCTTGTTGACATTGGCGTTGATTCAGCGGGTGGCATTCTCTCTCAGGTAGCCATCATATTTAGATGGAAAATACTGAGGCGAAGCTGAAATTAACGGCCACGATCTAAAAAAGCGCAGACTCCTGCATAGTTCAGAATAAGGGGTTAATTCTTTCTTTTATCTTGCAAAAAGAGCCCAAAATAACTATAGATCCCACGACAAATTCACTTCACGAGGTCTTTGATGAAAACTTACAAATTATATATTATTTTGGCCATTCTCATTATTTTTGTCGGTTTTGGGTTGTGGTTCTTTAATAGTTACGGTGAATTTGAAAATCCGGAGATCAAGCTCTCCCGCGACATTCAGGCCATCGGACAGAGGACCACCCTGAATGTTTCCATCAAGGACGCCAAAAGCGGCCTCGGCCAAACAACCGTATCGATTACGCAGAACGAAAATACACGCATTTTATCCACCGTAACTTACAGCGGTAAAAAGATCAATAAAAAGGACCTGGCCGTCGTGATCGATCCTATCAGCCTGAAGCTTCATGATGGCCCCGCCGTTTTGACCATCTCCGCCGTCGACAACACCCTATGGAAAAATTCAGCAACCTTAAGCAAGGTGATCAGCGTCGACGTGATTCCGGCCCAGATTTTTCTTCTCACACCCACCAATCACATCAACCCGGGGGGAACCTGCATGGTCCTCTACAGAACATCAAAACCGGTGATGACGACGGGTATTCAGGTCGAAGATGTTTTCTTTCCCGCCTACCCCACCAGTGTGTCCGGCAAGCCCTGCTATATCGCCTATTTTGCCTTGCCCCTCGACATCGCCCCCAGCGGTGCCAACATCAGGATCTATGCCAAGGACCAGGGTGGAAATGAAACGGTTACCTCCGTGCCGCGTCTTATATTAAAAAAGAAATTCCGTAGCGATAAAATGGCCTTGTCCGAGAAGTTTCTCCAGCAAAAAATGCCGGAGTTTCTACCGATCAACCCCGCTCTCCGGGATAAACCTCCCATTGAAATCTTTATCTATATCAATACGATCCTAAGAAATGAAAACTTCAAGACCATCCAGGCCGCCTGCCAGAAATCCGAGGCCAAACAACTCTGGCAGGACACTTTCCTGCGGATGAAGGACGCCTCTCCCATGGCTCTGTTTGGCGATAAACGAACCTGGATGTACAATGGAAAGGCCATCGGAGAAAGCGTCCATATGGGCGTTGATCTCGCTTCCCTCGCGACTGCGCCCATCGAAGCCGCCAACAGCGGGACGGTGGCCTTTTCAGGCCCTCTGGGCATATACGGCAATGCCGTAATCATCGATCATGGATACGGCCTTTTCACCCTCTATGGCCACATGTCCAATATTCAAACCAAAAACGGTCAAAGCGTTAAACGAGGGGATATTATTGGCAATAGCGGCCTATCAGGTTTGGCAGGCGGGGACCATCTCCATTTTTCCGTGATCGTAGGCGGCCAGTTTGTCAATCCGACGGAATGGTGGGATCCCCACTGGATTGCAGACAATGTGACCAAAAAGATGGCCGTATCTTACTAACTCAGACAATACCGTCAGCTTTTATTGATATCCCGATGGTTGATATTCACGCGATAACCCTTATTCGTGAAGTAAACCGCCAGTTCATTGGTCATCACCACGGAACGATGCTTGCCCCCCGTACATCCCACGGCAATGTTCAGCCGCGTTTTTCCTTCCTTCTCATAGAGGGGCATGAGAAATGCCATCAGTTCAAACAGTTTCTGGACGAATACCTGGCTGTCTTCGGAGGCGAGAACATAGTCTCGCACCCGCTTGTGATGACCATCGAAGGCTTTTAACTCCTGGACAAAATAAGGATTCTTGAGAAATCTGACATCGAAGACCATGTCCGCATCGACGGGCAGACCGTAACGGTAACCGAAAGAGGACACGTCGATCGTCAGCCGTTTCCCGCTTGTTGAACTCAGATATATCCTTTGAATCGCGTCTTTGAGTTGGTGTACGTTGTGGGATGTCGTATCGAGAATGTGATCGGCCATACCTTTGAGCTTTTCCAGTTTAACCCGCTCATCATGGATACCATCGATAACGGAGCCTTTGACGGCGAGGGGATGGACGCGCCGCGTTTCGCTAAAACGATGCAACAGGGCTTCATCGCTGGAATCAAGAAATATGATGTCGATGGTATAGCCCTTTTCTTTGAGCGTGTTGAAGATGTCATGGTATTTCTCCAAGAACGACTCCTCCCGAAGATCCATGACGATGGCTACCTGTGAAATCTTTTTCGAGGCGCTGGACTGTATCTGAATAAACTTGGGCAGAAGTACGACGGGAAGATTATCGACGCAAAAAAAGCCGATATCTTCCAGGGCTCTTAAGGCCGTACTCTTTCCCGATCCTGATAAACCCGTGATAATAACCACCTGCATTGCTTTCATCCTAGCCCCCTATCGGCAATAATCGACATATTCTAATAGTTTGGCGGCCGTTTTTCGTGCATGACCTCTATGAGACATTTTCACGTGGGGTATGGGCACCCCCATAATCTTTTGGACAGACCAAGTCGTCTCTCCAATCCAGGGTCCATTCGCCGATAGGTCCAATTCAACGATGAGATGGATGGTCGCTTCATCCCTCATGGCAACATCCTTGACGCAATCCTCCATGCGCATAATCCCTCTGCCGCGCAGATGGACCAAACCTTTTGTTGCCCTGTGGGCTCGTCCAATGACGGTAGTGGATGATTTTTTTTTAAGGATGACGGTATCATCCGCAATCCATTGATGGCCCCATTGGCTCAAGGCGACACCGCAGCACGTCTTCCCGGAACCCGCTTCTCCCGTCAACAGAATGCCCTTGTCATTGATCGCGACGAGGTTGGCATGGAGTATTTTAGGCCATCCACTTTTTCCCTGATCAGGCCTGTCAGGCGACTTTCCAGGAGATAGGCGTTATGCCGGGAAACACACAAGACAATGTCAGAGTCCTCCGAGAAGATCCGCCAGTTTTCCGGAGGCCGACCATGGTCGGAAATGGCAATAAAGGAAATGTTTTGATCAACGAGATGGTTTAGAAATGCCTGAATATGAAGTTCCGGCATGCTGTTGAGTTGGAGAAGGCTTTCAGGGCTCAGGATGAGCAGGCCATCGGGCATGATCATCCTCCCGACCTGATAGGGCTGAACGAAAGGATGTCCCGCCTCCCTGTTCAGCCCGTTCCTGCCGCCCACATAAAAAATCTCCAGCCGCTCTTCGGAACCGGAGATGATTTCACCCAGGGTGAGTCTTTTCATGACGTGCCCAGACACTTGTCGATGTCAAGTTGCCTTCGAAAACAATGATGAACTGGTTTCGTCAACAGCTATCGTCTTTGTCGCTGATGGTTCCATAGAGTTCTGCCGTGGATTTCGCATGGAGGAGCTTCATCCTGAAATCGGCATCTTTGAGCATGCGGGATATCTTAGCCAATGCCTTCAAATGAACGCCGGCGGAACTTTCCGGCGCCAGTAGTAGAAAGAAAAGGTGCACCGGTTTTCCGTCCATCGCATTGAAATCGATGCCTTCGGGAGAACGCCCAAAGGCAACGACCAATTCATCAAGCATCGCCAGTTTGCCATGCGGAATGGCAATACCGTCGCCGATGCCTGTGCTTCCCAGTTTCTCTCTCTCCAGCAGGACATTTACGACTTTTTCAGAATCATATTGCGGATTATCTTGAAAAATGATCCTCGATAACTCGCGCAGGGTATCTTTCTTTGTCGTTGACGTCAATGCATCAATAATCAATTCCTTTTTGAGCATCTCCGTGATTTTCATGAATCATTCCTTAATATTCAACTGTTCGTTTCAATCAATCCATACCGGCCATCCTCTCGCCGGTAAATCACGCAAATGCTTTCTGTTGATGCGTCCCGGAAAAGCAAAAAACGATGCTTTGTCGTCTCCAATTCAAGGATGGCGTCTTCGGCAGACATGGGTTTCAGCACCACTCTGCGCGTCTCCGCGATCTTCCCTTCCACCGAATCATCCGCTTCGTCAAGTCCGGCTTCTCTTAAATCACCATCC
>Ga0351968_1044_pt1 | contig 23255 bp, 22 predicted proteins | sample BONcelHFGM3001D5_FD_206755 | JGI IMG/M metagenome (GOLD analysis project Ga0351968, IMG submission 206755) | Enriched cells from coal bed in the Powder River Basin, Montana, United States - BONCAT cells FGM rep1 HSBNCT.FGM.300.1.D5 ...
ACTGATAAAAAAGGGCGAGTATGTGCGCGTGACAGTGTCATTGGGGCCGGATCTTTCCGTTGCCATCACGCTGCCGGATCTTTTGTCGATGACGGCGCAGGAAGTTGAAGAGTGGGCAACCGCAAACCTGATGACCAGAGTGCGCATCACTGCGGAGTTCAGCGATACCGTGCCATCCGGCCAGGTGATAGACTATCAGATCATGGATGCAGCACAAGGCAGCACAGTGCGCCGTGACACGACGATCTATGTCATTGTATCCAAAGGGCCTGAGAGCGAAGCAGCGACCATCACGGTGCCCGATTTCAAAACAAAAACACTGGCTGAGAGCTTTGCATTCGCTGCCGAAAACGGCATCATTCTGACCGTGCGGGAAGAGTTTGACGAATATGTGCCTGCGGGGACGCTGATCTCGCAGAGCGTCAAAGCAGAGGAAAAGGTAAGCAAAGGCACCGAGATCATCCTTGTAATCTCCAAAGGTGCCATGATCACCATCCCGGATTTTTCAGGCTACTCCAGAGAAAAGGCTTTGGGGGTTGCGTCATCGCTCGGCATCCCAGTGACCGTCACGGAGCGTTACTCTGGCTCTTCAGCTGGCCGTTTCATTTCACAAAGCATCCCGGCGGGCACGCAGTATGAGACCGGTGATTTTCTTGAGCTTTGCTATTCGCTGGGCAACAAGATCGTGATATCGAGCTTTGAAGGGCAGACGCGTGACGCCATCGAAGCATGGGCGCTCTCGCTCAATGGCCAGGGCGCAAGCATCACCATCAACACAAAGGAAACCAACAGCAGCGCAGCCAAAGGAACCATCATCCATCAGGATAAGAAGAACGCTTCCTACGGCATCAAAACCACCATCACGATCACGGTTTCGCTCGGAAAGGTGACCTATGTACCGGATTTTATTTCGGGCAGATTCGGTCATTACGATACGGCCTTAACAAGAGAGAGAGCCATTGCCATCTGTGAGGAAATCGGGCTGATCCCCATTTTTGTTCAGGCAGGCAGCGCAGGCGTCAAACCCGGCGTCATTTGGGAACAAAGCCTTGGGATCGGCGCCGAGGTGACCCAGGGCACCACCATCACGCTGAAATTCACGCCCACGCAGACGGCCGTTGTACCGGATTTTACCGGCATGACGAAAGCGCAGGCTCAGGCGCATTTTGACAAGCTGTATATTGTTTTTGCAGACGCGCCCTATGACGCCGCCAATGAGGGCAAGGTGGTTTCGCAGTCGCTGACGAAGGATACCATGGCAGTGATGGGCAGCACCATCACGCTTTATGTCGTGCCGGAATAATAAACAGCTTTTGGCCGCTCATAAACAGGAGCGGCTTTTGTGTATACGAGAATCATTCTTTTGCCTGTCGAAGCGCACACTAACGGCAACAAAACCATCATGGAGGCAGGCATGGATGCACAGCAAAGGCTCGATGCGCTGGACGCAAAAATGATCGCGCTGTTTGAGAGGCGCATGGCGGTCGTGAAAAAGCAGGCCCAAGAGTTGAGCATGCAGGAAATAAAAAAGCAGCGCAGGCGTCGCGCTGCAGAAGCGTCTTGTAAAGCTGTCAGATATGCGTGCGATATCGATGTGATCGCATACACCGAAGAGTTTATCAATCTGCTGCTTTGTGCGGCAGAACGCTGGCAAAAGACGCTTATAAGAGCAAAACACGGACGAAAAAAGCGCTGATTGTTCTTTTAACCGGCGCTGAGCAGCTTCTGGACTGCTGGAAATCTGATGACCAATATTGTATAATATCAAAATGTGCAAAGTGTCATGAATCAAAAAGCTTTGGAAAACGCTTTTGTTTTGCGCTTGAATTTGTTACAATTATATTAAGGATGGGGCATATGTTGATTACTTTTTTGGGTGCCGCAGGCAATGTGACCGGCTCGTGCACCATGATAGAAACGCAGGGCAGGAAGATCCTCGTCGATTGCGGCATGCGTCAGGGCAGAGACGAACAGACAGCGCCCGTCAAGGACGGCTTTGTTTTTGATGCGCGCGAGATAGACGCGGTGTTTTTGACACATGCGCACATCGACCATTCGGGAATGCTGCCTTTGCTCGTCAAAAAGGGCTTTGAAGGGCCGATATTCTGCACAGGCGCAACGGCGCGTCTTTGCTCCATCATGTTTCCTGACGCGGGGTACATCCAGGAGATGGAAGTTGAGTGGCAGAACAGAAAGCGCCGCCGGGCAGGCCGGGCTGAGATAGAGCCGATCTACACCGTAGAGGATGCACGCCGCGCTGTGAAATATTTAAAACCGGTCAGTTATGATAAAATAAAAACTGCGTTTGACGGTATAGATGTGCGGTTTGTGGATGCAGGGCATTTGCTGGGCTCTGCATCGATAGAACTGACTATAACGGAAAAGAATACGCGCAAAACGCTGGTATTTTCCGGCGATATCGGGCAGAAGGATAAACCCATCATCAAAGATCCGATATATCTGACAAAGGCCGATATCGTGTTTATTGAGAGCACCTACGGCGACAGGCTGCACGCAGAGACCAGGGATGTGAAAGAGCAGCTGCGGGACACGCTCAAACAGGCGCTGGCACGCGGCGGCAATATCGTGATCCCGTCATTCGCGGTGGGGCGCACGCAGGAAGTTTTGTACACCATCAGCGTGCTGCTGGAAGAAAAAAGCGTACCCGGCCTCGAAAAGGTGCCGGTCTACATTGACAGCCCGCTCGGTATCGCGGCCACGGAGATCTTTGAGGAAAGCAGCCATGAGTACGATGAAGAAGCCCTTGCGCACATATCAAACGGCGTGAGGTTCTTTTCATTCAGTACGCTCAATGTTGCGCAGACGGTGGACGAATCCAAGGAGATCAATTTTGACGAGAGGCAGAAAATCATCATATCTTCAAGCGGCATGTGCGAGGCAGGGCGCATCAAACACCATTTAAAGCACAATTTGTGGCGCAGCGATTCCACGGTGCTCTTTGTGGGCTATCAGGCCGTCGGGACGCTCGGGCGCGCGATACTCGACGGAAGAAAGTCCGTGAAGATATTCGGTGAAGAGATCCAGATCAAAGCAGCCATTGAGCGCATAGAAGGCTTTTCAGCCCATGCAGACAAAGCAGGGCTGCTTGAATGGATCAGCCATTTTCCAAAAACCGTCGAAAAGGTTTATGTGATGCACGGAGAGGAAAGCGTATCCGCCGCATTTGCCAAAGAACTTTTAAGCCGCGGATACAATGCATCTGTGCCCGTATTATTCAACAGTGTGGATACGGAGGACGTCGCTGCGGTATCCTCGGTCATGCCGGAAGAGCCGCCATATAAAGCGGACGAGCTGCATGAGCTGTTTGCGCGGCTCAGGCTCAAAGTTGAGGGCGCGGAAGCGGCTCAGGCAAAAAGGATGCAGCAGGAGATCGAAGCGCTCTTAAAGAATTGGGAATAAACACACGCCAACATATGGCGCAACAGCAGACAGTTGGCTGCTCGCTGACTTAAGACCATGAGGTGCATGATGGGGAAGCTTATAAACTTTAAAAAAAGAAAACGAAAAACGGCCGTTTCATCGCCGGGTTACCGTTCCGTCCGGCTTTCGGAAAGCCCGGGCGCAAGCCGAACCGGTGCTTCCAGAACACGCAGAAAAAGCGCGGGACTTGGCAGAAGCAGGCGTTATGGCAGGCTCGTGGGCTTTATGCGGCGCAATATCAAAATTCTTGCCATCGGCGGCATTGTGCTTGTTGTTGCCGTGCTGTGCCTTGTGCTTTTTTTGGGAGGCACAAATACCGTGACTTCTACACAGCCCACAGAGACGGTCGCCGCTGCGGAGCCCGATGAGCTGCCGCTTGGCGAACTCAGCGAAAGTGATGACCCTTACGCCAGCGGTGATTTTGATATCGATTTCAGCGAATTCCTGACTGATGAAGAAAGGGAACAGCAACTTTTAGCTCAAGAAGGAATCAGGATCGGTGTGACCGTCGGCAGCTTAAGGCCCGGCGAAGATGAAACTGTCATCAACCGCTTAGAAGAGGTTTGGAGTGCAGCAAAACAGCAAAAAGAGATTTATGATGTTTTTTATTATAACGCATATGGAAAGCCCAACCAGCAGCTTCAGGATATAAGAAGCCTTATAAACAAAGAGGTCGATGTCATTATTGCTGCGTTCATGGACAGGGAAAGCTTTGAGATGGTGACTGTGATGGCAGAAAAAGAAGGCATTCCTGTGGTGGCTTATGATGCGCCTGTCGACAGGGGCTACGCGATCAATGTTGTGCCCGATCAGGATTCCTGGGGCAGTGTATACGGCCAGTTTATGACACAGAAATTAAGCGCAGGCAATGTCATGAAGATATTTGACAGCGCAGACAATCAAAGAAGTGCAGCGCGCCTGAGTGCTCTTGATAGGGCGCTTTTACCGGCCACGCAGCTGGCTGCCATGGAAACCGTTTTTGCCGGCCTTAATACCAAAACGGCCAAAGATGCGGTTGAGAATAAACTGGCTGTGGGAACGGCGATCGACGGCGTTATCGCCGAAGAAGGCATGGCCGAAGCTGTCCTCGATGCCTTTATTGAAGCGCGAAAACTTCCCAAGGTGATGTGCGGAGATCTGACCGTTGGGTTCATTAAAAAATGGTATCTGCTCAAAAACGGCGGTATCGATGTCACGCCCAAAGCGGCAGCAGGAGAACCTACGCCGGCACCTGTGCTTTTTGCTGCGCAGCCCGGCGAATTCGTTGTGTGCGCACAGCCCTCACCGACCGGCGGAGCCGCGCTCGCCTTTGAGATCGCTGTGGAGATGGCAAAAGGGCGCGCGCTGATCACGCCCGGGCAGACATACCGTTTTACAGTCAAAACGCTGGTCACGGATGCGGATATGGCAACATATTATGCCAAATATAAGGATTACGACGATTCATACGCGGTCACCGAGTCTATTGCGGACGCCATCCTCAACAGCCTGCTGCGTCCGCTTCCAGCCAATGCGCAATAAAATGGGCTTCATAGATATAACGATGCCCTTCAAAAACGGGATGGCCCATTATCCCGGTGATCCGCCCTTTATGGCTGAGCCGCTGATGTGTCTTGAAGACGGTGACGATGCCAATTTGATGCGTTTGTGTTTTGGTACGCATACCGGTACGCATTTTGATGCGCCATACCATATGATCGCGGACGGAAAAAAAGCAGATGAATACCCGGCTGATTATTTCTGCGGCCGTGCGCGTGTGGCAGAATTTTTGCACAACGATGGTATAGAGCGAAAAAACTTAACAGGCGCAGGCATCAAGGCCGGAGACATCGTGCTGTTAAAAACGCAGCAAAGCGCAAATATGTGCCATGCGCAGCATGATAACAGACATGTCAGCTTGGAGGCATCGGCTGCACGGTATCTTGCGGATATGCGCATCAGGGCGCTTGGCATCGACTGCATGTCAATAGAATGCGGGCCGGGCTTTGAGGCGCATCACATACTGCTCGGTGTAGGCATACCCATCATTGAAGGCCTGTATCTGCATGCCGTGCGTCCCGGTCTTTACCGAATGACGGCTATGTTTCTTAATATCACAGGCGCAGATGCCGCGCCATTAAGAGCGATCCTGCATAAGGATTGACCTTATTGGCATTGAGCATGAGGCGTCTTTTTAAAGGATGCAGAGACAAACGGCTAAAAAACCATATTTTCACACAAGCTGATAAGGGAACAACTCAACGGCGCTGAGCGTCATAAAGGGTAAAGGAGGTTTTTTAACTTATGAAAAAAACTGTGGTATTGCTTTTTGCGGCGTTTCTTCTTATGCTGACAGCATGCGGTGTGGCGCAGCCTGCGCCGCAGGCCGATCTTGAAAGATCGCCTTACAGTGCGGCGGATGAGCTTTCGGATATCTCTGTGACTGTTGCAGAGGGTACAGTGGGGACAAAAGCCGAATCAGTCTCACTGACAATACGAAACCTGTCGGGCAAAGAATATTCGTATGGAGCGCCGTATGAGCTTGAGAAGGAAGTAGACGGCGTATGGTATAAATACCCCCCGCAGGAGGAGATGGCTTTTATCATGATCCTTTATATACTCGAGCCAAACGGCACAGGAGAAGAGACGGTGTCTTTATATAGCTTCTTCGGTGAGCTTCAGCCGGGTACATACCGTGTCGTCAAGTCATTCAGTGCAGAAGATGCACAGGGCGTGGCGTTCGGAGTTTTTGATGTGAAGTAAAGGCAATGCGTATCTGTGTGAAAAAGGCTGCTGAGAGAGCAGCCTTTTTTCTTGAACCGGAGTCAATAAGTTCTGCTAAAAGCCTGCGATCACAGCGTTTGAAAGAATGTCCCTGTCGCACATATCAACCATTTGCGTGTCTGGCGCCATCACATACAGCATCACGGTACAATCGAATGCCTCAAAGTATTTGGCATAGACCCGCCCAGCCATATCGATAACGGCAAAATCTTCTTGTAAGGGACGTGTCGGACGGCCGTACTGAAGATATGCCGTTCTGTGTTCATAAAAATTGTGTGCAACGCCATTGAGGCGCATCAGCGCGTCGATGCGTGTCCAGCCGTCACTCCCTGCATAGCTGATCCCCTGCCGGACGGTATACTCATCCAATGAAAAGACAGGGTTCTCGCAGCCGAAATTGCGCATCACAAGCTGGGTGTAATCGTAATCGACAGCGGCTGTCACTTCATCCATATTCAAAGAACCGTCACCGTAAAAACCAAACGGGCCGCTGTCCTTTTGCACAGCATAGGCACCGAAAAACGCAGAGTAAAAAGGGCTGTTTTCGTCATACAGCGACGATGTGCGCGCGGCGGCGTCAAAGGCACCGAAACCGTAGAGTATGGACATGTCCGCTTCAATGCCCGACCAGCTGGAAAACCCGTCGGCATTGTATGTGAGCACAAAAGGATACCAGCCTTGTGCCGGATCCATTTTGATGGAAAAACCATTTTTCTGCATGACGCTTTCGCCTGCTTGCACAGCAGAATAAACGCCCATCACGGCATAGCTTTGCAGCGCAGGAAAAAACCAGGCAGCCGGCATCGCAGCAAGTATCAGAACGATCAGAAGTATCAGCCATTTTTTCATGCGAACAGTATAGCACATCGGCATGCGCTGTGCCAGCTTAACACTCTGCTATAAGCTGTGGCCGGAAATTGCATAAAAAAAGCCACAGCGCGCTGGGCCCTGTGGCTTATCATTAAATCTTTGGCTATTGTGCCTGCTTGACAGAGACGATCTCAAAATCGGCGAGCATTTGCTCAAACCGCGCACCGTGGCCTTCTTCGGCTTCCACGAAATATTTGGCCGTGATGATGAATGTGCCGCCTTGCGTATTATCGATGAAGTAATAAACCACAATATCGTCATTCCATTCGTAGCCGTTTATGGCAATCAGGCGGATGGCGTCAACGGGAGCGGTGATCTGCTCAATATCGCGCACCTCGATATAGCTTGTGACAAGCTCGGCCTTGATCTTTGCCGCAGCGTCCTGTGGCGTCAGTTCGGTATTTTGCACGATCTGCATATACACTTCCGGCAGGTCGGAAGGATAGCCTTTGGGCACGATCCTGTCGCCGGTTTCGGAAGAGACAAATTCGTAGCGTTCTTCATCCACATACAGCACATAAGTCACGCTGTCATCCAGTATATCCGGCTCCATAGTGCCCACATGCAGCTGCTGGTCTGTTTGCTCGGTATCGCCTTCTATGACCACATCGATGGCCCTTTGCGGCTCGAAGAGCTGCGCGATGCTGTTTATAGCAGCCTGCCCTAAAGGCGTAAATCCTGTGATCACCAGACCGGCTGCAATAACGGCCGCGATGATTTTTCCTGCGTGGCTTTTTTTTCTGCTCATGTTGCCCTCCTTGAGTTGTTTTTCAATGTTGTTCCATATGTCCTTTTTCTTCTCGGCGGCTTTTTGTGTTCCGGCTTTGATTGCCGCCTTTAAGTCGTCATCAAACCTGTTCATGGATCAATCCCTCGTTTCCCTGGATCATTGTTTTGAGCTTCCTGCGTGCCTGGAACAGCCGCGACTTGACAGTATTTTTGTTGATTCCAAGCACATTGGCGATTTCAGCCTCGCTTAAGCCGTGTATGTATTTTAGGCCCAAAGCCGTGCGCAAGATCTCCGGCAGCTGCTCGAGAGATGCATACAGCGCCTCATACTGTAAAAACGCATAGCTGTCTTCTGCTGATGCAGCATCATGGGGAATTTCGCTCAAAACATGCAGTTTGTTTTTGCCTAGTATCCTGCGGCTTTCGTTGACCACGATCCTGTAAAACCACAGGTCAAATCGTGCGCCCTGCCTGAGCTTGTGCCGGTAGATGAAAGCCCGTAAAAACGCCTCCTGAACTGCATCGGCTGCGAGGCCGTCCTCACGCGTGATGACGCGTGCCAGACGCAGCGCGCTAGCTGCGTTAAGTTCATACAGCTGCTTGAATGCCGCGTGATCCCCATTTTGATATCTTTTTATGAGAAGCTCATCCACGTTTTTTATCTGTCCTTTTCATCGATCGATTTTTTAGGCTGCCTTAGATGATCACCATCTACACTATATACCCGGTCCGCAGTATTAAAAGTTTTATCCCGCGGATTTATTTATGCATTTTTTCGGGTTGCCGCCTTATGCAATGACATGATAACATACTAGCATAACACTGATGAATCCGATATTCCTTCTTTGCCGGCAGAAAGCAAGTCTTTTCACTCCGGCCCCTTGGCAAATCAGTATTTTGTTAGCCAAAAGGAGGCACATCAATGAAACCAAACAGTAAGGGGTTTTACGCGCGGCATACAGCAAGGCCCGATGCCGGAGCAGTGGCTTGCCGTGCCGATACGCCGGTCGGCATATTCACGGCGATCTACCTGGAAGGCCTCATTGTGCGCGTATTATTCCCTAACGAAGACCTGAGCGCAGCATATGATAAATTTGATGATACGCTGCCCTTTGCTGAGCAAATGGCGCAATACTTTGCAGGAAATCGAAAAAGATTTGATTTACCGCTTAAAATCAGCGGCACACCATTCATGCAGGATGTCTACCGCGCGACGCTGCGCATACCTTACGGGCGTACGGCTTCTTACGCGGACGTGGCGCTGGCGGCAGGTTATCCGCTTGCCATGCGCGCCGCAGGAACGGCATTGAAGCGTACGCCGCTGCCGATACTGATACCGTGTCACCGTGTTGTTCACAAAACGGCGTCACGCAGCGCTTACCGCGGGGGTACCGGCCTTAAAGACGTCTTGCTTGAGCTTGAATCGCTTCATGTAAACGGGGCAGATATAATTCCGGCGCAGAGCGGCAACAATTCACCGTAGAACCAATGAAAAATACGACAAAATATCAAAAATATTGACAGACGGCGCATATCATTATTTGCGGGCATATGATAGAATAAATCAAAGATATTTTAACCGCCATTGATCATAAATATCAAGGAGATGAGAACATGGATTGTAAAAAATGCGGTTTTCAGAACGCAGCGGATGCCAAATTCTGCCGAAGCTGCGGTGCGCCTTTAGAGGCGGAAAATGCTGTGCCTGATGCGCCGTCTGAAGCACCATTGCAGCCTCCGCAGGCTGTGCCGCCGCCGTATCAACCGGCGCCGCCGCCACCCTTTCAGTCTGCGCCGTACCCGCCCCAGCAAATGCCTTCGCAGCCTTATCAAAAGCCAAAAAGCAAGACGGGGCTGATCATCGGATTGATACTGGGTATTTTGGTATTGCTTGCAGCGGCGGCAGCAGCGGTCTATTTCTTCGTACTGGGCCCGCCGCAGGGCGAATGGTACAATGCAGAGCGTGGCTGGGTGCTGTCAATTGGCAGCGGCAACACGATCGAAAAATTCAGCCTTGAAGGACTGGAAAAAGCGACATATGAGTATGAGAATTTGAAGTCCCAGGGAATAATGACCCTGGATACGAAAAGATATCCGTTCAAGACCGATTCAGGCAGGCTATTGCTTGGGGATGAAGGAGAAACGATCAGTTTTATAAAGCTGGAAGGAAAAGAGAGCATAGAAAAATATGTGCTCAAGGCGCTGGAAGGCAACTGGGCCAGCGAAGAGCTTGGCGAGGTGCTTCAGTTTGAAAACGGCAGCGTTTATGTCTATTCACATGCCGGTGATTTCAAAGGCGGATTCGAATACAACATCATCAGAGGAGAAGGCACATTAACGCTGCACAGCCAGGACTACACGATCCGCGCAACGCACGCGCAATTAGAGGTCAAAGATGTCGGTGTTTACACAAAAGCAGACAAAGGTCTTGATATCAAAGCATTTTTGGCTCAAACACAATCACCTGTTCTTGGTATGTGGTATGAGTCTCAAGGCGAACTGGGCACCATTTTGTTCAGCGAGGACGGCACACTGCAGGTAGAAATGATGGGACAGATCTACTTTGGTACATACACTTTTGATGCAGCGAGCGGTACAGGCGCCGTCACAGTAGAGGGGGAAACCACGCCGTTTACGGTGAGCGGCGGCCTGCTGCAAATAGAGGAATACACATATATGCGCGATTATATCCCTCAGCAGACAGCGCCCGAGAACCCGACGGGCACATGGTATGAAGCCACCGGGAAATACGGGACAATCACACTCTATGATGATGGCGGCGTGGAGTGGTATGAGAACGGCGAAACGTATTACGGGCGCTATACCTACAATCCGGCTCAAGCACTCGGAGAAATAACTGTTAACTTTGGCTATGAGGCGGATGTCACTTTTACATACGACGGGTCTGCGCTTTATGTTGGAGAAGACATCATGTACACGCGCAACTATGTGGAAGAGGTGATACACGTTTTCGGTGCGTGGTTTGACAATGCCGCTCAAGCGGGTACGATCTATTTCTATGAAGATGGCACATACTATATGGACACTTATGGTCTTCAGATAAGCAATACATTTTCCTTTGACCCTGCAAGCCGCAGCGGAACATTGTCAATGAATTTTGACGGGGAGAACTTCGTCTACAACTTCTATCTTGATGGAAACTATTTAAATATTGAGGGCACCTTTTATACAAGGCGTTATGTGGAACAACCTTATTACGCGGAGCCGGTTGCCGGCTGAAGGCTTTAAAAAGCCGGCATCGCTTTCGCGACGCCGGCTTCTTTATATCCGCCAATACCCCAGAATTTTTTAAAAAGAAAGCTCCAGCGAACCCTTGACAACTACTTATTACTCTGCGTCGATCCTTTATGCAAATGATTGATCATCCAACTGAACTTTGAACTTTGCGATCCGCCGTAGTATCTGCTTGGCATCCGTTTATGCTTCGGCCTTCGCCTCCGACATCACTTTTGCATTTGCTTCAACTTCCAACTTCTCTTTAAAACTCTTGCTCAATCTTCTGATGCACTGTGCTGCGCATCCACTTTTGCTTCGGCTTTCGCTTCGGCTTGGCCTATGCTGCACCACGTCACACTTGCTTTCCGCACAATGTGCGGCGATCGTCCGTCTTAAGTCCTAAGTACTCGCTTTGGTATTCCCTGGAGCGTATTTATACTTTAGCTCATTGACGCGTATATTTCAACATTGGCATTTTACGCGTATCTTTCAAATACAGCAAATTTCGCATATTATGTGTTTATACATTCTTTTTTCTGCGTATTTCAAGTTATTTCGCATTCTTTTATACACATACTGAGAAACATGTATTGTTGTGTGACATAGTTTATATACCTTGCTTTTTTCTGGGTGGTTTCAACAGAGCGATAAGCACGGCGCCGAGAACAGCAGCGCCTGCCGCCACAAGGAACGGAATGAAAAAGCCGCCGGAAAGGTCTTTGAAATAACCCGCAACGTAAGAGGCGCCGACAGCGCCGATCCCAAAGCCTATAAGCACCATGCCGTAATTTACGCCCATAGATTTCAAACCAAAATAATCTGCGGTCAGCGCCGGGAACACGCCGAGGAAACCGCCATAGGAGAAACCGACGATGGCAATGAGCACGAGAATAAGATAGCTCTGTGCGATCGCAGCGAACGGAATAGAAACAGCAGCAACAAGCAGCAATATAAGCAGCGTCTTTTTACGTCCGATCCTGTCTGATATGCCGCCCCAGAAAAGCCGCCCGAATGAGTTGAAACCGGATATCACCATGACGCCGGCCGTTGCAGCGATTTCCGTAAGGCCGCCGTCCATGCCGAGCACCTTCGCAAAGGGAATCACCATAAGGCCCGCACCGCAAGACAGCATGATGGCAAACGTGATGATATAATACTGCGGAGTTTTAAGCAACGCTGAAGGCGGCATGTTGACGATATCTTTCTTTTCGGGAGGTGTCCAGCCTTTGGGTGCATGGTTTTTCGGGGGGTTTTTGATAATCAGCCCGCAGACCACCGTGACACAAAGGAATATGAGCGCGAGCCATTTGAAGGTCTCCAAAACGCCGACCGCATTGATCAGCGCAGAGGCCACAGGCGTGAAAACAAGCCCGCCGAACCCGAGTGCCGAAACGATGACACCGGTGATAAGGCCGCGTTTGTCGGGGAACCATTTTTGACAGACCGCAATGGTCGTGGTATAAGTCATCCCCATGCCAAAGCCGCCGGCCACGCCGTAAGTAAGCCACAGCAGCCAAGCTGTTTCCGGTGTCGCGAAGCCTGCGAAGAAAAACCCGAGAGCAAGTATCACGCCGCCGATGATCAACACCGGACGGGGGCTTAATTTGTCCTGTATGGCGCCGCCGACCATGCTGCCGAAAGTCAAAACGCCAAGCAGCAGGGAAAAAGTGAGCGCGGCCTCCTGATGTGTCCAGGAAAGTGTTTTAACGACCTCAGGCTGAAAAACGCCCCAGATGTATGCTGTGCCTAAACAAAGCTGTATTGCGATACCTGCAATAACAGGCACCATCCTGTTGTTGTGAGTCTTGTTGCTTCTCATGATGCGGATATTCCTATTCTGTTACTTGACGGACAAGAATGATTATGCCATGTGTCTATGCTGAGTGTCAATAAAGTCAGCGCTATTGCTTTTTTTGACAGCCTTGCAGCCAAAGATAATGGCATTGCATACCTTATTCATTGCAACGGGCATCTGCGTCAACGGCGGTTTTACGCAGCGTCGCTGAAATGATCACAACAGGTATCAGCATGGCGGCGCTCACCAGCAGTGCGGTGCCAAGCCCGGCTGCGTCGCCGATGGTACCGACAATGGGCGGTGCGGCAAAACTCGCGGCTACAGATCCAAAAAAGACGAGCGAAGCGGCTGCAGATGTATCTTTAGGCATAAGGCCGCAGGCCTCGACAACAAGCAGCGGAAAATTGGCTGCAAAGCCAAAACCGCCGATGACGGCCAATATACAGACAAGCGTGATATCGCCGCTAAACAACAGGGCAACCAGGGCGGCAAACGAGAGCGCATTGAGCGGCGGCATGATACGGCTTGCAGCCATTTTTGAAAAAAACTTTGCGTAACAGACCCTGCCGATGACATTCCCGATAAAAAGCCCGCTCAATACCAGAGCGCCGTCGAAGGCTTGGCCCCTGATCGTGAAGGCGAAGCTTGAAAGAAAAAAAATAAAGCTCATTTGGGTAAACGAACTGAAAAATTTTGCGATCACGAAGAAAGGCATGCCTTTGGTTTTAAACGCGGCCAGCAGTTTTTTAAACGCGCCCATATTTTGCATATTCTGAATAAAAGGCGCCCTGGCTTCATTTCGCAGGCCGGCCATAAACAGAATGGCAACCAGGATTGTCAGTATGCCAAGCCCTATAAACACGGGCGTATATGCACTGCCGAGCAGCATCGCAAAGAAAGGGCCTGTCACACCGGTGGCCGCCCATAGTGCATGCAGGAGCCCGATATGATAACTTTTTGTTTTGGGCGCTAAGTCCGCAATAATGGCATTCGAGAGCGTATCAACGGTCGTGGAGAAAAGACCGATGAAGAAAAAAAGCGCATAAAGTACAAAAACAAAGGTATTTATCCCAAACAGCAGGATGGAGAGCCCGAGAAACAATATGCCAAGCCCTATGACACGCGTTTTATTAAGAGCCGAGAATACGCAAAAACACAGTATCAGAGAGACCACAGCCCCAATTGACTGTACAGTCGAAAAAAGGCCGGCCTGCGCCAAAGTCAGAGAGAACGTTTCGCGTATTGAGGGTATCATATACCCAAGCACAGTCAGATACAGTGCGAGCATCATGATCGGCGGGAATACAAAAATGGGTTTTGCGCCTTGCTTCATTGTGTCATACCTCTTTGCAGCTTGATTGCGATATTACTGACGATTGTACCATAGAGATGTGACTGTGTATAGGTACTTGCAGCTTTGCACACACTGTAAATCGTGCTATGATGAAAGCAGACGAACCGGATTTATTTTGGGGAGATGCGCCATGAGCCTTTTTGAAAACATTGCCAAAAAATCCGCTCCTCTTGCCGACAGGATGCGCCCGCGCACCATTGACGAGTTTTTCGGGCAGCAGCATATTGCGGGCAAGGGAAAGCTGCTGCGGCGCGCCATAGAGACCGACAGCCTGACAAGCTCGATTTTTTTCGGGCCGCCGGGCTCCGGAAAAACCACGCTTGCCTATGTCATCGCAAATTCAACAGGCGCGGCTTTTGAAAAGCTCAACGCGGTTACAAGCGGCGTGAAGGATGTACGCGTGCTCATAGACAAAGCGCAGCAACGGCTTAATATGCACAACCAGCCGACCTATCTGCTGCTCGACGAGTGCCATAGGTGGTCAAAGACACAGTCGGACAGCATACTTCCGGCGATCGAAAAGGGAACCATCCGTTTTATCGGCTCTACAACCGAAAACCCCATGGTCAGCATGACGAGCGCCATCGTCAGCCGCTGCAGGCTGTTTCAGTTTTTTGCACTTTCGAAGGAAGACGTGGCGCAAATCATAAGAGCAGCACTTAAAGACAGCGAGCGCGGCCTTGGTGACCTGAATGTACAGATTCATGATGATGCGCTTGAACACATTGCAAACGTGGCGAACGGAGATGCGCGCGCCGCGCTCAATGCCTTAGAACTTGGTGTCCTTACGACGGCGCCTGATAAACAAGGAATGATCACAATAGACCTTGCCACGGCGGAAGAGTCGATACAGAGGCGCGCACTGCGCTGCGACGACGAGGAATACTACAACATGCTCAGCGCATTCTGCAAATCCCTGCGCGGCAGCGATGCCGATGCAGCGCTTTTCTGGTTCGCGCGGCTTAACTATGCGGGTGTTGACCCGCGGGTGATTGTGCGGCGCATACTGGCTCATGCCAGTGAGGATGTGGGGCTTGCCAACCCTTCCGCGATGACTCAGGCGGCGGCGGCAGCACAGGCGCTCGAATTTGTAGGGATGCCCGAAGCGCGGCTTTCCATCGCGCAGGCGATCATTTTCATCTGCGAATCCCCAAAATCGAACGCGGTCGTGATGGCGGTGGATGCGGCTTTTTCAGACGCAGAACATGCCTACCAGCTGCCCGTGCCGCAGCATCTGCGCGATACGAGTTACCACGGCGCCAAAGAACTCGGCAGCGGCAAAGGCTATCAATACCCGCATGATTTCGAACGGCACTATATTCCCCAGCAGTATCTGCCCGACAACCTTGCGGACAAAGTATACTATACCCCTTCTCAGGAAGGCTATGAGAAAAAGATAAACGAGATACGACAAATACAGCGCAGAACCAAGGTGTTGCGCGACAAGACATGAGTTGATATAATACATCGATGGTTTTTCGACTGCGGGTGCAGCCATGCGCGCACCACACAGCAAAAAGAAAAGCCAAAATTATCAATGTAGGGTATCCGCAAAGCGGAACCTGAACGGAGGGAAAAATGAATACAAGAAAATTTGTGACCATCGCACTGCTCGTTGCGATCTGCCTGCTGCTTGGGCTGACGCCCATCGGGTACATCCCTATACCGCCCATCGAGATCACGCTGCTTGCCATACCGGTGATCATCGGCGTGGTCACGCAGGGGCTTGGCGCAGGGCTTATCCTGGGGTTTTTCTTCGGGCTGACAAGTTTCCTGCAGATCTTTATCAAGCCCACGCCTTTCAGCCAGTTTTTGTTTGCGCTCAGCCCGCTAAAGACCATTATCCTCGTTTTTGTGCCGCGGCTGCTGGTGCCGGTCACCACGTGGCTTGTGCACCGTGGCATCACAGGGGAGACAAAGCTGCGCAGGACCGCAGCTGTGGGTATAGGTGCGCTGACAGGCTCGCTGACCAACACGGTATTGTTCCTCGGCGCACTTTATTTTCTGTTTCTGCCTGAAATCGGCGATCTTTCAGCGGCTTTCGGGACAACGCCAGAATTGCTTGCGGGCGTGCTTGCGGGCATCGGCGCGGTAAACGGCCTGCCTGAGGCCGCGGTAGCGGTTTTGCTGTGCATACCCATTGCGGCGGCGCTGCGAAAATTCAATTCAAAAAAATAAACGGAGAGATGAATGATTTTTGTACTTGATGTGGGCAACAGCCACATAAAATGCGGCCTTTTTGAAGGCGATAAACTTAAAAACTCGTGGCGCATGGCGACGAGCACGGAGCTGACTTCAGACGAATACGGTATCCGCATCGTGTCTTTTTTCAAACATGCAGGGGTTGAACCCGCGGATGTACGCGGTATCATCATCTCATCAGTCATACCGTCTATCAATTATACGCTCCAGCATATGTGTGCGGTCTATTTTGACAGGCAGGCCATGATCGTGGGGCCAGGTATGAAAACAGGCATCAATATTCTATATGACAACCCGCGCGAACTCGGCGCAGACAGGATCGTCGGCGCGGTCGCGGCCTATACGCTTTACGGAGGGCCGTGCATCGTGGTCGACTTCGGGACAGCGACGACGTTCGGCGCAGTTTCAAAAAACGGCGATTTCCTGGGCGGAGTGATCTGCCCGGGGCTCAAAATCGCCGCCGATGCGCTGGCTGAAGGTGCGGCCAAACTGCCGCGTGTCGAGCTTGTAAAGCCGGATTGTGTGATCGCCAAAAGCACCGTCCTTGGGATGCAGGCAGGCATCATATACGGCTATGTTGGCCAGGTGGATTATATTCTGGAACGCATAAAGAAAGAAATGGACGGCAGCCCAAAAGTGATCGCAACGGGCGGGCTTTCCAGGCTTATCGCGCAGGAATCGAGCCAGATCGATGAGCTGAACGGACTGTTGACGCTCATTGGGCTTAACTTGTTGTATAAAAAGAACGTCAGAACGATGAGGATTGAAAGGGAAGACAGATGAAACAAGTGGGTGTGGCGCTTATAGGGCTAGGCACGGTCGGCTCGGGCGTCTATAAAACGGTCGAGATGCAAAAAAGCTATATTGAGCACAAAGAAGGCATTTCGCTGACAATAAAAAAAGTGCTTGCGCTTGATTATGCACTGAATATACCCGACTGGCAAAAAGCGAAGGATTATCATAAAGATATCATCGCCGATGAGAGTATCGATATCGTGGTCGAACTCATCGGGGGCATAAATCCTGCCAGGGAGTTTGTGCTTGCTGCGCTTGGCGCTGGCAAAACGGTCGTCACCGCCAATAAAGAGCTTATAGCACGGCATTGGCCAGAGCTCAACGCCGCCGCAAAAAACAGCGGCGCAGGGCTTTATTTTGAGGCAAGCGTCGGCGGCGGCATTCCCATACTGCGCACCATCTGGGACAGCCTTCAGGCAAACGAAGTGACTTCGGTGATGGGCATCATCAACGGCACGACGAATTACATACTTACAAAAATGGATGAAGACAAAGCAAGCTTTGAGAAGGTTCTTGCTGAAGCGCAGCAGCTTGGCATGGCGGAGGCCAATCCTAAGAACGATGTGGAGGGTTTGGATGCCATGTACAAACTCTCTATTCTCTCTTCGATGGCGTTTCATGCACGCGTGCCCGTAGAATACATCTACTGCGAGGGCATTACGGGCATCACGCAGGAGGATATTGCTTACGGTAACGAACTGGGACTGACTGTCAAACTGCTTGCCATAGGCAAAAAGAAAGATAAAACCATTGAAGTGCGCGTACACCCTACCATGATACCCAAGACACATCCTCTTGCCGCTGTCCGGGGCGCGTTCAACGCCATATTCCTGCGCGGCAACATCGTCGGCGACATCATGCTCTACGGGCGCGGCGCGGGCGATATGCCCACGGCGAGCGCTGTGGTTTCGGATGTGGTGTATGCGGCCGGCAGAGAGAAACATCACTACACGACGTTCTACAATGAAGATAACGTCTCGGATGAACTGTCATTTGAAAACAACTGGGAGTGCGAGTTTTTTATCCGCATCATCGTGCTTGACAGGCCGGGCGTGCTTGCCAAGATTGCGAGCGTGTTTGGTAAATACGGCGTGAGCATCGCGTCAGTGAGGCAGCAGGGAGTGAGCAGCGACAGCGTGCCGCTGATTTTTGTCACACACAAGGCCAAGGAGATCTCGGTTAAACGCGCGATTGAAGATACCAGTTATCTGCCTGAAGTGTTGAGCGTAGCCAGCACCATACGCGTTGAAAGATAAACGGAGGAATCAGACATGGTTATCAAAATAGAAGATATGAAATCTGAACAAAGGGAGCGGATGCGCGGCGGCGAAGGCACGGTCGGCCTTCTTAGTATCGTTCCCGCGGATGATCTTCCGGCCAAAGCGCGTCTTTTTTCCGTGGTGACCCTTCAAAAAGGTTGCAGCATCGGCAGCCATATCCATGAAAATGAGACGGAAATCTTTTATATTCTTGAGGGCGAAGGCATGCTCAATGACAATGGCGTCAACAAAACACTGAGAGCCGGAGACTGCAATGTCTGCCCGAGCGGGCACTCCCATGCCATTGCCAATGAAAAGGAAGAGCCGTTGAAGTTTATCGCTGCTATCGTGCTTGACTAATACGTTTTGAACGCGGCAGGCATGCCTTTGCAGCGTAGCGCATATTTGCCGTCAAGACGGTATACCGCTTTTCCGTAATGCGCGTTCAGCAGCGTCAGATCACAGCTTGTTTCGACTGGACATACATTGATCTCATGCATGTCAAAGCTTTCGCCCGAATCGGCATAGCCTATCGTTTCGCACAGTTCAAAGCAGTCACACGCGGCTGCAAAAACTTCGCCGCCGCAGGCTTCCCGGCTTTTGAGCGGTACTGAAGCCACGATACGCACGCAGCCGCATATTTTAGCACGTACCGCCTTGCCTGTTTCATCTTCATCATCTTCAAAAACGATATGCAAAAGGCTCTTTGAGACCGAAACAGCTGCTGTTTTTACATTGTCGGGTTTATACCCTTCCGGTACGATCATAAAAAGGCAAAAGCTTTTTTCTTTGGGCAAAGCCCAGACCCTGTTGTCGTGCTTTGTGCCTGCGCATAAAGCATCTTTAGAAATGCACACTGTTTCACCCTGCATGATCCCGACCCTGAAAGGCGAAGGGCAAAGCTCGGCATCTAAAACGAGGCGGTATTCCACTGAAGGGTCGTCTTCATAGCGGCCGATCCAGTCGGTGATGATCACACCGTCGATGCCGATATCGCCGGTCAGCTCAAAAGATGTTTTCTGCGCAATGGCGGGCGCTAAGGTGCCAGAACGCCGCCTTTTTTCGCACGAGAGTATGTTTATATCTGCAAACTCTTGAGAATCTGCGGGACAGATCTCGCATATCCATCCTTTCAGATCTGCTGAGCCTTGCCCGTTTCCTGATACACTGATGGTCAACGTGGTGACTCCGTCTGTACTGAAAAAACCCGTCAGCTCAAACGCGAAGCCATCAAGCACGGTTGTTCTGTTTTCCATTGATATGTACTCCCTTCACTTGGCAGGTATTTGCAGGCCGCCCCGTATAATCTATGCGGAGCGCCTCCAAGCGGTGCGCAGGCAGGGAAGGGCTGAAAATCCTTCAACGAACGGCGGGGCTGTCTTGTGTTAATCAGGAGAAAAGTTAAGAAGCGAACATGGAGCAGTTGATCCTCTGTACGAAATATCCGGGCGTGACAAAAAGGACGGAAGGCAAAAAGGCATACCCCAGCTGTGAAGACAAGTGGAAAGGTTGACCAAAAAGCGCATGCAAATATGCGTGGTGTAAAACATCAGCGCCCCGAGAGTACATCGATGGGGACGCAGACGGAAGAATAGTGCAAACAAAAAAATGAATGCGGGGAAACTGCATTCCGAAGAAAAAACGCCCCCGGAGTGGTCAGATCAGATTCTCTTCGTTCAAGATACCGAGCTCACCCAAAAACCGGCCGTCCTTGCGGACCAGCTGGCCGTCAAACCAGATCTCGCCGCCGCCATATTCGGGACGCTGGATCAGCACAAGATCCCAGTGGACTGCGCTCTCGTTGCCGTTGTATGCATCCTCATAACACGAGCCGGGCGTCAAGTGTATCGAGCCGCTGATTTTCTCATCAAACAAAGTGTCACACATGGGGTCTTTGATGTGCGGATTGACGCCGAAAGCGAATTCGCCGAGACATCGTGCACCTTCGTCGGTATCGAGTATCTTGTTGAGCCGCTCTGTATTATTAGCCGTGGCTTCAATGATCCTGCCGTTTTCGAACAATAGGCTCACGTTTTCAAACTTAAAGCCCTGAGAAAAAGAAGGTGCGTTGTATGTGATCCTTCCGTTGGCGCTGTCCCGCAATGGAGCTGTGTAGATCTCGCCGTCGGGTATGTTCATATGGCCGGAGCATTTCTTTGAAGGGATGCCTTTGACAGAAAAGGTGATATCTGTGCCCGGGCTTAAGATGCGCACCTGGTCTGTGTTTTGGAGGCGCCGTTTGAGCGCATCCATGGCTTTGTCCATTTTCGAGTAATCAAGATTGCAGACATCGAAATAAAAGTCTTCAAATTGCTCGGTGCTTTTGCCCGCAAGCTGGGCCATTGAACCACTGGGATAACGCAGCACCACCCACTTTGTTTTTTGTACGCGCAGCTCATGGTGTACGCGTTTTGAATAGATAGAGCGATACAAGAAGAGGTTTTCATCGCTGATATCCGACATTTCAGAAGTGTTGAAACCTCCTCGGAAGGCCACATACGCCTGCATCTCCTGCATCATTGCCGCGTCGTAGCGCGTTAGGTCTTCGATCTGCTGCCGTGTGGCATTCATCAGCAGGGCGCGTTGTACACGCGCGCTGTGCATGGTGCAGAAGGGAACACCGCCTGCCGCATACACTTCTTTGATGAGCTGTTCGGAAAGCTGTTCCGGGCAGTCAAAGTTTTCTATAAGCACACGCTCGCCCTTCTGTACATTCATGGAATATGTGACAAGCGTGCGGCACAATTTTTTCAGCCGCTGGTCTATCATGGTTCCTCCGTGTCAATATTTATTTTTTCTTTGATGATATATAAAGGCCGCGCTTTCGCCTCGTCGTATATTCTTCCCAGGTACAGGCCGAAAATGCCAAGAATGATGAAAAGCGCCGCAAGCAGCAAGAATACGGCAGCAAACAATACATGCGTGACCGGCCAGTTGCGCACAAATACAAAAACGATGCCAAACACAAAATAGGTCAACGAAAGCAAACCGAGAACCATGCCGATCAAAAGGGGCATCCGGAATTCGCAAGGAAGAAGTCCGACAGGTGCACATACGGCACCGGCGTCCATGCCAGCCAGAAAAACTGCGAGATTCTCTCGGTGGTATCCGGCGGCCAGTAATCTACGGGCATCGGCACATAGCCTCCGGTCCGGCTGGCAAGCACGGCCATCACAATCACACATGCGACAAAGAGGATGGCCGGCACGGATATGGACACTGCCATGTTCTTGACCACGGTCGAAAGCATAAACGCTGCACAGTACGCAAAAATGACCGGCACCGCACAGGCGAGCATCTTGGGCAGATAATAGGCAAAGAAACCTGTCTGCCCCGATACGGAATAATTCGGAAAAGCATAGTCCGCAAATCCAAAGCATATGCCGTTCATCAAAAGATTAAGCAGTATGCCTGCAAAATACAGCCCGAGGCAGACAGCAAGCCCCGCTGCAAATTTGGACATCAAAATCTTGGTGCGCGTACGCGGCCGGATGACCAGCAGCCGTATGGTCCCGAGCTGAAACTCGCTTGCCATCATCCATCCGCCGATGACGATGCCCAGCAACCCGACAATGGTACCAAAAAGCAGGAACCCGAGCGTCTGGCTGCGGGCGCCTTCCGGCGCGTATTTCATATCAGGCTTGTCGGTCTCTATAGAATTGCGCGCCACAAGCAGCATGTTCTGATAGAAATCTATCTGCTCGTCGATCTTTGCTTTGTAAGCCGAATAGGTGCGGTACTGTATCACGAGCCCCTGATCTTTGTAAAACTCCTCCTCAGAGACCGGCTTTGTATACGTGAGGCTGCCTTGCGCATTTTCCATATCGTAGATGGCCTGATCCTGCCAGGATCCGCTTCCGGGGATGATGTTTTTTTCAAGACGGTACTCAAGTATCGGTATCGCATTGTCGGTTATGTACTCAATCTGGGTTTTTAAGTTCTTGATCTCCAAGTCGGCATTGTCAAGCTGCTTTTGGATAAAATCTATTTTCCTTAATTGCTCGTTGATCTGGCTGCTGTACTCATCCCTTTTTGGTATGGCATCAAGCGCCGCCGCAGCCTCGTTCTTCTGTCTTTGCAGATCCTCTATGGCGACCCACTTAAGATCGATCAGAGACTCATAATTGGCAATGTTTTCTTTTTCCTGTGCAATGCGAAAATCAATGAACTTTTTAAAATCGTTGCTCTCGACGACATCATAGAGCTGCTCTAGTTTTGTTTCCGCCGCATCTATGGCCGCCAGCCTTTGGACCGCCGTGATGTTGACATATTTACTGTCAAAAGTTAAGGGGTCGTAACCATACCGATAATTCAAGGCCTCTTTGAGCGCCTCGATATCCCTGTACTGGGCTTGCTCAAGGATAAATTTTTCAATCATCGCATTGCTGCCAAGCCAGCCGAGCTGTGAACGGTAATCCTCATAGCTTTTCACATATTGGGCAAACCGCAAATAATATTTTTGTTCTGCCTGCATCATATCGCGCAGAATCATGGCCGTTTGTTCATGATTGTATTCCATCATATCAACATTCTGCATTTCATCGTTAAGGCTGTAAAGCTGCCAGTAAAAAGGGTTTTCCGGATCGATCGTCACACCGTCCACCGTGATCGGCTCCTGACCGTAATAATAATCTTCAGAAATCATCTTGGAGCGGATACCGTACATACCGATCATATCGTTAGAAGGAGCAGCTCCGAGGGCCCTTAAGACCGGCCAAGCGATACAGAACAACAGCGCCAGCAAGACGAGAATCAGCAGAAATTTTGACGTCATTATATTTTTGGTCTCTGTTTTCACCTGCTTTAAAAA
>Ga0351968_1045_pt1 | contig 23169 bp, 28 predicted proteins | sample BONcelHFGM3001D5_FD_206755 | JGI IMG/M metagenome (GOLD analysis project Ga0351968, IMG submission 206755) | Enriched cells from coal bed in the Powder River Basin, Montana, United States - BONCAT cells FGM rep1 HSBNCT.FGM.300.1.D5 ...
CGTACCGCTTGGGTGACAGTTTCGCTCTTGATGATTCTCATCATTATTTCTTCCTTGAAGTTTTATCCATTATGATTATAACGGATAGCTGCAGGTGTGTAAACCGCGATTGCAGTGCCAATTTGTATATAAGTGTTGACTTTTTTGGTGTGCATGGTTAAAATCATATTTGCCGACTAAAAAGGCCTATGCGAGGGTGGCGGAACCGGCAGACGCGCACGTTTGAGGGGCGTGTGGTATTTACCGTAGGGGTTCAAGTCCCCTTCCTCGCACCACGTCGGAGCAAAGTACGCTTTGCTCCGTTTTCGTTTCACGAAAACTTATGCGCGCTCCCTTGTTCCTCCTCTTCCCCACGAAGCTGCGCTTCTTAAGCCTCTAGATCATTCCGAGAAATCTGACCAGTTCAACAGGATCGAGACGGTAGTGGCTTCCTTGGCCTTCAAAGAAGCCGTGTTCTCGGATCATGTGAATGTTGAGATCTGTCCAGCGTATAACAACACCGGTATCAAGCCGCCTGACTCGAGTCTGGCGCTTGTTCACCTTGGCGTTGTCCTTAAAGGGGCAGGGAAGTTTGCCCATATATTCTTCGACCTTAATTTCGAAAAAGCCATCCATAGGCATTGGCCGGCCCAGGCCCCGCATCCCAAAATCAGTCAGCTCCTGCATCTTATCAGCCAGCGCTTCCTGTGTGATTCCTGTGAGTTTAAGTGATTTGGCATCAGCGCGGAGAATATCCGTCAGGGTGCGGCTGTCATCGCCAATAAAGCCGTGTGCCGACAACGATCCGGGCAACATATTTGCTTGAATAAGCATGAGCTTTGGACTCTGTTTCATACGCAGGCCTCCTGCTTAGAATTTGTCGTAAAATACTTTTTCCTGCGGTATGCCTTTCGTCATTAACACACTGATGCAGGCATCTATCATTCCGGGGCTGCCGCAAAGATAACATTCCATATCTGAACCGTCATCAATATAACGGTCGACAACCTCAGTAATCAGACCAACCTCGCCGTCCCAGCTCTCATCAGGAGCAGGCTTGGATAACGCGGGTATGAATCGGAATTTGTCATGCTGCGCAGCCAGATCTTGAAAAAAATCCAGATAATACAGATCTCTCTTGGCGACGGCACCGAAGAAGAAATTCATTTTTATATCAATTCCTTTGTCGAACACATCGAGGATCATTGATTTGATAGGTGCCATACCGGAGCCGCCTGCTATCATGATGATTTCACTGCTCTCACCCCGTAAATAGAAATCACCGTAAGGTCCGCTGATATTGACCTGATCACCCTCCGACAACTGTGAATGCGTATAGGTTGTGCAGATTCCGTCCGGCACCAATCGTATGATCAACTCAATCACTTTATTTTCTGACGGGGCGCTGGCAATGGAATATGCGCGGTTGACGCTCTCTCTGATTTTGGCATAAGGCTTGGTATATAACTGCATGTACTGTCCGGCCTTAAAACGCACTTTTTCTCCCGCAGGCAGCTTGAGTTTGAAACTTTTTGTATCATGTGTCAATGGCTCAATTGATTCTATGGTTGTGATATATTCCTTGATATTGAAGAGCTCTTCCGGTATCAGAATGCGGATATTATTTTTGACCTTGACCTGACAGGATAACCGATAATTATCTTTGCGTTCATCCGCATCAAGATACGGTTCTTCAGTTGGCAGCAGAGGGCCCGCACCTTCAAGAATCTGTACCTTGCACAACCCGCAAGTTGCTTTGCCGCCGCAGGCGGATGGAATAAATATTTTCTGCCCTGAGAGCGTTGTCAGCAGCGAAGATCCGCCTTCAACCTTGAGTACTTTATCGCCGTTATTTATATCAATCTCGCATTCACCATAATTGTTAAAGAAGTACTCGGCCACAATTATAATAAGTGCCAACGTGACTGATATCGCAGTTACGCTCAATACCGTTGTCAGTATTTCCATAGAGGCTGCTCCCTTATGCTCAGTTTATCGAAAAGATACCAGAAAAACCGATAAACGCCAGCGCCATAATGCCTGTGATGATAAACGCTATACCCGGGCCTTCAAGACCCCGAGGCACTTTCGTCTTCTCCATTTTCTCACGGATAGCAGCCAGCGCACTGATCGCCAGCCACCAGCCAAGCCCGCTGCCTAAACCGAACAGCAAAGACTGGACGAAGTTGTAATCTCTAATGACCATGAACAACGTAGTGCCAAGAATCGCACAGTTAACTGTGATCAGCGGCAGGAAGATACCGAGCTTGACATGCAGATCCGGCAGCAGCCTGTCCATAGCCATTTCAATTATCTGTACGGAAGCCGCGATGATCATGATAAACAGAACATACTGAAGATATTCAAGATGCAGCGGTACGATTATCAGTTGATAAACCCAGTAATTGAGCAAAGTTGTGAAAACCATAACCAAAGTCACTGATTTGCCAAGACTTGAAGCCGTCTTGTACTCCCCCGATATGGAGATATATGAACACATGCCGAGAAAATTCGACAGAATCATATTGCTTGTCAGTATTGATGCAAAAAATATTACCAATGGGTTGATGCCGATTGTCATAGGCGTGCCAGCTCCTTTCCAGTCTATTTAAGATTTTTTTGCCCTGCCAGGGGCGAAGATGTTCGATGTGACCCAGATCAAAATACCTATCAGGAAGAAGGCTGCTGGCGGCATGACCATAATAGTCCAGGCCTCAAACCCAATGAAATTTACGTCGAAGCCAAAGATGGTACCAAAGCCAAGCAATTCTCGAAACAGCGCTATGATCAAGAGCACGATAGTATAGCCGATACCAGCAAAGAAACCGTCCAGCATAGAAAGCAGCGGAGGGTTTTTCTGAGCATAGGCCTCGGCTCGCCCCATGATAATGCAGTTTGTGATGATTAAACCCACATATGGACCGAGAGCCTTGCTGATATCAGGCAGATTGGCTTTGAGAAAAATATCGACCAGAATAACATAAGCTGCAATGATCAATGTCTGTACGATCATTCTTACTTTATGCGGGATCACATTGCGCAGCAGCGAAATCGTCAAGCTGGAAAAAGCCGTGACAAACATCAGCCCAAGCCCCATAACCAGTGAATTTGTCATGAGGTTGGTAACTGCGAGACTCGAGCAGATACCCAGAATCTGACGCAACACTTGATTGTCCTTCCAGACATTTCTTGAAATAACATCTTTAATGTTTTCAGCCATTGTCTGCAGCCTCCAGTTTGCTGACGGTATCAAAAAGCAGTTGGTTCAAAATACGCAGAACCGAATTGGATGTTGAAGTCGCCCCGGTAATGGCGTCGATCTGACCGCCTCCCTGTTCTCCGTAGGCCAGTGTTGTTCCGTCAGTAATCCTAAGGCCTCGGAATTGCTCCCGGTAAGTTAATTCATCAATGCGCCCGCCAAGCCCCGGCGTTTCACTTTGATTGGTGAAAACCAGGCCGGTGATGTGCTCAAGTTCGCTCGAAACACCCAAATAGCCTGAAATACTGCCCCATAATCCGGGCCCGGTGAAAGGAACGGCATAGGCTGCCGGTTCTCCTTCTGTGGATGTGTATGCATACAGTTCAACGCCGGAAATCGTCGTTCGTTTGACATTTTGTTCGAATCGCTTAAGTATCTCTTCAGCACTGCCACTATGATCGATATCAAAAACATAAAGAATCGCTATTCTCTCTGCCAACAGCTCATTCTCTTGGATTTTTGGCCGATAGAGCGCGTTTGCCCCAGCCAGCAGTAATGTGAAAAACGCACTGACGATCAGCATGAATACAACAGTATAGATGCGTCCTTTCTTCATGCTGTCACCTTCCTCCCGGTTTTTCTCCTATCATTGAGTATCTTGATATTTCGATCTATCAGGGGTACAAATGCATTGACAATCAGAATCGCGAACATAACGCCTCCCGTGAAGTTTGAAAAGGCTCTGATTATTATCGCAATCACGCCAATCAGTGCGCCATAAATATATTTTGAGGCTTCAAGTTTCGGCGCTGAGACTGGATCGGTCGCCATGAAGACCGCTGCGAAGAGAAAACCGCCGGACAGGATTGAAAACAGAGGATTGGCTTCAATGATTCCCGCGAAGTAGAGTATAGAACTAAATGCGGCAAATGAAGCCAGGCATGACACGATTATTTTTAAGGAAGCTGTTTTAGTCACGATCAGATAAACAGCAGCCGCTAAAATGAGAAGCGCGCTTGTTTCGCCAAGCGACCCTGAAATATTTCCAAGGAACAGGCGCAGATAATCGGTCAGTATTCCTTCTCTGTTCAGCAAAATCATCGGTGTAGCGGATGTCATCGCATCAATTCCGCTGCTCCATCTTATCAAACCTCCTGGAAAGCCGCTGTAGGGCTCTGCCCAGGCTACTGTCATATATGCCGGGAATGAAACATAAATCAGACATCTGCCAACCAAGGCTGGGTTGAAAACGTTCCTGCCGAAGCTGCCAAAAACACATTTCCCGAAGACGACGCCAAACGCTATGCCGACAGCTGCGATCCAGAACGGTACGGACGGCGGCAGCGTGAGGGTAAACAAAAGGCAGGTCACAAAGAGCGCCTCGGAAACCTTGGCCTTGTCACCGTCGATCAATCGCATGATGCCGTATTCACATAACACACCCGTGACGGTGACTACGGACAGCAGTACAAGCGTACGTAAACCAAAGAAGTAAACAGATGCAAGAAGAACGGGCAGCAGGCTCATTAGGACGCGTGTCATCATCTTCTGTTTTAAGAAATAATTCATGACCTTAATCATCATTCCCCCGTGGCAGATCATTTTTTTGTATGCTGGCTTAAGCGACATTCTTGATAATAGAGCATGATACTAAATATATAGTAATCGTGGGAATATGCAAATAGCAAAACAAAAATATCCGGATTTTTGTCTTCCCCAAAAACTGTCCACATATGATTGCAGAATCCAACAGCCTTTCGGACTCTGAAAAAAAGATCACACATAGTCATTTCGTCTGCCATGCTGCAAGCTTTGTATCAAACCAGATCGTGAAGACGAGTATGCCGCCGCCAGTGGCGGAAAAACCATGGAGGCGGCGCGAAAACGGCATGGATACGCTTTAATTTAACCGTCGCAGCTTATTCAATCTCAACGAGGATATCGCTGCCTTCAACTTTGACGGCATACCGCTTTAAATCAGACACTTTCACATTGACAAACATCAGTTTTCCGGGTTGCATGACCTTGCCTGTCGCCAGGTCAAAAACAGAGCCGTGTCTCGGGCAAGTGACAACAGTGCCGTCAAGCTTGCCGTCATAAAGAGAGCCGCCCATGTGAGGACACTTGTTGTCGGCTGCGTAATAACTGCCGCCGTGATTGACGATCAGTAATGTGCGACCGCGGAGCGTGACTTTGAGCTTGCTGCCTGGCGGTATATCTGCGGTTTTCGCGACTTGACTATAAGCCATAAGAAACCTCCCAAAAAATAGTTAGCCGTCAAGAAGAAAAGGAGACCTGATAATATTATAATGCGCGCGGGCCTTCTTTGGCAAATGAAACAGGGCAGCCTTTTCTCTTTACAGAACATATGTTCTATAGTAAAATAGTCATAAGGAGATTTGGCATGGATCTGTTCGAAAAACTCGCAATCCTTACGGATGCGGCAAAGTACGACGTAGCGTGTACATCGAGCGGGACAGACAGAAAAGCCGCGTTTGGCGGCATAGGCAATACTGCGGCGATGGGCATCTGCCACAGCTTTTCAGGGGATGGTCGGTGTATTTCTCTGCTGAAAGTGCTGATGACCAACGTATGCGTCTATGATTGTGCCTACTGCGTCAACCGCCGCTCTCATGACAGGCCCCGCGCGACGTTCGCCCCGCGCGAGCTGGCCGACTTGACCATCGCTTTCTACCGGCGCAACTATATCGAAGGCCTTTTTTTAAGCTCCGGTGTGCTTAAAAGCCCCGACCATACGGTCGAGCGCATGATTGAGGTGCTGCGTATACTGCGCGGCGAATACCGCTTTTTCGGCTATATACATGCCAAAGCCATACCCGGCACGGACAACGCGCTGATTGACCAGCTCGGTTTTTTGGCAGACCGCGTGAGTGTCAACATCGAACTGCCTTCGCAGCAGAGTTTGAGAAAGCTTGCGCCGGAGAAAACAAAACAGGCGATACTGGCGCCCATGGGATTTATGCGCAGCCGCATCGAACAAGGCAGGAACGAGATAGTACGCTATAAGAGCGCGCCGCGCTTTGCGCCTGCCGGGCAGAGCACCCAGATGATCATCGGTGCTTCCGGCGAGAGCGATTTGCAGATACTCAATCTAACTGAAGCGCTTTACAAAAACTATAAGCTCAGGCGCGTGTTTTTTTCAGCCTATATGCCCATTATGAGCAGCGCACTGCTGCCCTCTGCGGACACAAAACCGCCGCTGCTGCGTGAGCACAGGCTCTATCAGGCGGATTGGCTGCTGCGGTTTTATGGTTTTTCCGCCGCGGAACTGCTCGATGAAGCACAGCCCAACTTCAACCCTTTGCTTGATCCCAAGTGCAACTGGGCGCTGCTGCATCCGGAGATCTTCCCTGTGGACATCAACAGTGCGCCTTATGAGAGGCTGCTGCGCGTACCGGGCATCGGTGTTTTGAGCGCAAGGCGTATCGTAAACGTGCGGCGCACAGGCCATTTAGATTTTGCCGGGCTAAAAAAAATCGGCGTGGTACTTAAACGTGCGCAGTATTTTGTAACCTGCAGCGGAAAACGACCGGACGGCCTTGATACCACGCAAGATGCACTGCTGTCTGCTATGCTGTCCCTTCAGGCGCGCGGCAGGCTGGAGCAGGCACTGCATTGCGCACCGCGCCAAATATCGCTGTTTGAGCATCCTGTGCTCCAAAAGGAGGAATTATGCAAAAGCCTGACGGGACAGCTTTGAACCCGGGCCTCGTTTACTGTTACGACGGCAGTTTTGACGGCCTGCTCTGCTGCTTGTTCGAATGCTTTGAAAAAAATGAGATGCCTGCGGAGGTGCTGCCCGAAACAGAGCCGCTGCCGCTTTTGCTTTTTGTAAAAAACATACCCACACAAAAAGACAAAGCGAGGCGCGTACATGCGTCCATACCCAAAAAGATGGGCAGGGATGCGCTTTATTTTGTACGCTGCGCGTTTCTGACCTGCCACCCGCAAAAAGATCTGCTGATACTCAGATTCCTGCGACTGGGGTACCGCTATGGCCGGGATATCTTAAACCGTCTTACAGACGAGACTGTGCATACGCTGACCGTTGCCGTGCGTCATTTGGAAAGAGAAGCCCATCACTACAAAGGCTTTGTGCGTTTTTCGGAGACAAACGGCGCGCTGACGGCGCAGATTGAGCCAAAAAACTTCGTGCTGCCGCTGATCGCACGTCATTTCTGCGAAAGATATGCGCAGGAGCGGTTTTTGATACATGATAAAACGCACGGGATGGCGCTGCTTTACCAAAACGCAGATTGGACGATCACATCGGTTGAGAACTTTGAGCTTCCCCGCCCTGACGAAAAGGAGATAGCATTCCGTGAACTATGGCTTCTGTTTTACGGCACGGTTGAGATCAAAGGGCGGCATAACCTACGCTGCTGTATGGGGCACATGCCAAAGCGGTACTGGCGGTGCATGACCGAATTTGCTCATGAACCAAAGAACATTATAGCTGTATATGCGATGACGAATGAACCCGCCAAGAACTAAGCGCCGCAAAAAGATATCACGCCTGTTTGCGCTGTGCTTGCTTAAACACGCTGCAAAAGGGTATAATCATAGTATCATATAAAGACAGAGGTTTTTATGGAAAACGACAAACGAATTGCTGTACTTATTGACGCAGATAATGTGTCGGACAAATACGTCAAGGGCGTCATGGACGAAATATCAAACCACGGAACGCCGACGTACAAGCGCATATACGGCGACTGGACAAAACCACAGCTCGCGGCATGGAAAAGCGTGCTGCTCACATATTCCATCACGCCGATACAGCAATACAGCTACACAACAGGAAAAAACGCAACAGATGCCGCATTGATCATTGATGCCATGGATATACTTTACTCCGGCAGCGTCGAGGGTTTTTGCATCGTATCGAGTGACAGCGATTTTACGCGGCTTGCCGCGCGCCTGCGGGAATCGGGCATGTACGTGATCGGCATGGGTGAAAAAAAGACGCCGCCGCCTTTTATTTCAGCTTGTGAGATCTTCAAATACTTAGAGGTGCTTACGCCACCGGCTCAGGCAAAAGAAGCGCAGCAAAACGGCGCGCAGCCAAAAACACAGACAAAGAACGGGATGGCGAGCAAGGAGGAGATCTTCGAGGCTTTAAAAGTCATCATCACGGAGAGTTCAGATGAAGACGGCTGGGCGTATCTTGGGCAGGTTGGCAAGCTGTTAAACAAACGCTATCCTGATTTTGATACCCGCAACTACGGTTTTTCCAAGCTCACTCCGTTCGTGTCTTCTTTCAAGCAATTTGAGATACAGTCGCGGCGGACAAGCAGCCCTAACAATGTACATAAGTACGTGCGAATCAAGAATCAAAAATAGCAGCAAAAAGGGGCTTTCGCCCCTTTTTAATAATCTATTTTTTCAAGACAAGCAAGGTCTTGTTTAACAGAAAATGCCGCCGAATCCTTTGAAGCCGCTGCCCCCGGGAATACCGCATCCGCAGCATTTACAGCAGCAAGAGCTCTTTGATTCTTTGTCTGGACAAAAATCACTGAAACCACCCGGGTGGCGAAAAGCACCGAAATCGCCTTTGGAGCCATGCCTGCCTGGAAACCCCCTATCATGCGGCGGATGACCCTTGCCGCAGCCCGGCCCGCCCGGGAAACCAGGTATGTGCCTGCAGCAGTAATCGAAGCAAAAATCATTGAAGCCGTGCGGACAGCCATGATGGCAGCCGCACCATTGGTTCCAGCTATGCCAAAGATCTGGGCCGCAGCTGTTTGGTCCGCAGCAGCAAGCAAGCAGCGCAAGCGCAAAACAGTTATTGTTCAAATACATCGTACATTCCCCTCTTCATATGAAGCTTAATTTAAACTATTCAAAAATATATAAAGTGTGTTGGAGAAAACACGTTGAAAAGCAAAGCCAGTGTGTGGTATAGTCGGCACAGCACAAGCTGCGGCACATGGTTTTCGCGGCAGAGAGGATAATCATATCGCAGAATTGCAAACAGAAAATATTAAGAAAACGGCTGTGGTCACCGGCGCATCATCAGGCATTGGATTTGCTGTGTTAAAAGCACTCGCGGCAGAGAACATGCGCGTGATCGGCGTGGGGCGGTCGCCTGAGAGCTGCGAAAAAGCAAAAGCCGCGCTGCTGTCGATGTACCCGAAAGCCAACGCGGCATGGTTTTGTGCTGACCTTTCTGTGCAGAAAGATGTCAACGCTTTGGCGGATGGCATACTTGCGCATCTTGAGGAAAGCGGCGGTGTACTGGATGTGCTGATCAACAATGCGGGCGGTGTGCGCAACGGCTATACGGAAACGCCCGACGGGTATGAGCTGCAGTTTGCGCTCAATCATCTTGCCGGTTTTCTGCTGACGCACCGCCTGTGGAGGGCGCTCAAAAAAGCCGGAGGGCGCGTGATCATCACCGGCAGCAATTCTCATAAACATGCCCGGATGCACTGGCGCGACGTGATGTATAAAAAACATTACAACTGCCTTTGGGCTTATAAACAGTCTAAACTATGCAACCTTCTGTTCGCCAGAGAGATCGGGCGGCGCTTTGCGGGCAGCGGAGTGCGTGCGTATGTTGTTGACCCTGGTCTTGTAAATACTGATATCGGAAACAAGCAGACGCAAGGTGTCGTCACTGCTTTTTGGAATGTTCGCAGAAGGTATGGCACAGCACCCGAAGTGGCAGCACAAACATTTGCGTGGCTTAGCAGCACTGAGCCTGCGCCCGAAGGCCTTTACTTCTACAACAGCAGCGTCAAGGCGTATAGCCCCCACGCTGACAACGTGCAGGACGCGAAACGTTTATATGAGCTGAGCGAGAAGCTCTGCGGCATACGTTTTGGAGAAGAAATATAGATGACGATGCGGAACAGAAGAAAGCGGCGGGTTTGGGCGCGCATCAGCGGCAGAATGCGCGCATTCTTGCGCTTGCGCTGTATTATTTCTGGGGGTCACCCGCCCGATCTGTATCGCTTAAGATATCATCCTCGCCCGGAATACTGATGTTTGACGCCTGCTTTAAGCGCATGGATCTGATGAGCGGAAAGTCATCCTTGATCTGACGGTACCGTCCAGTAAGCTTTCGCCTGTATCTTTCCATTGAAATACTCCTTTTTGTGTTTAGTTTTAGCCTATGAAACCGGATATATGCATGGATACAACACAGAATGAAGCGTAGTTTTGACACTTGAATTCGTTGCACAAATGCTTTATAATTGACGTTCGTAACGCTGTTGGTTCACTCTTTTGGAGCGTCAGAAAAGAATAACCGTGGAGAGGTATCGAAGTGGTCATAACGGGGCGCACTCGAAATGCGTTTGCCGGGGAACCGGCACGTGGGTTCGAATCCCACCCTCTCCGCCATTATCATCAATAGGACAAACTTTTAGCTTCTATTGATAAGATTTTTTAAGACACGGTTTTGTGACCGTGTCTTATTATATCACCGTTGTCTGCTACACGCGAATATCAGCCAAAAAAAATTATAGCAACGACACCACGAACACCAAATCATGTTTCGCAGTATAGTTTCCATCGAAAGCCAAACCGTGATAAGCACGCAATTGAAGCGCAGCCCCTGATTCTTTGGATAACGCACCAATAAAGGTGTTTTCAATTTCAACAGCATATAGAGGCTCCATTAATTCAGCCTGAGAATAAAGCCACTGGGTATGATCGACATACTGCAAACCTAGCGCAATGTAGCTTCGTGTATCTTGCCTGTTTAAAGCATACCAATCCATACTGTCTGGAAGTACATCCTGAAACACCAACTCGCCGTCAGAACTTACTTTAAAACTCTCTATGTTAACTTTTACCGGTACTTTGGAATTGTTCTGTATGTGAATATCCGCACTATAAAAACCATCCTCACTATTGGGATCAATAGTATAAAAAACATTCACCGGATACGCAAATGCGATCGACTCCCTCTCAAGAGTAGATCCGGAGTTGGCGCCTAAAATTTTATCCGGGCAAATCAAAATCTCCCAGGAAAACATTCTTGAACTTTCCCAGCTATCACCCTCGGACATTAGGCGTGTGAGTTCAGAATTAACGAAAGGCGATACCGGTTATTCAGATACGAGAAATATTGTTCCGAAAAGACGAAAGGCAAAAAAGCAGGAGTACCCGTCATTGCCTGAAATTTCAGTAAAAAATATGCCCGCATATGATCCGGATGCGGAAATATTAAGTCTTGTGTTTACGATTCCATCATGGATCAGTTCGATTGAAAGAACACACTCCTCGGCTGATTTTAAAGAGGTTTCAAGTAGCGCGCGTCAAAGGCTTGAATATGAATTAAGCCGTTTGCAATCGACTGTTGACACAGTGCTTTCAACGGTCAAGGAGGAAACATGATAGAAGACCTGAGCATTTTTGTACCCAAGGTTCATTTTGAACAGTTGCCCATTAAAAATCTGGTATCCAATCAGGAATACCAGCGCAATTTATCGACTTCCCATATCCGGCGAACGGTGGAGAACTTCGATCTTTACCAAATTAATCCTGTTAAGGTCAGCCGCCGCAACGGAATAAATTACGTTTTTAATGGTCAGCATACAATCGAGATTATTGCGACTGTATCAGGTTCCCGTGAAACGCCCGTCTGGTGTATGATTTATGATGATTTGGACTATGTTCAGGAAGCTGATGTTTTCGCCAATCAGCAAAAATACGTCAGATCCTTGCTTCCATATGAAATCTTCATGGCAAATGTTGAAGCTGGTAATGATGACCAGCTTATTATTAAGTCTTTGGTTGAATCGTACGGTCTTTCTATCACATATAATAAAGTTCCGGGTGGTATATGCGCAGTCGCAACACTTGGATATATATATCAAAAGTACGGTTTCCACATCTTAGACCGAACCCTTCGATTATGTATTGGAACTTGGGAGGGTGATGTAAATTCTTTGTCCTCTAATATGTTAAAGGGGATTGCTCATTTGGTTGTTGCCTTTGGCCAAAATTTGAGGGATGACATATTCAAAGATAAAGTAGGCGTTTTCTCTTCGAGGGAAATCGGGCGTACTGCAAAAGAAAGAAAAGCTGGGTCTCTCGGGTATTCCGAAGCTATGCTAATCGCATACAATAAAAGAATGAAGGCAGCATTAAAATGGTCAAGGCTATACACGAATAAATTCGACATGTTAAATGAGCATGAATATTCGGATGTTATTGAAAATGATGTGGATTTTGTTGATGAGGATGATGGGAGTGTGTAAAAATTATTCTTTAAATTTCACATGCCCCCAAAAAGCTTTGTAACTAAATCTGTACGGCCGGATATTATTCCATTATCTCCACACCACTCTTGAAGTGGAATACAATCCTGCCGCCACGCTGAACCGTTGCAGTATCCAGTAGCGTAATCCAGAGCCGCTCATCCCACTCGTCTACTACCATCGGCTGCTTTTTCAGCATCGCTATAAAGGTGCTCAGTTCCTTACTTTTGCAAACCCGTCTTTCCCGCTCCACTTCGAGAGCAGTGTAATGCTCCAAAGCGGCGTTGTAGCGCTCCTCAATACGCCCGGCTTCCTGCGCGTAGGCTTCCTGTGACTGGGCGACCGAGGCGTTCTTTTTTATATGCGCTTTCATGAGTTCGGAGGCGACCGCCATTTCATCATGCTGTTGCTGCATTTCGGTATCAATCTGCGTAGTGTCGAAGAGCGTCTCCCGGATAAGCGCACAATCGGCAATTATCGTGGCCCGGTTACCCATCAATTCATTGTACGCGGCGAGAAAACGCCTCTTGATTTCATCCTCGGTCAGCTTAGGTGTTCTGCACCTGTCCTCGTTTTTGAATTTCCGGTTGCACTGGAATATCACGCTCTTGTATTCGTCCGTGGAGTGCCAGACCTTGCGACCGTAAAATCCGCCGCAGTCGCCGCATATGATTTTGCTGTGAAAAGCCTTGTCGCTATAGGCTCTGCCGAGTTCTTTTCGCCGTGCCATTTCTTCCTGCACCGCTTTAAATTCCTCCGGGACAATAATTGCTTCATGCGACCCTTCCACATAATACTGTGGAACCTCGCCGTTATTGATGCGAAGCTCTTTTGTCAAAAAATCGGCAGTAAAACGTTTTTGCAACAATGCATCGCCTTTATATTTTTCATTGCTGAGGATGCTTGCAATCGTGGAGGAGCACCACGTTTTCTTCCCAGCTGGGCTTAATATACCACGATCCATAAGGAAATTCGCAATGCCCTGCGTGGTTTTGCCTTCAAGAAACAGTTTGTAAATGAGCCGCACGGTTTTCGCCTGCTCCGGTACTACCTTGAGGTTTCCGTCCTCGCCCTTTTCAAAGCCGAGAAATTGCGAGTAGCCTACGCTGACTTTGCCGTCAGAGAAGCGTTTCCGTTGTCCCCATGTGACGTTCTCGCTGATAGAGCGGCTTTCTTCCTGCGCCAGCGAACTCATGATGGTGAGGAGTAACTCGCCCTTGCCGTCAAAGGTGAAAATATTTTCCTTTTCAAAGTAGCATTCCACGCCTTTTTCTTTCAGCTTTCGGATGGTAACAAGGCTATCTACTGTATTCCTCGCAAATCGGCTGACCGACTTTGTGACGATGAGGTCAATTTCTCCGTCCAGGGCATCCTGTATCATGCGGTTGAAGCCATCTCTGTGCTTGGTGTTCAGCGCTGAAATGCCCTCGTCGGTGTAGACGTCTACGAATTCCCAATCCTTACGGGCGGTGATGAGTTTCGTATAATAGTCGATTTGTGCCCCATAGCTGGTGAACTGCTCGTCGCTGTCCGTGGATACACGGGCGTATCCGGCAGTGCGCCGCTTGGCGATGGACGCCGTCGGCATAGCCGTGAATTTGTTTTTTGTAGCCGGTATTGTCGTTACTCTTGGCATTGATTTTTCCTCCTATGCCGCCATGTCCTTTCGGCAGCGGCCTGCCGCATTTCCGGAGTCCAGCTTTCCCGCCGCGAGCGGTCCGCCCATGTGCGCTCAATGACGCTTCCGTCCTTGAAAACAAACCGCAGGCGGTTATCCTCCGGTACTTCGATTCGGTCAATCTGAGCGTCAATAACAGCAGCGTCGTATTCGCCAATGCCGAGCACCTCGGCGCAAACCGTTCGGAGCGTGGTTTCGGGTATCTTTTTTCCGTGGCAGCAGGCTTTGCCCTGCTCCAGATAAGTGGAGCAGTTCCAGCCGACCGAGCCGTTGCTTGTGTTACGCTTATAATTTTTACCGCAGAATGGGCAGTTGATTTTACCCGTTAATTCACTTTTCTGTGGGTGTGGTCTGCCTTTGGTTGCTTCGCGCATTCTCTGCAAGACCACTTGCGCCGCTTCGAAAGTTTCCTTATCGATGATGCATGGATGCGTATCCTCGACGTAAAACATCGGCAGTTCGCCTGTATTCACACATATTTTCTTTTCCAAATGATTGTTGCGGTAGTGCTTTTGAAGCAGCGCACTGCCTGTATATTTTTCATTGCTGACAATATTACGGATACGCTGAACATACCATTTGCCGCCGAGTGCACCGGGGACGCCGCGCCTGTTCAAATCCCTACTGATAGCGCCGAAAGTATCTCCGGCAATGACAAGATTGAATATTTCACGCACAATCGGCGCTGTATTCTCGTCAACCTCAATGCTACCTTTTGAAATGCGGTATCCAAACAGGAACCGCCAGTTGAGCAGTTCGCCGTTTTCAAAGCCCTTTCTGACCCGCCACTTCTGGTTTTCGCTCGCTGACAGGCTCTCTTCCTGTGCGTAGGAGGCGAGGATGGTCAGCATCAGCTCGCCCTCGGCGCTCATCGTGTGGATGTTCTGCTCCTCGAAAAAAATGTCCACCCCCAGAGACTTCAGCTCACGGACGGTTTCCAGCAAAGTCACCGTGTTACGAGCGAAGCGGGAGATGGACTTGGTCATAATCATATTCACTTTCCCGGCACGGCAGTCGGCGAGAAGCCTTTGGAATCCGTCCCGACCGTCTTTCGTGCCGGACACTGCTTCATCCGAATAAACGCCAACATACAGCCAGCCCTCGTGACCCTGTATAAATTTGCTGTAGTAGCTGACCTGTGATGACAGCGAGTGGAGCATCGCGTCCTTTCCCGTGGACACACGGGCGTAAGCGGCGACCTTTTTGGGTTGCTCCAGCCGTGGCTTTTGCGGCATTTTTCGTATTGTTCCCGGCATTTTTTCACCTCCTTGGTTCACACCATGTTCGCTCTATAAGTCACATTTATCAAGTCAATTTCGCGATATATACTGCCGAATCCAAGCCCGTATTTCCCGGCTAATTTGTTCTCAATTAATACATAGTCAGCCTTATCGATAATACCTTTTTCAAGCATATTTCGCGCTTGCGACATGGCGGACTGATAGGCCTGTATTTTTGTAAAATCAGCCATTGCCGCCACCGTCCTTATAACGAGCGGTAATGTAGCAGCGGTGGGAGCAGTACTTGCGCTCATTTTTTCGGCGCATCTGTATTTCTTTACCGCAGCAGGCGCAATGTGCCGCATATGGCGTCTCGGCTTTCGGATGCCTGTTCCACCACTTGATTCTGCAGACATCGGAGCAGAACCGTCTGCCACTGCGTTTGCTTTTATCAATTGGCTTGCCGCATTGCGCGCAGAAGTCGATCTCTTCTGTAACAGCAGTGGCTTTTTGCCTACGGCAGTATGACTTTACTGTATTTTCCGAAACACCGAGGGCCTTCGCGATCTTTATATAACCACAGCCTTCTTGCCGCATGACGATGATTCTCTCTTTTTGTTCGTTCGTCATCGCTGTCCTCCACTCTGAGAACTCCCGTTCTCACTACCCAATGGAGGCGAACAAGCTTTTTGAACGAAAAAACAGCAAAAAATAGGCCTACCGAAGAAAAATTCCTCGATGGGCTTTGTAACTATGGTCTACGTGCCAGCCGGACAGCACTCCGCCTTGACGATAAAGAGTTTCGGCAGATTTAAATATCGCAAAACCTGATCGTTCTTTTTATTCCAGGCCTCTCATATTTTGTGCACCAGTGGCAAGTGGCCTAACCGGCCGTTAGAAAGAACTTGTCCTCGGCGGCCGCCATAGCTAGGGCCTCTGTGCGGTCATTGCTAATCTTTCACCTTGCCGACCGGCGCCAGGTAAATGGTAAATTCATCTTCGCCATCGAGCTTAAGGAGAGCATCCAGGGCGTCCTGGTCATACGCGGCAACAGCGCACGTGCCAGCTGAGATTGCTTCACAGGCCAGATACAGGTTCTGGCAGACATGCCCGACATCGATGGCGATCACCTTATAAGATGCCGGGCCATAGCGCCATTCCATCCGGTAAGGCAGGGCCGTCCAGACAAATACTGCGGCGGCGGCAGCGCTGAACCGCTGGTTCAAAGTTGCCTGGGCAATTCGGGCCGGCAAGTGTTCAACGGAAAACTCAAAATGCAGCTGGTGCGTCGTCGGTAGATACCGGTAGATGCCATAGGCCAGACCCTGGATATTCAAAACCAAAATATAGGTCTCAAAGGCATGCCGGCAACCGGCTGAGGGAACGGTCCGAAAATTTCGGCCAGCCTTTTTCGGTTCCCGGATACCTTGGGTAGCCCAAAGCAAAAATGCCAGCTCATCAAGCGACAGGGATTGCTGTAAGAAATCCCGGCGGCTGCGCCGGTTGGCGATGGCCTGGGCCAGGTCTTTGGCTGGGATCTTCCAATCGCCCGGTTTCGGAAGGTCGACCCGCTTGGCGTCGGCAGAACAGGGTTTCTCGATTGCCGGGGCCGCAACACCTCGGCTCTGATCCGTCAGGGAGAAGTCGACTGCTTGGCGAATCGAGTCTTTCAAGAATTGCCGATCCAGGCGAAAATTCTGACCAAATGATGATGTTTTGTAATCGTCCATGATCTTCCAACCTCGTATTGCTTTTCTTTGATTATAACACAAATTGGCAGCAGAAAACCTCACCTCAACAGGATTGCATAAATCATCAGTCCGTAGCGAAATATTAATTGAAATACCCGTTGTATGATACGTATAAGTCATAGGCATTGCATAATCGGCTCATTGTTGTATTTTCAGATCACTGATGTAATCCCGCAAGCAAATGCATCACGTGCTAAATTCCTTTCTGCAATAGTTCATAATGATCAGCGTACAGGTACCCGGGTCATATTGAAAGCTTTGGACTTTCTTCGAGAATTGAAGCCATGTGATTTTTCAGAAGTAACCAAAAAAAGAGGCGCCACGCTTGTGGCACCTCATACGCCAATTATTAAAATCCGATCTTGTTTTCGGGGTTATTGAAAATCCCAAGTGCAATCCCGGCCGCTATGGCGAGCGTCACGAACTCATCCCAGCCGGGTATCTCAAACCCAAACCATGTCTTGGCCACAAAAAAAAGAAGCGCTGCGATTGCACTCCATGCTACCGGGCTTTTCCATCTCGATTGTTCCATTTATTTTTCCTCCTTGATTTTAAGCGTCCTCCCCGCTATGATCAGCGCCGGGTTTTTTATATTGTTCAGTTTCGCCAGCACCGCCACGCTCGTCTTGTACCTTTTGGCTATGCGCCAGAGCGTATCCCCCCGCTTTATGGTGTACATCAAATACGTCTCAGGTTTGACTTCCTTCTTGTACACCACATACGCATCGTGGTATTCGACGTCTCTGATCTTTCCGTAATGCGTCCATGTGTTTGATTTGAGCTCAGATATCACGACGCCGTGTGATACGCCCTTGCTCTCACAGACCTTGCCGTCACCAAGGTAGATGCCGATATGGCCCTGCTTCCAGACCGCAATGCCGGCCGTTTCTGGGATACTGGCTATCGGGCCTGTCTGCGTAAACTGCCGCTTGAATCCGCTGGAATTGCGGTCTGCGTATTTGGGCTGATACACCCGGAAAGCCTCAACAATGAGCCCTGAGCAATCGACGATGCGCCGTGGCGGCGTGTACCATTTCTTCGCGCTGGTCAAAAAGTACGACAGCGTTTTGCCCGAGCGTTTGCGTTCACCCCATGTGCGTGCGAGCGCCTCGGTATAGAGTTCGCCCTGGCCGCCCAGCACATACCCCCATCTGTCCCTGTGATACGTGATCGTCTTCGTCTTTTTCTCCACCGGACTGTCTATGCCCGCCATCCGGAGCACTTCTTTCACGAGCTGTTTGTTCGTCATTGATTTTCTCCCTTCAGTATCGTTGGTAAGTCGTTAAGTTCAGCCACGATATGGTCTATGGCGCCGTTGCCGCCGAGCGCTTTATACGCGCAGTACATGTCCTCCATGCTCTCGCGCACAGCCAGCGGGCAGCAGCGTTGGCGCATATACTTTTCGTGGTTATGGATCATGCGGTCCCGCAGCATGCACGTGATACCCGTCTGGACAGCTGTTGTCACGGTACGCGCCGTTTTGGCATGGAAAAACAAACGCTTCACCAAAAACGAAAGCCCTGCCAGGATCACTCCGAACAGGGCTTCGAGCCAGTATGTTGTGATGAATGAAAGCAAAGATCATCCCCCCTTAATTCGTCAGGTTCTTAAGCTGCCCGTCTACCAATACCTTGATATCGCTGACCTGTTTGAGCGTGCCGTTCACCAGTACCTGCTGCTCGGCCACGGTTTTCAGAGTGCCCAGAACATTCACCTTGAGCGGCGTCCCTATCATCACAGGCTCTGTGGGCTCCGACCAATCACTCCGTATGCCATATGAATCATACCCGCGTATGAGGAACCGCCATTGCAGGCCGGGCGTAAAGCCTATGGTTGGTACATTCACCGCTGTGGCCGATGGCGACGCGTTGGTGCCGACGATCTGACCGCCGTTGTAGTCAATGCCGTCTGTATCCTGCATCTTGGCTTCATATCCGGAGATGTCTCCGCTCAAACCCGCATCCGGATCTCTTGGACTGGGCGGCGTGAAGCTTATCGATATGACTTCGCCGGGCGCATAGACAATCTTGTTTGTTGTCGGTGTGCCTGTGGGCGCATGCGGCGCTCTGTTTTTTCGCACGGATGATGAGTACCCTGAATACACCGCCGCTGTATATTGCGATATGGATCCCACCCGGAAGCGCACAAACTTACCGCGGCTCCAGCCCTGCACAGTGGCTCCCGGGATATCGTAGAATGTGGCGCTTGCCGTGACATTGACGGAGACTTCGGCGCTCCAATTGACGCCGTCATCTGAAGTTTGATACCGTACATCCTGGCCGGTGATCGGGTTGTTTGTGCCGTTGCTGCCGCGCGTCCACGATAGACGCAGCGCGCCCTCGCACGCATTCGGACTGGCGAATAGACCCGTCGGTGCTGTGGGCTCCGTGTACGGCGTATATGTGACGACGATATACGGACTTTGGGAATAGCCTTTGCTGGTGCTGTTGGAGTTCGAGGATTGCCCACGCAAATCCACGACAAACGCCTGTGTGTTGCTCCATCCGCCCCAAAGCGCCACAGTGGCTGTACCCGACGAGCCGCTAATGGGATAAGAATACACATAGCCGTTGACGGTCGCCTGATGCGTGGTGCTCGCCTGAAAACCCTCGTTTGCCAGACTGTTGTTCCACGGCATGTTGAGCCGCACTTCGTCGATGATCGCGCTGGATATGTCAAGGGCCGGGAACGTCACCTGCGCATTCTGGTTGGTACCGCTTGAGTTCTTGCCTATCGTCATATAGCCGGTCTTGGGTACACGGCTGCAGACGATCGCTATCTTCTGTATCGTTTTTGTTGCCATATGTCATTCCTCTACGGTACGTATTTTACAAACAAAGTGCCGTTTGGTTTACCTGTCGTTGACGGCGTGGTGCCAGAATAAATATACACATTGACCACCTGCAGCGCGTCCGGTGCCACATCCCCTGAAATCTGAAGCGCGGCGAGTGCTGTGTGCGTATGGTTTGAAGCCGCTTTCCCTTCCACATCCTGCTTAAGGTTTGAAACCGAGTAATACAGCGTACGCTCATCGGCAAAGCTGCCCGCTATGATGCCGACGGAATCAGCACGCAGTTTGATGAACGCCATCTGGTGCAATGTGCCGCCCGCGTTGATATCATCCTGCGTCAAAGCCGGGTAGGCGGACGCATCAGTGAGCACCTTAAAGCTGCCCTGCATGAAATCTATCTCTGTATTGGACTGATTGAGGTTAACCTCAAACACCACGCGCATGAACTGCGTCTGGCCCGCGGGCACAGATGGTATGCCAATGCTCTCCGGCGATGTGATATGGACCAGCCTGCCGCATACAAAGAATACGCCTGTGGATATGGTGACCGCCGAGGCCCCATCCTGCGAGACTTCACACCCGGATATGACACACGAGATGTTCACCAGTGCCAGCGAATGTGAGATGCCGTCATCCTGTGATCTGACCTTTTGCTTATCAAACGTGACTGCACGTATAGACATGAACACTCACTCCGTTCGTTAAATTTACAATGTACAAGGTACAATGCACGATGAAGGTATCGCCTGACGGCGATGAATAGATTTTAACTCTTCAGTTTATCTGTGAGACTCAGTTTTGCGTCGCCGAACTTAAAAAGCACCGTGGCTGCGGTGCTCTTTTGGTATCTGGCACTTATGTATGTTTCATAGATCCCTGTTTTGGTTTTAACCTTGGCTTTATCATACAACCGCATGTTTTTGACGTCATACAGCTTTGACGCTGATATGATTTCCGTCTCGATGGAGTGGCTGTATTTGTTCTTGGCGAAGATGTCCCCGGCGCTCTTCTGTATGTCGTCATCGTTCTCGCAATACACGGTTTCTGCGCGCCCCGGCACACGCATTCCGGCATCCGGATCGGCGCCATACGTTCCGTCTTCAAACATGTAGTATGTTTCCAGCAAATGCGGAGTTTTGACCGTGACCTTCGATACGCTTTCGGACACCACCGTTTCATTGAGGCTGATCACATCGGCCACGGTGGCGTCGATGATATGCACAGGCGGCATGCGCTGCTCAATGGTGACATTGAGGCTGTCTGCATTAAGGTCAAGCTCCGTGTAGATAGAGTGCCTTTTGGCCACGTACCGCAAAAACGTATCAAGGTTGAAAATCCCGTGCTCATTGTGCGGTATGATTCCGAGCGGCGTTTGTGTTTTGACGATCACATTGATATATGGAATGTCGAGCAGGCTGTCGCCCGAGGACACAAAGTTGTTCAATATTGTTGCATTGATATAATCCTCAGTGACCGTCTGGATATCACCAAGCAGTATTTTCCTTACAAATATGCTGCTTATGGGCAGCGCGCGCAAGGTGACAACGCTCGTGCTTTTGTCGGCCTCTATGCCCGCCACGATGCCAAGGTATTTATCTTTGAGGAAAATATAATCGCCCGATGATATATTCACAGCAGTCGCAAACTGAAACGCGCTCAAGATCGGCCCGGCCGTATCCTCGTTGATCTCAAAGCCAATGGCTTTTGAAGCGTCTCTGACCTTTAGATCTATTTTAGATACAATATATACCTGCATTTAAAACCCCTTTAATTGTAAATTGTACATTTTACATTGTACATTGCCCTAAACCGCCTTGTATGCCGTGAACACCGTGATGACCGACTTTGATACGATTTCGTTATCAGCGCTCAGACTCAGTGTGGATAGGCCCCGTGGCAGCTTGAAGAAGTTATCGTTTTCGACGGTGATGCAGCCAATTAGGCTCTCTTCGGTGCCGCTGGCTGTGCGCTTGACGAGCTTGAGGTCATCGTCCTTGGTGCAAAACACAAGCGTTTCATTGTCTTCAATGACCGCTGTAACCACAAGCTCTGCGCGCAGCTGCCCCTTTATATACAAAGCCAACTTTGGATTCACGAGCTCGCCTTCGGCTTCAAGCAATATGGGTGCGTCAAAATGTCCGTCATTGACAATCTGTATATCGTCCGTGGAGACGTCGCTGTAGGTATACTCATACACGCGCTCGTACCGCAGCTCTTCTCCGGCTTTTTGTGCGACGATCCTTAAGCTTTCGCGTTTGTACCAAGCGCTTTTGAGCGTGATCAGCACATCGCACTCCATCCGGCCGCCCGCAATATCGCCTTTGGAAACGCTTTCAACTTCAACATCAGCAAGATAGTCTCTGTTTGATGTCTCGTATCTCGGAGCATATATGAGCTTGATTGTTCCTGCTGCAACAAAGTCTACGAGGGCGCGATAGCCGTCATATGCCTTTAAACCATCAAAAATAATGACTCCGGTGAATGAGCGCGCCGGGAATTTTTCGTCCACGCACCTGGCTGCGTCTCCGGCGATCTCGTAGCTTCGTGTCATGGCGAGCCCGAGCCCGGCAGGAGATATGAGCAGCGCGCCGGTTTTTATGTTCTGCAGGCTGTATCGCTGTTTTTGCGCGTTTTCAAGAAAGAATCTGCGGTGCATATACCCTCCAAAATGGTACAAAAAAAGAGGGCGTGTTTCCCTCTTCTTTCACATCTCCCTATATTTATGCAAGGGCTTCCCCTTTTTTAAGTGCTTTAATTCTTGAGCTTGACCGAATCCAGTATCGTTTTAAAATCAGGATTGCTTTCATAATTGGGGCCTCCGTACTTGACTGAAAGCATGACCCCGTCTTGCATGCATAAGTTTGTAACCTGCGGAACACCGTTTGCAGTAAAGCTGGTTGTCCAAAACTGTTTACCCAGCAAATCGATTTGTTTTGGCTCGGTGCCATTATATTGTTTTGCCATAGATTCCGCCTGCTGTTTGGCTTCAGTATCGTTCATGTTATATCCTCTGAAATGAAGCTCGAAAACCTCTCCGCTCATCTTATAGATCTGCACGCCGCCGTCCACATCCATGACTTCCCATCCTTCCGGAACAAGAATAAAAAATGTATCTTTTTCGACCGTTTTTCCTTTTGGCTCAGCGCTTTTTGAGCTCTCATTCTGAGGCGGTGTATTGCTGCTGGTCGTACTCAAATTGCTCTGACATCCAATATTTAAGACAAGAAGAAGGGTAACTGCAAGAAAAAAAATGATCCTTTTCAATGTTGAGCCTCCTTTAATTTTGATTGCTTTATATGCATTATATACCAATCAGTA
>Ga0351968_1036_pt1 | contig 22881 bp, 21 predicted proteins | sample BONcelHFGM3001D5_FD_206755 | JGI IMG/M metagenome (GOLD analysis project Ga0351968, IMG submission 206755) | Enriched cells from coal bed in the Powder River Basin, Montana, United States - BONCAT cells FGM rep1 HSBNCT.FGM.300.1.D5 ...
TTTCCGCGACCTTGAGAGACTTAAGAAGATTGTAAATGATCCCAAGCGTCCGGTGCAGTTTCTGTTTGCCGGTAAGGCACACCCTGCCGATAAAGCCGGTCAGGATCTGATAAAGAGAATCGTTGAGATCTCTGTTATGCCTGAGTTTATTGGAAAGGTTCTCTTTATACCCGGGTATGATATAACTCTGGCTAAGTACCTGGTGCAGGGAGTTGATATTTGGATGAACACACCTACAAGACCTCTTGAGGCATCCGGAACAAGTGGCGAAAAGGCTGTAATGAATGGAGTTATGCACTTCTCTGTGCTTGACGGTTGGTGGGTTGAGGGGTATAAAGAGGGCGCAGGATGGGCACTCCCACTTGAGAGAACATATGAAAATCAGGATTTTCAGAATGAACTGGATGCGGCAACAATATATAATATGTTGGAGAATGAGATTACCCCTCTGTTTTATAATGTTACCGGTAAGAGTAAACTTCCTGTCGAGTGGATTGAGATCATAAAAAATACAATTGCGAAGGTTGCAGGCAACTTTACCACCAACAGGATGTTGAGTGACTATCTGGATCGTTTCTACAATAAATTAAAAAAGAGACATATAGAAATAGCTGCAGATGATTTTGCACTTGCCAGGGAGATTGCACAATGGAAAAAACGGGTGAGAAACGAATGGCCTTTTATTGAGGTAATCAGCTATAACAAACCGGACAATACGAGAACAGACATCTCTCTGGGTGAGGAGTTTACGGCAGAGATAATAATCTCAACCGGAGACCTCAAACACGATGAGATAGGGGTTGAGATGATTATTGCAGAGAATGGAATAGAGGGCAACCCTCATATTGTAAAGACCATAGATTTTGAATTTATAGAGTATGTTTCGGGAGCAGCAAAATACAGGTGTTCAATTCTTGCCGATACTGCCGGGGCATTCAGTCTGGCGGGGCGGCTATATGCAAAGAACCCAAAATTGCCGCACCGACAGGATTTTGATTTAGTGAAATGGTTATAGCAAGTACAGGATTCTTTGATGGAGTTCACAGAGGTCATTCCGCTGTGCTGGAGAGGGTATGTTCTCTTGCGAAAGAACAGAATGGGAGATCTGCGGTAATTACATTCTGGCCCCATCCCAGAGCCGTTTTGCAACAGGATGCAGCCAGGTTCAGGCTACTTACATCTCTTGAGGAGAAGAGAAAACTTCTTCACTCGATGGGCATTGACGATGTTCACGTTCTCACTTTTGACAGGGATTTTGCCCGGCAAACCACAGAGCAGTTCTTCCGGAATTATTTAAAGGATTGCTACGGAGTGACTACCCTTGTTGTTGGTTACGATCATAGGGTGGGAAGCGATCTTGATCAGACTCAGGAGCAGATGTTTGAGATAGCGAACTCTGTAGGGATTACCCCTGTGAGGGTAGATGAGTTTGTTAGCGGAAATGATTCAGATAGTACTATAATCAGCTCAACAAAAATTCGGGAGTCACTTCTTGGAGGAAACATAGAGAGGGCGAACGTTATGCTAGGATATCGCTACGGATTGGAGGGGGTAGTGGTGGAGGGTCAAAGGATAGGGAGAACCATCGGCTTTCCCACCGCCAACATTATGCTTTATGAACCTCTTAAACTATTACCGGCTGATGGTGTTTATGCAGTATGGGCAGAGAGTTTGGGAAAGAGCTACAGAGGAATTACAAATATCGGAACGAGGCCTACAGTCTCAAATATGAGCGAAAAGACCATTGAGACTCATATTCTGGATTTTGAAGATGATATTTACGGGCTCTCTTTTAAAATTGAGTTTGTAAAAAGGCTTCGGGATGAACATAAATTTGCATCTTTGCAGGAGCTCAAAGAGCAGCTTGTCAGAGATAGAGAGAGCGCAATGACAATTCTGCCGGAGAATTTTGAAAAATTAAGGTAATATTCAGGTATACAATGGATTCAACAATTATCTCCATTCTTGCCGCAGTCGCAATAATGGCATATCAGATCTTCAGTGAGAAGAAGAAGCGGGAGCGTAAAGCTGCTATGAAGAGCAACCCCTCCTACGAAACCGGAGGCTATGAAGAGAAGCCAAAAAACTCGATATCTGCTCTGTTTGCAGATATTTTAGAGGATGATGAGAGAGATCACAAAGATTTTGATTTTGAGGACCCGTATGATTCAATAACATCCCACAGAGTTGAGCCTATCCCTGCGGTTGTTAAGAGTGAGAGTAAAATTGAGTATGTACCAATAATACCTCCCATATCTTTTGAGCCATTAGCTGATACTACACCCAGAGATATTTATGACAGTGCCGAAATTGCAGACCACGATTATGAAAGTGAGAGCGCACTATCGGATGGAGTTTTTAAAGGGGGCTTTGACCCTGCTATGTTAATTATCTATTCTGAGATTGCCGCCCCTAAATTCCGGGATTAGTTTTTTTATTAATAAAATGTTTTTTATCTTTGTACAAAGAGTCCTGTTCTGCAGGATTCTTTTTAATTTTTCTATATTATGTCAAAAATTCATTATTTAACCCTAGAGGGCTTAGAGAAGCTTAAGGCAGACTTTCATCAACTGGTATCCGTTGAACGACCTGCCATTTCACGACAGATAGCAGAGGCGAGAGATAAGGGGGACCTCTCGGAGAATGCAGAGTACGATGCAGCGAAAGAGGCTCAGGGGCTTCTGGAGTTAAAAATCTCAAAACTCGAGGAGATGATAGCCAATGCCAGGATAATTGATGAGTCAAGAATCAATACAACTCACATACAGATTATGAACAAGGTTAAGTTAAAAAACCTTAATAATAACTCAGTTGTGGAGTACACCCTGGTTGGAGAGACAGAGGCAAATCTTAGGGAGGGAAAACTGGCTGCTGCTGCACCTATAGGCAAGGCGCTGATTGGTAAGGAGAAGGGTAATATAGTTGAAGTTAAGGTACCTTCCGGAGTAATTAAATTCGAAATTCTGGAGATTTCAAAATAGATTATGGCTACAATTTTCTCAAAAATCATAGCCGGAGAGATTCCATCATTCAAAGTTGCCGAGAGTGAGTGTTTCTATGCCTTTCTGGACATCAATCCGGTTTCAAAGGGGCACACATTGGTAGTGCCAAAGAGTGAGACTGACTATATTTTTGATATGGAGAGTGAAGAGTTAGCCGCTATGTTTGCCTTCGCACAGAGGGTGGCTAAGGGGATAAAAGAGGTCATCCCTTGTAAAAGGGTTGGGGTAGCAGTTCTTGGAATGGAGGTTCCTCACGCTCATATCCATTTGATTCCCATAAACAGCGAGAGCGATATGGATTTCAGGAAACCAAAATTCAAACTTGAAAGCAGTGAAATGGCAGAAATTGCAAATGCCATCAACTCAAAAATAAAATTATAACTCAATATCTTATTATGATCAGAAATTCAATTGCCCTGATTCTATCTCTTATTCTGGTAGTTTCGTGCACAACCAAGAGTCACAGAGCTAAGGTGGAGGGAAAAGTAGACGGTCTTACCAATAGTGAAATAGTTGTTAAAATATTGAATATAAACGTTCAAAATATTCTGGATACCATAAAACTTGACCAAAAAGGGGAGTTCAGATACAATATAAAACTCACCTCAAAATCACCGGAATTCTATTATCTATACTACAAGGATAGAAAAATTGCATCTCTGATTTTGCTTCCGGGAGAAAAGGTGAAGCTACAAACAGACACTTTAGGTACCAATCCTAAAGTTGAGGGCTCTGCCGAGAGTTCGCTGCTCATATCGCTTGAAAAAAAGATATCACAATCACAAGCAAAGTTTGACTCCCTAAGAGTTAAGATGCAAGAGGCAGTAAGCGCAAATGATGCACAAAAGATGACGGAACTAAACTATGCACTGGGTTCGGTCTATGTTAAGCAAAAACAGGATGCAATAAAATACATCTACACCAACTCAGGATCTATAACAAATATGATTCTGCTCTATCATAGGTTCTCTTCGGATGTTCCCCTCTTTGCAGATCTTAGAGATGTTCTTCTGTTTCGCCGGGTTTACGACTCACTGCAGGTAATCTACCCAGGATCAAAATATGTTTCAAGGCTGATGGATGAAATTACCGTACGAGAGAGATCGGAGATTATTAACTCAAAAATCCTTGATGCATCACAAAGAGGGTTTCCGGAACTCTCTCTCCCCGATACAAAGGCCAATATTCGTTTGTTGAGTGATCTTTCCGGTAAGGTTATACTTCTCTCATTCTGGAGTGTTACAGATGCAAACCAGAGGATGCAAACCAGAGAGTACTTCGATCTTTACGATAAATATAATTCAAAAGGGTTTGAAATCTATCAGGTATCGGCAGATACAGACAAAACTGCCTGGGCAAGAGCTGTTGCAGAGCAACAGATTCCCTGGATAAGTGTTTGTGATGGACTTGGAGCAAACTCTTCTGCAATAACTACTTACAATATACAGAATCTTCCGGCAAATTTTCTCATAGACAGAAGCGGATCCATTGTTGCGAAAAATATTTACGGAGCGGCACTGGAAACTAAATTGGCATCACTTTTAAAATAGGAGACTATTAGCTCTTCATATTGAGCGGACCTCTTTTTGAGACTCCTGCTATAAAATCTTTTAAGTAGAAAGGCTCGAAATAGGCAACATCTTCAAAGAGTCCCTCTCGGAACTTCGTTACGGCTCTCTTTACCATACCTTCTGCTATAGAGTCTATTGAGAGGAATTTTGCATTTGGATGGTCAATTATTGTACTTACTTTTGCCGATCCATCTCCGCAAAATAGGGTAACTCCCTTAGAAAGGAGATCTGCAAAGCTGTTTTCATCAACGACCAATGCCTCAACCGGTGTCAATCTCTGAGCATCTTTTGTATAGGTTGCAGTATATACCTCCATCCTTCTGGCATCAATCATAGGAACTATTGACTCTACACCGGAGTACTCTTGAGACGATTTTTGTGAGAGAACTATATCTGATGCCAAATTGGCCAGTAAATCCAGAGATCCTACCGATATCAAAGGTTTTCCGGATGCGAAACAGAGCCCTTTAGCCAGAGCTACTCCAACCCTCAATCCTGTGTATGAGCCGGGCCCTTCGCTCACAACAACTGCGTCACACTTCTCAATTCCAAAGCCCACCTCCTTGAAAAGATCTTCAATCATAGGGGCAATTATTCGGGCGTGAGCTTTTGGTTCCCGAACAATTTTTCGGTATAAAACCACATCTGAAGAGGATATTGCTACAGAGCAAACCTCAGTACTGGTTTCAATGTAGAGCAGTAGTGGTTCTGCAGTTGACATTAAAGTTTAATTGGTTTCTTAAGCATCTCATCGGTAACAATCTTTACCTTTGACTCCCGCTTCAATGTTTTGCTGATAGCAGAGAATGGTGCTGTTACAATTATATCTCCCTCGCTAAGCCCTGTTACCACCTCTATTTTAGTTAGATCCTGAATTCCTGTTGTGATTGTTCTAACCTCAACTGAGTTGTCTTCCTTAACAACGAAAACTTGCTCAAGTGACTCATTAACCCCCATCTTTGTCTTAACGCTATCTGCAATAAGGTCAGAACGGGTGGTTATAGATTGCAGAGGTATTGAGAGTGCGTTCTCAACTCTGGATGTCTGAATTGAAACGGATGCAGACATTCCGGGGCGGAATGGATTTTTACCATCCTGTGCAAGGTCTGAGTATGATTCGGTGACCAGATATATCTTAACCTCAAAATTTGTTACCTGGTCTATTGAAGATCCGATATTCTTGGCTGAGTTTGCAATTTGGGTAACAACTCCGGTAAACTTACGATTTGGGTAGGCATCAACTTCGACTGTGGCAGTATCTCCCTTCTCAATTCGTATTATGTCATTCTCGTTCACATCCACTAAAACCTCCATCTGCTCAAAATTTGCAATGCGCAGCATCTCTGTACCTGCCATCTGACTTGTACCAACAACTCGTTCACCCTTCTCCACGCTCATTTTAGATATAATTCCGTCCATTGGTGCATATATGACAGTCTTAGTGAGGTTTTCAACGGCCTCTTTAAGAGTGGCGCCTGCACTCTTTACATTGAATTCGGCAGCTTTAATCTGCTCTTTGGCAACCTTATATTGAGAGTATATGCTCTCGTATTCAGATTCAGAAATTACCTTCTGATCAAAAAGTGTTTTATTCCTGGTATAGGTTTGTTCAATTTGAGAAAACTGAGCCTGCATTTGAGTAAGTTGTGCCTTAACAGAATTAAGGGAGGCCTCTGCACGCTCTCTCATTGAGATATATACATCCTGCTTGATCTTTATAATAAGGTCTCCTTTGCGGATATAATCACCCTCCTTAAAGTGGAGCTCAATAATCTCACCGGAGACATCAGGGCTGATTTTTACCTCCACAACAGGTTTAATTTTGCCATTTGCGGGAATTACCTCAATTATGCTGCTTTTGCCAATCTTCTCGGTTGTCACCTGGATTGCGCTCTTGTTATTTTTGCTCCCGATTACTGCAAGTACTACTATCACTACAAGCACAACGGCAATAATCCACTTGATATTTTTTTTAAAATTCATCGCTTTTACATTTAGAGAGAGATTGATTTTCCTTTATAAAAATCAAGGATTTTCAATTGGAAAACATATTGATATTTAGATTGATAAAATTCCGACTGAGCTTTAAACAGGTTTGTTTTTGCAACTGTATAGTCGGTGGCACTTAAAATGCCGATATCAAATTTTTGCTGAACATAACGGAATGACTCTTCCATAGCCTTCACATTACTCTCGGAAGCTTTATATCTTTCGTAATAAGAGACAGCATCATTATTTGCCTGTTGAATCTCTTTGTAAAGTATTTGTTGTCTGTTTTTTACCTCAATGGTAGCACTTCTTACCCCCAGTTTGGCATTTTTTACGGAAGTTTTTATTTGGTGGTTATTGAATATCGGAATATTCAAACCAAATCCCAGAGATGGATTTCTATTTTCGTTAAATTGATCAAAGAAAGCCTGCTCTCTGCTGTCGCTGTAATAGGAGCCGTAGCCAGCGGAGAAGGTTACCGACGGAAGAGCTCTTCCCTTTGCAATTGCGAGCTGAAGGCCGGAGTTTTCCAAATTTAGCTCTGCACTCTTAATTTGGGGCAGAGATTGTGATAAACGGAAAAGTTCATCAACATCCTCACCGGAGAACCCGGTTATAAGAAAATCTACATTTACATCCTCGATATCAAAACTTGCATCACCTTCAAGATCCAGAAGATGTTTGAGCGTCAGAAGAGAGCTCTTCAACTGGTTCTTTGCGTTTACAACCTGAAATCTCTCTGCGGCAAGTTGTGCCTGCACCTCTAAAAGCGTGCTGTAAGCAACGCTACCGGCATCTACAAGCTTGTTTGCCCTCTCAAGTTGCTCCTCTACGCTCTTAATACTCTCCTGAGCAGTTTTTAAAATCTCTCTTGAGAGAAGAATCTGAAGATAGGAGCGTGCAATCTCAACCGATATGTTGTTTTTGAGTTGTTCAACCTCCTGTAGTGACACCTCAACAACTATACCTTTGCTTTTGATGTCATTCTTTCGGGTGAAACCTTCGAAGATACTCACTGCCGCTCGTGCGCTGGCACTTGTGCTTTGAGATAGTTTGTTCTCTACAATTTCCAAATCCTGGATATTCACAGAGCGACCCCAGTTCATTGAGTGACTCACAGATGCATTTAGGGTTGGAATATAGTTAAGCTTTGCCTGGGCAAGATTGTTTTCACTCTGTTCTATTGAGAGTTCCTGCTGTTTAATGCGCAGGTTGTTATCCCAGGCGTATCTTATGCACTCCTGAAGACTCCATCTCTTTTGTCCTGAGAGAAGTGAGGGGATAATCAGAAGTAGTAATAATGGGAGTTTGTAATTAATTTTCATAATGCGCAAAGATAATTTTTTTTCTATTACAAACTCCCTTTAAAGTGTAATTTTACGGGAATTTTACTTGTAAATTACCTGCGTATTTGCCTGCATCTCATATAGGTTCTTACTCAGAAATTGGAAAAGCTTCCACATCTTTTTAATACTATACCCGGCACCTCTGCCCAGATACTCGGCAATTTCGTAGTCCCAACCCCCGGATCCACCGGTTATTCTGCACATCTGACTCATTGTCAACGAGACCAGACCATTTTGATTTACAGTAATATTATCCATCACGCTGCCTCCCATCCGGCTTGAAAACCATCCCTGAATTTGGGCCAGTATCTTTCAGCCTTTTTTACCGCTTCACCTAAGATGTTCAGAAAATTCCAAAGCTCCCGAAACGTAAGCCCGCCCCTTGTGAGCATCTCGTCTTTTTTAAGAGTTCTCAGACCCCACTCATCTTTCACATACTCTTTCATAGCAATTTGTTTTTTAATAGCTCTGCATTGAACGGCGTGCAGATATTCGCCGGGAGTGTGCACCCTCCATTGTTATTATATCAATTATCTAAAATTTGTTATCTCATATCAATTATTTCATCTGCAATTAAGCAGGATCTTGACTTATGAGAGATAATAAGTATAAGAGTACCCTCTTTTTTAAGCTTCATTATTGCCCTCTCAATTATCTTTTCGGACCGTATATCCATAGAAGATGTTGCTTCATCAAGTATAAGAAACGAAGGTTTTCTGGCAACGGCTCTGGCAAACGCAATCCTTTGTTGTTCTCCTCTGGATAGGAGAGAGCCCCCCTCTCCGGGGTGAGTAGCGTCACCATTGGGGAGCGATTCAAAAATTCTATTCAGCTCCAGCTCCATACACAACTCTTCGTAAATCTCTCTGTAATCATTTGATTCGACCCCATCCATTATACACTCTTTTATGGTATTGCCAAAGAGGTCGGGATTTTGAGGAACAATTGACACACTGCCTCTCCATCCTACAGGATCTAAGTCAAATATACTTTTACCGTTAACTTCAATTTTGCCACATTCCGGTCTCATATGCATCATAAGAATTGCGGCTAAAGTACTTTTACCACATCCGCTCTCCCCGCGTAACAGTAAAATTTTACCTCGCCCAATTTTAAACGATATATTTTCAAAGAGCCTCTCTCTGCCCGGATAGCTGTAGGAGAGATTACTAACCACCAGGTTGTCTGCTCTTACTCTCACTCCGCTGCCGCTGCACTCCTCCTCCAGAGCCATAATATCCAGATACCTGGTTGCCGCCACACTCCCCTCTCTCACAGATGATATTGCAAAGGCTATTTGTTGAAGCGGAGAAGTAAACAGAGCCGCAATAGTATAGAATGATACCAGCTCTCCTATTGTCAGCACTCCGGCGATAACTGCTCCCCCTCCACTCGAAAGTATTACAAGCATTATAAATTTAGAGACCATCTCTGCAGCTGCGCCGGCATATATTGATACTTTCCCGGTTTGAGAGAGGGTATTGTTGAGCTCTTCCAGTTTAAGCGAGGTTCTTGCCATTGCAAAGCGCTCATTACTAAAATTTTTTATAGTTGAAACGGATCTTAAGCTCTCAATGACAACACTCTGAAAACGGGATGCCCTCTCCATTGAGCATCTCATAAGGGGTTTATTAAGCCTGTCGTGAATTATATAAATTGTCAGATATAGAGGAATGAATGCAAGACAAAGCAGAGCAAGTTTGCTCTCGGTTAAAAAAAGCAGAGCCAGTGACACTAAAAGGGTCACAACGGCAACGACGGCCTCGGGAAGGGTCTCGGCAATAAGATTACGAATCTTGTATATGTCATATATTCTCGAGGTTAATTCGCCGGTTTTAATAGTATTGAAAAACGGTAGAGGAATCCTGAAAAGATGCCGCAGATAGTTGGTTATTAGCTCTCTGTCTGTATCTATTGAAAGGTTAATGTTTATAATACTTCGTGTGATTGATATAACTATAGAGAGAAGAAGGATAAGAGCCATTAAAATAGAAACTTTTGTCAGTTGATCTCCACCTCCGGAGGGTATAATATCATCCAGAAGATACTTAATAAAGATTGCTACTGCAAGTGATGAGACAAGATGCAGAACTGAGAGCAAAATTCCTCCGGAAAGAACTATCCAACGCTTTGCCAATAACCCTTTTATCCACTGAAGTAAAGAGATTTGAGTCTCCTCTTTAAAATTCAATTTTTTACTCTCAACGGAAGGTGAGAGGAGTATTAAATAACCGGTCCACTCCCGGAGCAGAGACTCTCTTGGTACACGCTGGATTTCACCATCTAGTGGATCCATAATGTGGAAGTAAGAGGCACTGCTTTTTGTAAGTACCACATAGTGAAGATATCCGTCATCTTTTTTTAGGTGAATAATGGCAGGTTTGGGAATTTTATCCAGAGACTCCCGTTCACCTTTGAATCCATCCGCCAGAAAACCGAACCTCCGTGCAGCCTCAACTAACCCTTTTAGTGTTGCTCCACCGGAATCTGTACCGCTGTAAAGCCGTATTTTTGAAAGAGGAACTCTCATACCGTAGTGTGCAGCAATTGATGCCAGTGAAGCTGCACCACAATCACTTTTACTCTGTTGTTTAATTTTAACCGATAACCACATTCCAAACCCCTCCACAATTAATTCAACAAAACTTAAAGAAAAAAGGAAAAGGCACCCCTAATCACTCCCGACTCTCTTCTGCCTCTAAGAGACCTCCCGCACAAACAAGGAGCCTTTTCCCAGAACGAATTTATAACTAACGAGGGGTAAAAGGGAGACAAAAGATAAAAACTGGAAAGATTTTATCTATAGATCAAAAATTTTTATTGTTAGAAATTACTGTGAAGAATCACAGTTTTTTTAGACAACTTTAGGGATACTTACAAACAATTTTAAGCTTTTGGAGCAAGATTAAAATTGAAGGTTAGATAACATTGTACCAACCTCTTTTCCTGTCTCGTGAAGTTTTTCTATGAAAGGGAAAATTGCAGGAGCAATGGAGGAGATTACACCATAAAGCTTAGATTGAGAAATGGTCTCCATCGGTAAGAAAGGGTAAAGATCGTTGAGGGACTCCAATAAGAAGATTACCATACTCAATACAAATGCATATTTTAAAAATGCAAAGAAAACACCAAGCAGTTTGTCCAGCCATCCCAGAAGAACCAGGTTTATCAAAGCGTGGATTGCGTGTCCTATCATATTAACAAATAGGATTACTACCAGAAAAACAGCGGCAAAAGCAATAATCTGCGTTAAAACCCTGTTTGTCTCCAGCCAGATATTTACATTGTGGGCAAAAAAATCGGAGAAGTACCAGGCTGCCCAGGCTCCTAGGATAAGAGCTGCCAGGGCAGCTACCTGTTTTACAAACCCTGTCTTGATTCCCCCAATAACTGCAGGGATAAAACAGAGAAGAAGAATAATATCAACGGCGCTGATTGAAGATCCCATAATCAATTTTTTTTCAAAAGTAGTGAATAATCGTATCTTTGCAAATTCATAAAAAAATCCGAAATGAGGTTTTCCGAATATAAAAACTTAGATCTTGTAGAGATAAATCGCTCTATACTAGATAAATGGAATCTTGAAAAATGCTTTGCAGCTACTCTGACCCAAAGAGAGGGTGCTCCAAAATTTATTTTTCACGAGGGTCCTCCATCAGCCAATGGGATGCCGGGGATACACCACGTTATGGCAAGGGCTATCAAAGATGTCTTTTGCCGCTATAAGACGCAGACGGGTTATCTTGTTGAGAGAAAGGCGGGATGGGATACTCACGGACTTCCTGTAGAGCTTGGAGTTGAGAAGATGCTTGGTATAACCAAAGAGGATATCGGCAAAACTATAACCGTAGAGCAGTATAACGATGCCTGCCGCAAAGAGGTGATGAAATATACAAAGGAGTGGGAGAGTCTTACAGAGATTATGGGCTACTGGGTGGATATGAAAAACCCCTATATCACCTATGACAATCGTTATATTGAGACACTTTGGCACCTGCTAAAGGAGATATATAAAAAGGGATACCTCTATAAAGGTTACTCGATTCAGCCATTCTCACCTGCCGCAGGGACAGGACTTAGCAGCCACGAACTTAACCAGCCGGGATGTTACAAAGATGTAAAAGATACAACCTGTGTTGCACAGTTTAAACTCATAAGAGACTCAATATCGGAGTCCCTTTTTGCCGAGATTTCAGAAAAAACAGCAAAGGAGCTCCCACTATATATATTGGCCTGGACTACAACTCCCTGGACACTCCCCTCAAATACAGCGCTTTGTGTCGGGCCGGATATCAAATACATCAAAGTACACTCACTCAACCCATATACAGGCGAGGAGTGCATCTACATACTTGCTCAGGATCTTCTCTACCAGCATTTCAATCCTAAGGGTGAAGAGCTCTCATTCGGGGAGTATAAACACGGAGATAAAATAATTCCATTCCGGATTATCGATGGAGCAACCACATCAGGAGAGCAGCTTTGCGGAGTTAATTATGAACAACTGATTCCTTGGATCAAACCCGAAGAGGGGGCATTCAGGGTTATTAAGGGAGATTTTGTCACTACATCTGACGGTACCGGAATTGTACATATTGCGCCTACTTTTGGAGCAGATGACCTTAGAGTGGCAAAACAAAACGGAGTACCTGCCCTGATGATTAAAGATTCAGACGGAGTACTTCAGGCTCTTGTGGACAGAACCGGGAAATTTTATAAAATTGAGGATATGGAGAGCTCTTTTGTGAAAACGAGCGTAAATATCCAAATCTACAAAGAGTTTGCAGGGAGATATGTTAAAAATTCATACGATTCTACTCTTACAGAGAGCGACGCATCTGTCGATGTAGATATTGCTGTTATGCTTAAACAGCAAGGCCTTGTATTTAAAATAGAAAAACAGACTCACTCTTACCCTCATTGCTGGAGAACAGATAAACCTGTGCTTTATTATCCTCTTGACTCCTGGTTCATTAAGACTACTGCCGTGCAGGAGAGAATGATTGAGCTCAATAAAACAATCAACTGGAAACCGGAATCTACCGGAAGTGGAAGGTTTGGGAAGTGGCTTGAGAACCTTCAGGATTGGAATCTCTCCCGAAGTCGTTATTGGGGAACACCGCTCCCTATATGGCGAACAGAAGACAACTCATACGAAATTTGTATAGGCTCTGCAAAAGAGCTGTTTGAAGAGTGTGAGAAAGCTGTAGAGGCCTCAGTTATGGAGAGTAACCCTCTCAAAAATGCGGGATTTACACCCGGAGATTTTAGCAGTGATAACTACAACAAAATTGATCTGCACAGACCTTATGTAGATGAGATTATACTTGTCTCACCATCCGGAAAGATTATGAGGCGCGAAAGTGATCTTATAGATGTTTGGTTTGATTCCGGTGCGATGCCTTTTGCCCAGGAGGGTCTCGAGAAGCTTGGCAGCGAGCAGTTCGGGAGAGCATCCGACTTTATTGCAGAGGGTGTAGACCAAACCCGTGGATGGTTCTTTACTCTTCACGCAATATCTACAATGGTAAAGGACTCTGTTGCGTTCAAGACGGTAATATCAAACGGCCTTGTTCTGGATAAAGATGGTAACAAGATGAGCAAAAGGTTGGGAAATGCTGTGGATCCTTTTAAAACCCTGGGTGAGTTCGGGGCAGATCCTCTCAGATGGTATATGCTCACAAATGCCCAGCCGTGGGATAATCTAAAATTTGATATTGGCGGAGTTGATGAGGTTCGCAGGAAATTCTTCGGAACTCTCTATAATACATACTCTTTCTTTGCACTCTATGCAAATGTAGATGGATTTACAAACAGTCAGCCTCAAGTTCCTTTAAATAAACTTCCCGAGATAGACAGGTGGATCATATCTCTGCTTAACACACTTATAGAAGAGGTTACAGAGAGTTATGAGAACTACGATGTAACATCTGCAGGAAGAAAAATACAGGACTTTGTGAATGATAACCTGAGTAACTGGTATGTTCGACTTAATCGCAGAAGATTCTGGGGCGGCCAAATGGACGAAGATAAGCTCTCTGCATACCAGACGCTTTACAGCTGCCTGGAGAGTGTGGCAATTTTATCTGCACCCATTGCCCCTTTCTTTATGGAGAGATTATTTCTGGATTTGAACAACGTTACACAACGCTTTAAAGAGAGTTCTGTTCACCTTGTACTTATGCCTAAGTGTAACCCAAGTGCAATCGATAAGGCTCTTGAGGAGAGGATGGAGTTGGCTCAAAGAGCCTCCTCAATGATTTTGGCTCTCAGGCGTAAAGTGAGCATTAAGGTTAGACAGCCCCTGGCCAGGTTGTTGATTCCGGTTTTGGATGAGAGAATCCGAGAGCAGTTTGAACTCATAAAACCACTTGTGCTCGGAGAGGTAAATGTAAAAGAGGTGGAGTATATTCACGACACGAAAGGTCTCATAACTAAAAAGATAAAACCAAATTTCAAGGTTCTTGGGAAAAGATATACAAAACAGATGAAGGAGATCTCAAATGCTTTTGCTAACTTCACACAAGAGGAGATTTTTGAGATTGAGTCGAGCGAAAACTACCAAATTCAACTTAGTGAAGGGGTTGTTGAGATTACTCCTTTGGATGTTGAGATAACATCGGAAGATATGCCGGGATGGTTAGTTGCTTCAGAAGGGAAACTCACTCTTGCTCTGGATATTACAATAACAGATGAGCTTAGACGCGAGGGGGTGGCAAGAGAGCTTGTAAACAGGATTCAAAATCTTAGAAAGGATTCAAGTTTTGAGGTAACCGATAAAATAAGGATAGAGCTTGAGAGCAGAGAAGAGATAGAGGATACCCTTACGGTTTACAAAGATTACATCTGCAACCAGACTCTGGCATCGGAATTGATTATCAACAACAACATTGAAGGTGGAAACGAGATAGAGTGGGATGAGGGTGTTTTAATGATTAAACTGGTAAGACTATAAAATTTATATTGGTGATGCACGGGAGAGATAAATATATGCAAGTTGCAGTAGATCTGGCAAAAGAGAACGCTGCATCTTTGAGCGGAGGGCCGTTTGGAGCGGTTATAATAAAGGACGACAAAATCATTAGTGCCTGCACCAACACTGTTACTCCAAATGTTGACCCGACTGCGCACGCAGAGGTTAATGCCATCAGACAGGCCTGCAGAGAGTTGGGTACGATAGACCTTTCCGGGTGTACCCTTTACTCCTCTTGTGAACCTTGCCCGATGTGCCTCTCGGCTGCATACTGGGCCAGGGTAGATAAAATTTACTTTTCTGCCGGGAGAGACGATGCCTCAAAGGCGGGCTTCAGTGACGCATTCATTTACGACGAGTTTACACTACCTCTTGAGAAGAGGTCAATTCCAATTGAACAGATTCTTAAGAATGAGGGTCTTGAACCATTTATGCTCTGGGAGCAAAATGCGAATAAGATACCGTACTAACACTATTTTTTATATACTATTTATTATTATCTTTACGCTTTCTTAAAAAAAAGAGATATGACAACGAAAGGGAAACCAGCAGAAGAGGCTATGGAGAAGGTTCGCTACAGCGACGAGGAGCTTCAGATGTTTAAAGAGCTTATACTTCAGAAATTGGAGATTGCAAAAGAGGAGTACCAGCAGCTAAAAGCTGCTGTGACCCACAGTTCAAGCAATGACACAGAGGATACATCACCTACATTCAAGGTTCTTGAAGAGGGTGCTTCTGCTCTCTCAAAAGAGGAGGCAGGCCAGCTTGCCCAACGCCAGTATAAGTTTATACAATCTTTAGAGGCATCACTTATAAGGATTGAGAACAAAAGTTACGGAATTTGCAGAGAGACAGGTAAATTGATTCCAAAGGAGAGATTACTTGTAGTTCCTCACGCAACTCTTTCAGTTGAAGCAAAAAATAAGAGAGACTAAAACAGATGAGCTTATCGCAGGGTAAAAAAATCACTTTACTGGTTGTATTATTGCTTGTTATTGATCAGATCGTAAAGATTTGGATTAAGACTAATATGACCATCGGTGAGAGTATTCCTGTTCTGGGAGATTGGTTCCAGATCTACTTCATTGAGAATAACGGAATGGCCTTCGGAATGCAATTCGGAGGCACTTTCGGTAAACTTGTGCTCACCCTTTTCCGAATGGTACTCATAGGGTTCATAATATATTATGTGAACAAACTGGTTAAAGAGAGAGCGCCTGCCGGGGTACTTTATGGAGTTGCACTTATTTTAGTTGGAGCTGTCGGGAATGTAATCGACAGTATCTTTTATGGCGTTATATTCAGTGAATCTACTTACAGTACAATGGCCACAATCTTTCCTCAGGGGGGAGGCTACGCACCGCTCTTCTTTGGTAAAGTTGTGGATATGCTCTATTTTCCACTAATAGACACCACCCTTCCGGATTGGGTTCCCTTCAGGGGAGGTGAGAAATTCATCTTTTTCAGACCAATCTTTAATATTGCAGATTCGTGCATAACCATAGGAGTGGCCTATCTTTTGATTTTTAAAAGAGGGTTTTTTGCCACGGAGAAAAAAGCCGTTACTGCCAAATAACTAATCAGGAGCGTATAAAAATTAAGAGGGTGTAAAAAAAATTTTTACACCCTCTTTTTGAAAATTCACTCTAAGGTACTTTTTCTAAAAAAGCCTCTATCGTAATTTGTCCATAAGTTTTTGCCTTGAAAAGTGTATCCGGCTCTTAACGGTTCCCAGGTGCAGACCCAGTTCATCTGCAATTTCCTGATATTTAAAGCCGCTATCGTGCATCTGGAAAGGGATCCTAAACTCCGGCTCCAAAGAGTTCACCACCGAGGTGAGTTCACGGAATCCAAAATCTGTCTCAGGACCGTAATCCGAAGGCTTGTTATTTATGACAAATTCGTGGACATCTTCATTGAAAAGAGACTGCCTTTTTGTCCTGCGGCGGTAATCATTGATGAAAGTGTTCTTCATAATGGTGTAAACCCACGCCTTGATATTGGTGTGTTCGTTAAACTTCTCCTGATTATTGAAGGCCTTGAAAAAGGTCTCCTGAACCAGGTCTTTGGCGTCGTCTCTGTTTGATGTTAAGCTATATGCGTATCTGGACAGGTTTGTCTCCAGCTCCAGTATCTCTATTTCGAAAGTTTTACTTTTCATATTATTAGGTTTATATATTTGATATGAATAGCCAATTAATTAGTGAATTGTACCGACAAATATTATGCCATAATTACACCCTGAATTTAAACAATTATTTTTGCTTCTACCAAAAAAATAAATATCTTTGCAGCCCAATCAAAAGGAGAGATGGCAGAGTGGTCGATTGCGGCGGTCTTGAAAACCGTTGAACTGCGAGGTTCCGGGGGTTCGAATCCCTCTCTCTCCGCCAAAACAAAGAGATACATCGCCTATGCGATGTATTTTTGTTTAAGAGGGTACTTAAGCTTGCTTAAAAGTACCCTCTTAAGCAGAAAAATAGCCATTTTTTCGAAAATGGCTATCTCTTTGTTTTGAAGCCCCCCCTCAGGGATCACCGAGCATCAGCGAGGTAATCCCTGAGGGGGAATTGTGCAACTTGACGATTTCTCAGGGATCACCGAGCGACAGCGAGGTAATCCCTGAAGGGGAATTATGCAACTTGGCTGCCCCACCTCGCCAAGCTCGCTTGAGCGAGGTAATCCCTGAAGGGATAGGTAAAACTATATTATTGGAATAAAATTGCTGTTATTATAGATTTATCAATAGATGTAAACTCCTGCTAATAAAATTTTACAAATGAGTGCAACGTTTTTCCATTTTGTGCATCTTATATAGAGTGAGACATAATTTGCCCACGAAGAACCAATTATTTCGTACATTATAGTCGGGTATTTAATAAAAGTTATATATTTGTATTCGAATAATTACGGAATATTAACATTAAACAAGGAGGTGCAGCAAATTAGGTCAGTATGCTTTGATTTCCCTGCTACAAATAAAATGAAGCATATCAACTACTTAAGTTTTTAATCCGGGGCCAAAAAAAAGAAAGACCCCTTGGACCCACGCAAATGTTAATAAATCAATGTAGTATTGTTTATAAATCGTGCGAAAGCCATTGACAGAACCAAATAATTGTCTATATTTGCCAGAGCATTTTTATAATTATTAACACTTTAAGATTATTCTACATTTGTACTAAAGGATTAGAATCTTGTTTATTAAAACTTAATACCTTATATTTGCCAATCAAAATTTTGTTTAACCAAAGTATTTTTAACTAAAATTTTAAAATGAAAAGAAAATTCACATTCTTCGGTATTTGTGTGCTTTTGTGCACACTTATGATCTCATTGGGATCTTGCCAAAAGGATTATTCTGAAGACATTCAAAAGCTTCAGGATGAGATCAACGCCAACAAAACAGCTATAGCTTCTCTAAATCAGGCTATTGCTGCCGGCAAACTTATCAAAACCGTTGCTACTGTTACAGGTGGTTATCAGATTACTTTCTCTGACAACACAACCATAACTATCAACCACGGTGCGACAGGTGCAACCGGCGCAACTGGTGCAACTGGTGCAACTGGTGCAGCTGGTGCAACTGGCTTTACTCCAATTATCGGTATTGACGCTCAAGGTTATTGGACTGTTCAAACCTCAGCTACAGGTACAGCAACCCGTATTCTTGTTGGTGGTAACCCTATTTTTGCTAAATTTACTACAGACCAATTTGGTGCAGATGCTCAAGGTTTCATCACTATCAACGGTGTTGCAACTACAGTTTATGTTCCTCAAATTGCTTATGTAGCTTCAGCTAACAAGCTTCTCATCACTGTGAAGAATCCAGACGGAACTTTCTCAAGTTTCTATGTACCTGTTGTTGCTGAAAACGCAAGCTTATTCTTCCTAAATGACGTAGTTAGCGTTACCTCTCCAATCGGAATGACTAAAGTTATGCTTTCGTTCGGTTATGTTCCTTCTAACATTGCAGCAAGTTTACCATTGGTTAACCCAGTAACTCCAACTGCAGCTGGTGCTACAACAGCTCTTACTTATGCTGGTGTAACTTGGGATCAGCTTTTAAGATCACAAGGTAATGTTCCTGTTATCATCAACCCTGCTCAGGCAGCCCTTACAGGATATACCTTTGAAATTATCAAGCAGAACGGTACTTTGTATCCAATTCAACCGGGTGCTATAGTTGAAGGTTTTGCAGGTGCATTCTCACAATTCGCCGCTGCTCCTTCTAACGGACTTTACACTCTTCCTTTGAACCCTACAAAAGCTGCTGCTGTTGCCGCTGCTGCTGCTGCTGCATATCCTGTTGGATATCCGGGAGCTCTTGCAGGTGAGTCTTATGAGCTTGCAATTCGCGCTACAAAAGCAGGACGTGAAATTTTCACAGGATATCAGTATGCGATTAAAGTTCAGCAAGATGTAAACACTGTTTACACTTACAAAGCTGGTCTTACAGCAACAGTAGCACCGGATCCTTTCTTTGCTACAATTCCTTGGAAAGTTTATGTACCAATCGGAACTACAAAAGACCTTCTTAGTTACTATGCTCTTACAGCATTACAAACAGACCCTACAGCAACAACTGCAACTACATTAACTCCTGCTCATTTCTACAAGAGTTCAGTTTCAATTATACCTGCACCGGGTAACGTAGACGTTGAGAATTTTGTTACAGTATCTAATACCTCAGTAACAACTTCTCAAACTTCAGCTACAGTAACTAATCTTAACAACAAAACCATTCCTTTCAAACTTACAACATTTGACTGGAGAGGTATGTATTGGGATAACCAAAAGAACATCTCTGTAGTATTCTACTCGGCTCTTAACAACACATTATCAGCAATTCCTTTCGGACCTCAGGTTCTTACATCTGCTGTTTCACCTGCAGACCAAAAAACTGTTGTTCTTACCCAAATGTTCGCAGAGCTTGACGCAGTCGGCAAAACTGAACTTTGGAGAACTAATGCAGATAACGTAAAAGTTGTATTCTACAATTCACTTGGTACAGTTGTTACTCCTGCTGCAATGGGTGTTAGCTATCAGTTTAAAGATGCGAATGATGTTCCTATCTTAGGTCTTAACGCAACTGCTACTCTGCTTGCAGATGTACAGGCTATTCGTAAGATTGAATATACATTTGACGAAACTGTTGCCGTACCGGGTAACTATACAGCAAAACTTGAGTTCACAGACAGAAGAGCTTATGCTGCCGGTTCTGAGTTCAAGTTAAGTATGCCGTTTACAATTTCTAACCCAGATCTTACTACTACTCTTAATACACTTAAAGCTCGTAAGCCAAATCTGTTCGTAGGTGATGCACTTTCAGTTTATGGAACTTATCCATCAGCTCTATATCCTGCAGCTACTGCACAAACAAATGCTACAAATGCTTACTACGATCTTTACAATGCATATGTTAACCTTTACAACCCACCTGTAGCACCTACTTCAACTTGGAAATTTGCAGTTGTGGCACCGCTTCCTGTAGCTCCGGCTCCTGCTAACCCACTTACTGGTGGTCTTCCAGCTGTTGTTGCTAACACAGACAGGTTCCTTGTAACCAATAACACAATGTACTCTGCTACTCCTTACAATGTAAGGTTAACTTACTACTACTTCGGTAACCCAGCTAACTCTGTTGTTCTTGATAACATCACAGTTACTGCCAGAAGTGAGGTAAGAGACGGTTTGGTACTTCCTAATACAAATGCTAAGCCTGCCGGTTGGTTATTACCTGCTAATCTTCAAGTAACAAATGGTGACCTTGTAACTCAAGTTCCACTGTCATTCTATGTTAAAGCTCAAGATTACCTGGCATTCAACCTTAAAGCTTTCGGTCGTGACGCAGCTAACGCTATTGTTGGTGCTGTTGACACAAGAATCGATATAGCTAACGTATCTGCTCCTGGTATAGCAAGTGTGAAAGTTCTAAACACTTCTGCAAATGCTCACCTGGTTTCTGTAACTGTTGGTCACGCCGGTGCTGCTGCAGGTGTTATTGCAACTGCTGCAATTCCTGCTAACCCACTTGACTTCACAATTTCAGCAACTAACGCAGTTGCGGTTATCACTAACGACGTTATTGTTCCTTTGACAATTGAAATTACTGACATCTTCGGTAAGAAACTTGTTGGAACAATTGATGTAACTGTTAAGAAGCCGTAATTATTACGTTCTAAATATTAAAGAGGCGCAGCAATGCGCCTCTTTTTTTGTTCCCAATATTGGTCACGCCAAATTGAAATATTCAAGAATGTTTTCTATATTTAGTTATTAATTCAAAAATCAATTTATGGAAAGGGAAATAACTCACAATACAAAGACAAATAGATTTGAGACAATAGAAGAGGGCATAACCGGATATGTAGAGTACGAGAGGTACGATAGTGGGCTGGATTTAACCCACACCATAGTACCTAAAGCCATTGGCGGCAGGGGGGTTGCAGCAGACCTGGTTAAATATGCGCTTGATTATGCTGCTCAAAACAGTCTCAAAGTTAAACCAACCTGCTCATATGTAAAGGTCTATATTGACAGGCACAAAGCGCAGTATGGTCACCTTGAAGATATCATAGAGACAAAATTTCCAACAATTGAGGGTGGCATTGGTAATGCTTGTGGTATAAAAAAGTAAATTACTATTATGGATTTCAACGATACCAAGACGGCATTCTCTATGAAGAGTATGACCGATTTGCGCAATGCACAGATGCTCTTTACAGCTATACAAAGTCCAATATTGGTAAAGAGTCTTAAATATATGACCAATCTTGCTCTTAAGGTAAACTTGCCGGTGGCCTGGGTTGTAAAGCCGACCCTTTACAGGCAGTTTGTAGGTGGAGAGAGCCTGCAGGAGTGCGAAAAGATTGTAGATCAGCTAAGAACTTATAACATTAAGTCTGTTCTTGACTACTCTGCAGAGGGTGGCTCTGCAATTGAAGATGTTAGCAGAGCGTTTGATGAAACAATGAGATCAATTGAGTTTGCAAAGGGTAAGAGCAATATAGCTTACACGGTATTCAAACCGACTGCAATGATTATAGGCTCCGTGCTGTCGAAGGCCGCCGTAGATATTAACACTCTTAATGAGGTTGAACGGGCGGAGCTGGATAACTTTAAAACAAGAGTGACTCAGTTGTGCCAGAGAGCTTATGATAATGATGTAAGGATACTTATAGATGCAGAGCACTATGCAACACAGGGAATTATCGATACTGTTGCAGAGACTGTTATGCGAAAATTCAACAATAAAAGGGCAATCGTCTTTCAGACCCTTCAGATGTATCGTACAGACAGGCTGGAGTACCTGAAATACCTCTTTAATGACTCTAAAGAGTACAACTATATACCGGGAATAAAATTTGTAAGAGGAGCCTATATGGACGAAGAGCGTGCATTGGCATCCCGTCTTGGCTACCCGGATCCTATCCACCCCGATAAATACTCTACAGACAAATGTTATGACAGCGGTCTTAAGTTTGTTATGGATAATATAGAGAGTTTTGAACTATTCAGCGGAACCCATAACTACCAGAGCAATATGCTTCTGGCAGATCTTATAGATGCAAAGGGGTTGAGAAGAGACGACCAAAGAGTATTCTTTTCACAACTTTATGGTATGAGCGATAATATCTCTTTCAACCTGGCTGCAGAGGGGTTTAATGTATGTAAATATATCCCATATGCTCCTGTAAGAGATGTACTTCCTTACCTGCTCAGAAGAGCAGAGGAGAACACATCTATGGCAGGACAGACCGGCAGAGAGTTACAACTTATTAGAGAGGAGATCGCAAGAAGAAGGGGTTAAGTCAATTATTGAGGATTATAGATATTTCTTCCTTTCCATATCTGTGTTTTATGCTGTCGGTTTTTTATTGCCCTAAGGGTTATTTTTAGAAATATAATCTGCTGATGGAGAATATACTTAAGGTTGTCTCTCCAGCTCTGTTCACTGGCAAGAGATACGAACAGCCGTATAAGAACAACTGCAGCCA
>Ga0351968_1060_pt1 | contig 20097 bp, 19 predicted proteins | sample BONcelHFGM3001D5_FD_206755 | JGI IMG/M metagenome (GOLD analysis project Ga0351968, IMG submission 206755) | Enriched cells from coal bed in the Powder River Basin, Montana, United States - BONCAT cells FGM rep1 HSBNCT.FGM.300.1.D5 ...
TTTCCTCAAATCCGATCAGGCTGAAATGCGTCATATACTTGAAGAGTTTCAGCGGGTTGTGCTGGTGAATCCTCAGATCGCATTTGGGCTGAACAGCAATGGAAAAGTATTGTTCAAGCTTCCGGCAGCTAACCTGAAACAGAGGATTTCGAACGTATTCGGATCAAATTTCAATGAAAAACTGCTTTCTGTCAATCAGGAAAGTGATGTGGTAAACATTACCGGATTTGTTGGGAAGCCTGAAAATGCAAAACGCACAAAAGGTGAACAGTATTTCTTTGCAAATCATCGATATATCAGGCATCCTTATCTCAATCACGCGGTTGAAGATGCTTTTAAAGAGCTGATTCCTGAAGGACATTTTCCTACCTATTTCCTGTATCTCGAAGTTGACCCTTCCACCATCGACATCAACATACATCCAACAAAAACCGAAGTCAATTTTCAGGATCATCAGACCATTTATGCAATGCTTCGTTCTGCCGTGAGGCAGGCGATCGGCAGGTTCAGCTTGTCATCAACCCTTGATTTTGAAGCCGAACAAAGCTTTCAGACATTCTTTCCAAAGGATCGTCCTGTGGTGATGCCCGGCGTTCATGTTGATCCTGAGTTTAATCCTTTTGCCAAAAGCAGACAACCTGAATTGCGTTTAGCTCCTGATCTGAGGGAGGATAAAGCATCAGTAAGCGGTTGGGAACAACTTTTTGAATTGCCTTCACCACAAAAACAAGCAACCTCTGACGAAAATAAACCACTTACGATAGGTTCGGATTTTGAACAGGAGCAAATGAGCCGCGGATTTATGCAGCTTAATGGCCGATATGTAGTAACCAGAGTGAAATCAAGCCTGATGATTGTGGATCAGCAAGCTGCTCATGAACGGGTATTGTTCGAAAAATTGACTGAGCGTATAGAACTTAAAAAAGCACATTCACAGCAATTGCTGTTTCCATTGACTGTTAATTTGTCAGCTTCTGATGCAGAACTTGTCAGCGAACTTACCGGAGAGTTTTTTTCTATCGGATTTCAGATTGAACATTTCGGCGGCAATTCGTTTATTATACAAGGGGTTCCGGCTGATTTACATGCAGAAAATGTACAGATGCTCTTCGAAAGTGTTTTGGAAACATACAAACACAATCAATTGGGCCTGAAAATTGACAAGCAACAGAATCTATTGCGCTCAATGGCACGTAATATGGCCATAAAGCCCGGAAAAGCAATGCTGCCTGAAGAGATGCAATCGCTGGTTGATGATCTGTTTTCATGCCAGATTCCCAACATCAGCCCATCAGGCAAAAACATAATATTAATGATAAGTACCGACGAAATTGAAAAACGTTTTGGTCAATAAACTTTACTAAATGAGCTATCAGCAATACTCCCCAAGGGGTTTCAGTGTTTTACCTCCGGTTGTCAAAAACCTTTTGATTATCAATGGATTGTTTTTTCTTGCCCAGATGACATCTGAACAGGTGTTAGGGTTGGATCTGGTGGACTATCTTGGAATGCATTATTTCGGATCTTCGAAGTTTAACCCCATCCAACTGGTTACCTACATGTTTTTGCATGGAGGATTTACGCATATTCTGTTCAATATGTTTGCTTTATGGATGTTTGGGAATACCCTCGAAAATGTTTGGGGTGGCAAACGGTTTCTGACCTATTACTTTATTACCGGAGTTGGTGCAGCACTGGTGCATATGCTGGTCCTGTGGATTGGTATTTCGGGGATGCAGTCAGACATTACCCAGGTAATGAGTTCGCCTACACCGGAAGCATTTACTGCGTTTCTTACACAGCATTTCCCCGGCTATCAGATGCAGCTTTCGGGCTTTATCAGTTCATGGTCAATGAATCCTGCCGATCCTACCTATATCAATCAGGCTTCGATTTACATGAACGATCTGGCAATCCTTAAAATGGATGTCCCGACCGTTGGCGCATCAGGGGCTGTTTTCGGTATTTTGCTTGCCTTTGGTATGATGTTCCCCAATGCGTTGATTTATCTGTATTTCTTTATTCCCGTTAAGGCCAAATGGTTTGTCATTGCCTATGGTGCTATGGAATTATACTTCGGATTTGCCAACAATCCGGGCGATAATGTTGCGCATTTTGCTCACCTTGGCGGAATGATTTTCGGATTTTTCCTTATCAGATACTGGAACCGCAAGATGAACCGTTTTAAGAACTGGGATTAACAATATAAATTATGTTTCCGACTCACTCTCCATTGGAACGGATCAGAATCTTTTTCAGCAGCAGGCAACCTTTGCCAATGCTGATTCTGATTAATGTTGCCATATGGATAAGCATTCTATTGGTAAGTAATTTTGCTTTTCTTTTTTCGTCACCCGAAGCTGGAAGTGATGGGTCGTACAAAATCAATCTGTTAACACAGATTCAAGACTTTCTGGCGGTTCCTGCAAATACATCGTCATTGCTTGCAAAGCCATGGACATTAATCACCTACATGTTTTTGCATATCGATTTCTTTCATATTCTCTTCAATATGCTTTGGCTGTGGTGGTTTGGAAATATTTTTGTCCAATACCTGTCGCAACGGCAATTACTTGGCACTTATTTATTTGGCGGAATCGCTGGCGCATTGCTTTATATTGCAGCTTTCAATGCTTTTCCGGTTTTTGAAATTGCGCGTGAATCGGCAATTGCTTTGGGTGCATCTGCATCGGTGCTTGCTATTGTAGTTGCCATTTCGTTTTACGTTCCTGAATACACCATTCATCTGCTGTTTTTCGGACCTGTCAAGATAAAGTATATTGCAATTTTTTCGATCATTATTGATGTTCTGATGCTCAGCTCTTCAAACACCGGTGGGCATATCGCGCATCTTGGCGGCGCTTTATGGGGATTTTTATGGATTAAAATGATTCCCGGATTTGATCCTACAAAGATTTTTCAGCCATTGTTTGATTTGGGTAAACCAGGCACTTTTAAGGTCAAAGGCAAGAAGTTTAAAGTTTATCACAACGAGAAACCTCTCAGCGACGAAGAATTCAACAAGAACAAAGTTGCAAAGCAAAAGAAAATGGATGCAATTCTCGACAAGATATCAAGGTCGGGATATGACAGTCTGAGCAGAGAAGAGAAAGAAATGCTTTTCTCAAACAGTAAGAAAAAATAATCTGATAAAATAATGGCTGAGCCAAAAAAGAAGTCAGGCAGGTTTTCAATAATCAGGTTTCTGCTTATGGCTGCAAACCTTGTGCTGATTGCCGGGCTGATGGCTGGATTTTTGGCCGCTTATATTCCGCCTGACGACAGCTGGATCTGGGCTTTTTTCGGGCTGGCTTTTCCTTACCTTTTGCTGATCAATCTGTTTTTCATTCCCTTATGGCTGCTGGTTAAGCGGAAATATGCATTGCTGCCGCTGATTGTTATTCTGATTTGCTGGACGAGAATATCGGGTTACATTCAGGTTGATTTTGGAAAAAACGCAGCTTCAAGTGAAGGAGATATCCGTGTTATGTCCTACAACGTGAGATTGTTTGATTTGTATAACTGGAATAGAAGCCATGTGAGCGAATCTGCTTCGAAAATGTTTGAACTGATGAGAGAAAACGAACCTGATCTGCTTTTTATTCAGGAATATCACGCGGGCAGAAAAGGCAAAATCAGTATTTCTGATTCCATCTTAAAATATACAAATCTGAAGTATAGTCACATTTCTTTGGTGGAAAGCAATGGCAAAACAAAACCTTATGGAATCGCTACATTCAGCCGCTGGCCATTGGTATCCAAAGGCGTTATTGAGTTCAGCGGCAATCCGGCCAATGTATGCATCTACAGTGATATTGTAAGAAATGACGATACCATCCGGGCATTCAACCTGCATCTGGAATCTATACAGCTGAGTAAGGAAGACTATTTGTATGTGAGTGAGTTAAGGGCTTATTCCGAAGAACAGGAGGTTCTTTCAAAAGGCATTAGAAGTATAGCCCGAAAGTTAAAGCGTGCGTTTGTACAGCGCGCATCACAGGCCAGGGTTGTAGCCGGGGAGATTGAAAAATCGCCTTATCCGGTTATCGTTTGTGGCGATCTTAATGACACACCATCATCATATACTTATTACACAATCTCCAATCAACTAAGCGATACATTTGTTACTTCCGGAAACGGATTGTCCCAAACCTATGCCGGTGCACTTCCTTCATTCAGGATTGATTACATAATGCATGATAAATCGAGGTTTTCGGCTTCCGATTACTCAAGAATAAGAAGTAAGCTTAGCGATCATTATCCGGTTTCTGCTACGCTGAAGTTGCGGGCTGCGGAGTGATGCGGATGTTACAGGTAGTTCAAGTGTTATGACACCGTCACCAATTCTCTTTCTCAAATGCCTGAAATGAAACCTGAACATAAAATAATTAGATTTGCTTACGCACTGGTTTCACTGGGACTAGTCGCATTATTATTTGCCGGTCTGTTATCGCCGTTTATCAATCCCTGGCATTTCTGGATGGCGGCATTGGCGGGTCTCGCTTTTCCGCTGATCTGGTTTCTCAATTCAATTAATCTGCTGTTCTCCCTTTTTATCGATAAACGGATTTTTTATGTGACGCTCATCTATCTGTTGGCAGGAACGCCATTGATGTTGCGACACTTCAGCATTTCAATGAAAATGGGCTGTGATGACGATACTGAGCAGTTCTCGATTATGAGTTATAATGTTGAAGGATTTAATGGAATAGCCGGCAAGGATAAGTATGCGGGACAGAAAATCATTCACTCCTACATCAATGAAAAGAAGCCGGATATCGTTTGTCTTCAGGAGTATTCAATGAAGGGTCGTAAACATGGCGCGTTTTTTAAAACCTTGAATGAAAACCTGCATCTTGATTACAAACAACTTTCAGGTTATAATGCTGAGGCTTTGTCCACTTCAAGTATTCTGGTGACGGCTTCCAGGCATGAAATTCTGAATCAGGGAATTGTTTATTCTCCCGATATAGAAATCTTTGCCATTTTTAGTGATATTTTGTTGAGAAGTGATACCGTAAGGGTTTTTAATGTGCATCTTCAGTCTGTAAAACTGATCAGTGAGAAGCGGATTCTGAAACCTGAACGTGGTCAGATTTTGAAGAAGACTGCGGTTAGAAGTGTCATCAGTTCATTAAGAAAACTTAAAATTGCCTTCAGAATCAGATCTTACCAATCCATGATTCTGGCAGCATCCATTAGGGAAAGCCCTTACCCGGTGATTGTTGCCGGCGATTTTAACGATACGCCTGCCTCTTTTTCATACCGAACCATTGGCAAGTCGCTGAAAGAAGCATCATTTCTGAGAACCAACGGCTTTTCGCGTACTTATGTGGAAAGTTATTACCCGCTGAAGATTGATCATATCTTTATGGATAAAGCTTTGATTACCTGCAATTTTAAAAGGGATAAAGTCAGGTTGTCTGACCATTTTCCGGTGATGGCTGGTTTTTCTTTACGGCAAGATAAATAGATTTTTTGATAAATCTATCTGCTTAGTGATGGAGGAATCCTATTTTGACGTGCAGGTAAATTAAGGATTTTTTATTCGCCCCCTTCGGGGACGATATTTCATCTCTACATTCGCCAACCGTGGGTTTCACTGCGCCTGAATGCTTGCGCATACAGTCTTGTTACACCCACGGTTATTTGAAATTTGCCCCCTTCGGGGACGCAAGTCAGAGTGCTGAAGGTGCTCAATATCAATAACCATTATTGCAGTTCTTTGCGAAACCCACATTAAGCAAGGATTTTATTCGCCCCCTTCGGGGACGATATTTCATCTCTACATTCGCCAACCGTGGGTTCCACTGCACCTGAATGCTTGCGCATACAGGCTTGTTACACCCACGGTTATTTGAAATTTGCCCCCTTCGGGGACACAAATCTAAGTGCCGAATGTGCTCAATATCAAAAACCATGGGAGAAGCTATTTGCGTGATTCATGGGGTAAGCAAGGATTTTATTCGCCCCCTTCGGGGACGACATTTCATCACAACATCCGCAAACCGTGGGTTCCACTGCGCCTGAATGCTTGCGCATACAGGCTGGTTACACCCACGGTTATTTGAAATTTGCCCCCTTCGGGGACTCATGTCAGAGTGCTGAAGGTGCTCAATATCAATAACCGTGGGAGAAGCTATTTGCGTGATTCATGAGGTAAGCATGGATTTTATTCGCCCCCTTCGGGGACGACATTTCATCACTACATCCGCCAACCGTGGGTTCCACTGCACCTGAATGCTTTCGCATACAGGCTTGTTACACCCACGGTTATTTGAAATTTGCCCCCTTCGGGGACACATGTCAGAGCGCCGAAGGTGCTCAATAACAATAACCGTGGGTGGAGCACTTTGCGGAACCCACGGGAATGATGACTATAAAAAACTGCAGCCCCAAAGGGAATAATGGTGAATAGCAGCTTCGCTGTACCTGCCTGTTTGGGCATGCGAATTGGTTAAACCCAGGTTATTTATTCCAGGCTCATAAAAATAAAATGCAGCTATAATGCTTATCCATTCGTCTGAGGTTTCATAAGCCTTACCTTTGCAATCAAACTACAAAACATGGATTTCAAACTCACTTCCGAATTCAGCCCTACCGGAGATCAACCTCTTGCCATACAGCAACTTGTTGAAGGACTTAATCGTGGTGATCCATCGCAGGTATTGCTGGGGGTAACCGGATCGGGAAAGACTTTTACCATTGCCAATGTGATAGCTCAGGTGAATCGCCCGGCGCTGATTCTGAGTCATAATAAAACCCTTGCCGCTCAGCTTTATGGCGAATTCAAACAGTTTTTCCCCGACAATTCGGTTGAGTATTTTGTGTCGTATTACGATTATTACCAGCCTGAAGCGTTTCTGCCAACCACCAACACTTACATTGAAAAAGATTTATCCATCAACGATGAAATTGAGAAACTCAGGTTGAGCGCTACTTCTGCCCTGCTTTCCGGCCGCAGAGATGTGATTGTCGTTTCCTCGGTTTCGTGTATCTACGGTATCGGGAATCCCGATGATTTTGCAAGCAATGTTATCCGCTTGAAAACCGGTGATAAAGTGAGCCGCAACAAGCTTTTATGGACCTTTGTTGAAGGCCTGTACAGTCGCACCGAAGCTGAGTTTACACGCGGAAATTTCAGGGTGAAGGGCGATACTGTTGATATTTTTCCGGCTTACACCGATTATGCCATCCGCATTATGTATTGGGATGATGAAATTGAATCGATAGAATCGTTTAATCCCACCGATGGCGGAGTGATAGAAAAAATGAGTCAGATAAATATTTATCCGGCAAATATTTTTGTTACTTCCAAGGAAAAAATGAAAGATGCCATTGAGCTGATTCAATCGGATATGATGAGTCAGGTTGAGTATTTCAGCCAGAATGGCAAAGGCCTGGAAGCTAAAAGGCTTGAAGACCGGGTGAGTTACGACATTGAAATGATGCGCGAGTTAGGTTATTGCAGTGGAATTGAAAACTACTCCCGATACTTTGACGGACGCTCTCAAGGCTCACGCCCATTCTGCCTCCTCGATTATTTCCCTGACGATTTCATTACAATTATCGACGAAAGTCATGTAACCATTTCACAGGTCAGGGCCATGTATGGCGGTGATAAATCGCGGAAGCAGACTTTGGTTGAGTATGGATTCCGTTTGCCATCAGCCATGGACAACCGGCCATTGAAATTTGATGAATTTGAGGATCTTACCGGACAAACCATTTACGTAAGTGCAACGCCTGCCGATTTTGAGCTGCAGCAATCAGAAGGTGTTGTTGTGGAGCAATTAATCCGGCCAACAGGTTTGGTTGATCCTCCCATCGAAATCAGGCCAAGTCTGAACCAGGTGGATGATCTGCTTGATGAGGTTGACCGTACCATTAAAGCAGGCAGTCGGGTATTGGTGACTACTTTAACCAAACGAATGGCTGAGGAGCTTACCAAATACATGTCGAGGCTCGATATTAAATGCCGTTACATTCACTCTGATGTGGATACCATCGAACGTGTGGAGATTCTCCGCGACCTGAGATTGGGCTTGTTTGATGTGCTGGTCGGGGTAAATCTTTTGCGCGAAGGTCTCGATCTTCCTGAAGTTTCACTGGTGGCAATTCTGGATGCCGATAAAGAAGGTTTCCTGCGATCAGAGCGTTCGCTCACCCAAACTGCAGGCCGCGCAGCACGCAACCTGAACAGCAAGGTAATTATGTATGCCGATAAAATTACCGACAGCATGAGGCGCACCATGGATGAAACTGACCGCAGGCGCGTGATACAAACGGCTTACAACATTAAGCACAATATTACTCCTACTCAAATTGTAAAATCAATGGGCTCTATAATCGGGCAAACTGCTGTGGCGGGTGCTCAGGGAAGTGGTCCCCGTCCTTACATTGAGCAAACCGAATTTAACCTGGCTGCTGATCCAGTGGTTAAGTACATGAGTAAGGAACAACTTGAAAAAGCCATTGTGCAATCGCGCAAAGCCATGGAAAAAGCGGCCAAAGAGCTTGATTTTATGGAAGCCGCACGATTGCGCGACGAAATGATGGGTTTGCAGGATTTGCTGAAAGCGGAGAAGAAATAACTGCGTTATGTCAGCATCAATTTAATGAGAATACAAAGTAATGCCTTAGATAGAACTACAGATGCCAAACAATACCGACCTCAACAATCTGCTCGAAACTGCCATCATTGCTGCCGTTGAGGCAGGAAACAAAATAATGTATTTTTATGAATCCGGGTTTGAGACTGATTTAAAGGCCGATCAGAGTCCGCTTACTTCTGCCGATCTCGCTGCTCACCGCATTATTGCCGATAGACTGGCTTCTACCGGCTTACCGCTGCTGAGCGAGGAAGGTGCTGACATTGATTTTGAAACCCGACGGCATTGGCCCGCCTGGTGGCTGGTTGATCCGCTTGACGGAACCAAAGAGTTTATCAACCACAATGGCGAGTTTACGGTGAATATTGCCCTTATGATCGACAATGCACCAGTGGCCGGCGTTATTTATCTGCCCGTTAAATCACTACTTTACTTTGCGGTTCCGGGTATGGGCAGTTTCAGGCTGAAAGTTATTGAGCCCCTACCCTCTTCAACTGTATTGGCGGAGCTTACGGCTGTTTCGCAAAAGCTGCCATTGCACTCCGAAACTCAGAAAGTAAGGGTGCTCGCCAGTCGCTCACATGGCAATGCAGAAACCGATGATTTTATAAATAAGCTGCAGCTTAAACATCCCGGACTAAGTCTGCAAAATGCCGGAAGTTCATACAAATTCTGCCTTGTGGCCGAAGGCTCAGCTACACATTATCCCCGCTTTGGTCCAACCATGGAGTGGGATATTGCAGCTGGGGTGGCCATTCTGCAACATGCCGGCGGACAAATATTTAACTGGCCAGAAAGCGATACTCCGGTTTTTAACAAACCTGAATTGCTGAATCCATGGTTTGTGGCTTTGGGGAAAGGGGTTAAATTATAATTTAAAACCGAGGAAAACAACTCAATCTTGAATTTTTATTTCACCTTATTGACCCAGATAAAAAGAAGCTAAAATAGGCAGAAGCATAAATTTTGCTGATTAAACTATTTGGTAGTTTTGCCTCCCATTTCTGTGAATACACTGTCGATGGGTTCCCAAAGTTCAATTTTATTACCTTCATTATCCATAATGTGAACAAATTTTCCGTAATCAAACGTCTCAATTTCGTCAACAACAGTTACACCGTTTTCTTTTAGATTTTTGACCAGTGCTTGTATATTCTGAACACGATAATTGATCATAAACTCCTTTTTGGACGGAGAAAAATATTCGCTGCCTGTTTTGAAAGGACTCCATTGAAGATAATTAATCTCTTCGGGCCGGTTGGCATTCCTAAATTCAAAAGTTGACCCCCATTCATTTACTTCAAGTCCCAGGTTTTTACTGTACCATTCTTTTGTTTCATTTGGGTTGTCAGAGAAAAAGAAAATTCCCCCGATTCCTGTTACTTTTGGCTGATTGTCATTCATGGCTTGGATTTAGTTTTGATTCATTCTTTATTTCTTCCGATATTTTTATTCCTCTAAAATCTAATGCAGCAGCTTTTTCGAAAGGAAGATTTATTCCGGCTTTTTTAGCAGAAATCATTCCCATTACGACATTCAAAATATTGCCACCTGCCTTTGCGTGAGATTCCAATTGCTTACGAGATAGAATCAAATCTGCTTTAGCTGACAAAATTAGTCCATTTACAATTTCAGTAACAGGAGATTTTCGAAGTCTCATTAAAAACAATTCCAATAAAGTAATCTTCACACCTGAGAGTATTGCGGCAAACCATGTTCCGACAGGAACAAAATAAAGGAAAATGAAAATTGCGATAAGGGCTAATAAACCAATAATAACCGGAGAAAAATGTTCCATTTTAGTTTTTTAATTTACGTTCAATTTATTCAAAATTTGCTGACCACATGAAAATACAAGTCGATTGAAATAATTATTTGTCAGTTTTTCGTTCTCAATTATTCCGGATCTTTCTCATAATGCATCCAGGAATAACTATCACCATCCTTAACTGTTGTCGTTACATAATACTTGTTATCAATTTTGATATAAGTAAAATACCTCTTGAAATACCAGACAAAAAACACAGTTCCAAGCGTAGGATTTTCTATTTCTGCAAAATCAAGCCAGATTTCGCGGGGCTCTCCAACTTTAAAAGCTCTGAACTGGCCCTGGTAATAACTGTTGTCTTCTAATACTCTGTTGCCGGTTGGGTCAATTTTATAAATAAACTCTCCGCCATAAACTGCATATCCGCTGGGTTGAAAAGCAGGAAATATCCATACCGTCAAAGTATTATCATCATTTTGTCTGATATATTGGTTGAAGGTTATGTTTATAGAATCTCTGATTGCTTTTATCTGATTACCGGCCGTTTTCAAAGCTCTCGAATATCTATGAAGCATGGAAGTATCAACAGACTCGTAAATCCTTGAAATTTTATGAGTTGAGTCAACCAGGTAATGAAAAACCAAATCAAACTTGTTGTTGTCGTACTTTCCATATATTGCATGCCAGTTTTTATCATCTGTCTGAAAACAGAACCATTCGTCTCCCAGTCGCTGAAGCTCTGAAGTATCCTGTTTCATAACACTGTCGGATGTCCACCATGCAATTGCATCATACATATATAACCATTCAGCTGTACTGGCTTTTTGATTGAAGTCTTTGATGTCAAAAAACACTTCTTTGTCTTTCTGACCGAAGCTTGTCAGAGACATAAGGATTAAAAATGCTGCTGTTAATCTTTGTTTATTCATTTTAAGAATGGTTAAATTGTTTGGCAATTTGAGAAGTTGTCTTTTGATGGCTATGTTATTGGCAACCAGAAATAAAAGTCAAAGTAAATGTGATTAGTATTATCCTTCTTTTCTCCATTTTTCTGTCTTTGAATTATATATCTTTGAAGTACCCAAATCAAGTCCATACCAAACTTCATACTCTGTTGAGTCTATCTTGATATAAAATGAAAGATGCATTTGATTATCATCTAATCCAATTTCTTTAACGTTCTCTGGGAGTTTACCTGTTTCTTGTCTGAATCTCTCAACTCTGTCGATTATAAGTTTAGCATGTTTTTGTCTTTCGCAGATAATATTACAACAACTTGACATAAACAGAGAAATGGTTAATATGATTGCTATTTGTCTCATCGTTGGTTATTTATGCTAGGACAAAACAATTGAATAAATGCTAGATTCGTATATCTTCCCCCTGCATTTCACCCACATCATCCGCAAGCTTCAATTCAACTTCGTCAAGCAAATATATTAGGTTTTTAAATATCTTCCAAACACCTTGATAAGTAATCCTTATATTATTTAAAATGTGTTGATTATTATTTCAGCTTCAATTGGAAAATCAAATGATGAGGGGTCAAAGTCAAATTGTAATTCATTTTGCTTTTCAATACAACTGTTAACTATTATAGGTACACTTTTGATTTTGACGGAATCAATCATTAAATAACGATTTTTGCCATCTCTCCCCTTTTTTTCTGTAAAAACAGCAATTTTCTTATTGCTGTCAATTATTTGGATTTTAAGTACTCTCTTTTTGCTATTAATACCAGACAGTTTAAACTTATATTTGTTGTCGCTGATTTTCTTTTGCCTGATGATTTTATTAGCTACCGGACCTTCGCCAGTCCAGTCTATAAAAGTTGAGTCGTTAATTGAAACTTTAAAATGAAATAATAAATCGCACGGATGATATACATAATACTTGCCTTTATATTGCTTCAATATGATCCAATTCGTAAAAGGAATTATGGGCGTTCTCTTGGCTAAAATGAGATTATTGTCTTTAAAATAGTCAATTGAATACTTATAACTCGTTGAGTCATATTTATCGAACTCCCAATTGTTTATTCTATCATAGAATTTGCTGTTTCTGTTACTGTCAAAATAAATAGATTGAGAAGTTCCAAGTAAACTGTCCTTTTGAATAAAAACGGTATCAGAAGATATCACTTGTCCAGAAAGAGGAAAAGTCAAGCCAGTTATTATTAATGCCAGGATAATTCGGAGCGTAGTCATAAGATTACACAAAATATATACAATCCGGGTTGAGTAAGTTATCAATTTGCTTGTATTTAGATTATTGTATGTTAACGCCATCTCCAACTTACTTCTTCTTCACCTCAATTTATATTTCAGGTTTAAAACCATTATCGGGAAAATGATTCCATTTCCACAGGTTTCCATATAGCCCATTCCGGGAATGTAATTGCTGTATCCATATAAATCCCGAAAGCTTTTCGATGGTGCAGAAATCTGAGCTCCGAAATCAGCGCCAAGCTGATCTGTTATTCTAAAATTATAACCAGCAGTACCTGTCAATCCTATGATAAATATTTGATGGTTCAGATTTTCAACCTGACTATCCTGGATTTCAAAATCAGCGAATTCAGCTTTTTCATAGATCATTGAGTTCGTTATAAGTACCCCTATGTAGAAGTAACTCCTTTTCTCAAATGATTTCCTGAAATTGTATTTCATACCGAGTTTTATAAATCCACCGGATTGTTTTTTCATTGAATAACCATTGTTTCCGCAATCGAAGTGAGGAGATAAAAGGTATCCGATAAAATCAAACGAATTTGCATAGTTCATGGTATAGCCCGGATTTAAAATCAGGGTGTATGCCGGTTTTAAAGCCAATTCATAAGTCAAATCAAGGGTTGTAGCGGGAATTTGTAACAGATTAATCCCGATGCTATGATTCCATTTTTCTTGAACCTGACCGGATACCTTTACACTTAGCAGTATGATAATTCCGGAAAGGATAATTTTGTGACTTAGTCTCATATTTTAGAATTAATCGGGTGAGTTAGTGCCATTTCCCCTGACTAAATTGCCTGAAGCGTTTTAAATTGAATTCATAAAATGAAAATTCACCATCAGAATTATCGGAAGACCGGTTACAAACATCAACCCTGCAGGAATCCAGCGGGAAGGTTCCAGCTCCTTTGAATAATCGGGGTTAAAAGCAGTTAATCGTTCTCTGATAAATGTGGTCATCTCGAGCTCTTTCATAAAATTAAAATTGAACATCTGCGAGCTCATGCCTGGCAGGATCAGTATCTTCTTTGATTCTCCGGTTTCTTTATCGAAATACTTTAATGAAATCATAACCGGATTAATCATAGCCAATTGAGATATCCATTCAATATCTTTATAATCAACTGTTTTTTGTCCACGAAACGATTTTATTACCAGATGATCCTGGGTAGCCTCTACACTTTTTAATCTGACCATCATGATTGACATCCAAATCATTGCCCAACCAAATAACAAAGCTACACCTCTGGACCAATTATATGAGAACGCATCACCTGCATTCCATGTTGTAATGATAGCCATTAAAATTACTCCACCCCAGACCGGAGTAAATAAGTATTTATAAACAAAGGTCATTGAAGAGCTCTTATACATATTTCATTTTTTAAGTTAATGGTTTTACTGAAGGGTTATAAATCTGGTTTTTCGCATCAAATTTAATAACTTTTCTTTGCAGCACAACTTAACAATATCGGATAAGCCTTCTACCAGGTTATAAACTATGGCTATTTTACGGCTGCTTTGATTAGCCGTGTATTACTTCGTTTTGCAAGTCTATATTTTATGCACTTTCAACAAACACAATTTCGTCTGCACTGCCTACTTTATACAATGGTTTTTCTATTGGCAATGTAAAATAAAAAGATGAACCTTCCCCTTCAATACTTTCTACCCATATTTCGCCATTATTTTTTTCCAGGAATCCTTTTACCAGCAATAATCCAATTCCAGCCCCTTTGTTCTTCTTTCTTGCTTCAGACAGGGTTTTCATTTGATGTGTAAAAAGCTGATCTGTTATTTCTTTAGACATTCCAACGCCGGTATCCTTAATCTGAACAATAATTTTGTCGTCGGAGCATTTTGCTGATACTGTTATTGTACCTCTGTTTCCAGTGTGTTTTATCGCATTTGAAACGATATTCTGAATTATGGAAATCAGCATCTTACCATCTGCAAATACAGTTGTATTTTCTTCAATTTCGCGATGAAGATTTATGGCTTTTAAAGTAGCCGCTTCCTTAAAAGTATCAATAACTCTATCAATATATTGGGTTAGATTTAGTTTTGTCGGGGTGAATACATCCGATGCATATTTTATTCTTGCCCATTCTACCAGATAATCCAGCATTTCTAACTCATCGGTTGATGATTTATAGAGTAAGTCGAGCATTTCCTGAACCGCTTCGGGCGTCATTTTATGAAAATGTTCTTTCAGAAATTTAGTAACTCCGATAATTGCCGTAAGAGGACTTCTTAAATCGTGCGAAAGTATTGCCATTACACTTTCCTTGTGGGTATTGAGCTCTTCCAGTTCTTTGACATATCTTTTTATTGCATCGTCTGATTGTTTCTTTTCAGTCAAATTCCGCAAAATTTTAACATAGCCCAACATCTCACCGTCAATACCGGTGAGAGGAAAAATCAACCCATAAGCATAGAACAGACTCTTGTCTTTGGCAATATGCCATCTGTTATCAGTTGCTCTGCCTTCCTTTAAAGCTGTTTCGATCTCCCTTTTCGGGATTCCGTTCTTTAAATCTTCTTCAGTAAATATTATGTTGAAAGATTCACCAATAACTTCATCAGGTTCGTAACCAAATATTTTGGTTGAGCCGGAACTCCAGCTATTTATGATGAACTCTTCGTCTAAGGTGAAAATCGAATAGTCTTGCAGACTGTCAATTATCTGGCTGTAGAAATCGGTAGTCGGTATGTATTTGTTTTTAAGAATCCTGGGATTCTCGAGCTTGCTTTCCATTGCAATTGTTTTGGTGATTTCGTTTGTTTTTGTGATCTGTTGCCATTGTGAATAACTCGTGCAACCCTTCTAAAATTCTTGCTTTGGAAAGTCGGGTTATCCAATTCGCTGGCAACCTCTCAAAAGGGCGGCAAACATACCACTTATTCCATAGCCTTCCTATTTCCTGAAAAGAATTCAGAGGTATTCCTGACTGAGTAGTAACTAAGGCGCGGAGTGTTCAATTTATATGCCAGAAACCGTTGGAGCTATCATTTAGTTATTTAACACAAGCGTAAATCTTGAATTTCAATGCAGAATATTACAGGCTGTCCGGTGTCTGTGGCGCAGGATATTACCTTAAATCGCAGTCAGGAAAATTACCCGACTGCGATTTATCCATAGACCATCCAAACCTCTTTTACACGGGCTGACGGGTCTGAGTTTAGTATTTTACACGTTTCTTTAGCCAAAAATGTTAATCAACAATCCAAACAATATGGCTCCCGAAAAGGCAAAGGAAACATACAACACAAATACTTTCTTTTGTACAATTCCCCAAACAGCCATCATTGCTGGTAATGTTGTTACAGGTCCGGCAATTAAAAATGCCAATGCAGATCCCTGATTCATTCCCGATGCCAGGAGACCGCTGATCAGTGGCAAGGCTGTGATATTGCTGGTATAAAATGGCACTCCTGTCAGTGCTGCAATCAATACGGCGAAAGTACCATCTCCGCCTAAAAGACCCGATAATAAATCATGCGGCACATAAAGCCGGATAAGGGCATTGACCAAAAAAGCAAGCGTCATAAACTTTGCTACCATCATTGATGCTTTCCATGTTTCATTAATCAATTGCTTAGAAAATGATAAGCTGGAGCTTTCGCAAGTATTGCTGCTGCACTCACGCTTATTCAACGCTGTTGATTTCTGCATTTCGATATTTTCATCCACAGAAACGCAACAAGCAATATGTGAGTTGTTTTTTGAATTTGCGATTTGCAATAATTGAACCTGTGCTTCCACGTTGGCTCTATTTATTGTTAAAACGTTTTTAAACTGTTTAGCAAATTCTGCAACGATATCTTTCAATGACTTTTTATCCAGTGGGTTGTAATTATCCCTCAGGATTTTATCACCAAGTAATCCATGTTGAAAGGCCAGTTGTGTGAGATAACCCGAAAGTAGGCTTATGACAAAAGTAGCAGCAAGACGCCAGACAGATAATTTCCATCCGATGGTGGCTGTGCTCAGGAAAAATATTTCGGGATCCATTGATGGCGATGCAATCCAAAACGACATGACAGGCCCCAACGGAACACCACCAATCAATAAAGAGGCAATAACCGGAATTACTCCACACGAACAAAATGGGCTAACAGCCCCGATCAGAGTTGCCAGAAAGATTGAAAGCATGGGTTTTTTACTCAATGCTTTGCTAATATACTTAGCTGCTCCCGAAAGTTTTACTGCCACTGCCATTGGGATGGTGATCAGCAAGTAAGGCCATATCTGGATAAACGAATCCAGAACAAAGGCTGCGATTTTAAGAATCTGTTCCATTTTTTTAGTTTTTGAGTTAACACTTCGTTACATTTTTCTATATAGACGAAATGTTTGAAAATGGACGCAGAAAAAAAATCGGAGATGGATTACTATAGTTTTTATTTGTGACAGCAACAGCAATTTACAGGATAAATTCCGATTACTGTACCATATTTATCGAACTCATAATGGCAACAGTTCATCAGCAAATCTTTCAGCATTTTACGGGCTCTTTGCACACGCGATTTGGCTCCGGAATAAGAAATACCGATCTTATCAGCATAGTCTTTCTGGCTCATTCCTTCCAATTCAGTGAGGCAAAGTGCTTCGCAATATTCGTGGGGTAAATCACTCATCGCTTTTATCATGTCTTCCAAAGTCTCCGACATAAAATCGTCATCAGTTTCTTCAAATTCACTTTCAAAAGCTAGTATTTTATTCTTTTGTTCTTTGTTTTGGCTCCTGAAATGGTCAATGATCAGATTCCGGCATATTTGAAAAATCCATGCCTGAAGCTTTGTGTGATCCTTAACCTTATCGATGTTTTCATGAATTCTAATGTAAACTTCCTGCAACAAATCCGCTGCAACAAATTCATCGTGAACTTTTGACAAAATAAAAGCACGTAATTTATTTTCAAATTTTACCCAGATTTCCTCCATCTCTTTTGCTGATTTACAGGTTTTAGTCAGGTTCTTGTAAAAATAATCGCAAATCTCAAAATTTTCACATTAGGAGGAATATCAAATTAACTTCCTCAAATAAGACACATTTTATTATCCCCCTCTTCTCCCCCTTTCGGCCTTCGACCAGGCTCAGGCACCAGGGGGACGATTACTTTCGTTTTTTTTTTGACACATTAGTTTACAGAAAGTCAAGTTAGATCGGGTTTTCATGTAGGGAAGTTTTCGAAAGTTTCGCTTAGCTTTAAATTTTTACCATTAAAAAACAGGCGTTACTATTTGTTGTCCTTGAGAATCAAGCGAAGTGCCGTATCTTTAGAAATGTATGCCCATGCCCAATTAATAAAAATAATTAGCTTGTTTCTTACACTTAGGATAAGCATAAGGTGCAAAAACATCCATATTATCCAGGCAAAGAAACCTTTAAAACTGAAGAATGGTAAGTCAACAACTGCTTTATTTCTGCCTATGGTTGCCATCGTACCCAGATCAGTGTATTCATAGTCAACAGGCTTTTTACCTTGAATTATTTTCTTCAGATTGTATGCTAAATTATTGGCCTGGTTTATGGCAACATTTGCAAGCTGCGGGTGTCCTTTGGGATATTTCGGGGTTTCCATCAGTGCCATATCACCAATTGCAAAAATATTGTCGCTTTCAGGTATCTGGTTGATTCTGTTGACTTTGATGCGATTTCCTGCAGCAAACCAATTATCTGGAATGCCCTGAACGGTATTGGCAATAACGCCGGCAGTCCAGATCAGGGTTTTAGTTTTGATGATATTTCCGTTATTCAATTGCAGTATTTCACCATCGTAATTTGTCACCAATGTTTCTGTATGGATTTCGACGCCCATTTTTTGCAGGTAATTGTACGAGGCAGTCTTTGCAAGGTCACTCATGGAATTCAACGTGTCTTTGCTGCCTTCAACCAGTATGATTTTGAGTTTCGAAAAGTCAATTCTGGGATAATCATTGGGCAGCATATTCTTTTTAATTTCAGCAAATGCACCTGCCAATTCAACACCGGTAGGCCCTGCCCCTACTATGACCATGTTTAACAAGCTTTCTTTTTCTTGTTCATTGGCTGAAATAATATCTTCGAAAGTTTGCAGAATGTGATTCCGGATTGAGATTGCTTCATACGTAGTTTTTAAAGTAAGCGCATATTCACTGATTCCTTTGTTGCCAAAAAAGTTTGTTTTGCAACCCATGGCAAGAACCAGATAATCGTACTCAAAATCCCAGATACTTGTGGTGATCTTATTCTGAGCAATATCCACATGCAAAATCTCCGCAAGCCTGATCCGTACATTTTTTTTGTTCCTGAAAATATGGCGCAAAGGAAATGAAATACTGGAAGGCTCAATCTGAGAGGTTGCTACCTGATAAAACAATGGCTGAAACTGATGGTGGTTAAGCTTATCGATAAGAATTACATCGAAGAGCTTTTCATCCAGTTTCTTTACCAGACTTATTCCTGCAAATCCACCACCAACAACGATTATTGTTTGTTTCTTTTTCATGTTCTTATTTCAGAAGTAAATGTTCATCAGGCAGTTAAGGCATTTGCAGATTTTTCTATCCTCTTCAAATTGCAGTTATTTTCTTAATCTCAATTTGTGCGGGCTTGTGCCGGGAACCCTTTCAATCATTTTGCGGGCTTCGAGATCAAGCTTTACAGTTACCATATACCAAACAATTTTGCCGTCAAAATCTTCATTTAATTCTTCAACTGCTTTGTCAGTTAAATCCTGAAAACTAATTTCATGCTGCGCTTTAAGGGTTCGAAGAATGAAGTTCATGATTACATCATACCTTCTTTGCAATATATTGACCCCTTTTTTACCACTGGGGTGCAAGGTCATTATTTTTTCCTCTTCCATTTTATTTGATTTATCGGGTGTCTCATACAAATAACAATCCCCAAAGGGGAAATGTTAAAATGAGGTCGGAAAGATTTACCGGATCACCTAAAAGACCAGGTTTAGAATTACTGAGTACGGTTATTTTGAGTTGACTGTCTCTCCTGCCTCAATCCTTTTTAAATGACAGAACAACAATTCTCCGGTTTTTTCATCTCTTAAGTGCATTCCGTTTCCTTCGCAATATTTATAAAATTCACAGTCGGAACATATTCCGGATTTTGTCCAGCTTTTATCTCTGAATAACTGGTATTTGTTTTCCCATATTTCCTTAAAGTTATCCTGATAGATATTCCCCTGAATAAAGTTCTCCCTCAGGTTCGGACATGCTGAAATTGAACCATCTGCCATAATTGAAGCTATATTGATACCTGCCCGGCAAATGAAAAAATTGTCTCTGACTTCGCGTTCGTAATTTCCTAAAAACCCTTCACAACCATAGTTCAGTTTTATTTTCCCTTCCCTTCTTGTCTGGGCTATAAAATCAAATAATTGTTTAAATTTTTCCGGTTCAAGCTGTAATTCTTTATGATTTAATGCCCTGCCAACCGGAAAAATTGTAAATATTCTCCACTCTTTGATGCCCAAGCCAA
>Ga0351968_1070_pt1 | contig 18519 bp, 13 predicted proteins | sample BONcelHFGM3001D5_FD_206755 | JGI IMG/M metagenome (GOLD analysis project Ga0351968, IMG submission 206755) | Enriched cells from coal bed in the Powder River Basin, Montana, United States - BONCAT cells FGM rep1 HSBNCT.FGM.300.1.D5 ...
CGTCATATGTCATCAGACTTCGTCATCAGAACGACGGTTGAACTTTCGACAGATGGGAAAAACTGGACAACGGTAGCGGAACTTTTCCCTCAGGCCATTCCATTTATTCCGCTGATTCTAAACCGCGAATATAAGGTGCGCTTTCTTCGCATACTTCATTATCTGAAACCGGCGGATTATGCAAAGGCAGTGATTTGGGAAGTTAAAGCATATGACCGCTTTGGGCCATATGGGAAACCTATTGAGTTTTCGAATAACCCAAAAAGAATTAGTGAACGTATGGGCATTAATGGCATTTGGGGATGGGGCTATAATACCTACAGCGACAACCTCCCTGAAGGATCAGGACCTTACCTGTTTAATAAGGTAGCTTCTTTAGCCCGAAACTACCATGAACTCCTGTGGGATGTTACAAACCCGTCAGAAGTTCCTGATTATGCTGCTATGGCTGATGGAAAAGGCACTAAACCGTTCTGGTGGCTCAACTGGGACCGTGAATATTCAGTCTGGAAACAAGCAGGGCTTAAGGTTAGTTCAACGATTATGTTTACAGCCAGAACCACCCCAACACATAGCTGGTCTGATCCTGCAGAAAATGCCAGAAAGTATGGCTTTGCTTATGCCCGGCATTTCGGAAAAAGCTATGGAAATGGTCTTATTGATTTAATTGAAGCCGGCAATGAGCCATGGGACTTTCCGAAGGGATTTTATCCTAAAGTGCTTATTGGTATGGTTGAAGGCTTAAAGCAGGGCGATCCCAAGATCAAAGTGCTTCCCGGAGCTTTTCAGGCCACTTTTCGTCAGTATGAAGGCCATGAAGAAAACCATTACATTGCAGATAACATACCTGCCGGCATTACTCCGCTGCTGGATGGTTTGAACGGACATTTTTATTCACACACCTTCGACAGAACCGGTAAAAGGGTCACTGTCAACCCAGAAGATCCACGGTCGGGCCTTCATGGTATAAGAAACCTGATGCGCTGGCGTGATGCCAACATGCCCGGCAAGCCAGTATATATCACTGAGTATGGTTTCGATAGTCAGGGTGGAAGTGAAGACTGTCCATTTTCTGAATGTATCACGGAAAACCAGCAGGCAGCCTGGGGGTTGCGGACCGCAATGATCCTGCTCAGACAGGGAGCTGAAGAGGTTTTCTGGTATTTCTATGCCAATGAATTCACCTACCCAGTATTGCATTCAAGATCAGGTTTAACTGCTTCTGTTGACAAAGCCTTTAAACCAAAAGTGTCTTATTATGCCTTTAAAAAATTCTACAGCATTCTGGGCAATTCCCGCCTCGAGCGAGTGCTGGCAGAAACCGACCAACTTTATGCCTATCTGTTCAGAAACGATCAGGGCAATACCTATGTTGTTGTCTGGTCGCCAACAATGGATGACCCTAAAAATGAAGTTATGGTACAAATGAAGCTGCCCGGCAACCCTTTATCCATTTGTTATCTTGATGGTAATGAGCAAACCGGCTGGATTAAAGCGGATCAGGATCATAAAAGCGGAACATTCCGGGTCACAGGATTCCCTTTGGTCATCAGCATCTCGGATAAGTGATTTCTTAAACAAGAAGGAGTCTGCAGGGGACGAAACCAAAAGATTTTTATTTGGTTTACAAGCTGTTTTCACATGCATTTTTTTTACATTCGTAGCCCTAAACATCATATCCAAATTGACATGAAACGATTTTTTCCGGTTTTACTCATTTCACTTGCGCTAACAGCTTGTGAGCCAACAAATATCACTAAGAACAACGCAGGCAAGGCAGCTGAAGTTATTGGCCCTGTAGAAGCAAAACTTGAATCTGATATCCTGAATCCTGAACTTCTGTGGGCAATGGGGCGGCTTGGCGAGTACACCATCTCCCCTGACGGTAGTTTGTTGCTGTTTACCATAACCTATTATAATCTGGAACAAAATAAGGGCAATTCTGATCTTTATGTCATGGGCATTGATGGAAAAGAGTTGACCAGAATTACGGAAACAGCCTCAGGAGAATACAACCCAAGGTGGAGGCCAGACGGAAAAAAAATTGGTTATTTAACTGCAGCAGGAGGAAGCATGCAACTTTGGGAAATGAATCCCGACGGAACAGAAAAAAAACAGATCACAGAAGTTTCCGAAGGAATAAATGGTTTTGAATATGCACCGGATCAAACAAAGCTTTTGTTTATTTCCGAGGTAAAAATAGGAGAAGATATTCACGACATGCATCCCGATCTACCTAAAGCAAGCGGTAGAATTATGGATGACCTGATGTACAGGCACTGGGATCATTGGGTTGAGACATTCAGCCATGTCTTTGTGGCTGATTATTCGGAAACGGGTATATCCAACATACAGGATATAATGCCAGGAGAGCCATGGGAATCACCTGTAAGGCCCTGGGGTGGCATGGAACAGATAGCATGGAGTCCAGATAGTCAATCGCTTGTATATACAGCCCGAAAAAAAACCGGTAAAGCATACAGCGAATCAACAAACACTGATTTGTATCTCTACAACTTAATTACCAAAGTAACAACGAACCTTACCGAAGGCATGATGGGTTATGACAATAACCCTGTTTTCTCACCTGATGGCAAGCAATTGGCATGGGAAAGTATGGAAAGGGATGGTTTCGAGGCTGACAAAGTAAGGCTTATGGTTATGAACCTTGAGTCTGGTGAAAAGAAGAATTATAGTGTAGGGTTTGATCAGGATGCTCATCACCTGAGTTGGTCATCCGACAGCAAAAGCATTTGGTTTGTAAGTAACTGGCATGCCCTTGATCAGGTGTATCATCTTGAACTCAAAAATGGTTCAATTAAGAAAATTACTGAGGGCACACATAGCTACACCACAGTACATGCTGGAGAAAAAGCGCTTATCGGGACGCGGATGTCCATGTCGGCTCCAGTTGAGTTGTTTTCAATTGATCCCGAAACAGGTCAGGAAACGCAATTGACATTCATTAACAAACCGTTGTTAGATCAACTGACAATGGGCAAGGTAGAAGCAAGATGGATGACCACTACTGACAATAAAAAAATGCTGACCTGGGTTATTTATCCGCCTCATTTTGACCCGCAAAAGAAATACCCGGCAATCCTTTATTGTCAGGGAGGCCCCCAAAGCACTGTAAGTCAGTTTTGGTCCTATCGCTGGAATCTTCAGTTGATGGCGGCAAACAATTACATCATCGTTGCGCCCAACAGGCGCGGTTTGCCTGGTTTTGGCAGCGAGTGGAATGAACAGATCAGTGGCGATTATGGAGGCCAGAATATGAAAGATTACCTCACAGCAATTGACGAAATGGCCATGGAACCCTATGTGGATGAAACCCGTCTGGGTGCTGTTGGAGCAAGTTATGGAGGTTTTTCGGTTTATTGGCTGGCCGGCAACCACAACAAAAGGTTTAAAGCGTTTATTGCCCATAATGGAATGTTCAATCTTGAAGCTCAATATCTTGAAACTGAAGAAATGTGGTTTGTAAACTGGGATCTTGGTGGGCCGTTCTGGGAAAAAGACAACAAAGTAGCACAATGGTCATATGCTAATTCCCCACACCGATTTGTGCAAAACTGGGACACTCCTATACTGGTGATACACAGCGAACTCGACTACCGTATCGTTGCCTCTCAAGGCATGCAGGCTTTCAATGCTGCTAAATTGAAAGGCGTTCCTGCACGTTACCTTTACTTTCCTGATGAAAACCACTGGGTATTGAAACCTCAGAACAGTGTGCTGTGGCAACGGACCTTTTTTGGCTGGCTTGACCAATGGATAAAATAAGAAGCTTAAATCAGGTTCATTTTTTTTCCGATTGGACAATAGCTTATTTCGAGTGCGACCGATGACGATAAATCATGCTGCAAAAGATGGTTGTTTTTTTTAAATTCGGCACACCTAAATGCGGAATCAACCGTTATTCTCTGGAAGTATCTGCAAAACCAAACAACAAAACATAAACGGAATAGTTATGAAACACCTATTTAGTGTACCGGAGTTTAATGTTTTCTTTCTGCTGATTTTACTTTTTGTGACAACCCCTTCACATGTCATTGCCGATTCAACGGCGATTTCAGGTCAAAAGCCGGATACAGTCAGGTATTGGAAAAGCTCAGGAAGAACTTCCCTAAATTTTAACCAAAACTCCTTCAGCAATTGGGCTGTAGGAGGCGAAAATTCAATTTCAGGCAAAGCCAATGTTGACTTTAAAACCCGGTTTGAAAAAAACAAAATTTCCTTCGAGCACAACAGCAAAATGGCCTATGGAGTTGTTGGCTATGGATTTAAAAGAATCGAAAAAACTGATGACAGACTCGAAGCATCTGTATCCTTATCTCATAAAGCGATAAGAAAATGGACCTATACCTCACTGTTTTCATTTAAATCGCAGTTTACCGACAGCTATAAATATCCCAATGATTCAGTTGTTTTGTCCTCTTTTCTGGCGCCGGGTTATCTGAATGCCTCCATTGGTTTTAATTACCGTCCTACCGAAAAATTTGAAGTATTTGTCAGTCCTGCTTCAGGAAAGTTCACAATCGTTACCAACCAAAGTCTTGCCGACAAAGGCGCTTTTGGTGTGCAAAAAGCAGTTTATGATTCATCAGGGATGTTAATAAGGGAAGGCGCCAATCTGCTGTGTGAATTCGGAATCAACGTACTCACGAAATTCACAAAAGATTTGACCGACAATGTCGAATTGATAAGTTCACTTAATCTCTACAATAATTACCTCGACGACAACCGAAGAAACAGGTGGAACATTGACCTTGACTGGGAAACCAGTTTTAATTTCACGATAAGCAAATATTTCCAGACAGTATTGTTTTTGCACCTCAAATACGACCACGATATCAGCATTCAGCATTATGAAATAGTTGACGGCGAACGAATCGTAACTTCTGAAGGGCCAAGACTGCAATTCAAAGAATCAATCGGGATCGGGCTGATGTATAAAATATAATTGATAATCAATGAGTCAGGATTTGAATCAATTTTTTTTCATTCTCATTCATTGCTAGCTATTTTTATATATCTTGCATGAGGTTTCGCTAATATTTAAAATCACACTTATATGAAAGTTACAATTGTGGGTACCGGTTATGTAGGCCTGGTTACCGGGACATGTTTTGCCGAAGTTGGTATAGATGTTCATTGTGTTGACATCGACAAAAAGAAGGTTGACAACCTTAACAAGGGCATTATCCCGATTTACGAACCGGGACTGGAAGAAATGGTTCAACGAAATGTTGAAAAAAAGCGCTTGTTTTTTACCACCGAATTAGGGCCGACACTCAAAGATTGTCAGGTAGTTTTTAGTGCTGTTGGGACACCTCCTGATGAGGATGGCAGTGCTGATTTAAAGTATGTATTGGACGTTGCGCGGGAAGTCGGACGCAATATGGAAGACTACATCCTGATCGTGACCAAGAGCACGGTACCTGTTGGTACAGCCGAAAAAGTCAGACAAGCCATCAGACAGGAACTCGACAAACGTGGTGTTAATATCCCATTTGACGTGGCCTCAAATCCCGAGTTCCTAAAAGAAGGTGCTGCCGTTGACGATTTTCTCAAACCAGATCGCATTGTGGTTGGGCTTGATTCAGCGCGTGCCGAAGATCTGATGAAACGACTCTATAAACCATTTACACTGAACGGGCATCCGGTTATTTTCATGGACATAGTTTCGGCCGAAATGACCAAATATGCAGCGAATGCTATGCTGGCCACAAAAATCAGCTTTATTAACGACATTGCTAATCTGTGCGAAATTGTAGGTGCTGACGTAAACATGGTGCGAAAAGGCATAGGCTCCGACAGACGCATAGGCCCTTATTTTATATATCCCGGAACGGGCTATGGCGGATCATGTTTCCCCAAAGATGTTAAAGCATTGATCAAAACAGCAAAGTCCTACAACTATGAACTACGTGTTCTTCAGGCAGTTGAAGAAGTTAATGAAGATCAGAAATCGGTGCTCTTCAGCAAGATAAACCGTTACTTTGATGGTAAACTTAAAGATAAAGTTGTTGCTGTCTGGGGTCTTTCATTCAAGCCCAATACCGATGATATGCGTGAAGCCCCATCGAGGGTTATCATTGCAAAACTTCTCGAAGCAGGTGTTAAGGTAAAGGCCTATGACCCCGTTGCTATGGAAGAAGCCCACAGAGTATTCAATGACAAAATCGAATTTGCAAAAGATCAGTATGATGCATTAATTGACGCTGACGCGTTAATCATCGTTACCGAATGGTCAGAGTTTAAGTTCCCCAATTTCAGGGTGATTAAAAAACTGCTCAAAACCCCGGCAATCTTCGATGGAAGAAATATATACGACGCCAAGGAAATGAATGCCGAAGGCTTCGATTATTTCTGCATTGGCATCAGAAAATAATTCACTGATATTGTCATAACCGAACAAAAAGCAACTGTAAATACCGTTTTATGAAAAGAATACTTGTAACAGGTGGTGCCGGCTTTCTGGGGTCGCATCTTTGCGAAAGACTGCTCCGCGATGGCAATGATGTCATATGCCTCGATAATTATTTTACCGGGCAGAAGCAGAATGTGGTTCATTTGCTTGATAATCCATATTTCGAGCTTGTACGGCATGATGTAACTTCACCCTATTTTGTTGAAGTTGACGAGATATACAACCTTGCTTGCCCGGCCTCACCTGTTCACTATCAGTATAATCCCATAAAAACGGTAAAAACCTCCGTAATGGGAGCAATCAACATGCTCGGTCTGGCCAAACGAATCAAGGCTAAAGTGTTGCAGGCCTCTACAAGTGAAGTATATGGCGACCCCGAACAACATCCACAGCAGGAAAGCTATTGGGGACATGTAAACCCGATAGGGCCAAGAGCCTGCTACGATGAAGGAAAACGTTGTGCCGAAACCTTGTTTGTGAACTACCACAAGCAAAATAATGTCCGGATAAAAATCATCAGGATCTTTAACACCTACGGCCCCCGCATGCACCCCAACGACGGAAGAGTGGTGTCAAACTTCATCGTTCAGGCCTTAAAGGGACAGGACATTACGATTTATGGGGATGGTAAACAAACCCGGAGCTTTCAGTATGTTGATGACCTAATCGAAGGAATGACACGTCTGATGAATTCCCCGGATGATTTTACAGGTCCTGTTAATATCGGAAACCCGGGTGAGTTTACGATGCTCGAATTAGCTGAAAAGGTTATCGGCTTAACCAACACCAAATCAAAGATTGTTTTTCAACCCTTGCCTGCTGACGACCCCATGCAGCGCCGCCCCGACATCACCCTGGCAAAAAAAGTATTGGGATGGGAACCAAAGATAAACCTTGATGAAGGTCTGGCCCGGACAATTGATTATTTCCGTTCTATAGTGTAGCAGCATGATCCCCATACTGATCACCGGCAGCAACGGTCAATTAGGTACTGAGCTCAGGAAGTATTCTTTGTTGGATACAACTTTTCAGTGGCATTTTACTGATCTCGATACCCTGGATATAACCAACCCGGAAAGCCTTAACGGTTTCATACAGGAGCACCAGATTCAATATTGCGTCAATTGTGCTGCATACACGGCTGTAGACAAGGCTGAGGATGAACCCGAACTCGCGCATCTTGTTAACGCTGTGGCTGTTAAAAACCTTGCTGATGCCTGCTATAAAAGCAATTCGCTGCTCGTTCACATTTCCACCGATTATGTGTTTGACGGCGAACACTATAAACCCTATGTGGAAACCGACCCAATGAATCCTGTTTCGGCATACGGAAAAAGCAAGGCTGATGGTGAAGAAATTTTGCAACAACATGACTGCCGGTCGGTTATTATCCGTACCTCATGGCTTTACTCGGCAACAGGAAATAATTTCGTAAAAACGATGATCAGGCTCGGAAAAGAACGATCCGAACTGCGCGTTGTTGCCGATCAGGCCGGGACACCAACATGGGCTGCAGATCTTGCATCTGTAATCATGTATATCCTGATTAACCAGCAGAAGTTAAACAGAAAAGAAGTGTTTCACTACAGCAATGAAGGGTTGATCAGCTGGTATGATTTTGCCCGCACCATTATGGAGCTTGAGCAACTGAACTGCTCAATCATTCCCATTTCGTCAGCCGAATACCCTGTTCGGACAAAACGTCCTTTTTATAGTGTTCTCGACAAAAGCAAATACAGGAACTGGTCTGGCGAGCCTATCCCCTACTGGAAAGACAGCCTGATCAACTGCCTTACTGAACTCAGACAAATGGCTCAGCCAAAAACTGATTTATAAACAGATAACATTTGAACTTATGAGCAATAATATTGATCCTCAGGTACTAAATGTGGCACTACGATGGACAAAGGAACCTTTTGACAACGAAACCATTGAGCAGGTTAAAAACCTGATTGAAAACGATCCTCAGGAGCTAACAGAGAGTTTTTACAGAAATCTGGAGTTTGGCACCGGTGGACTACGTGGAATTATGGGTGTTGGCACTAACCGCATGAATAAATATACGGTTGCTATGGCAACTCAGGGGCTCGCCAATTACCTGATTAAAATGTTTCCCGGAAAAGACAGAATTTCTATTGCTGTGGCCCATGATTGCCGAAACAACAGCGATTACTTTGCGCAAATAACTGCTCAGGTAATGAGTGCCAATGGCATACATGTGTACCTTTTCACCGGCCTCCGGCCCACACCCGAATTATCTTTTGCCGTTAGACATTTCAGTTGTCAAAGCGGAGTTGTAATTACGGCTTCGCATAACCCGAAGGAATACAACGGATACAAGGCATATTGGGATGATGGCGGACAACTTATTGCACCTCACGATAAGAATGTAATAGCGGAGGTGGAAAAAATCACCGATCCATCTTTGGTGCGTTTTGACGCAAATCCTGAACTTATTAATTATTTGGGAGAAGAATTCGATGAGATCTACATCTCGAATATCAAAAAACTGAGTTTGTCGCCGGAAGTGGTCAGAAGACAAAAGGATTTTCCGATAGTATTTACTCCAATTCATGGCACTGCAGTGCATTTGGTTCCAATGGCACTTAAGGCTTTCGGATTTGAAAACGTTTCCGGTGTGGACGAACAGAATATTGTTGACGGCAATTTTCCCACCGTACATTCGCCTAACCCCGAAGAGCCGGCAGCCCTTTCAATGGCCATCCAAAAAGCAAAGGAAATTGGTGCCAAACTTGTGATGGCAACCGACCCGGATGCTGACAGGGTTGGTATTGCAGTAAGAGATGACAAGGATGAATTTCTTCTTCTCAATGGCAATCAGGCAGCCAGCCTCTTAATCTACTACCTGCTGGCCAAATGGAGTGAAAACAATAAGCTCACAGGCAATGAGTTTATTGTCAAAACCATTGTTACATCCGAATTGCTGTTTGATATTGCAGACAAATTTGGGGTGAAAAGATTTGATGTGCTCACAGGCTTCAAATACATTGCAGATATTATCAAGCAACATGAAGGATCAATGACCTTTATCGGCGGCGGTGAAGAAAGCTACGGTTATCTTGTAGGTGATTTTGTTCGCGATAAGGATGCTGTAAGCGCCTGTGCCATGCTGGCCGAAACTGCTGCATGGGCATCAGAGCAAGGCAAAAGCCTTTATGAAATGCTTAAAGACCTCTATGTTGAATTTGGATTTTATAAAGAAAAACTCCTTTCCATTACCAAAAAAGGGAAAGCCGGAGCAGAAGAGATCAAGGCTTTGATGGACCGCTTCCGGAATAATCCGCCCGTCACAATAGCAGGATCGAAACTGGTTCTGGTAAAGGATTATAAATCAGGAACCACAAAAAACCTACTCACACAAACCACCGAATCCATTGATTTGCCAAAGTCTGATGTCCTACAGTTCTTTACTGAGAACGGCAGCAAAATAAGTGTCAGACCTTCCGGAACAGAGCCAAAAATCAAGTTCTATTTCGGAATCAAAGGAATTCTTTTAAACAGAACTGATTTTGAGAAAGTTAACGCAGAACTTGAAGACAAAATCAACGAGATCATGAACGATCTTGGTGTGTAGCACGATTATAAAACTTGTTATCAACTTAAGTTTGGTCGCATGTACTGATTAAAAGTGCCATAAACTTGTTTTTTGGCACATTTGAATTCAGGTTGAATTAGCATAAGTTCGTATGAAGATATTTAAGCAGCCGGTTGCTTTTTCCAATCCGGATTTAGTTTTTGGGCAATGCCAAACAAACACAGGCTGTAAAGCCTGCACATAATCCAGTGAAACAATATCAGTACACATGGTGTTTCCGTGTTTTTGTTCTGTTGCTGCTGATCTTCGCAACAGAAAAAGCAAAGGGACAGGAAAGGGCAAGAGAGGTTAAGTTAAAAGCAGGCTCACAAATACTGCTGAACGACAGCGTTTTTTTTATTTCAAAAGACACCGTTGTGTTGGTAACAACTGAGGATGAGCTGGCAATTAAGGACAAGGGAGAAGTTGATTTTTATCTCCGGATTAAAAAACTTCGTGAGAAAAACCGCCTGACAAACGAGATTGTCAACCTGGTAATAAGACCTCCAAAGCCAGAAGATGATTCTGCCAAAGACTTATCGGAAAACCTTGCCAGATTTCTCCCCTATTCAGGTATGACGATCAGGAATATCAGAATAAAAAACACAGACATTATCGGTCAAACTGTATTTGACACAATCAGTTCTGACTCTTCATTTCTGGGACGGCTAATCAATGAAACACATGTTTATACTCATGAACGAACCCTTAAAAAAAATCTGTTTGTAAAGCCAGGTGACACCATCAATCCATGGTTACTGGCAGATAATGAGCGACATATCCGAAGCTTGTCATTTATTGAAAACGCATTGATTCATTTTATACCTGTTGATGACCAGAGTATTGATTTGGTTTATGTAGTGAAAGACAAGATCCCTTACGGGCTTTTACCAGTATACCACAGCAACAATAAGCAGAGCCTGAAAATATGGAACGCAAATCTGTTGGGTTACGGGCGCAGGACTGGAATTTTGTTTTCGCTTGACCAGAAGAATAAACCTACCTTTTACCTCTCGGGAGTTGAGCTTGGTGCAAACAACATCTATAAAACCTTTATAGACTCAAAGCTACAATACACACGGTCAGGCAATCAGCACAGGGGCAGCTTTTTAATTAACCGTGATTTTATTCCCGGTCTGGTGCATTTTGCCTATGGCCTCGAAGGAAGCCTCGAGAGCAAGAAACTCGCTGATTATTATACGCCCTCTGAACCTATTGCTTCATTGTACACGGTTTCTACGGTCAATAGTTGGGCAGGTTATCAGTTTGCCATTGGAAACCAGAACAGCTTTACCAAAAGGCCAATTTATTTTACTCCTGCAATTGGGTGGAGACTGAACCATTTTTACAACAGGCCTTTTGTCAGTGCAGATTCAAACAGGCTGTTTAGCCAGAACACCGCTTTCTTCGCCTCTTTTTCACTTAATTCAGAAAATTTTCTGCAAACCTCACGTCTCTTTGTTCAGGGGCAGCAGGTTGACCTGCCATATGGATACAGCATCAGTTGGATCAATGGTTACACTTTTAATGAATTCGGAAGAATGCCCTATTTTGGTATTGACTTGCGGCTGGCAAAATCGATTGGACGTGCTGGCTATTTCATCAGTCAGGCAGCGTTTGGCACTCATGTGATTGAGAATAAGGCAAAACAAGGTTCGGCAAAGTTTTTCATTGGATATTTAAGCCCGGTATTCGATTTAATAACAACACCCTCAAGGCTTTATATTTCTGCCGGACACGAACAAGGGATAAATCGGTTCACTAATGACAGTATTTATCTGAGAAACAGTGAGAATGTGCCTGGTTTGCGCAGCAACCAACTTAGGGGGTTTGTTAAATCAACTGCCATGATCCAGATTATTTTTTACACTTCTAAAGCATGGCTTGGGTTCAATGTTAGCCCTTATGTATTTGTCAATTCAGGAATTATTGCCAATAGCATGGCTGATTTGGGCCGGCAAAGATCAATAAATGGCATTGGTGCTGGATTGAGGTTGCGTAACGAGTATCTGGTGTTTAGTTCTATTCAGTTGCGGCTTGTTTATTATCCCTACACTCCGTCAGGCGTCCGTGGCTTATCTTTTGATTTGGACGAAACCGACAACCTTTCCGACTTCAGGTTTTCCCATTGGGTACCTGACTATGTTGGCTTCAAATAATTTCTTTGATTCTGTAAACGGTCCCATTAAATGAGAAGGAGTCACCTGCTTTTTTGTTGTTCATTGATTGAAAAACAGGAACATGGGGCGAAATCACGGCAATCCTGTATCCTTCAAAATCAACAAGGCCTAATCCAATAGCAATGAAATAAACCAGCTTGTCAGTGATGACCAGAGACCCGAAACCGGCAATGTCCCGCAGTTGGTCATCAATCAGGTTAAGCGCCTTGATGTTGCCCAGAGCTTGCCCGGCTTGTTTCTCAGTCATCAGACCTTTACGAAGCTGTTGGTTACGAAAACCATCGTATCTGTCTTTCGGCTGGCCATACGCATTGGCCTCAGCCTGCGCTTCACGCATTACTTTCTGAGATTCCTCATAAGTTCGCTCCTGCATTTGAATGCAATGCATCACCAGGCGTCTTCTGAAATCTGTATTTAAAGGCATTTGTGTAGTTTTGCCATTCATTGAACAAAAATAGCATTAAAATTTCTGCAGATGTCCAACACTGATGATTTGACACTGAGCCGAAATGTTTTGGAGATGGTTACGATAGCGGATGAGTTCTGTCGTATGACAGAAGATTGCAAAAGTTTAACTACTGAAGCATTTCTAAAATCACTGAACAGCTTTTCTGCATTGCTGTATCTCAGGGGCACCTTACTGCCTGCAATTATACCCGAGTATCCCGAAGCAAATGAACGTTTTGTAACCGAGGAACAATGGGAGAATATTTTCAATTCATGCAGGGAAAAAACCGGCGATTACGATTTGTTCTACTTTTTAAGCTCCCATGATCCTTTTGCAGAACCTGAAAAAGGAAGTCTTGCTGAGTGTGTGGCCGACGTGTATCAGGATATGAAGGATTTTGTGTTGCTGTTCAGGAAACCTAAACTAGCCGCAAGAGAGAATGCAATTGCCGGTGCACGTGAGTTGTTTGCCCAGCGGTGGGGGCCAATTCTTGTTAGGGTTTTATCGGTCTTGCACTCCATTCATTACAACAACACTAGTCAGGATTTTGGCGAACAAATTGATTAGATAATTGTACCTATTGATAAATAGGTATTTTCGCATCCTGTTTTTGATATTAATTTGTTTCATAGTTTAAACCCGTAATAAAGGTTATTAATGACTCTTGCAGGACTGAAAGAAGGAGAAAAAGGCATCATTACCAAGGTGAAAGGCAGAGGAGCCTTTCGCAAGAGGATCATGGAAATGGGGTTTGTTATCGGAAAGCAGGTTATTGTTGTTAAGAATGCACCGCTGCTTGATCCGATAGAGTATAACATAATGGGCTATGAAGTTTCCCTTCGCCGAAGTGATGCTGCCCTCATAGAAGTTACTACCGGAAGCGAACTTCAGGCAACTACAGGAATGCCTTATCATGGGGTACTGGAACTGGAGCAATCCTTAAAACTGAAACCTTTACCAAGGTCAGGAACCATTAGCATAGCATTGATTGGCAACCCAAACAGTGGCAAAACAACACTGTTTAATGTTGCTTCCGGTTCAACCGAGCGTACAGCCAATTATGGCGGAGTTACCGTAGAAGCCAAGTCAGCAAAATTCCGGCATGGAGGATATACCTTTAAAGTGGTTGATTTGCCAGGTACATACTCTATTACCCACTATACCCCTGAAGAGCTTTTCGTTCGCAGCCACCTGTTTAGTGAAGTGCCTGATATTGTAGTTAATGTCATTGACAGTTCAAACCTTGAACGCAATCTTTATCTGACCACACAGTTGATTGACATGGACTTGCGTGTGGTGATGGCCCTTAATATGTTTGATGAGCTAACAGAAAAGGGGGATGCGCTTGATATTGAAAATCTGGGTAAACTTCTCGGCATTCCAATTATTCCTACTGTAAGTTCGAAAGGCAAAGGCGTCATCGAACTCTTCAATAAAATTATTGAAGTTTATGAAGAAAACGATCCTAATGTCCGGCATGTCCATGTAAACTATGGATTTGATATTGAATCTTCTATAAAAAAAATACAGCAGATTATTAACAAAGGAGATAACCAACACCTGATCAATGTCGTTTCGCCCCGTTACCTGGCCATAAAACTCCTCGAAGGAGATGAGGAAGAGTTAAAACGTATCGAAGAATGCAGTAATACCAGCGAAATATTAAGGGTTGTTGAAGCCGAAACCAAAGTTCTTGAGTCTGTATTTAATGATACAATTGAAACAATCATCACAGATGCCAAATATGGGTTTGTTGAAGGTGCTTTGAAAGAGACTTATCAGGCCTCAATTGAAAACAAGACAACCAGAAGCAGGTTGATTGACAGGGTGTTAACAAACAGAATATTGAGTTACCCGATTTTTGTCCTGTTGATGTGGGCGGTTTTTCAGGCAACTTTTTTTCTGGGTGATTATCCCATGCAATGGATCGAAATGTTTATTTCATTTCTGGGCAGTAGTGTGCAATTACTTTTGCCTGACAGCATGATACGTGACTTATTGGTTGATGGGATTATTGGCGGTGTTGGCGGGGTAATCGTTTTCTTGCCTAACATTCTGATTTTGTTCTTTTTCATCAGCCTCATGGAAACCACTGGTTATATGGCAAGGGTAGCCTTTATTGTGGACAAACTGATGCACAAGGTTGGGCTTCATGGCCGGTCATTTATCCCTTTGTTGATGGGATTCGGCTGTAATGTGCCCGCTGTGATGGCAACCCGCACGATTGAAAACAAAACGGACAGATTAGTCACCATGATGATCATCCCATTTATGTCGTGTAGTGCCCGATATCCGGTTTATATTTTGATTATCAGTGCTTTTTTTGATAGTTTCAGAGGCACATTGCTCTTTTTGATTTACCTCATCGGGATTGGTTTTGCTGGTGCTTTGGCTATTATTTTCAGGAAAACACTTTTCAAAAAGGAAGAAATGCCTTTTGTAATGGAGCTTCCACCCTACCGGATTCCTACTTCAAAAGCAATTTTCAGGCATACATGGTTCAAAGGACTGCAATACCTGAAGAAAATGGGGACAATCATACTTGCGGCTTCTGCCATCATCTGGGCAATGGGTTATTTTCCCATCAACAAGAAGTTTGACTTCCAGGCCGAAGAACAAATCTCTGCGCTCTACTCAGTTCACCAGGAGCTTCTTTCACAAACAGTCTTTGCTCAAAACCAGGTTGACAGCATGATGATATTAGTTGATTCACAAGCAGATGCTATCCGGTTAGAGGCTATGAACAAGAAGCTGGAACATTCAATCATAGGTAAAATAGGACAACTGATGCTGCCGTTGGTTGAACCTCTTGGATTCGACTGGAAAATGGGTGTTAGTCTGTTGGCGGGATCTGCCGCAAAGGAAATCGTTATTTCGACAATGGGTGTGCTGCACCAGTCAGGAACTGATGCTGAGCCCACTGATAGTTTAGTGAATAAGATAAGAGGCCAAAGATACGATAGTGGACCCAAAGCCGGTCAGCCAGTAATGACACCTCTTGTAGCCATTTCATTCATTATTTTTGTTCTTATCTATTTTCCCTGCATTGCAGTGTTTGCAGCCATTAAAAAAGAAAGCGGACAATGGAGATGGGCTACATTCACGGCAGTTTATACAACTGTGCTGGCATGGGTATCATCATTCATCATTTTCCAGATTGGAACGCTTTTAGGGTTCTGACAAAAAAAATAACAGCCGCACTTTACTTTTGTCATTTGTTTATTACCTTTGTAGGAAACAACAAACAAGTCAACGATGAAAATTCTTGTTGCCGAGGATAATGCATTGAATCAAAAAATCATGAAAGCTTTTCTGAGCCGAAACAATCATGAGGTAACCATTGCCTCAGATGGAAAAGAACTGGTTGATATGTTTTCAACAGGCGACTTTGATTGTATATTGGTAGACTTGCACATGCCATTTATGGACGGCTTTGAAGCAACTGAATCAATCCGCAGGACAGAAAAAGGCAGACACATTCCAATTATTGCCGTAACAGCCAGTTGTCCGCAGGAAGACAGATTAAAGTGTCTCAGTATGGGCATGAATGATTTTCTTCAGAAACCTGTTAAATATGAAGAAATAGAACATATTATCAAAAAAATTGAGCAGGGGCTTTACAAACACTAAATATTGAGTTATGAAAGTTGTTGATAAAATAGCATTTCTTGATACCTTCCAGTATTTTGATAAGTCAATCGTCGTAGAGATCATTGATATTTTTTTAAAAGAATATCCTGACCGACTGTTAGCTATTAAAAAAGCCATTGATTCAAAAGATTTTGATGGATTGAAATTTGATGCCCACAGCCTTAAAGGAGTTGTTGCCAATTTCGTTGCAGACCAGCCAATTGGATTTGCACGTCAGTTGGAACAACAGGGAAACGAAAAAGATGATAACGGTCTGACTGATTTGTACGGCCAATTAGAACAATCCATCTTCGATCTTGTTGAAGATTTAAAAGAGATCAGGAACGCTTTTTTGGACTGATAGTTGGTTCATTTCAGCGGCCAATCCTGTCAAGCCTGTTAAGTGCCTCAATTGCAAGCGGATAATTATCTTGCTGACGAACCACATCCTGATACACCTGTCGGGCATCAACATATCTGCCCATGGCTTCAAGCGCTCGTCCTTTGTTATACAACGCATCCAGATAGCCCGGATCAACCTGAAGAACTTCCTCAAAATATTGAAATGCCTGCTCATAACGTTCCAGATACACCAGATAGATATAACCAAGATTATATAGGGCAAATTTATTTGATGGAGCCACCATCAGAATTGTGTCATAATGTGCAATAGCCTTGTCTGTTAGGTTATGTTCCTGATAGTGAAGCCCCAGTTGATACCTGGCTTTCAGCGAACCGGGAAAACGTTCAACAGCCCTGAGCATAAACCCCTCAGCTAAAGGATTACCCATAGAACTGTATATAGCTCCAGCTTGCAGCAATGCGTTAAAGTGATTTTCATTCTGGTCCACAGCAAGAAGCAGGTTTTTTATTGCAGACAAGGTATCTCCCTTATCCAGAAAAATCATTCCCCTCACATAATAGGCATCCGGGTTAAAACTACTGATTTCAAGTGCCTTGTCGCTAAAGCTTCTGGCCAGGTTATGATTTCCAAGCACCAGACTTAATTCTGAAAGTTTCACCAAAGGCCGTGCATCATCCGGAGCAATTTCATTGGCTTTCATGAGTGCCCCGCTACCTTGTTCCACTTGCCCAAGTGATAAATAAAGATCAGCAAGCGTAAGGTAAAGGTCAACATAATTTGGATTGATTCCAAGCCCCTTGTTTATGTCTCTGAATGCTTTGTCGTACTGCTGGGTTTCAACATAATGCCTGGCTCTCTGGTTGATCAGCACAAAATTGAGGCTGTCACGCTGAAGTTTAATGTTGATCTCAGCAAGTGGGTCGTTGGCTGAAACTGTCCCCTCTTCAGTAGATTTTGATGTTTGCTGGTGTTTACATCCTAATACTACTGATAATAGTAAAAGTAAAACCACCAACCGGTTGGATGGCAAAGATATTTTTAGACGCAGTTTCACACTGGGATCAGTTGAGGGATTCACGGATTTTCGCTTCCAGTTCTTCACACAAATCGGGGTTATCCTGTAACAGAGACTTAACAGCATCGCGGCCCTGGCCTAATTTGGTTTCGCCATAACTGAACCAGCTTCCGCTTTTTTTGATCACGTTAAGTTCAACACCCAGATCAATGATTTCGCCTGTCCTTGAAATGCCTTCGCCATAAACAATATCAAATTCAGCTTTCTTGAACGGTGGGGCTACCTTGTTTTTGACCACTTTTACCTTAACTCTGTTCCCGGTTATGTTTTCTCCTTCCTTTAATTGGGTAACCTTACGGATGTCGAGCCTGACGGAAGAATAAAACTTTAGTGCGTTGCCACCGGTGGTTGTTTCCGGATTGCCAAACATAACCCCGATTTTATCACGCAACTGATTGATAAAAATACATATGGAGCCTGTTTTGCTGATGTTGGCAGTGAGTTTGCGAAGTGCTTGTGACATCAGTCTGGCTTGCAACCCCATTTTCGAATCGCCCATTTCGCCTTCAATTTCACTTTTTGGCGTCAGTGCAGCAACCGAGTCAATGACAACAACATCAAGGGCAGCTGAACGGATGAGGTGGTCTGCAATTTCGAGGGCCTGTTCCCCGTGATCAGGCTGTGAGATAAGCAGGTTTTGAATATCAACCCCAAGTTTCTGCGCATAGAACCTGTCGAATGCATGCTCGGCATCAATAAAGGCAGCAATTCCACCTTTTTTCTGAGCTTCGGCAATGACGTGCAATGCCAGGGTAGTTTTTCCGGAACTTTCCGGCCCGTAAATCTCGACA
>Ga0351968_1074_pt1 | contig 17645 bp, 16 predicted proteins | sample BONcelHFGM3001D5_FD_206755 | JGI IMG/M metagenome (GOLD analysis project Ga0351968, IMG submission 206755) | Enriched cells from coal bed in the Powder River Basin, Montana, United States - BONCAT cells FGM rep1 HSBNCT.FGM.300.1.D5 ...
AACATCCCGAAGCGTTGTGGTCGAGTTACCTGAGAAACATGGGTAACGATTATTCTATCTGGGCTAACTTCCCTTCCGACCCCACCCTGAATTAACAATGCATAGTTCATAAGTCCTGGAATCCTTCCTTTTACGTAGATTTTCTCCTCTTATATTTGTCTCCAAAGGCACACTTATCTTTGTCATCATATGGTTTTGAAGCGATCTGCTATCTTATTGTTTACAGGAGGCATGTGGTTGTCTGCATGTATTAATGCAGTGCAATCTCAGGAATCTTCATGGTCGCACCGTCAGGATTTTTCCTCGCCACCAAGGGTTCAGGCAGTTGGATTTTCCATTGGCGACAAAGGATATATTGCAACCGGAACTGATGGAATGAGCGATCATCTCCTTCAGGATCTGCAGGAATATGATCCAGGTACGAATAGTTGGACTTTTAAGTCGGGCCTTCCCTTCGCTCTGCGTGGTAGCGTAGCATTTTCGATTGGATCCAAAGCATATGTAACTACCGGCGGTGGTTCGTATGGGTTCAATTACCAGATGCTGGAGTGGGATCAGGGAACCAATACCTGGCGCACCCTTGCAGCCTTTCCTGCAGGAAAGGGAAGGATATCGGCAGTTGCTGTTACAATGGGCAACCGGGGATATATTGGTACTGGATTTGATGCAGCAGAAAGGGCCTTGAACGACTTTTGGGAGTATGACCCCGGAAGCAATTCCTGGCAACAAAAGGCCTCACTTCCCGGGAGCAGCCGTTGCTATGCCACAGCGTTTGCAATTCACGACAAAATCTATGTTGGATTAGGGAATAACGGCTCAGCCTACCTGAAAGATTGGTGGGAGTATAGCCCCGCAACCAATGTATGGAGACGTATGGAAGATCTGGCTGGAGAAGCACGTACCGGAGCGATGGGATTCTCGGTTAATGGCAAAGGGTATGTAGTAGGTGGTGTAAACTACACCATGAAGCCTCTCCGGGATATATGGGAGTTTGATCCGATACGCAACGCCTGGACACAGCTTGACCATTTCCCGGGATCCAGCAGAGGCTATGGTGTAAGCTTCGTAATAAACAACAGCGGCTATATTGCAGCCGGGACCTCATCCGGAGGATACCTGTTTGATCTCTGGGAGTGCTTCCCGGGGACAATGGTTCGGCCATCCATACCAAAAGATGATCCATTTAGCAATCCTGTTGTAATATCTCCAAATCCATTCTTCTATCGTTTCTTCTTTAAGATGCGGCATCCGTATACAGGATCGCTTGAACTTACGGTTACAAATATGCGCGGACAGATTGTCTTCCGGAAAAACATAGACAAGGACAGCGAATACATTGTGAGGTGTTACGAAATAGACTATCTCCCCGACGGATTGTTTGTGTTTCGCGTGAAGGACCCAACCGGCATCATTGACACCAAGCAAACGGTGATACATAAGTCGTTTGACATTTAAGCACATTCAATGATTAAAGCAGGGAAAGGTATCAGGAGATCAGATATTCTGGTTATTTTGGCTATGGCAGTTTTTCTTCTGCCTTTTTTTATATTTCCTTCGGTTTATGAAGAGTACCGGAAAGTAAATTCTTCCCATGGATACCTGTTGGCATTTGTGAAGTTTGCTGTTTTAGCAACCTTCGGTGAGTGCATAGGCCTAAGGATCCGGACAGGGAGGTATTACCAGCCCGGTTTTGGATTGATACAGCGGGCACTAGTCTGGGGTTTTCTCGGAATTTCTATAAAAATGGCATTTGTCATCTTCGGCGAGGGGGCACCATATATGCTAAAAACTCTGGGCATCGCATTCCCTGACCCGAATCCGTCAAATATCCTTAGATCTCCTGACTTTTCAGCACTAAAACTACTGTCGGCATTCGCTGTCGGCGTCACACTGAATCTGTTTTTTGCACCTGTTTTCATGATTTTCCACAGGATTACCGACATGCATATCATTGAACACCACGGATCGCTCAAAGGATTCTTCACACCTGTGCGGTTCGGGTATCAACTCACCCACCTTGACTGGAATTCAATGTGGAACTTTATTCTGAAAAAGACTGTCCCTTTCTTTTGGATACCTGCTCAAACCCTGAATTTCCTGCTGCCCGAGGAGTGGCGTGTTCTGGTGGCTGCAATGTACAGTATCATCCTGGGAGTACTGCTATCCGTGGCGAGTTTGATGGAAGAAAAAAGGATATAACATACCGCCTAATGGAAAGAGTAAGTTAATTCCAGGTTGATCCCATAATCATCTTTGGAGATAGCACTGGGAGGAGGTCTGCTGTCAATGGTGTAGTAGAGGTTGAGTCCGATTTTGAAATTATCATTAAACAGACTGACCTTCGGCGTTAAATTCGCCACAACCCTGTAGCGGCTGTCGCCAGTCATATATGGTACGAAGAAAACGCTGGCATCAACCCAAACTTTTGGGTTCGAGTACTTATAAACCTTCCACACCACCTGAAACAAACCAGTCATATCAGTGGTAATTCCAGTAGTGTCATATGGAGTTTCACGGTTTACCGCCAAGCCGGCTCCGGCATAAAATCGATTCCAGTTGTTGTACACAAGATCTCTGAGTCCTACGACAGACAGCACCAACCTTAGCTTATTTCCCAATTCTGTATTACTGCTTGTCCCAAATGCTACCTGGGTTGACCATTTGTATGCCAGGTAGCGTTGCCAGGCCAGTGTGACATCCCATTTGCTTGAACCGAGGGAATCTCCCTGGTATGTATTGTAAAAGTCCCAAGTCAGATCAAAATAGGTCTTCTTTTTTCTGTAATCCAGATTTCCAGAGAGCGAAAGTGTCGCAAGCTTACTACCTTTTGAATAGTTGAGTCCAAGACTGAAATTGCCGCTCATTCGCCTCCAAAAGTTTCCTTTGATGGGGTAGATCTCCACGATCTCACGAATATCAACTGTTTTATTCCCCTCCTTCGACTGAATAACGAGATTCTTCTCAACGGATGAAGTATCAATGGATCCAAAGTATATAGTCCCATCCTTCATCTTTACCTCGAACTGCTTCCGTGACTTTATCGAATTGACCTTCACTTCATCCAGGCTAATGGTCCCCATCCCATCCATTTTCCAGGTAACAACACCATAGACCATCTTTTTGAAGTCTCCGGTGAGGACATTGCCATTGATATGAAGAATGGTATCGGTTTTCTGGGCAACCCCGCACTTCACCATGAAAAAGAATGAAATTGCAAAGAGAATTATATAGCGTTTAGTCATCATTAAAAGCATGCAATGTTTTGATAATGTGTTTTCATTAAAGCAGATTCAACTTCTTTTCGATCGCATCCTGCACCCTGCTGACCAACTCTTCAACGGGGACTCCTTCTGGTTCCACCGGATCTAGTACAGTATAAGTAATTCTCTGGCCAACTTTCATCGGGAAGTACCCCTTCTTCAACAGTTGATAATGGCCATTGATCACAAAAGGAACAATAATTGCCGATGGGGCTGCACGAAGGAGAGTGATTATCCCAGCCGGCATAAACTTCTTTACCTTACCGGTTTTGCTGCGTGTTCCCTCAGGGAAAATACAGGCAGCATAATTATTCTCTTCGATAAGCCGGCCAAGCTTAAATATCTCCTTCACCGATTGGGTCCCGCTCTTTCTGTCAATCAAAGCCGATTTCCCATGCTTCAGGTTATGGGAAATACTGGGAAGATTCCTGGAGAGTTCTATCTTGGAGATGAATTTCGGATAGTATTTCCTGAATCCCCAAACAACCGGAGGGATATCATACATGCTCTGATGGTTTGAAATAATGATCACCGGTCTGTTATCTGGAATCTTTTCAAACCCCGAAAAGTTGATCCTGCTTCCCAGAATATAGAGCCCGTAAACCAGGCAGTAGTTCAGGATATCAACCGATCGTTTTCGAGCCCGGTCTCCAAAAAGATGCAATGCCAGTACCTGTACCGGGTGAAACAAAACTAACATCAGACCGTAATACAGGTGGAAAATTGGAGTAAGGAGATAGCCCATCATCTTTTTCAAAAAACAAAGATAGATGATATTTTGAGCAACCTCAATCCGAAATTTAGTCATCTTTTGTACATTTAACAAAAATTAGGTGGTGGGAAGTGTATTGGATAAATTTGATATCGTTATTGTTGGCGCAGGTCCGGCAGGCACCATCTGCGCACTGGCATTGAGGGGATCCGGGTTGCGCGTAGCAATGATCGATAAAGGTGAATTCCCGAGAGATAAAATCTGTGGAGATTCAATACCGGGACCTGCACTGAAGGTTTTAAGAAAGGTTCTCAATGGATTCACCATGGAGGTGGAACTGCCTGACATGATGCAACGGATTAGAACTAGCTCCATCAATACGACTTCAGGGAAAGCAGTTCAAATAATCTGGAAAGGGATCGCTTTCAATTGCCGCAGGACCATCTTCGATCAGTTCCTGCTTGATCTGGTGAAACAGCACACGAACACGCATATTTACCTTGGAGAGAAGGTTGACCGGGTTGTTTTTAATAACCATGTTGCAGTGCATTTAGAAAAGAGCGATCGGTATCTGAAGTGCGACCTGGTGATAGGATGTGATGGTGCGAACTCGGTTGTTTCTAAAAACAGCGGTAATCCATTGACGGATCTTACAGAATCATGCATTGCAATGAGAGCTTACTTTAAAGGCATCGACAGCCCTGAAGATTGCAATGCATTTTATTTACTGAAAAATGTTCCCGGCTATTTCTGGATGTTTCCGCTTGGGAATGGGCACTTTAATGTTGGAATTGGATTCCGAACCAGTAATTCACGCAAAAAACTCAACATCAAAGAGGAATTTAAGAATGCCATTGAAGAGAATCCGCTGATCCGTGAGAAATTCAGAAAAGCCGAAAAACTTTCGAATTCTGAGGCTTTCAGCTTACCAATGGGAGGTTACAGAGGCCGTATCTCAGGAGAAAAATATATCCTCGCAGGTGATGCTGCCAGGCTGATTGACCCATTGCAGGGTCACGGGATCGATAAAGCTATGCAAAGCGGCTTTCTGGCTGCCCAACAGGCAATCAGATGCTTCCATCACCTCGACTTCAGTAGTAAAAGGATATCTGAGTATGATCAGTCTATTGCGAAATCAATTGGAAAAGAGTTGCGAAGGAACCACAGAATCATGAAACTACTTGCGGCACAACCATGGCTCATCAATCTCATTGCAGTGCTGACAATGAATAACAGTATTAAAAATAGTTTCCTGAGAAGGTTTTACCGCTCCCGAGAATTCATACAGGAGTTACCGGCCAGCCAGCCTGTTGAATAAGCGATCTGAAGATTATAGCCTCCCGTATCGGCATCCAGGTCAATCATCTCTCCTGCAAAATAGAGACCCGGGATCCGTTTCGACTCCATTGTTTTTGATGAAATCTCGCTCGTTGAAACTCCTCCTGCTGTGATAATAGCCTCTTTGAATGAACGATGGTTGATAATCTGGAATCGCAGGTTCTTGAGAAGATGGCGGATCTGTTTTCGTTCATTTGATACTACCTGGTGGCACTCTTTCTCCGGATCAAATCCCAGCAGGTCGATGAAAACGGGAACCATGGTTGCCGGAAGCCAGTAGCGGAAAATATTTACGATCTTCTTCTTCCCATGTTCATTCAGGTCGCGGATCAATCGGTTATCGAGTTTCTGTTCATCCAGAGCGGGCTTCAGGTCGACCGTAATCTCAACCTTATTATTCAGTCGCAATTCATCCACTACAAGCCGGCTCATTGTCAGAATTATCGGCCCGGAGAGGCCAAAATGTGTAAATAACATCTCACCAAAATCCTCTGCAGCTTTTTTACCATTTACCCATACCACAGCTCTGACATTTTTCAGATTCAGTCCCTGAAGCCGTTGTGCAACATCTCCTGCGGTCTCCAGTGGTACCAATGAAGGCCTGACCTTTTCGATTGTATGGCCGGCTTTTCTGGCAAGTTCATATCCCTCCCCGTTTGAGCCGGTAGCTGGATAGGAATTGCCACCAGTGGCCAAAACGACCTGCCTGGCCATGAACTCCTCGCCGTTTGCCTGAAGCCCCCTGACCGTATTGTTTTCAATGATCAGTTTTTCGACGCGTAATCCACAGCGGATATCCACCTTTTGTTCACTAACCCATCGCTGCAATGCCTGCAAGACATCGGCCGATTTGTTGCTGGAAGGGAAATAGCGACCGCCTCTTTCGAGAGTGGTCTCCACACCATACCGGTGGAGCAATGCCAGGATGTCTGCTGAAAAAAACTGAGAGAACGCATTTCTCAGAAATCGCCCATTGGGATGAACATGGTTGATGAAATCACCGATAGAATCTGCATTGGTAATATTGCATCTCCCTTTACCGGTAATCAATAACTTGCGCCCAACCTGATGCATTTTCTCAATGAGAAGCACCCTTCCACCCCTCTCTGCCGCCCTGCCAGCTGCCATTAATCCGGCCGGTCCGCCTCCGACAACAATCACATCAAAACGTTCCATATGATGCAAAGGTAATGTTACTGAAAATAAAAGCGTACCTTTGTCAACAAAACTATCAAATGGGAAGATCACAAGAGACATTCAACAAAAAAGAGGTAAGGAATAAAAAAGAGAAGAAGCGAAAAGAGAAAGAGAAGAAAAGACTTGCCAGAAAAGATAACGAGAAGTCGGGCAGCCTTGACGATATGATTGCCTATGTGGATGAAAATGGGATGATTACCAGAACTCCTCCTGATCCAAGCAAAAAAAGAGATATTAAACTGGAAGACATTGAGATTGGCGTTCCAACCAGGAGTTCAGAACAAGACGACGATCCTGTCAAAAAAGGAATCGTCTCTTTTTTTAACGACTCGAAGGGATTTGGTTTTATCAAAGACTCGGAAACAAAACAAGGTATTTTTGTTCATGCAAATAACCTGGTTGAGGATATTAAGGAGGGAAATATTGTCTCCTTTGAAGTAGAAATGGGACATAAGGGCCCAACTGCTGTCAATGTCAGGATTTTTAAGGAAAAAATAGTGCCACCAGTTGTTAAGCCAGTCGCTGAAACTACCGCACTGCTTGTCGCTGAAGATCCACCCTCAGATCCTGACCAAACCCTGGAGTCTGAGTCTTCTGAACAACCAACTACCGGGATTTAACAATTCTTTGCGTATCTTCAACCCGAATAATTAGCGAACACTATCATGTATACTAACTTCATGAAACGCGCGATGATTGTTGCATGGATCATCATGTCATGCGCCTTCACTTCCTCCTTCGCACAAAACGATCAAGTAATCCGTCAGATCATCGAGATCGGAAAAACCGATAACCAAACGATGCATCATCTTGATGTCCTCTGCAATAGGTTTGGGGGCAGGCCTATCGGTTCCGATGCTTATGAGAATGCTGCAGAATGGGCCGCGTATAAGTTTCGCGAATGGGGTATGGAAGTGATGATGGATAAGGCGGGAGAATTACCAGTTGGGTTTAACCGAGGCCCCTGGTTTGGCCGGATGTTGTCTGTCGACGGGATGAATCTCCATTTTGCAACACCCTCCTACACAGCCGGTACCAAGGGTATGCAAACCGGGCATGTGTTGCTGGAACCTAAAACACAGGATCAGTTCGACCGCATGAAAGGAAAGCTGAATGGCGCATGGGTCCTGATCACAGGTGAGAGTAGCGGATTCCCGATCGATTATTCAACGCAAGGAGATCACAAGCGTGATTCAATTATTGCACAGAATGAAGAGATTGCAAAGAGTAATAGTGAAGTCAGGAAATACAACCGGGAAAAGGCAGATTCGCTCCCCGAAAAGGAGATGATTCCATCCATTGAAGAACCGGCACTGTTTTATCGTCAGATGGTTGATGCCGGTATTCTGGGAATCATTCAATCAGCGCCGCTCCCAATCAGGGTGCTATATGACCGAAAGAATATTGATAGCATGACATTCGAAACACTGCCTGCCATTCCCGATATCAAGCTGGATGAACACCAGTATGCCATCATTGAACAGATGGCGAAAGAGAGACAAAACTTCTTTTTAGAGTTTGATATCCGGAATCATTTCAAGATGGGACCGATCAGCTATTACAACGTAATCGGGATCATTCCCGGCACAAAATATCCTGAAGAGTATGTCATCATGGGAGGCCACCTGGATTCATACGATGTTGCCACTGGAGGAGTGGATGACGGTTCGGGATGTACACCTGCCATAGAAGCTGCGCGGCTCATCATGAAGGCTGGAGGGAAACCCAAACGGACCATTCTTGTTTGCCTGTGGGCTGGTGAAGAGTTTGGTTTGCTCGGTTCGAAAAGCTGGATTGAACGCAATATGGATAAACTCCCCATGATATCAAATATGTTCAACCGCGATGGAGGCCCAACAGTCCCCACGGGTATAAGCGTCTCAGAAGCAATGTGGGACGATATGGAGAAAATCTGCGAACCACTCAATGACATCAATTCTGATTTCCCCTTTCTGCTCGAAAAGAGAGAACCCCGGAAACGGCCGAAAGAAGCCTGGGGAACCGACAGCGGACCATTCGCTGTGGAAGGGGTTCCCACCATGACGTTCTCGACGGGAGATCCGAAAGGATACAACTTCAGTTACGGAGAGATTTGGCATACAGAGAGAGATCTTTATAATAAAAGCATCCCTGAATACCAGGACCATACATCGATCCTGACAGCCATTGTTGTTTACGGTGTTGCAAACCTCAACCATCTGCTGTCCCGGGAAGGGTACTACCTGCCTTCTGACGAGAATAAAAAATCAACAGACTGAACCGATCGTGAACAGAACGATAATCCTGGCGGTATTTGTAATCTTAAGTACGATTTCCTCGTTTGCCGCGAAGAAAAAAGGATATTTCATCAGAAATACCGGTGACACCTGCCAGGTTACATTCCGGATCCCGGTGGGATTGTTTGCAAAAGCCCCTACCTATGAACAGTTGCAATGGAACGTGACATACTTCGACGATCATAAGCAACCTCACACCCTTAAGCCTGGGGATGCAAAGGAATACTGTTTTGAAGCCAAATCGGGCGAGGTAAGAATGTTCTCGATAAAAAACATTCTTCATGCATTTAATCAGGGATCGGAACCAGCCGAATTCATTTTTTTGCATCTGGTAGAAGATGGCAAACAGAGAGTATTCAACTATTACGATTATAGCGGGTACATTAATGACAATAATAACTCCCCGGATCCGGTTTTAAGAACTGCACCAGGATCAATTGAGATAGTTATTCTTCAAAAGGAGAATGGAGAGTTAGTAATCATGAACACTGATCGTTCCCTTTAGGGCTGACATTTCCCTCCTTTTTTTGCATCTTTGCCAAAAAATATTTTCTCGTTTTGAAAAAATCCGGTCCTGCCTCCCTTATTCTTCTTATCCTGCTTTTGTTAAACGGAACCTCTCTTTTCGCACAATCCTCCCAGCTCACCTATACTTGCTACAACAACGTATCCCCTGTCACAATCGATGGAAACCTGAGCGATCCGGCATGGCGGGATATTCCCTGGTCGGAATCATTTTCAGATATTGAGGGTGCTGTTAATCCAGTACCCCGCCATGAAACGCGCATGAAGATGGCCTGGGACAGCAATTTTCTCTATATTGCTGCAAGACTCTTGGAACCCCACCTGTTTGCAACACTTACCCAACGGGATACCATCATATTCCATGACCCCGACTTTGAGGTGTTTATCGATCCTGATGGTGATTCCCAAAATTATTATGAATTTGAAATCAATTCATTGGGTACAGAGATGGACCTCTTCATGCCTAAAACCTATAAGGAAGGTGGAAAATACAATATAAGCTGGAACCTGGATGGAATTCGCTCGGCGGTGAACCTGGAAGGTACCCTCAATAATCCATCAGATATTGATACAGCATGGACCATTGAAATAGCCATCCCCTGGAGTGCTTTTACAGGGGAGGGACATACCGACCCGGCCCCAGGGTCAGGCACTATCTGGCGAATGAACTTTTCCCGCGTTCAATGGCATCTGGAAATCATCCATAATCCATATAAGAAGGTCACAGATCCAACTACTGGCAAACCCATAAGGGAAGAAAACTGGGTATGGTCACCAACCGGGGTGATCAACATGCATATTCCGGAACAATGGGGATTTGTTGAGTTTTCGGGGGAGCCTCCTCCACCTCGATGGTGGGTTTGGATGCACCAGGGAAATCGCACTAAACAGGCATGGGACATGGTACTCTGCGACCTGGATACCCTTGGGATCAGAGGGATTCTCTTAAGTGCCGATACGGCCACATTAGCCTTGGTTGCTTCGAAGGCGGCACATTATGGAATCGAAGTACATGCGTGGATCTGGACTATGAACCGTGGGGATGCCGAGCCCTCATGGCTCGACTACAACCGTTTGGGGAAATCCCTCGGCGAAGAAAAAGCCTATGTGGATTATTACAAGTTTATGAATCCTGCTCATCCCGATGTAAGAGAATTTCTGCAGAAAAAATTCAGAGAACTTACTGTCGTAAAGGGAATAAAAGGGGTGCACATGGATTACATCCGCTATGTGGATGCTATACTTCCTGTCGGACTTCAACCAAAGTACAACCTCAAACAGAATAGCGTAATGCCCCAGTTTGATTATGGTTATCATCCGGTAATGACAAATCTTTTTACCGAACAATACGGGTTAAATCCCCTGGAAGATCAGAACCATCAGACTGATTCCCTGTGGCTCGCCTTCAGGCTTGATGAACTGAACAAAACGGTTCATCTTCTGAGGGAAGTGATTCAAAGCCAGGATCTGGAGATAACGGCGGCAGTTTTTCCAACCCCGGAGATTTCTCGAACGATGGTGATGCAGGATTGGAATTCATGGCAGCTTGATCGTTACTTTCCAATGGTCTATCACAATTTTTACGAGAAACAGGTTGAGTGGATCAAAGAGGTCATGGCAGAGAACAAGTGGCTATTGCCCAAGACACCTGTAATTTGCGGGATCTATTTACCTGCACTTCAGAAGGGCGATCAATTCTCCCAGGCGGTTTCTGCTGCATTGGCTGGAGGGGCAGATGGAGTCGCAATGTTTGATTACCCTGCTTTCTCTGAGACAATCAGAAAACAGATCATGAGACTGACCCATATTGAATTTTAGTATATTCGTAGGATGGAAAAAAACACAGTAAATTATTACGGGAAGATGCCCGATCAGGCAATCGGAACCCGGGAACAAAAGACGCCTCCAACACCCAGAGCTTCTAAAGCCAGAGAACGCTATTTCGAAACAAGGTCGTCTGCCTCTATGGAGTTCCCATACTGGTATACAAGGAGATGGGAAGAACTGGAGGGTGAAATCCCTGTCATTCGCCGTGCTGAAGCCCTGAAAGCCGGTTTTGAGCACCTAACACCAGCCATCTTTCCGGGTGAATTGCTCACCATGGGAAAAGCTTCTTATCTGCGCGGTTCATTCCCAATGCCCTGGCTCTCGGAGGCATTCTTTATGGCAGCCGAGGACAAATTCTACCAGGAGGCGCTGGATTCGGGAAAACTCACTGCCGACACCTTCACAACCATGGGTACCGGCGGAGGCAATGTGACGAAAAGTACCGGTCGGGTACTCTCCATCGCCGGTAAATTCGGACTTCGGGTGGAAGAGATGCCTATTATGATCGAAGTTGCCAAACGGTGGAAGGATAAATCGGTTGACGATGTTGGCCACAGGTACGAGCAAATGGTTCCGGGGTACAAAGAGAAAGAGGCGATCATGCGTTCGGTCATCTGCATGTTCGACTCGGGTTACACGCTTCCCCAGGGACGCGAGGTGGTAAATTATTATTACCCATTGCAGTATGGCATTGCCGGGATCATTGCAATTTGTGATGAAGGGATTGCCGAAGTGGCAGGAAAACCAGACATGGACAGGTTGTATTTCTTCCAGGCAGTGAAAATCATGCTGCATGGTGTTCAGGCCTGGATCAGAAATTATGCCGGTGAAGCATCCATGCTCGCTGGTCTTGAAAAAGATTCCCGGCAAAAGAAAGAGTATGAGGAGATGTCGGAACGGCTCCAGTGGATATCCTCCAATCCTCCCCGTGATTTCCACGATGCATTGCAGACCCTGTGGACATTCCATATCGCGATACTAAATGAAGATGCCATTTCGGGTTTGTCTCCCGGTCGTGTTGGTCAGGTCCTCTTTCCCTGGTGGCAGCGGGATATGAAATCGGGAGTGCTCGACACGAATAAGAGCATTGAACTCCTTGAATGCATGCGTATGAAATTCACAGAGATAGACTGCTTTGCCTCCATGGGAGTTGTGGGTGGAGTTCTTTCAGGAAATACATTCAACAACCTCTGCCTTGGTGGGCTTACCAAAGAAGGCACATCGGCTGCCAACGAACTTGAGATGCTGATCCTGGAAGCGGGCATTCGGTGCGATACTCCCCAGCCTACCCTATCCATGCTGTATGATGAAAAACTTCCGGAAGAATTCCTAATGAAGGGCGTGGAGTGCACCAAGATCGGAACAGGATACCCTGCATGGGTAAGCAACCAGGTAGCTATGGAATTCCTGATGAAGAATTACGGTCATGAAGGGATGACACTGGAAGAGGCAAGAGCCTGGGCCATTGGCGGATGCCTCGAGACTTCACCGGGCAGTTGGATGCCTCTCGAATTCGACGGGGAGATCCATTGGATACCTGGGGGATCAGCTCCTGCAACAAGTGTAGGAGTTCACTTTATTTCCCTTCCTAAAATACTCGAAGTAGTCCTCTTTGATGGGATGGATATGCGTACCGGGGAGCGGATATTTCCAGCTCATGGACTGGAGCTTAACAGCTATGATGAGCTGTGGCAGACATTCAAAGACTATTTCAGCCGCGCTGTCCATGTGCTTACGCTCACCAATAACATCCAGCATGATGCCTGGCGCAAGATTGCCCCGTCACTGGTCAACTCAATGCTGAAGCCCGACTGCCTCGAACTTGGGAAAGGTATCGGCGAGATGGGTAGCCGTTACAATACAACCTTCAATGTTGAAACTACCGGCACGGCAAACCTGGTCAACTCTCTTGCCTCCCTGAAGCTGAATATCTACGATAAAGCAACATTCAGCCTTGAAGACTACCGGCATGCGATACTGGCCAACTTCGGATACCATACGGCAAAAGAGACGGGTTCCTTCTCCCTGATTGATCAGGTCCCCAACGAAGCGTATGATACCTGGAAGAAGATCCACAAACTTTCCGCAGAAGCACCGAAGTATGGCAACGACAATCCCTATGTCGATGGCATTCTCCGTGAGTGGGAACTGTGGTTCTGCGACATGACACACGACTACCGGTCGATCTATGATCAGCCACTCTATGCCTGCCAGATATCTGTATCTACCCACGGTCCAATGGGTGCTGTTACCCTGGCATCCGCCGATGGGCGCCTTTGCGGTACCACCTTCTCGGATGCCTCAATGTCGGCATTTCCAGGCACCGACCGCAACGGACCTTATGCCCTGTTCAACTCGGCTACTTGCTGGGATCATTCGGAATCGCAAAACTCACAACTTAACCTGAAAATCCATCCTTCTGCCGTAAAAGGAAGAGAGGGTTCCCGAAAGTTCCTCGAACTGATCCGTGCATACCTGAGAAAAGGAGGTTTTCATGTCCAGTTTAACGTGGTGGATTCACGGATGCTGAAAGAGGCTCAGAAAGAGCCCGGCAAATACAGGGGACTTATGGTTCGTGTTGCAGGGTTCACCCAGTATTGGGTGGAACTGGGCAAACAGATACAGGACGAAGTGATCGCCCGAACAGAATACGAGGACATTTAATTTTCGGTTATAAAACGCCAATAAACAAGCATCAAATGACAAATAAATCTATTAAATATAATGGCACGGAACTGCAAAGATTGTAAATTTTACCTCCCCGTTGATGTCTTCCACGGACTCTGTAAAATCAGCAAGGAAAAAATACTTCCTGATGACACATTTTGCCGGGATGCTGTGAAACTTCAGAAATGTAAATTTTGTCTTCACTTCACGGAAGATAAAGAGTTCCTGGGCAATTGCAAAGGGACCACTCTGGCTTATCCTGATATGGTTGCTTCGAAGTGCATTGATTTTGAATGGATCCGGAAGAACTGACCGGGATACTGTTTGACATCCAGGGCTTCTCTGTTCACGATGGCCCCGGATGCCGTACATTGATATTTTTAAAAGGGTGTCCCCTCTCCTGCCGATGGTGTTCAAACCCCGAAGGCAAAAGCCGCTCTCCCGAACCATTGTACCGCCGTCAGAAATGTACGATGGACTTGTTATGCCTTGATGCCTGTCTGCATCATGCTATCAACGTCGAGTCAGACGGGTTGTCAATTGACCGTAAAAAATGCTACACATGCACTACATTCGATTGTATGTCAGCCTGTTGCTCAGGAGCGATCCAGCAGGGAGGGTATGTCATATCAGTTTCTGAACTTTACCGGGTTATCCAGCGCGACAGGCAATACTGGGGAAGTAGAGGCGGAATAACACTTACCGGTGGTGAGCCATTTTTTCAACCTGAATTCGCCACCGCCGTCTTAAAACAATGTCATGATGCCTTTGTTCACACGGCTGCAGAGACATGTGGTGATATTCCTCAATCATGGCTTAAGCCGTCACTTCCTTATCTCGACTGGTTGTTTTTTGACCTGAAGCAGATGGATGCAACGCTTCACAAGGAATGGACGGGACACTCTAACCATCAGATCCTTGAAAATGCAAAATGGCTTGCACAGAGCTTTCATGGCCGGATGGTCTATCGCATGACAGTCATTCCAGGATACAATGATCAGCCGGAACACTCCCTGAAGTTGGCCAGGTTTATCTCATCCACCCAACGGTGTGAGATTAACCTTCTTCCCTTACATCACCTTGGCCGGGAGAAATATGCGCTTACCAGCCGTTCCTACTATACCGATTCACTGACTACTCCCTCTTTGGATTCGCTGTTGAACATGAAGAAAATCATTGAAAAAGAAGGAGTTACATGCTATATTGGAAGTGAGACACCGTTTTAGTCGACAGTGGGCAGTCGGAAGTTGGCAGTTTGCAGTTTGCAGTTTGCATACTCCCTAATCACTAATCCCTAATCACTAATCGCTGATCGCTAATCGCTCTTTGATCTTTTCAACATACCGATTGTTAATAAAATAGTGAGACTGGCTCTCTGTAGTGCCGAAAAACATTGGAAATTTCAGAATTATTTGTCATTTTTGCCTGCAGGAAACCAACCAAGCAAATAAATCATCTTTATCATGAAAGATACCCCCATCCCATATGAGGTTGTCAGCAGGCACATCAAAGAGAGTAATATCCGCAATATCGGCAAAGCATCGATCCGGGAGATCAAGCGACTGATTAACGGTATTGAAAAAGAAACAGGAGAGAAATATGTAAGGATGGAGATGGGCGTCCCTGGCCTGAAACCATCCGACATTGGGATCAATGCAGAGATAGCTGCCCTTAAATCGGGAGTTGCTGCAATATATCCCGAAATTGAAGGTATTGCTGAACTTAAAACAGAGGCTTCCAGGTTTGCCAAACTTTTCCTCGATATCGAGGTGGAACCTGCTCACTGCATCCCTACCGTTGGCTCCATGCAGGGTGGATTTGCATCCTTCATCACCCTTGCACGGTTACATAAGGGGAAAGATACGACCCTGTTCATTGATCCCGGATTTCCAGTTCACCGGCAACAGCACATTATCCTGGGCCAGAAATTCGATTCGTTCGACATCTATGATTACCGCGGCGATAAGTTAAGGGATAAGCTGGAATCCTATTTTTCCAAAGGGAACATCCATTCGGTTCTCTACTCCAACCCGAATAATCCTTCCTGGGTTTGCTTCACGGATAAGGAACTGAGGATTATCGGTGAACTCGCTACAAAATACGGAGTAATCATCCAGGAAGATCTGGCTTATTTCGCTATGGACTTCCGGAAAGATTACTCCCGGCCTGGAGTACCTCCATACCAGCCTACGGTTGCCAAGTATACCGATAACTATATTTTATTGATAAGCAGCTCCAAAGTATTCAGTTATGCCGGTCAGCGCGTCGGAATAATGCTTGTATCGGATAAACTCTATGACATCCGGTCAGAAGATCTTCTCCGGTATTATACAACGGATATTTTTGGCCGGGCTCTGGTTTACGGAACAGTTTATGCCTTAAGCGCCGGTGTCACCCACTCGGCGCAACATGGTCTTGCGGCCATGCTGAAAGCCTCTAACGATGGGACCTACAATTTCGTGGAAGCAGTCAGGGAATATGGGCACAAAGCAAAAATCATGAAGAAGCTGTTTACAGAAAATGGCTTCCGCATTGTCTATGACAAAGACGAAGACAACCTCATTGCCGATGGGTTCTACTTTACAATCAGTTATCCCGGATTCACCGGTGAAGAACTGCTTGAAGAGTTGCTCTACTATGGAGTGAGCGCCATTGCGCTTTCCATCACTGGGAGTACACGCAAAGAAGGCGTGCGCGCATGTGTCTCGCTTGTATTGCGTGATCAGTTCCCGGCATTGGAAGAGCGTTTAAAACGATTCTATGAGCAACATCCGACAGGATAATACCAAACGAAAGCAGGCAATAAACTGGCTGTTGCCAGTGTTGTTTTTACCCCTGCTATTGCTGACATCTTCCCGCCCGATTGAAACCCCTGAATATACCACGGTCCTTGAAGGAATCGATATTCTTTTTGATTCTGAACCTAAAATGTTTCCAACAGGATGGTATTGTAAACGGATCGGGGCTGAGGCAACCTCACTACCGAAAGAATACCACACGGATGCCATGGACATCCTGAACAAAGCGATTGCAAAGTATCCTGAAGATGTGCTCTTTGTTTACTTGCGAAAAGTCTATGTTCTAAAATCACTTAGCTTTTACGGAGTTCCTTATGGAGGCACGAATACCAAAGATGTGATCTATCTGACCTATGACGATACGAGCCCGGAGAGAACGGCAGAATATGTGGAAGGTGTATTCCACCATGAATTCTCAAGTGTCCTGCTTCGCAGGTTTAGTAAATATATCGATAAAAAATCGTGGGAAACTATCAATCCTTTAGCCTTTTCCTATGGAGAAGGTGGCGTGGAGGCTATTAAACGAGGCGAAGCCTCCATGGATTACGACTACACTCTCCTGGAAGTTGGATTTCTGAACAAATATTCCCAGTCCGCTTTCGAAGAGGATGTCAATGTATTCTCTCAGAATCTATTCTCCGGCGGGGAACAATTCTGGTTCATTGTCGACACCTTTGACAGAATCAGGGATAAAGTACAATTAACGATCGGTTTTTATCACGAGATCGACCCTCAGTTCACGGAGGAATATTTCCGCTCATTAGCCTACGCACAGTAGATTAAACCAGTTCTAAATTAGCCTCTTTTCCCTAAAAAACCTGCATCTCTGGATATATCGTTCGGATTAATTTCTGTACTTTCGTGCTTCCTTTTCAATACAAAAAATCTCATATACTATGGCTAAGATCAAAGGAGACATTGTGGTGAATATCGAACGGTGTAAAGGGTGTGAAGTTTGCATAGCAGCCTGTCCGTTTTCGTGCATCGCCATGACAGAGGAAGTGAACGGCAAAGGGTACCATTTTGCCATCAAGGTGAATGATGA
>Ga0351968_1075_pt1 | contig 17609 bp, 16 predicted proteins | sample BONcelHFGM3001D5_FD_206755 | JGI IMG/M metagenome (GOLD analysis project Ga0351968, IMG submission 206755) | Enriched cells from coal bed in the Powder River Basin, Montana, United States - BONCAT cells FGM rep1 HSBNCT.FGM.300.1.D5 ...
GTAGCAATATCTATAACACCGCCGGTAAAATCGGCAGGCAGCTCAGCACTGAAAGACTTGTGAACTATAATATTATCAATAATATTGGTAGGAAAAATATCCATTTGCAGGGTATTTCTGTCCGGGTCAAGACCGGGGATATCCATTCCGTTTAATATGGTTTTAGTATATCTGTCGCCGAGACCGCGCACAAAAACATACTTACCGCCTTCAACTGAAATCCCTGTCACCCTTTTTAATGATGATGCTGCATCTGAGTCACCAATTTTTCTAAAGTTGGCAGCAGAAATTCCATCAATCAGATTGGCTGATTTCTGTTTCATGGTAAGCATGGCAGCTTCAGAGTTTCTGATTGCTTCGGCAGTAATGGTAACTTCTGCCAATTCAACCTGAGCTTCTTTCATCTTCAGATTGTCGAGAAGCACAACTCCTCCTGACTTTACCACCAGTTTTTCAACAATTACAGTTTCGTAAGAAATGTATGAGATTCTGAGGTTATAGGTGCCTGCTGCGATTGATAAATTAAACTTACCATCAAAGTCGGTAAGAGTTCCCGAAGTGGTTTCCATCACAAAAATGGTAACACCGGGCAGAGATTCTCCTGTTTTGTTGTCGAAAACGGAACCTCTGATAAATCCATTCTGCGCCAGCAGTGCAAAATTGAAAACTAAGGCGAGCAGAGCTGTGAACAAAATCCTGACGAGCTGCATATAACTTCCTGATTTGGTGTTTTTATTAAATATTAAACCCGTGGGCTTAGTGCCCACGAGTTCAAAACTGATTTTGTTTTATGTTTAGAAGTTAGTCAATTCGCCTGCCACTGAAGCCCATGACCATCCTGCAAAAGCTGATTTGTCAGCTCCAACGGTATTTGCACCGGCAGCAACTGCAGTAGCATGAACGCTGGTTCCGTTTTTAAATACTGAGGTTAGCGCAACACCATCTGGCAAGGTTACCTGAAGATTCTGGAATACCAGTTGACCATTGGCAAAAGTTGCAAGGGTTTTATCACCTGAGAGTGATAAGTCACCGCGACCATCAACTGCAGGATCAGGGAAACCAAAGAAGTAGATGTTTGAGAAAGTACCTCTGGCACCATCGCGGAAGTCGCCAAGTTCACTGGCAGGATTGCCTTTGATAGATCCGTTTTTAACGGTATGGCCAGCCATCATTGAACCTTCTGGTCCGTCAATTTCAAGTGCATGATCGGTGTCGTTGCCACAGATAACGATAAAGTTATCAAGAGTTCCTGACCATGCCTGATCGGTATCAACTGCATCGTCTCCAACATTCCAGATGATTGCATTCTTAACGCTTACCGATCCGCCAAACCATTCAATTCCGTCGTCCTGATTGGCAACAATCTCAACATTTTCAATAATGGTTCCTGAACCAACACCGCCAAGGGTAAGTCCGTTGATCTCATTTCCTTCGCCGATATTGGCACCGCCGTGACGGATGGAAATGTAGCGAATGGTTCCGGAGTTGTCGTTGTTATCGGTACCACCATAAAGGCCATTCTGGTCTGATGGAGGAATACCTTCAATCTGAACAGAAGCAGCACTTGCAGAGATAGGAGCATTTCCAAGAATGATCACACCACCCCACAAACCATTAAGGGTTGGGTCAAGGTTCGGACTGGCAATTTCGCCTGGCATAATTTCGTCGGCTACTGAAGTGAAGATAATCGGAGCCTGAGCGGTTCCTTCTGCATTAAGTTTACCTCCACGGGCAATTACGAGTGCAGTTGCATTGGCACCTGTACCGGCTTCGCCTTTTACTACAACACCTTGTTTAATAGTAAGTGTAGCACCTGCAGTAACAGCAACTCTGTTTTTCAATACATATACTTTACCGGTTTCCCAGGTTGTATTCTGAGTAATGTTACTTGATACATAAAATACAATCTGCTCTTCAAGAACGCTGATAACACCGGTTCCACTGGCAGTCTTGTTTTCGTTGTCGGTAATGGTGAGCAATACTGAACCAGCACCAACCTGTGTACCGGCTGTGTAAGTTACAACCACTGCACCTGATTTTGAACCAGCTGTTCCATTGGTTTTAATGACTGCTGTTCCATTGGTAGCAGAAACAACTGCTGATTTAAAACCTGCATCTGCAGTGTAGTTAAAAGTAATATCCAGCTCATTGCTGATTTCAGCAGTTACCGGCTGTGGTGAAGCTACTGTAGGAGCATTGAAGGTTTCATCTTCATCCTTGCAGGAAGTAAATACTGCAATCGAAGCAACTAGGGCAAACATTAAAATCTTTTTCATGTTTTTTTTAAATTGGTTACAGCTGCAAAGTAACCCATAGAATTCCAAAGGGAGTTTAAGCCACTTTTAAATGAATATTAAGTTTATGTTAACACCTGAAATCTAAAAGTCAGGGTATAATGAATAGAAAATATTGTTGTTGTCTGTTAATAATAATGAGATTTCCTTCGGGGAGCTCCTTTTGTTAATCAACAATCACTTGCACAAATAAAAATCACTTTTCATGTATCTTTGCACCCATGAAACTGCCTGACAACATCCGTATTGCCATTAACTCAACGGCATACTATATTTTATCATACCTGTTCGTTTTTATCGTGCACCAGGCAGCAACCATACTGGCTTCGTTTTTCTTTGATTACAATGTTCAGGTAGATTATTCGAAGATTTTCTTTATGGTATCGCGATATGACTGGTATTTCGATTCAGTAAAAATCATCTTTTCAGCCGGTCCGCTTGTTTGCCTGATACTCTCTGTTTTTATGATCGTAGTAGCCTATCGTTACAAGGAATACAACGGATCTCTAAAACTTTTTTTTCTTTGGGGATTTGTACACAGTATCAGTATATTTCTGGGATCAGCCTATGCAGGAGCATTGCTGGGTGAAGGATTCGGACATGTACTCATATGGATGTTTATGCCCGATACCGGCAAACTTATTATTACCTTAATCTCATTGTTTCTGCTGGCTGCTACCGGTTTTGCTTTGACCAGAACTTTTCTGCTTTCCGGCAATATTTATTTCAACCTTCTGGAAACCAAAAACCGTCTTCCTTTTATTGTATTTCAGGTGATTCTGCCATTTATTATAGGCTCAATAATCATCATTGGCATAAGATTTCCGGTTAATTTATATGAATTGCTGAGAATCCTTACTCCTCTCTTTGTAATACTTACAGTTCTTCTGAGCAGTTTCGGCTTTTCTGTTCTTTACTTTGATGAAAACCCAAGATCAATAAAAATAAACGGCAGCCTTGTAGCTGCCGCATTGATCATTTATGCTGTTTACAGGATTGCCCTGCATTTTCCGGTTACGATCTGAATTTGATCGAAAGCCGTTTACTGTTGCTACTTTACAATAAGCAACTTTCGCGAAGCCACACCTTTTAAAGTCAACGCCTTCACCGTATATACTCCTGACCTTATCTGCAATTCGCTTACCCTTACCTTCTTTTGGGCGGGTGAATCAAAATAGACCTGCTTGCCAAAAAGATCGATAATTTCAACACTCAGAATCTGTTCTTCAGCTTCAAGATAAAACCCGCTTTCACCGGCAGGGTTTGGATACAGTTTCATTTTTGGTTCAATATCACTCAAAATTATACCTACACCGCTGTCGCACGAAACCACTGCAGACCAGCCTGCATAATTATTCGCTTCGTCCGACTGGAAAACAAAAGTAACAGCACCCCCGCCAACAGAAGTCAGCACATCAGCAGGAACCTCGTTACCGCAGAATTTTCCCAGCAATGGATAAGTTGCATCCGGCCCGTCATAAACAAACAATGCATCTTTTTCGCAGTCATCGCTCATTTCAACATCAAATTCTGTGAAATGGATTCTGAGCACTTTATCGGGATCAGCGCCAATGAAGGTGGTGGTTAGATTTTCATTATCCCCGTAGTTTAATTCAGGGCCATTGCTGTCGAAAAATCTGGCGTAACAAGTTGTAGCTCCTTCTCCGCCAATATAATAATCGGGAATAACAGTGATATAATCAGGTTCGGCAAGAAGATTTCCACCGATTACATTCTGAACATAAAGACTTACATCCCAGGTTCCGGGTTGGTTATACTGCACAATTGGATTGGGTTCAACAGAACTGCTGATACTTCCACCCTCAAAAGTCCACAACCTGCTTGATGGATTTCCACCGGAAATATCAAAGAACTGAACTTCACCACCCACAGGAATTGTTGTGGCGGAAGCCGTGAAAGCCGGAATTGCACTTCCGTCCCATAGCTTCACATCAAGCCGAACCGTTGATTTATCGGTTATAACTACATTGTTAATGGTTCGTGGTAAGTAGCCATCAGCAAAAAAAGTAAGGTTGTAGGTTCCGGATTTCAGCAAACGGTGGTAATTCCCAACAGGCAAAGAGGTAAAAACCATCGAACTGTCTTTGTCGTGGTTATTGATAAATATCTGCGCATGAATGGGTTCGCCTGTTATTGTATCGGTAATAATTCCCCTTACCCCATATTGAACCTTTTCCAGATAATTAAGCATTGAGCGGTAATTGTACTCCCAGAAGTTCAGCAGCTGGCTGGCCGGAGGCAATTTGGTATTGGATATCTCAAGTGTTACTTCTCTGCATTGCTGAAAGTAATTCATATAATCCTGGCGACCACCGGTAATTCTGTACCATGCATATCCATTGGTAATTCCGTTAACCAGATCGTCCATATAACCGGGAGGGCTGTATGCCTGGGCTGTATCAGCATATTCGCGGCTCACCATAACCCACCAGTTATTGTCGGCAGTCAGTCTGCTCCATGTATCCCAGGGATAATTCACAACTTCGATACCACCGTGAAAATTTGCGCCCATCACAAAGTTACGGCTTTCAGCAAAATTCATAAAAGCTACCGTTTCAGGCTGCCATGCGTTTCCATCGGGATTTGGCCCATCGGCCGGATCAGGATAATTGCGGTTTAAATCTACATTGTTTGCATTGCCGCGTCGTGCACCATTAACCGAATTGTTGCCACCATAGTAAGTTCCGTCAGGATTTGCCAATGGATTGATCCAGATGTCAGTGTTGTTGATCATACTGGTCACTCTCGGATCCTGATTGTAATTGGTCAGCAGATAATCAGCCAGGTGAAGCAAAAGCACATATCCTGTTGTTTCGTCGCCATGAATGGTTGAAGTGTACAGAAATTCAGGCTCATCTTCCTCAATATTTACATTATCAGAAATTCTCAATGCCAGCAGTTTGCGCCCGCTTGGTAAGGTAGCTATAGTGTGAAGGGTGCAAATGACAGGATAATCGGTTGCAAATTGCTGCATCAATGCCTCATAAGCCGGGTAAGTGGGATAGTAATTCCAGTCGAGCACCTGCCGGGGATCAGAAGTCATCTCAGGGATAATAAGATCGCCCGGATGCGGCATTGAAACAAAGCTGAGATTATCAAACTGCCTCAGGATTTCAAATTCTTTTTTGTTGGCATACGCGAAAACAGTATCGCCGGAAATGCGGTCGATGCTTATCACCTTTGTCAGTAATCCAGCCATATCAGCTGCTCCGGGAAGCGCAAAATAGATTTCGCCATCATTTCCGAACAGTTCAGGTGCAGATTGCGTTTTGAGGTTAGTTTGAGCAATTGCAAAAACCGAGATTAACGAGAGAAATAGCGTAATGATTTTTTTCATCTTGAAATTGATAAGCTATTTGAAAGATTTGTTTTTCAGGATTCTATGCCATTATCCCTAAGGTCAGTAATCAGACCAGAAATGGTATTTTGCACCGATTTATTGACTTTTACTACCGGAAGACGGAGGTTGTTCTGAACAATTTTCATTTGATCCAAAGCGGCTTTAATTCCACCGGGACTACCATCCATAAAGAGTGAATCAATAAATGGAATCAGCAGGTAATGAAGCCTTCTTGCTTCTTCGAATTTTCCATCCATGGCAGCTTTCACCATTCGGGAGAATGTTGATGGATATGCGTTTGCCACAACTGAAATTACGCCTTCTGCACCGGCAGCAATCATTGGCATGGTGATACCATCATCACCCGAAATCACCAGAAATCCTTTGGGCTTATTGCGGATAATCTGCATAATCTGGCTGAAGTTCCCTGATGCTTCTTTGATAGCGATAATATTATCAAAATCGCGGGCTAGTTCGAGCGTTGTTTCTGCACTCAGATTAACGCTTGTGCGACCCGGTACATTATAAAGTATTATCGGTAATGGGCTGGCACTCGAAATGTGTTTATAATGAAGATAAAGTCCACGCTGCGTGGGCTTGTTGTAGTAAGGAGTGACTGACAGAATGGCGTCAATCCCTTCAAGATCAATTACCTGAAGCTGATTTACCAATTCCTGCGTATTATAGCCACCAAGCCCCATAACAATGGGAACACGTCCTGCTACCTGTTCTTTCACAAACTGAACCAAAGCAGTTTTTTCATCTTTCGACAATGTAGCAGCTTCGCCCGTTGTACCGAGCACAACAAGATAATTTACACCATTACCGATGGTATGTTCAATCAGTTTTTCAAGTGATCCGAAATCGATGGTTCCCTGTTTGTGAAATGGAGTTACCAATGCAACTCCTGTTCCTGTAAAATTTTTCTTCATAGTTCAGTGTTTATAACCTGAATAGGTGGGGTAATGAATTCAATTGTACTGGTGTAATGAACCACTTGTTCTATCAATACTTCCAGTGATAATGGGGATGAAGATTCTATAAGTAAATCAAAGGGCCCAGGTATTCCGGGCTTTCCCTGACCAACTTTAAATCCTGCTTTTGAAAGCTCAACAATATATGAAAGAGGAAAATCTGCAGGTGAACTTAAATCAATCAAAAGATCAAAAGGATAATCAATAAACTTATCAGAAAATTCCGAAACCGGCCTGAGCAGCAAGTCTATATCACCATTGAGCAATAAATCGTATGCGAGTTTGGGAGCATAATAAACCGGAGCCCTTTTGCTCTTATGGTAGCCAAGTACCTGCACTTTTTTCCCTTTTTCCTGTAATGATTTTACAAACTGACCTAAAATAGCATACTCCTCTTCGCTAACCAGACTATAAACAATTCCAATATCTACGGCTTGCGCCAGATTTATTGCTACCCTTCTCCTGTTAAGGCGACTGGTGAGCTTGCCAAGGAAATACCTTGCCAAACGGACTCTGATGGTTGTGAATATTTTCAAAACTGATTTGTAGTTAATTGATAATAAAAAAGGTAAGTCGGTAATGCTTTAAAATATGCGAGGCATAAAATTATGAAACTTTTCATCGCTCAGCCGAAGTTTTCGTAATAAAACGCTCTGACCCCGAAATTATTTCTCCGATATACATTCTGTGGTAATCCTTTTCAGGATAATTCTTTGCAACTGAGGAGTCTATAAATCCATCCGGATCAATATCCTGAAAGTATAATTTTCTGCACACCAGATAAAGCCTGGCTTCTTCAAAAGTATATGCCCCCTCTGCTGTTTCCATAATTTTCAAACCAGTGGCTGCAAACTTATCGGTGTCTCTGCCACTGTGCGATCCGCAAAACTGAAGCTTATTGTGGTGCTCTTTGTCAAAAAAACTACAGGTAAACAATGAGTTTTCCTCGATAAACTGATATGTAAAACGCTGTGGACGAACGAAAATGAAAGCTACAGGTTTGTTCCATAGAAATCCGGTTCCTCCCCAACTCGCTGTCATGGTATTACATTTCACAGCATTTCCTGCTGTAATCAACATCCACTCCATCCCTATTTTTTTTACCGGATCGAATTGTAAATCTTTCGGATTCAGTTTTTTGAACGCTGTCATTGATCTGATGTTTGTTAAAATCTGTATTAAATTTAACTGCCAAGATAAGAATAAAATAAAATCATCATCAAACAAATGCCTTCATTAAAAAAAATCCTCATAGATTTGTCTTATGAAACTTGAAATCACCAACCAAACTGAGCTTGATTTAATAAAAGGCTCCACCCCTGCCCTGTTGTTGTACTTTTTCAACGATAGTTGCGCGCCCTGTGTAGCACTTCGACCAAAGATAGAATCGATGGTCAGCAGTGAATTTCCGCAAATGAAACACTCTTATGTTAACTCTGCCGCATTTCCTGAGCTTTCTGCCTCCAATGGCGTATTTGCAAGTCCTACCATTGTGGTTTTCTTTGATGGAAAAGAGGTCTTCAGAGTAAGCAAATATGTATCTGTTGATGAACTCGCCGGTAGAATCAGGCGGTATTATAATTTGATATTCAGTTGATTTCGGATTTCGGAGGTCGGATTTCGGATGTCTGAGGTCTGAGGTTAAGGCTAAGGTTGAGGTTGAGGTTTAGAAATTAGAAATTAGAAATTCTTACTTCTCTCTCTTCTGTAAGACCAAATCATTATAACAATTGCGATCAGCAGTGAAGCAGCACCAATACTGAAAGTGAACACAAATCCATAAAGTTCATAAAATATAACACCAAGAATGGGTGCAAATACTGCACGTGTAGCTGTTAAGAAAAGATGCACCGATTGATATTCACCTGCTTCATGCGGCTTGCAGAAGTATGCTGAACCTATGCTCCACAGCAGCGACATGGTGGCTGCAAAAACTGCATGAAACAGCACAAAAGGAATCATACTGTAGAATAGTTTAAAGTTTCCTATCAGTATATGCTTAGGATAGTAATAGGTAAGAACAAGACTTAGCAGAAAGAACATAATTGAAGCAAAAGTAACTGCTGCAAACTTGCGTGGATCAACCTTTCCCAATACTCTCCCGAAAAAAGGAATCATAAAAAGCGCCAGAATATTGTATGAATTTTTATAGGTAGCAACGCTGAAATAATTAAGCCCCAGCTCTTTCTCAAAGAAAATAGTCGTAACTGTTATGGTACTCATAAATGCAAATCCATAAAAAAGAAAACCCATCTCAAAATGTCTGAAAGGAGTATTTTCTTTCATAATCCGGCGCATTCCCGTGACAGATTTTTTTATTGATTGCCAGAATCCAATAACGAGCGAATCCAACACATTTTCAACATAGTGAATCCGCGAGAGCAGCACAGTGGATGTAACTCCGGCAATAGCCACCAGCACAAATACCCAGGTGTAGGCATACTTATCATAATCGAGTATAAATCCGTAAATAAAGGCAGTAATCAGCATAAATACTTTACCGGTAACAGTTGCCAGACTGTAGAGTTTCCCGAAATTTTCGTGCCTGTAATTGCTTTTCAGAAAAAGGTTGATGGTTGGGAAGATTATGGGATTGCCAAGATAGTATATCAGAAAAAGCGAAAGGAAAACCAAATGATAAACCGAGGTGGAACTCAATACTTCGGGCGAGCGCGGAAAAAAAAGCAAAATTGCCAGTGGGGCACGTGTAAGAAATCCGGTCAGCCGGATGAGCTTCTGTTTATTTTTGACCCTTTTCAGCCACTCTGAGATCAATATCAGAAAAATAAAAACAATCACCGAAAACTGAAACAGAAAACTCAGCTGATAGGATGAACCATTAAGGCTTCTGAGAAAAACAAACTCGTTCAGCGTCAAAACACCAGCAACAAAGTTATCAAGTACCGTATAACCAAGATGCAGCCTGAAGGTGCGTTTTTCCTCAGGCAAAAGCTGATGTAAAGCTGATTTTTGTAGCAGATAATTAACCGGCGAAAACATGGCTGCAAAGGTAACCGAAACGACCGATAATTGGCCAACAGCCTGATCAGATCAGTGAACAAAGGCGTCTGGCTATTTGTTAATAGACAAATTAATATCGCGATTATATGAAAAACCTGATTTTGTTTGTTTCTTTTTTCTTATTGATTTCCCAAACCCTTGATGCCCAGAAGAATTTTCATAGTTTTAAAACCAAAACCATTGATGGAAAGGATTTTGATTTAGCTTCCCTCAAAGGTAAGAAAGTACTGGTTGTGAATACTGCCTCCAAGTGTGGGCTAACCCCTCAGTATAAAGAACTTGAGGCTCTTTACAAGCAATACAAAGACAAGAATTTTGTGATCATCGGCTTTCCGGCAAACAACTTTTTAAGTCAGGAACCGGGCTCAAATGAAGAGATTGCTGAATTCTGCGAATTGAATTATGGCGTTACTTTTCCGATGATGTCTAAGATATCTGTTAAAGGTAATGACCAGGATCCTATTTATAAGTGGTTGACATCCAAAACAGAAAACGGAAAAATTGATGCTGAGGTAACCTGGAATTTTCAAAAATTTATGATTGACGAAAATGGAGAACTGGCAGATTTTGCTAGCCCACGTGAAAAACCATTGTCTGAAAAAATTGTAAAATGGATTGAAAATTAATCCGGACTTTATATTTACAACCAAGTCATCAGATTTCCTGATGGCTTTTTTATTTTATTTAAGTGCATTGCTTACTTTTACAATGAGCTAATAAAACCATATGGAAACACTCAAAGGCAGCAAAACAGAACAAAATCTGGTAAAAGCCTGGTATCTTGAAACTGCAAACATCAGGCTTTATGAAATTTTTGCGAAGCAAGCCAAAAAAGACGGGTTTGAGCAGATTTCAGCAATCTTTATTGAAGTAGCTGAGCAAAAGCGATCACACACCAAAACAATCTACAGGTTTTTGCAAGACAGCCATGTGGAAACGGTTTCGACATTCTCCTCTAAAAAGTTTGACAATATTCTGGACTGTCTTCGCGAAGCCTCCGTACTTGAACTGAAAGAGTCCACAATCCTTTTCGAAGAATTTGAGCGCATTGCATGGGAAGAAGGTTTTAAGCAGATTGCCACCAAATTCAAACTTTTCAGAAGAATTAAACAATTCTATCACGAGCGGTTTGCAATTTTCTTTTCAAACATAGAACAAGGAAAAGTATTCAAGCGCGACAAAAAAGTAAAATGGATTTGCAGAAAATGCGGATTGATTTATGAAAGTGACCGCGCGCTTAAAAATTGCCCGGGATGCGAACATCCTCAGGCATATTTCGAAATTCTGGCTGAGAATTATTGAAGCAAGTGTTTTCGTTAAAGTTTTGAATAGTATAAAAGGTAAATCTGAAGAAGACAGATCATTCCCTTTATTTTAAAAGCATTCTATCAATTTTTAAGAATCAGCAGATCATTATTAAAAGCAAAATAAAAACAAAAAAAAAGCCTCCATCCGGAGGCTCTTATACTTATAAACTTTGGTTAAACACCTGCTTTAAGATTGATCTTGAGAGAAATTTCATCGTTGATGAATTTGTCTTTCAATCCGGAGAACAGCGTTTTCGAACCATACTGAACATTCCACTGGGTACGATCGATAAGGAAAGCAGGAGATGATGCAGTTACACCATCGTCAGCTATAGTAACTAAAGCAGGGAAAGTGATGCTTTTGGTAACATCTTTCATGGTTAAATTGCCTGTAATGTTGTGACTGGCCTGAGGATTACCTGAAACGGCTTCAACAGAAGTAATCTCAAAAACAGCTGTCGGATAAGTTTCAACTTCAAAGAAGTCAGCTGACTTAAGGTGATTCACTAGCTTAGCATTATCATTGGCATCAGTTAGATCAAGATCAACAATTGAATTCATATCAATAATGAACTTGCCACCAACAATCATTCCTTCGGTAAGCATCAATTCGCCTGACGATAAATTAACTGTTCCATTGTGTTGTCCTGTTGGCTTAGCACCAACCCATTCAATGTTTGAAGCACCAAGATCAACCATCAGGGTTACATCACCACTTTTTACTGAGACTTCCTGAGCTTCGCCAGCCTGAGTTTTATCGCCCTGCGGGCCTCCACATGATGCAATAGCGAAAGCAATTGCGAAAAGACTGAAGAGTTTACCAATTTTTGTCATTGTTCTGAAATTTTTGTTTAAAAATGAATAATTTTTGAAAGATTCTTTGGGTTTGTGCAATAATAACATTTTCGTTTAACATTTGTTCAAACAAATTAAACAGGCATAAGTGAATATTGCTGAAAGTCAGGTAAACTTAACGATTTAATTGTTTCTTTAACAAATATTAACTGAAATCCTGTGAACCAGAGATTAAATTTGCACCGAAAATAAATGCTATGCTGTTCCGGAGATTCATTCTGATTCTTATAATAATTGTAACCTTTTCGGGCACAGTTAAATCGCAAAACTATCTGATGGTTAAAGGATCAGTTTTTAACCTTCGTGGAGAATCGCTGGTTGGAGCACATGCCATAAACCTCACAAGAAAATATGGCACTTTTACAGATTTCTCCGGGCACTTTTCACTTATTCTTGCCAAAAATGATTCGTTAAAGGTGAGCATGATAGGATATAAACCCTTCATTCTTAAAATCCCTGAAAACCTTAATGCCCTGAATTACAGTCTGAATATTACACTACTGACCGATACACTGATAATCTCAGGTCCGGAAATCAGACCTTACCCGGCAACCTATGCGGAGTTCAGACAGGAATTTATAACCATGCAAACTCCTGAAGAAAAAATAATCAAAGCCATGAATCTGCCCACTGAGCCTTTCAGACGAAGATATGAAAATCCTGAAGGTGGCTTGCTTCTTCCCGGCCCTTTCAGCCTGATTTACGACAACTTTTCGAAAGAAGCCAAACAGAAGAAAAAAATGGCAGCCATTTATAGCAAAATTAATCTGAGGAAAGAATTACTTAAAATTATTCTGCTTGAAACTCTGATTATCAGATATCAATGTGAAACTGATGAAGATGTGGATGACCTGCTTCAATTCTGTGGTATTGATCTTGAGATGCTAAAAAGCACTCCTCAATATATAATTGCAAAACGGATCGATGAATGTGGTAAGGAATGGAAACGAAATAAGGAAGTTATCAAGCCTGAGTAAATTAGCCTGATGTGCTTGTTGGAACATGAATTATTTGATCCTTCAAAACCTTATGCACCGGCCAATGGTTAATAGCCGTTAAAGCCTTGATTATTAAACAAAGTAAAAGATTAACAAACTTGTCAATAACTAACAACATAAACCTATTTGCTGATTTACTAAGCAAAAGGCTTAAGAATGGGCTTCCCGGTTCTGAAGCTCAGGACATTATGGCGCCATCAAACAGAAGGGAACTGGTAAAGTTAAGCACCGATGCCGACAAAGCCCGACCAAGCAGCATTCTTATTATACTATATCCCGACAGTATGGGAGATATTTCAACTGTTTTTATAAAACGGGTTGAATATCCAGGTGTTCACAGCGGACAGATTGCTTTTCCCGGTGGAAAATTTGAAACGGAAGATACCAGCCTGCTTCAAACGGCATTAAGGGAAACCAAAGAGGAGATTGGCCTCGAAATTCCTGAAAATTTGGTGGCAGGAAAGTTAACAAACTTATATGTTCCGCCCAGCAATTACATAATCAGCCCTTATGTTGCTGTTCTTGATAAAATTCCTCTGCTTAATCCAGATTTCATTGAGGTAGCAGAAGCCTTTTCGGTTCCTCTGTCACATTTTCTTTCACCAGAATCAAGGGTAGTCCGTTCATACAAAACTAATTCTGGTATTGAAATCCCTATACCAGGGTTTACTTTTGGAAACTATTTTATATGGGGAGCTACGGCCATGATATTCTCTGAATTTCTTGAGGTTATTAAGAGTATTAATAATAACTGAAAATCAAGTGTAAAAAATAGAATTTACCCCTTATATATGTTATATCAAGTTATTTATTGAATTTTACAAATACTTCTAACATCTATAGGATGATGTTTAAGTAGTTCGTAATGTTAATCATATAATAATTTTTACAACTTTACCCTTGCCACTACACTAAATCACATTTTTTCTTTATATTTGTAAACAGATTTTATCCACATAACCGACAGAATGGCTTACGATCTCTCAGCGTCGGTTTAAATTACTCATCTACTCCGATAAACATGGAATACAAGGCTTATACTGCCCGCAATTTTCGTTCAATCCCTCAGATTATGGCGCTACCCGAAGCCATAAAAAGTGAGATGGAAATTGTTGCACGGGTGTTACCTTTCAAATCAAACTCATATGTTGTTGAAAAACTCATTAATTGGGATAATTATCTTAACGACCCGATATTTAAGCTGACTTTTCCTGTCAGAGAGATGTTGTCAGCCAGTCATTTTTCGCAAATCGAAAATGCATTAAATGCTTTAATGCCTGAAGCAGAACTTCACCAACTTTGCAACAGCATAAAGATGGAAATGAACCCTCACCCTGCCGGCCAACTCGAAATGAATATGCCGGTTTTGAATGGCAAAAAGCTCGAAGGTGTCCAACATAAATATAAAGAAACCGTACTGTTTTTTCCATCACAAGGGCAAACCTGCCATGCATATTGCACTTTTTGTTTTCGCTGGCCTCAGTTTTCTGGTCTGGAAGGAATGAAAATTTCAGCCAATCAATCAGATGAATTCGTTAATTATCTCAAACAGCAGAAAGAAGTAACCAATGTTCTGTTCACTGGTGGTGATCCTTTGGTAATGAAAACCAGTGTGCTCGCCCGGTATATTGAAAAGTTGCTGGAGCCTGGATTTGAGCACATTCATACCATAAGAATCGGATCAAAAGCACTTGCATACTGGCCTTACAGATTCCTTACCGACAGTGATTCCGAAGAGCTTTTGGATTTATTCAGGAAAGTAGCTTCTGCGGGAAAACAATTGACCCTTATGGCTCATTTTAATCATCCGGTAGAGTTGAGTACCAAGGCAGTAAAACATGCAATCCGGGTTATCAGAGCAGCCGGTGTTGAAATCCGCACTCAATCTCCGGTTTTGAAGAATATAAATGATTCAGCAAAAATATGGGCAAAAATGTGGCGGACACAGGTAAGCCTGGGTTGTAGTCCATATTATATGTTCATGGCCAGAGATACCGGAGCCAAACAGTATTTTGATGTTTCTATTGACAAAGCCTATGAAATCTTCAGAGAAGCCTATAGCAAAGTCAGTGGCGTTGCACGCACAGCAAGAGGCCCGGTAATGTCAGCAGCACCGGGAAAGGTTCATATTGTGGGTGTTAGTGAAGCAGCCGGACAAAAGGTTTTTGTTCTTCAATTTATTCAGGCCCGCAAAACCGATTGGGTAAAACGGCCTTTCTTTGCAAAGTTTGACCCCGATGCATCCTGGCTATCTGATCTGCAACCTGCATTTGAAGATGAGAAATTTTTCTGGCAGGAAGAATTTGAGGCCATGTCACACCTCAATCTTAAAAATGCAATATTTCAGGAAGAAGAATAGTAAAGGTCTAATTTCCAATTTCTAATTTCCAATTTCTAAACCTCAACCTTAACCTCAAACTCCGACCTCTGACATCCGATATCCAACTTCCAATCCTCCAAACTCAATCTCTGGCATCTAATCTAACCTCTGACCTCTGACCTCTGACATCTGGCATTTGACATCTGACCTCCGACCTCCAAAATCCAAAATCTGACATCCGAAATTCAACCTTTATTCCTCATAAAACGCATCAGAACCCGGATACCAAAGTTTTTCCCTTGCAATTTCTTCTTTGAAGGTGTAGTAATGAATTAATCCATAAGTACATAACTCCATTGCGGGATTATACAGCCAGGTTTCAATTACCGCTATATTCCGGTTCATTTCCTTAAGTTTTGCTTTGAGAATCAGTTCGCCCTGATCGGTATAAACCGGCTTTTTTAATTTGATATCCATGCGTGAAGTTACTCCTGATGTATTCAACTTAACGAATACCAGCCAACTGGCAATTTCATCGAGCAATGTAGCCTGAATTCCTCCGTGCAATACATTCTGCCATCCCTGAAATTGAGATTTGGGGAGCCATTTGGAAACAATAAAATCCCCATCTTCCGAAAATGTGAGGTTAAGTCCGAGTTTATTGTCAGGTGAACACCCGAAACAATTGTAACCTTCTTTTGCAACAAAAGGATTCCTGATTTTTTTCATCTATTTTTCTTTTCCTTTAACGAATGTACTGCTGCTGATTATTTTCCCTGATTCGTCATATTCTGTCCATTTTCCATCCTTTTCTCCTTTCAGATATTGTCCGGATATTTTGATATTTCCACTCTCAAAATATTCTATTGCAGCACCATGATTCTGGTTATTCTGAAATAATTCGGACGATCTTATTTTTCCTGCCGGATAAAAAGTTTTTTGTTCTCCTTCAAGTGAACCATTAACATAAATATACTCGGCGATTACGTGACCTTCCATATCATACCACTTTGAAATGCCATCTTTCACTCCGTTTTTATAACTGGCTTCCTCTGATTTTTTGTTGAAGGTATTTTCATAATAAGTAATTTGGATTCCATCAAGGTTTCCTGATTTATAATTCTTTACTGTAAGTGGTAATCCTGATTGGGTATAAGTGCGCGACACCCCGTCAGGCAAGTCATTTACAAAATATTGTTCTGAAACAAGGTTGGCGCGCTTCGAAAATTCAAGAGAAATTCCCTGTTTTATGCCCGATTTGAAATTCTCAACTTTATACAGCATTTCATTCTCATTATAATAACTCGTCCAGATTCCATCTTTCAGGTCATTGGTGTAAGTTCCTTTTGCTGTGTATGTGGGATCTTTTTCGATCCAACTTCCTTGTTTACGACCGGCTTCGTCAGTTAGATTGATGTCAGAATCATCCTGTGAAAACAGATTACCGGAAATTAAGCCAATAAGAGCAAAAATCAGAAATAACTTTTTCATCTTTAACATATTTGAATTATCTGTCAAAGTTATCAAATGAAAAATAAAAAATCACTGATTTTCCGGATAAACAGCAATTAAATCATAAATATCTGACGAAGTAACACTTACATTCACTATGCATCCGGGCGCTAAAGTTCCGGAATTATCGGTTATTATAACCTCATTATCAACCTCTGGAGAATCAAACTGTGTGCGACCTATCCATTTTCCTTCTTCTTTTTTATCAATAATCACCTGAACTGATTTCCCTTCAAATGATTTATTTCGGGCTGCTGAAATATCCTGTTGAATCAACATCAGCTCTTCGGCTCTGCGGGCTTTTGCAGCAGGTCTCACATTATCTTCAAGCGCTGAGGCGGGCGTATTTTCTTCATGAGAATAGGTAAAAACACCAAGCCTTTCGAATTCAGACTCTCTGATAAAATCGCGGAGCCCGGCAAAATCTTTTGCAGTTTCGCCCGGATATCCAACAATAAAACTGCTTCGGATGGCAATTCCGGGAACTTTTTCGCGGATAGTCTGAACCAGTTTCCGGGTTCCATCTTCATCAATTCCCCTGTGCATCGATTTAAGTATGTTGCTGTTGATATGTTGCAATGGTATGTCGATATATTTGCAAATCTTTGAATGCTTGTTCATTACATCAAGCAATTCCAGCGGGAAGCCGGCAGGATAAGCGTAATGCAATCTGATCCATTCAATTCCGCTGACTTTAACCAGCTCTTCAAGCAAAGCCGGCAACATGCGCTTACTGTAAAGGTCGAGGCCGTAATAAGTGAGATCCTGAGCAATCAGAATCAACTCCTTCACCCCTTTTTCTACGAGAAATTCAGTTTCTGTCACCAGACTTTCAATGGTTCGTGATATGTTTCTTCCTCTGATTCCCGGAATTGCACAAAAAGAACAATTCCTGTCGCAGCCTTCCGAAATCTTCAGGTAAGCATAATGCGAAGGAGTGGTTATTACCCGCTCTCCCAGCAAAGCT
>Ga0351968_1078_pt1 | contig 17514 bp, 14 predicted proteins | sample BONcelHFGM3001D5_FD_206755 | JGI IMG/M metagenome (GOLD analysis project Ga0351968, IMG submission 206755) | Enriched cells from coal bed in the Powder River Basin, Montana, United States - BONCAT cells FGM rep1 HSBNCT.FGM.300.1.D5 ...
AAGCGCTGAAGTAACAATAGTTTCCGAATCGGTCTCCGAACAATAATATTTTTCCACATTAAGCTGTCTAAGCGCAGGATCGACTGCGGTATCAACAATTAAGCGGATTATTTCCTCGATAATATATTGTTCGTTACCGTAGAACAGATAGATTGGAGCAAAAACTTTCTTTTCTATCTGCTTGATTATTTCACTTATTCCGATAGTTCCTTCAGAAGATGCTTTTGCCATTTATTTGTTTTTCTGCAAGTAAGCTTTATTAATTACCACTTTTGTCAATGGGTTATCATTATTATCACGTTCTACATTTACGATTTTGTCAACAACATCCATTCCTTCGATAACCTGACCGAAAACGGTGTACTGATTATCCAGGAAAAAATTATCCGCCACATTGACGAAAAATTGGCAGTTCGCAGTATTCGGATCCTGAGTTCTGGCAGCAGCCACAGTGCCGCGGAGATGATGGAGGTCACTGAATTCGGCAGGTATATTCGGCATTGTTGAATTTCCCATTCCATGCGATGACCTGTCACCGCTCTTTGAATTTGGATCTCCACCCTGAACCATAAAGCCGGGAATTACCCTATGGAAAGATGTACTATCATAAAAGCGATCACTAATCAACTTTTTAATCTGAGCAGTATGTTTAGGAGCGATGCTATCATAAAAAGCAAACTTAATCACACCTAAAGAGGTTTCTAATACGGCAAATTCATCGATATTAGCAGATGGATTGCTTGGTTTAATATTTTCAGAAGGCTCGGGAATATCTAATGCCTGCACATACGCCTTAACTATGTATATGGGTACATTCGGATTATCCCTTCCATCTCTTGGCGCAGCAACAATTTTATCAACAACATCCATTCCTTCGATAACTTTTCCGAAGATAGAATATTGACCGTCAAGTTGAGGAACATCTGCAACACATATAAAGAATTGACTCGTGGCGCTATTCACATCATCTCCTCTTCGAGCCATAGAAAGAATTCCTCTTTTATGAACCAGATGACTAAATTCAGCCGGAACGGTAGGTTGTCCCGGTTTACCCATACCATCATTTTCTCTATCGCCATCCTTGGTACTTGGATCTCCACCCTGAACCATAAAGCCGGGAATTACTCTGTGAAAATATATGCTATCATAAAATTTTGTTTTCGCTAAATTTTTGAAATTTTCAACATGTTTAGGAGCAATTTTCTCAAACAGGTCGATTACGATTTTTCCATAAGTTGTCTCAAGTGTAACAACTTCTCTTAAATTTTTTTGTGGCATTTCTGTTTTCTTCTTAGTTTTTTGTTGTGAATATAAACCATTAATTAAAATAAATGAAATAATAAATATAAAAAATATTTTCATTGTTGTTTTCATAAAATCTCCAATTAACCAAACTATTTTATTTTATTTCGTTTTCAACTGAGGGTAATACTAATTTTTTGGTCATATACACCCTCTTCATATAAACAGGTTTTACAGGATTGTCACGGTTATCGCGATCAACATTTACGATTTTGTCAACAACATCCATTCCCTCAATCACTTTGCCGAAAACCGTATATTGATTATCGAGAGAAGGGGCATCGGCAACACATATAAAGAATTGACTGGTGGCAGAATTTATATCATTTCCCTTTCGAGCCATGGATAAAATTCCACGTTTATGCGGTATTTTACTAAATTCAGCATTGATAACCGGCTGTTCATCGCTGCCCATACCGTCATTTGACTTGTCATTATCTTTTGAATTAGGATCACCGCCCTGGATCACAAAATAAGGAACCACGCGATGAAAATACAACCCATCGTAAAATTTTTCAGCAATCATTTTTTTCAAAGTAGTAACATGATTTGGAGCAACATTTTCAAAAAAATCGATAGTAATATTTCCAAAATCAGTTTCAATAACTGCCGTTTCCCGCTCAACCGGTTTCACTTCTTTATTACATGAAAAGGCGGCAAAAATAAAAAAGGCAAATAATAAAAGAAAATTTTTATTCATGTGCTTTCTCCAAAAACAATTAAATTACTGATAAAGAACCAAAAAAATTATTAAAATAATATAGCTAACAAAATGATAAAGTTTTCAGTAAACCTTTTAATGTACAAATTAATCAATATAAATTCAATACATTTTGCTTATTATCGGCGCAGCCCAAACCATAAAGAATGTTACCGGTTTTACGGCGCCAGAACACCCGCCGACAAAAGAACCAGTATAAAAATTCCTAAAATAATTCTATAATAAATAAAAATAAAAGTGCTGTGTCTTTTTAGGTAATTCAATAAAAAAGCGATGGAAAGATATCCCACTACTCCGGAAACAATGGTTGATATGATAATGGCAGTCAAACCATCACCCGAAAGAGTATCCTTCACTTCCCACAATTCATACATCCCGCTGGCAAAGACAGCTGGAATGCTTAATAGAAAAGAAAATCTTGCGGCTGCCTCACGGGTCATACTTGAAAATAATCCCGCTGTAATTGTAACACCGGATCTGGAAACTCCCGGAATCAACGCAAGCGACTGAGCAAAACCCATTATCAGAGATTCAGACCAGGAAACATCCTTTACCTCTTTTTTCTTGATCGCCACTTTTTCTGCATATGCCAGAGCAAAAGCTAATAGAATCAGAGCTCCTGAGATAACGTAGAGCGATCTAAGATAGGTTTCGATGGCATGCTTAAACAATAAACCGAAGATGACGATTGGGATTGTACCGCAAACAATCATCCATGCTTGTTTAGATTCATGAGTCTCCAATAAATTACCATGAATGAGACTCCTTAGTCCGTGAGTAATAAATTTAATTATATCATCAAAAAAATATATTATAAGAGCGAGCATAGTACCTATTTGGACAACTGCGGTAAATGCAGCGCCGGGGTCATTCCAACCAAAAAAGGAAGATACTATTTTTATATGCGCCGTACTGCTTATCGGCAAAAACTCCGTTAAGCCTTGGGCAATTCCATAAATGATTGCTTCAAATATACCGATATAACCTCCGAAATATTAAAAGTAATATGCCATTCCCAAATTCAAACCTACCGATATAAATGACATGTTTATTTTTTTATGCTCAATTAAGTATTTTCCCTCTTCGTTCTTTAAATCGCTCATTAGCCCGGTATGAATAAACAATCCGAAAACCATATAAAACTTGCTATCAAGCTGAGAGTGACCATAGGCATCCAATTTAAATCCCAATCCATTTGAGATATAAATATCTTCACCTCTTGATGCTGAGGTTTTCTGCAATAATCTTGCATAATTAAAACTCAATCCTGCTCCAAACTTGAGCTGATATCCGGGTTCGCGAAGTATGTAATTAAAAACCAAAGATGGAGAATGGATGGAATAGGTGACCGAAATATTATGAAACAGAAGATCGCTTGTATTTTCTAAATTATACGTCTTAACAGTATAACCATAGTCAAATTTTAATCCGTATTGGCGGTAAAAACGGTACTCACAATTGAAATAAAAATCAGGAGCAGTGGCGACGCTTTTAAACTCGTCGGTATGTAGTGGAATATAATTATTTAGGTAGCTGACAACATCTTTTACATAGATAACCCTCAATCCCATTCCTGCCGAAACATTGAAAGGGGAATCCATAATCAGCAGCGAATCCTGACGCACCTTTTGTCCAAAAGAAATCGCTGAACTGATCAGCAAAAAGAGAAGAAGGAACTTTTTCATTCTACCGTTATTACTTCATTAGTTTTTAAAGATTCAAGAATTTTTAGCGTGGTTAAGGTAGTCAATCTTATGCTCTCAAAGCTGATAGGACTCTTTCCCGATTTGGAACCTTGTAAAAACTCAATCATCTCGGTCTTCCAGCCTTTATCCATCCCTTTGTTTTTCAGCTCTGTCATCTTTTCATTTTTGTATAGATGCAGTTTCTCGAAATTATCAAGAATGGCATATAAATTTCCGCCGGTAACTTCCATTCTTTCCTTGCCTACGCCTTTATCCCCATTAGCAAGATAAGTTATAATACCAAGAGATCCGTTCTTCATTTTGATTGTAATATTTATATTATCATATTCCGTAACAAGCGAATTACGGGAACTGATGGATTGAGCATATACACTTACCGGATCGGAACCGGTGATGAATTGGACGATATCAACAAAATGGCAAACCTCACCCATAATCCTTCCGCCGCCCTCCACAGGATCCTGCACCCAATGGGATTTCGGTATAAAGCCGGCATTCACCCTGAAATTAACAACCACTGGATCATTTACATCTCTGAAAAATTCTTTTGTCTTCTTCATCAGCGGCGCAAACCGGCGGTTAAATCCTGCCAATAAAACCGGTTCTTTTCCGGATTTGGTTTTCTCATTGTAAACCTTAACTATATTTTCAAGTTCCTCGTACTGAAGACAAAGCGGTTTTTCGACAAAAATATTTTTTCCATTCTCGATGGCTTTTATTACATATTCAGCATGTGAATTGTGGCGGGTAGAGACCAGAACCGTATCTATTTTTTCATTATTAAATATATCGTCAACATCTGATGTGCAAAATTCAAACTGATATTTTCCGGCTAAATGTTTTGCAATAGTCCCTTGGGAATCACAAACACCTATCATACAATTTCCCGGATCTGCAGCAACATGGGGTAACAAATTGGATTGAGCATGATTACCGACTCCGATAAACCCGACATTCAGGATACCCTTTTTATCCTTTGGAGGGTTCACATTTATTTTTTTAAAATAACTTTCCTTACCTGCCTCATCAACTTCAGCATACTTCAGGAGTATACCCACATAATATTCCTTTTTCTCACCGGAAATCAGAGAGTAGGCTTTATCAGCATCATCAATCGAAAAAGTATGCGTAGTTATACTTTTTACGTCTACTTTTTTCTCCTTTATAAGCTGTAGGAATGAATCCATATTCCGGTTTTCGGTCCATCTAACATAACTTAGAGGATAATCATTACCCTGCTCTTCATATTTATAATCGTATCTGCCGGGACCATATGATCTTGAAAGCTTAAACTCAAGTTCCTTCATATAATAGGGTCCTCTTGGAAAAGTCATACCAACCGCTCCGACCAAAATTACTCTACCTTTCTCTCTGGCTAATTCACCTGCTAATTCAACAGGATCGCTGCTCGATGTTGCAGCGGTAATTACAACAGCATCAGCGCCATAACCATCAGTTAACTCTTTTACTATATTTTTTACGTCCTGCTTTGTTCTTGATAATGAAATATCCGCATTGGAAATCTTAACAGCATTCTCAATGGATTTGTCATCCAGATCTATGCCGATAACAAAACAACCGTTTGCTTTTAACATCTGGACTGTAAGCTGCCCCAAAAGTCCCAGGCCGATAACAACAATTTTTTCTCCGAGAGTTGGATTTGTTTGACGAATCCCCTGGATAGCAATCGCTCCAACGGTCGAATATGCGGCTTCTTCAAAATCGACACCATCAGGAATTTTTGCGCACAAATTTTTCGGTACTGCAACAATATCGGCATGAATTGCATAACCGGCGCCGGCACATGCCACACGGTCACCGGGTTTGAATCCCTCAACATTATCATCAACTGCCAACACAATGCCGGAAGTACTGTAGCCTAATGATTTTGGGGTTTCCAACTTATTCATTACCTTTTTATATGCAGCCCAAATTCCAAGCTGTTTGACTTCCTTCAATACTTTTTTTACATCGTCCGGGCGGGATTTTGCCTTCTGAAGCATACTCATTTTTCCCATATCAATGCTGGTTTTCTCAGTGCCTGCGCTGATAACCGAATAATAATTTTTTACCAGTATAGCATTTGAAAAAACGTTAGGCGGTGGAGCATCAACGACTTTTACTTCACCGGTCTTTATATTTTGAGTAACTTGTTTCATATATTTACCTGAGTATCTTAAATCAATTTTTATTTGTTGTTATTGTTGAGAGCTTCATATTATCCTTCATGAAAAAATAAAGCCCTACTATTGTTATGCCAATCAAGCCAACGGCATGAGTTACGGTGGCATATGCGGCGGCGGTTGCTCCATTAACCAGGAATAATCCGGTTAAGCTTTGAATGCAAAATGCATGATATGTACCGGTTGCTCCCGGAACAGGTATCATAATACCAATTGCGACAATAACATTTAACATTAGAGCCGAAAAAATAGTCAGCGAATAATCGTCAACCATGTTAAACGAATAAAACGGAACGTACCACTGCAAAGTATAAACAGCCCAAAGCAGAGCAGTAAAAATAATGATATAGATATAATTTTTAGGATTCTTAATAACAAGCAATCCTTCAATAAATGATCTAAGCAACGATTCGATTTTGCCGGATAATTTAGCCGGTAAGAAACCGGTTATTTTTTTTATCCACCCAAAAGCAATTTCCGTTTTAAGAGATAAAAGCGCAAGGAAACCAAATCCAACGATGCTTATAATCACTGAAATAATAACAGCAATTCTCAACCATGGAAAATTGGATATCAGAAGGTCGTAGTTATATATTAAAATAAAAATTACAAGAAGTAAAAGTGATAGAACATCAATCACCCTTTCGACAATGACTGTAGCAAACGAAGAAGAAACGGAAATATTTTCCAGTTTACCGAGAGAATAAGGTCTGGCAATTTCTCCCCCGCGAGGAATAAAATTATTCACCATATATCCTATCATGATGCTCGAAAATAGATTTCTTATGGAAATATCCTGCTTCAAATGATTAAGAAGATATTTCCAGCGCCATGCCCGTATAAGATGGCTTACAATTTGAATTAAAAAAAACAGAACGAGCCAAAAATAATTTGCTCCGGCAAGGGTATTCAGAAGTTCATCGAAATTAATACCTTTGAATGCGAAATAGAGAAAGATAAGCGAAAGAATAACGCCGGTTGAATACTTAAGAATTTTTTTTATATCCATATGTTCTGGTTTGGTCGGAAATTATTAGTTTATTAAAAAATTATTACCTAAGGTCAATTATCTGTATATCCTTGCCTGGTTTGAACTGGAACTTTTCGTTACCAAGATCCACATTAGCATCAATTTTTTTGACGGTATAAATTGTTGAGTTACCGTTCATATCAACCCACTCAATCTTACGGATAAACCATTCGTCGCTATCCACCCAAACTTTCATAGATTTGATGAAGCTGTTGTTCTCCTTTGGGGTTAACTTTAATTCGTAGGCATCCTGATTATTTATTTTGGATTTGCCAATAAGATTGGAATAATAATCGTCGGGATATTGAGTTAGAAATTTTTCCGGTGATAAACTATTCTTGTCTTCCTTAAAATTATCTATTACCACCTGCTTTGTCTTTGGCGAGTATGCCCAGGAGGTAACTCCGTCGGTAAGAATAGTCTGTTGATCTGTTTCAATACGGTATTTTTTTTCTTTTTTCAGATACAAAGTACCATTAAAAGACTGTTCGATTTTTGATAATTTAAATTTTATGCTCTGAGTATATTTAGCTACGATGGTATTTATCTTTTTATATCTATCCTGCACATTTTCGATTATTTCTTTCGCGGTAATTTCCAATACAGTATTAGAATATAAATATTGACTAAAACCAACCGTAATAAATAATATTAAAATAAAATATTTTTTCATTTCCCCACCACTTATTTTTTAATTATGTCCAAGCCTCGAAAATTGCTTCTAAGTCCTCCTCAGTATCAACCAAAACCAATCGGGCTTTGCTGCCGTCAAAAGGACCAACTATTCCTGCTATTTCAAGTTCATCAACTATCCTGGCAGCGCGGCTATAACCAACTTTTAATCTTCTCTGAATTAGAGATACCGATCCCTGTTGATGCCGGACTATCAATCTTGCCGCTTCTTCAAATAACTCGTCCCTGTCATTCAATCCTCCTGCCCCACCATTGCCCCGCTTTTTCTCCTGAACGGAAGGTAATTCATATGATTTACTATAACCCTGTTGATTGCCGATAAATTCAACGATTCGTTCAACCTCTTCAGTAGAAATGAAAGCGTTCTGCATACGCATCGGTTTTGGACTTAACGATGAAAGCAAAAGCATATCTCCCTTTCCGATGAGCTGTTCAGCGCCATTGGTATCGAGAATAGTACGGGAATCAATTCGAGAAGCAACCTGATATGCAATTCTCGCAGGGAAGTTTGCCTTAATAGTACCGGTCAAAACATCCACAGATGGTCTTTGAGTAGCAACAACCAAATGCACGCCAACAGCTCTGGCAAGCTGGGCAATTCTGGCGATCGGTTCTTCAACCTCCCTTGCAGCAGTAATCATTAAATCGGCAAGCTCATCAATAAGAACAACGATATAAGGTAGTTTCCGGTGTTTGAACTCATCCGTATCTTTTGTTTTTCCGGCAAGTACTTTATCGTTATATTCACGTATATTTCTGGCAGCGCACTTGGATAAAAGGGTATATCTTCTATCCATTTCCATTTCAATACTCTTTAAGATAATAACCGAATTCTGAGGAGAAGTAACGATTATTTCATCTTTAATATCAGGACAGACTGCCAAATAATGATTCTTTAATTTTTCGTATAAACTGAGTTCAACCTTTTTGGGATCGATAATGACCATTTTTATATCCGAAGGATGCATCTTATAAAGAAGGCTTACAATTATAGTATTGATACCAATACTTTTTCCTGATCCTGTAGCCCCTGCAACAAGTAAGTGCGGAAGCGAAGCGAGATCAGCGCAGAAAACTTCGCCGATAATGGTTTTACCCAATGCAATAGGCAAGGTCAATTTGTTATCTTTGAAATTTGCAGAACTGATTATACTCTTAAGATGAACCATCGATGGTTTTGCATTAACTATCTCAACGCCTACCGTACCTTTACCCGGCATTGGAGCTACTATTCTTATTCCTTTCGCTTTAAGAGCCAATTGGATATCATCGGCAAGGTTTGTAATCTGGGATATTTTTATACCGGAAGAGGGAACAATTTCATACAATGTAGCCACCGGTCCCGGCTGGACAGAAATATCATCGATACTAATTCCAAATTCACCAAGCTTTGTCTGTAGAAGATCCGCATTGGTTTTCAATTCCTCATCGCTGACCTTATCAATTGTTATCGGAGTATCAAGTAAATCAACCGGAGGAAACTCGTATTGAATAACCTCATCCTCGATCGGAATTTCGCCGGCTAAAGCGCTCTCATCTTCAACCGGAAGGTCTAGTTTCTGCTGCTGAGGCATCAATCTTTTTGGCGGTTTAAGCAATGGTGGTTCTTCCAATTCTCCGGAGTTCTCATCCTCAAGAGCCGGTTTAAGAATAACCTGAGCTTTCTTTTCAGCCGATTCTTCACCGCGAATAATTTTTAATTCAACTTCTTTGTCTCTTTCACCTGCAGATTTAACTTTAGGAATACGCTGAATTTTTTCTTTAGATTTAGAATCATCCTCTGAACGGTTTGCCCACCAATCGCGGAGTGAAGCAATCCACATCTTAATACGGTTGATTGTTCTTTGAAGATCAAGATCAATGGCAATAATCAACATTATCAATGTTGCGGTCATAGTTAAGATCACACCGCCTGCAATTCCAAATAATCTCATCAGCACGCTGGCGATAAATGCGCCAATGGAGCCGCACCATTCGGAACCAAAAAACGTAAAGATTGAAATATTTTTAATAATGCCTATAAAAGTAGCAACCAATAATCCGAAAATTATCGTAATATTAGTAATATATAGAAGTTTTTTTGTTTCGAGCCGCCGGAAAATAAACCAGCCCCATGCCCCGCCCAGTATTGGAAAAATTACAGCAAAATAACCGATCGTGGATGTAATCAGAAAACCTGAAATCAAAGCTCCGACAATGCCGAGCCAATTTGAGGTTTTATCTACCTTTGCCTGCAGAACAGGGTCCGGTCCAAATACAATACTAAACATGTCACCAACGCTTACATCGGTATTCGCTTCATCGGCGGATGTATGGGAGAGAATTGAGAGAAAAATAAGAAGCGAACTAACTAAAAGCAAAATGCCAATTATCTGCATCTTCCTTTCGGTATCCATTTTACCTTCTTTCGCATTTATTTTTTCGTTTTTATTTTTTGCTTTTGTTGCCATTACAATCCAAAATGAGAAACTTATTTTTTTACAAAGGGCGGTTTTGTTACTTTTGCTTTCACAGGTTTATTGCGGATCATTATATCAATTACCGTTCCCTCATTTGAAAATTCTTTTTCTACATATCCCATTCCGATCGAGTAATTCAAAACCGGAGAGAATGTACCGCTTGTAACATATCCGATCTTTTTATCACCGGAAAAAATTTCATAGTTATGTCTGGGAAAAGCTTTATCTTCAATAGTAAACCCGACCAGCCTTCTTTTTAATCCTTCGTTTTTTGCTTTCAGGAGAACATCTTTAGCGTTGAATTCTCCCTTATCAAATTTAGTTATCCATCCAAGCCCTGCTTCCAGAGGATGAGTTGTTTGATCAATATCGTTACCATATAAACACATTCCCATTTCGAGGCGAAGGGTATCGCGCGCCCCAAGACCAATTGGAGCGATTCCGAATTCTTTACCGGCTTCAAAGATTGCCATCCAGATTTTTTCAGAAATTTCAATATCCGATTTGAAATATAATTCAAATCCCAATTCACCGGTATAACCTGTTCTGGAAATTATAGCATCAACTCCGGCAACCTTACCTTTAACAAAATGATAGTATTTTATTCCCTGGAGATCCGCATCAGTCAGTTTTTGAATGGTTTTTAAAGAATCAGGTCCCTGAATTGCCAGCAATGAAAACTCATCGCTCTTATCTTTTATCTCAACATCTCCGGACTTGTTTTCCATCATCCAATTAAAATCTTTATCCTTGTTCGATGCGTTTACTACCAGCATATAATACGATCCGCAGTGATAAACAAGAAGATCATCAACAATACCGCCATCTTTATAACACATTGCCGAGTATTGAATTTTCCCTTCTTCCAATTTAGAAGCATCATTAGTGGTAATTTTTTGGATAAAATCCAGAGCGCCGGAGCCGCTTATCTCAATTTCACCCATATGGGTTACATCAAATACACCAACAGAATTTCTTACTTTCTTATGTTCCGCGATAATACCTTCGTACTGAACCGGCATTTCGAAGCCGGCGAACTCGACTATTTTTGCGCCATACTTTTTATGCATCTCATAAAACGGAGTCTTTTTCATTTCGAAATTCCTCATATTTATTTTTATTAGGCAATCAGATTTGGTTTTTCCTGATTTCTCCAATCTGACAGGAATTTTTCAAGTCCTATATCGGTCAGCGGATGTTTAATAAGCTGATCGATTACGCTGGCAGGCATGGTTGCAACATCAGCTCCCATCATGGCGGCTTCAAGTAAATGAAGAGGATGCCTTATGCTTGCAACTAATACCTCGGTCTCATATCCGTAATTTCCATATATTGTTACTATCTGCGAAATAAGCTCCATTCCGGAGTGAGAAATATCGTCAAGCCTGCCGACAAACGGAGAGATATAAGTTGCTCCAGCCTTTGCCGCAAGCAGAGCCTGCATGGCAGAAAAACAGAGTGTAACATTTGTCTTAATTCCTTCTTTACTGAAGGTCTTAACCGCTTTTAATCCCTCTTTGATAATGGGAACCTTCACCACGATATTCGGACTGATTTTTGTGAGGGTTCTTCCCTCCTTCACAATTCCATCGTGGTCGGTAGAAATTACCTCTGCACTAATGGGACCATCAATAACAGAACAAATTTCTTCCAGTAACTTAAAATAATCTTTTTTTTCTTTGGCTACAAGACTTGGATTTGTAGTAACACCATCAATCAGTCCAAGTTTTGCGGCTTCTTTAATTTCATTAATATTTGCAGTATCTATAAAAAACTTCATCTCTAACTCTTTTTATATTTAAAAATTAGTTATCACTTTTTTCTGTTTTGCCGAATATACTTTAACCTCATCGGGAAGGAGGGTTGGATCTGGTACAACGGTAATCCATGCTAAAAATTTGAAGCGCAGTTTCCATATCGTATTAATGAATCCTTCTGTCAAATAATTATATACGCTTGGATTTACCCTCAACTCAAATTTTCTTTCCGCTGTTGAAGTCAAATATCTCCTAATCCAAGTCTCGATTCTGCTCAGTACATTTGATTTTGTGGTTACTACTCCGCTGCCGCCGCAGAATGGACAAGGAGATTTAACTGTATGGAAAAGACTCTGCCTTACACGCTGCCTGGTAATCTGAACCAAACCAAAATCTGTCATAGGCAGAATGGTTGATTTTGCCCTGTCTTTTCTGAATTCTTTCTTGAGCTCATCATATATTTTTTTCTTATTGCGTTCATCATCCAAATCAATGAAATCAACAACTATCATTCCGCCTATATCACGCAAACGAAGCTGTCTGGCAATTTCGCGGGCTGATTCAAGATTTGTTTTTAGAGAGTTCAGTTCCTGTTCCGACTGGGCATAGTACCTTCCGCTATTAACATCTATAACAACCATTGCTTCAGTATGTTCAATATAAATATATCCGCCACTCTTTAAATAAACTTTTTTTGAAAAGAGACCTTCAATTTCTTTTTCGATCTTGAAGTGTTCGAAAATTGATTCTTTGCCTCTATAAAGCTCTATTTTATCAACAATCGAGGGCGCTGCGTTAATAGCGTATTCCTTGATTTCTTTATATAATTTTTTAGAGTCAATTATTGCCTTCGTAACCTCATGAGTAAATAAATCTCTAATTACGCTGGAGGTCATGGACATATCCTTATAAAGAAGCGAAGGAGGCTTAACGGTTTTTAACTTTTCCTCTATCTTCCTCCACGTAGCGATAATTTGGCGCAAATCGGATTTTAGAGCTTCCTCATCTACTCCATCTGCGACCGTTCTGATGATTGCTCCAAAACCTTCATCCAAAATACTACGGACAATTCTCTTTAATCGTCTCTTCTCTTTAAAATTAGATATTTTTTTCGATACACCGATCTTATCATCGAAAGGCATTAGGACGAGAAATCTTCCCGGTATACTCACCTCTGATGTAACCCTCACCCCTTTGTTGCCGATAGGTTCTTTGATAACCTGAATGATTATCTCCTGCCCTTTCTGCAAATGAGAAGCAGGATTGGGATAATTAGGGCTCCGTCGCTCCTTTTGTTCCGGTTTGCTCTTTGAAAGCAGTTCAGAATCTTCGAGTAATGTTAATCCCTTTTCTTCGAAATCAGATTCACGGTCATCCTCGCTTGTATCAACATCAGAATCATCTCCAATTAAAGTCGCATACTCCTCAAGCTTATTTCCCACATCCGAAAAATGCAGAAAAGCATCTTGCTTTTGTCCAATATCAATAAATGCTGCTTTTATGCCGGGTATTACTCTTGCGACCTTTCCAAGATAAATATCGCCTAACATTCTTTCCCGTTCATAACCTTCGATAAAGAATTCGGATAACCGATTATCTTCAAATATGGCTATCTGGACTTCCTCATTGGAAGCATTTATTACAATTTCCTTTTTCATTATTTTCCTTCTCTAAACAAAGACTTTAAGTAACTCCCCTTTCTTATTCAATTAATAGAAAAAGCTAAAAAAAAATATGCTCTTTTTCAAGTGATAATTTTATCTTATCTTTTAGAACCGTCAAAGGCGGTAAAAGATAGTAATTTTGAAAGGAGAATCTTCCTTAAAAAAAAGAGGTCAAGTTAACCTGCGTCACATTAGAATTTTGCCTACCGCTGCTTCCTTCCGGACCTGACGGGATTTGGCAACTCGTAATTGCGCAGGACTTGACCCCACCTGTGGAGCTGATGGGAGTCGAACCCACGGCCTCTAGAGTGCGATTCTAGCGCTCTCCCAAACTGAGCTACAGCCCCAATTATATTTCCTAACCTCTAAAGTTAAGATTTATAAATTAACATTTTTTTTTGATAGTTTCAAGATGAAAGTTTGTCTATGCCCGGGAATTGCTATTCACAACTGAACTATTCGATGCAACAAAGAAATAATTCCCTGGAGTATGACTCCCTTCATGAACTATCAGGTATCTTAGTAAAGTTTAATGAAGCCACCTGCAGTTTTTACTTGGCAACAAGCTTCCAATCTTCACCAAAATGCTCAATCCGATTGCAATAAATAAAACTATTTCTCCATAACGCATTATAAATTTCCGAACCTCTTCAAATCATCGGTCGCTTCATGCTTTATATGACTCATGTTTTACCCCTTGACAAAATGCAAAGAATTGGTTATATTTATTTAGATTAAGTCTAAGTAAAGAAAATGAACATTGACAACGTAAAAGAAAGGTTTTCGAGTTATCTGAAAGCAAAGGGACACAGGATCACCAATGAAAGATTGCTGGTACTGGAAAGTCTCTGCAACAATGAATCACATATAGATGCTGAAAACTTATTTATCAAAATGCGCGGAAGAGGCCTAAAAGTCTCGCGGGCAACAGTGTATAATACGCTTCAATTACTTCTTCAATCAAACTTAATTAAACGATCACACTTCGGAGAATCTCATCACCATTATGAACCATTTCTTGGCGGAAGACAGCATCACCATTTAGTATGCGCCTCGTGCGGTAAGGTTGTTGAGTTTTCATCCGAATTATTAAACAGAATACAAAGCGACATTTGCGATAAACATAAATTTAAATTTACCGGAAGCGCTTTTCAAATTACAGGAGTATGCAGGGAATGTTCAGAGGGGAAATAAAAAATAAATCTGCCAATTCAAGCTTAAATTCCATAGCACCAAAAGAGCTTGTTACTATAAAATCAATTCCTGAGGGAACTCTTAGAAGCCAGCTACTCAGGTTCGGATTATTTGAGGGACAAAAAGTTGAGTGTCTCAGTAAGTTACCGGGCGGTACAATGGTAATAGGGCTTAACCGACAAGAGATTGCCATTGGAGCTAGCCTTACAAAAAAGATTACGATCGAAAAAATATAAATTTTATGAACAATCAGGATGAGGACAAGAATCCTTCAGAAATAAAGAGCCAACCGGAGAAAATTGCCCTTGTTGGAAATCCCAATGTAGGCAAATCCATCCTTTTTAATTACCTTACCGGAATATATGTTGAGGTATCTAACTTTCCGGGTACAACAGTTGAAATTTATCATGGAAGCTATAAGAATTATGAAGTTTATGATACACCCGGTATATATAGTGTTTCATCATTTAATGACGAAGAAAAAGTAGCCCGTGATATCATCATTGAGTCTGATATTGTTATAAACGTAGTAGATGCCGCCCACCTTGAGAGAGATCTATTTCTGACACAGCAGCTGATCGATATGGGTAAAAAAATGATTGTTGCCCTAAATATGTTTGATGAACTGAAGAAAAACAATATTATGCTTGACGTCGATAAGCTCTCGAAAACGCTTGGGGTGCCGGTCATACCAACCATCGCTCCGGAGCACAAAGGATTTAAGGAGCTGGAATCTGCTATTAATAATGCCGCTATCGGAAATTGCGATAGATTTATAGAAAAAAGCCTTTTTCATCTTTCATCTCTAAATATCCCAAGATCTGAAGTAATACTGCTTCTTGAAGAGGATGAGCCTGCATTAGAAAAATTCAGCAGCAATGAACAATTGGCATCCATTATGCAGGGTAGGCATGGAAAAGGACATCATCATGGAGATAAAAGAGGATTTCGCGGAAGACATTTCAGGCATCATCACACAGATAACAACATTCCGGATGATGAAAACAATCCCTACATTAATAATTTGGAATATCCGGAAGCGATTCCGGAAAATGATTTCCCCCAAAAACATCATCATCTTCATCATCACCTAAGACATGCATCAGGAAGAGATAAGATATATTTGAAAAGAAGACTCTACGTTAATTCAGTTATGGAAACAGTTCTCTCAACAAAAACCGGAAAGAAGAGTCTCAGTAAAATTATTGGTAATTTGATAATTAATCCATTTACCGGTTTACCCGTTTCCCTTTTCATGCTATACCTTGTATATCTTTTCATTGGTGTAATTGTTGCAGGCGATGTGGTGAATTTCACTGAAGGATATCTCGGAAACGATTTGTACGAATATAATGTAAAGAAACTTGCCGCAAGTAACGCAGCAACAGAAATAATCCTGACAACTAAAAACGAAAACGACAGTATAATATTTTCTGATACTCATATCTTCGCGAATGGGATATCCCGGGAAGAGAACACATACAGTACGATGGCAGCGAGAAGAAATGACCCAAACACAGAAATGGTTTTTAAATATCACAATCCTATACTCACAGTTCTTTTCGGGGAGTTTGGCGTTCTTACAATGACCATTACTTATATTCTTTTCCTGCTGCTGCCTTTGGTTCTTGGTTTTTATCTCATGCTTTCAATTCTGGAAGATAGCGGATACCTTCCAAGATTGGCAACTTTAGTTGATAAAGTACTATCCTATGTAGGCTTGAATGGGCGCGCGGTAATACCAATCATATTGGGATTCGGCTGTGTAACAATGGCAACCATTACAACCCGCATTCTGGGTTCCAAGCGCGAGAGAACAATAGCAACGACAATTCTACAGCTTGCCATACCCTGCTCGGCTCAATTAGGCGTTATTGCAACCCTACTGGCGGCAGCGAAGCCGGAGATAACTTTGATTTATGTTTTCATTATCTTTACTTTCCTTACGCTTATAGGAACAATACTGAATAAATTTATAAAGGGAGAATCATCACCTCTGATAATTGATCTTCCTCCGATGCGGCTGCCTAAGGTTATCAATGTGGCAAAGAAAACCTATTACAGGTCATTTGGATTTATGAAGGAAGCGGCTCCCTGGTTTTTCTTTGGAGCACTACTCATCAGCATTATGCAGATAACAGGGGCATTGAAAGTGGCGATAAGTATGATGGATCCTTTAGTTGTACATTGGTTAAAACTTCCGAGCGAAACCGCCATTGCTTTTGTTATGGGTCTGGTAAGACGTGATTTCGGAGCGGCAGGTTTATATGGCTTGCCTTTAAGTTCGTATCAAATACTCGTAGCAATAGTTACCCTTACATTATTTGTCCCATGTGTAACCTCGCTTATTGTGATGTTTAAAGAAAGAGGCACAAAGGAAGGCTTAATAATTTGGATGGGTAGCTTAATATTTGCTTTCTTCATCGGCGGAGTTGTAGCGCAAATTTTTTTATAGGAGTTAATAATGAACATTCACTCGAATGATAATTGCCGGAAATGTGAAAATTGCGGTTTGCCGATAAGGGATGTTTTTATTAGCCGCTGCCCAAGATGCAACGCATTCCTTAAACCGATCAACCACTCCTGTGACAGCTGCGCTTCAAAAAGTTCATGCAGCATAAAAATCGATTTTGACAAAAATCCGCCGGAAAAAAAATGAGCGGACTTTACGTTCACATCCCCTTTTGCGAAAGAAAGTGCTTCTATTGTGATTTTTATTCGGTCGATAACTTAAATTTGATTCACGATTTTACGAATTCAATTTCTAAAGAGTTTGCTCTCCGATCCAAAGTAAGCCAAATAGAA
>Ga0351968_1080_pt1 | contig 17241 bp, 3 predicted proteins | sample BONcelHFGM3001D5_FD_206755 | JGI IMG/M metagenome (GOLD analysis project Ga0351968, IMG submission 206755) | Enriched cells from coal bed in the Powder River Basin, Montana, United States - BONCAT cells FGM rep1 HSBNCT.FGM.300.1.D5 ...
ACCCCGCTTGCTCACATCAGTGGCCAGATGGAGGTAGCACTGCTAAAAGAACGTACGAAGGAGGAGTATGTGGCCTTGATCTCTTCCGTTCTTGAGGATATCATAAACCTTGGGAATACTGCCAACCGTTTACTTCTGCTAACCATGACAAACTCAGAATCGTATCAGATCCCGAAAGATACTGTTCGCATGGATGAATTGCTCTGGGAGGCACAGTCGGAGCTCATCAAATCGCATCCAACATACGGTGCGACGATCCAATTCCAGGAAGATTTCGAAGGGGACTCTGAAACCGAGCAGCTTCTTTCAGTTAAAGGGAATGATCAACTGCTTCGGATTGTCATCCTGAATCTAATGGAGAACGGCTGTAAATATTCGGCCGATCATCAGGTTCACGTCACACTTGAACATCCTAAACAGATGATCCGGATCCGATTCAGTGACCGGGGGGCAGGGATCCCGACAGAGGAGCAGGAGCTTATTTTTGAGCCATTTTACAGAGGGAAGAATGTTGCTTTCGTTCAGGGCAGCGGTCTTGGGCTCTCGCTCGTCAGACGGATCACCCAATTGCATGGGGGAACCATTTCACTAAGGTCTGTCCCTGGAGAGGGATCTGAATTCATGCTCGAGATCCCGCTTCTTTCGGAAGAATTCAACCTGTAACTCTCCTTCTCTCATCACAATTTAATCCTCGCTTAACTACCTTTTAACCTGATTTTTTTTACCAACTGCCAGCTGAGAAATACAAATTAGTTAGTCCGGTGCTTTTTTAATCCTATTTTAATCCTATTTTAATCTCATTATATGCATTAAAACGGGATTAATTAAGTATTTTGATCCTCTTTATTAGGACGTCCGGTCTAATCTATTTCAACAGTCTGAATCACAGCAATATATGGAATATATTCTTCTTCTCTTCTTGTAATAGCATAAAACAATATAAACCAACCAATCCATTCACATGATGAAAAGATTTACATTAATTAGTATTGCATTGATAACCATTGGGTTATCCTACGGTCAGCTGACAGGGATCAAAAACATCCCCGGCGATTATGCGACCATCGAGGCTGCTATTGCTGCCTTGAACACTTCCGGTGTTGGTGCCGGTGGTGTTACATTCAACGTGGCAGCAGGGCATACCGAAACCTTTTCCGGATCTGCTGTCGGGACCATTACCACCACAACAAGCTCATCCACCGCTCCGATTGTGTTTCAGAAATTTGGTGCGGGCACGAATCCATTGATTACTGCAGCAGCAGGCACATCGACATCTACCGACGGGATCATCAAATTCGTAGGAACAGACTATGTGACATTCGATGGAATCGACCTGTTAGACCCATCGACACATACAACAACCACAACCCAAACGGAGTGGGGATATGCCATTCTGGTTGCCTCTGCTACAGATGCCAGCCAACACATCACGATTAAGAATTGTACGGTTACCCTACAGAAAATCTGTGTCCTTTCCAAAGCTATCTATTCCAACAATCACAACGCTTCAACCACCACGAGCATCACACCAACAGATCCCGCAGGTACCATTAGTTTTTGCGATGTGGACAACTGTAATCTGACCAACACCTACATCGGTATCTACTTTTCAGGCTATTCGGCACCCTCACCTTACACATTGTATAGCCAGGGTAACCGGTTCGGATTCACTGCAGGGAACTCTATCACAAACTTCGGTGGAGGGTCCTCTACTGCATATGGTATGTATGTGATTTACCAGGCTGATATCAAAATAGCCAACAATACGATCAATGGAGGGGTTGGAACTACCACAACACTCTATGGCATGTACCTCTCCACCGGTTACAATGCAAATGTTGACATCTATGGCAATACTGTAACGGTCAACTCCGGCGCCACATCCAGCTCATGCTATGGGATTTCGAACGCCATGGGAGGAACCGGGTCGAACAACACGATCAACATCTACAACAACACCATTGAGAACTGTACCTATACAACCGGAACTACCGGGAGCTGGTACCTCCTTTACAGCTCAGCCAGTGCTGCGACCATCAACATCTATGGAAATATCGTACGAAACAACGTCAAGCCCACTACGGGAACAACATATGGCATCTACAATTCATCATCCATGACGAATGGAACCCTCAATGTCTATGGCAACTCCTTCTATGGGAATTCCAGCACCGGCGCATCAGGCACCTTTTATTGTGCCTACATTGGTTCAACTTCAAACAAGGCAATATACGACAACCACATCTACAACAATTCCTGTGGTGGAGGAACGATGTACGGGATTTACCAGACATCCGGCTATACCGTCGACATATACAGGAACAACATATACGGCCTGACCAATTCCGGGTCGACAGGTTACCTAAGGGGCGTGTATATCTCCAGTGGAACCAATGTCTACATGTACAATAATTACATTTCAGACCTAAATACGACGACATCCTCCTATAGCCCAGCCGTTACAGGTATCTACGTGTCATCAGGAACCAGCCATGGACTCTATTACAATACTATTTATCTCGATGCCAGCAGCACCGGGACCAACTTCGGATCGGCCGGTATTTATGCCAGTACTACTCCGGTACTGGAGCTCAGGAACAATATCATCGCAAATACATCCACAGCAAACGGAACAGGACTTACCGTTGCCTACTGGAGAAGTTCAACAACCCTCGGAACATATGCCACAACGTCAGACAACAATGATTTTTATGCGGGCACTCCGGGAGCAGCAAATCTGCTATTTACCGACGGGACCAATGATTTCCAGTTCCTTTCGAATTACAAAACTCATGTTACTCCGGCAGATGCCAACTCCTTTACAAGCCTGCCTCCTTTTATCAACGTAACAACTACTCCGTATGATCTCCATATCAGCACCACCATTCCATCCCAGTGCGAAAGTGGTGGAGGAACAATCTCAACACCTGTAAACATCACAACAGATTTTGACAATCAGGCAAGGTATCCGAATCCGGGATACCCCAACAATGTAAATCCGGCCTATGCGGCATCAGCTCCTGATGCAGGCGCTGATGAGTTCGGCGGAATTCCTCTGGATATCACTCCTCCGGGGATTGTCTATACCCCATTAAACAATACTGGCCTTCTTACCAACCGGACCCTTACTGCCACGATCACTGATGGCAGTGGTGTTCCCACAACCGGCATCGGATTGCCGGTCTGCTACTGGAAAATAAACTCAGGTGGCTGGAACTCGGCACAGGGAGTTCATGTTGCTGCCTCGGATGATTATACCTTCGCTTTCGGCGCTGGTGTTGCTGTCGGAGATGTGGTCTCCTATTATGTGGTTGCTCAGGATCTTGTAGCACCGCCCAATGTTGGAGCCAATCCTTCTGTTGGAGCCAGTGGTTTTACAGCCAATCCACCAGCCTGTTCCACGCCTACAACTGCCCCAAACACATATACCGTAGTCCAGTCACTCAACGGCACTGTAACTGTTGGAACGGGAGGAACTTATCTCTCATTGACCGGTGCCGGCGGATTCTTTGCCGATATCAACGCCAAAGTCCTTACCGGAAACGTAACGGTTAGCATCATTTCTAACCTCACGGAAGATGGAACCAACGCCCTGAATCAATGGGCAGAAGACCCTCCAGGCAACTTCACCGTAACGATTCAACCAAGTGCAGCTACCGAACGATTGATTGAAGGAGCTGTTGCCGATGCCATGATTCGCTTTGAAGGGGCGAGAAACGCTACCATCGATGGACGATTCAGTGGATCTGGAAAATATCTGAGATTCCGGAATACAAATACTTCCAACGGGGTATTTGAGTTTTCCAACGATGCCATGTACAATACCCTCCGCGACAGCTACTGGGAGAGTGGAAACACCTCCAGTGCCAGCACGGCATCCGGTGTTATCCGTTTTTACAACTCAACAGGGACCAATGGCAACGACTTTAACGTGGTGACGAACAACGTAATCCGCGACCGTACCGATGCCAGCGGACAGCCCTATGCAGGGATTTACGCCTATGGCAGCTCTTCGGCAACCAATTCCGACAATACCATCAGCGGAAACGAAATTTTTAATTATACCACATATGGGACCTACATCTCTTCCTACAATGGGGATAACTGGACTTTGTCAGGTAATAGCTACTACAACAACCTCACAACACCCTTAACTACTTCAGCACGAGGTATTTATTTTGCAGCAGGATCTGCTTCAAATGGTAATATTATCGCAGGAAACTACATCGGCGGCTCAGCCCCGATGTGCGGCGGTACTCCATGGGTACTTAATTCAACTGGTTCATTCTATGGCATGTACTTTACCGCAGGATCAACAACTCCCACCCAGATCTATGACAATGTGATCAGCAACATCCATTGCAACAATACAGGGGCCTGGTATATCTACGGTATTTATTGTTCGGCAACAGGTGTCTATCACATCGGGACCCTTGGAGGAAATGTGGTTGGGAGTGCAACAACAGCCAACAGCATCCTCTATGATGGGACAGGTACATTCCGTGGACTCTATATCCTTGGATCCTCGAACATGGTTGAGAACAACCTTGTTGGGAATGTCACCTGGTCAAATTCTTCAGGTTCTCCGTCTATCTATTGCATGTACATTTATGGTGCAGATGTGAAGAAGAACAAAGTCCTTAAAGTAGGTGCTTCTAATGCAGGACTGACCCCAGCCATTTACGGGATATACAACTACGGGTATACGGCTACCAACAACGAATATTCCAACAATATCGTGGACCTCGACGGTGGTGCAGCTACGAACCCCACGCTATATGCATTCTACGATGCCTCCTATGCTACCTCTACTTACAGCCTCTATTACAACACGTTCTATGTTCATGGCCCTGCAACAGCCACCTCATCCACCTATGCATGGAGAAGGACAGTAGCCGCCCCGTACATCATGAAGGACAATATTTTCTTCAACGGAAGGGCAGCCGGAGGAGCGGGAAGTCACTATGCCGTTTACGATGCCGTAACCGCCACCCTCACATCCGATTATAACGATATTTACGCAACAGCCGGGCCACTGGGTTACTTCGGGGGAGCAGATGTCCTCAACCTTGCGGCCTGGCAAACAGCTTCCGCAGGGGATGCCAACTCGGTTTCAGGCGATCCGGCATTCGTCTCGGCCACCGACCTGCATCCGACCAACCTGGCACTAAACAATGCCGGTGTTGCGATCCCTGGCATCACGACAGATTATGATGGTGTAACCCGCGGAAACCCGCCGGACATTGGAGCTCTGGAATTCCAGGCAATACCTACGATCGTTACGACAGCAGCAACGGGAGTAACGGGAGTCGGAGCAACCCTCAACGGAACTGTCAATGCCAATACTGAATCAGTTGTTACCGGTTTCGAATATGGACTGACGACAGCCTATGGAAGTTCAGCAACTGCAACGCCATCACCTGTCACCGGAACCACAACCACGCCAATATCTGCTGCAATTGGATCCCTGATACCGAATACACTTTACCACTTCAGGGCGATGGGAACTGTTGGCACCATCAACACCTATGGAGCAGATCTAACGTTTACAACCTTAGCAATACCTCCGACGGTTGTAACTACTGCCGCCACTGGGATTGGAAGCACTACTGCCACAGTGAATGGTACGGTAAATGCAAACAATGCATCCACTGCTGTCACGTTTGAATACGGACTTACCACAGCATACGGATCGACAGTCACCGCACCGCAGAGCCCGGTTTCAGGAATTACAGTAACAAACGTGAATTACGGCCTGACCGGACTGTTACCAAATACCCTTTACCATTATCGTGTTGTAGGGGTCAATATCGGCGGCACCTCCAATGGTTTGGATATGACATTTACCACGGCAACCGCTCCTCCAACCGTAGTGACAGAACCGGCCACTGCAATCGGTTCAACCACAGCGACTCTAAATGGAACCGTAACGGCATCCAACGAGTCCACAACTGTTACATTCCAGTGGGGGACCACACCGGCTTTCGGAAGCGTGGCCACGGCAACTCCCAGTCCTGTCACAGGAAACACACCCACGGCTGTCTCTGCAAACCTCACAGGCCTTACACCAGTTACCACCTATTACTTCCGGTGTGTTGGTGTGAACGCAACAGGGACTACTTACGGAGCCACCCTTTCATTCCTGGCCGGTTGCCCGCCAATCCCACAGGCAGGACCCATCACTGGTCCCACTACAGCCTGTGCAAATAGTGCCGGACATGTTTATAGCATCGACCCGCTTGCCAATACGACCGGATACACATGGAGTGTCCCAACCGGAGCTACCATCACGGCAGGAGCGGGAACCACATCCATCACGGTAACCTTTGGTACAACATCAGGGAATGTATCAGTATTTGGAACGAGTTCGTGTGCTGCGGGTACTCCCAACAGCAAAGCAGTGACAGTAAATCCGTTACCGGTTCCAACCGTTACAGGACCAGCTTCCGTTTGCACCAGTACATCCGGGAATGTCTATACCACTGAGGCCGCGATGACTGGATATGTTTGGGGTATCTCTGCAGGAGGGACAATCACTGCCGGTGCCGGAACCAATGCCATCACTGTCACATGGAGTACAGCCGGAGCACAGTCAGTATCAGTTAGCTACACAAATGCCAGCGGTTGTGTCGCAGCAGCACCAACTTCCTATCCCGTTACTGTGAATGCACGTCCAACGCCAACCATTACCGGTCCGGCAAACATCTGTGCCAACACAGCAGGGAACGTTTACACTTCCCAGGCCGGAATGACCAACTACGCGTGGACAGTCTCTGCCGGAGGAACCATCACGGCAGGAGGTACAGCGACCAGCAACACAGTCACCGTTACCTGGAACACGGCCGGTGCGCAAACTATAGGTGTTAACTACACCAACGCCGGCGGATGTGCCGCAACCACACCCGCCAGCTACGGTGTAACAGTCAACCCACTTCCCATGCCAACCATCAGCGGTAATGCCAGTCCGTGTGCTGGGCCGCAGTATGTCGACTACTACACAGAAGGAGGGAATACCGGCTATGTGTGGACCGTCTCTTCAGGTGGCACAATCTATTCAGGACAGGGTACCAGCCACCTGCAGGTGATCTGGAACATGGCCGGATTGCAGTCGCTCAGCGTCAACTACACAAACTCTTCGGGATGTACTCCATCAGCGCCTACCACCACCAGCATCTTCGTTAACCCCGTTCCCGCCGCTGCCGGAACCATTACAGGGACAGCAACGGTGTGTGCAGGACAGCAAGGCGTCGCCTACTCGACCACCTCCGTGATGAATGCCACCTCGTATAACTGGTACCTGCCTGCCGGAGCAACCATCGCTACCGGGGCCGGAACCACTTCCATTACAGTGAACTTCGGAGCCGGAACAGTTTCGGGCAACATCACCGTAGCTGGCGCCAACCAGTGCGGCGACGGACCGCTTTCACCTCCGTTCCCGGTAACTGTCAACCCACTGCCCGCTGCTGCCGGAACCATCACCGGAGCCGACAATGTTTGCCAGGGTGAAACAGGGGTTGTTTACAGTGTTGGCACCATCGCCAACGCTACCGGGTATGCCTGGACACTACCTGCCGGAGCGACTATCACCGCAGGGGCGAACACCAAGCAGATCACCGTCAGCTTCAGTACTTCCGCCTCTTCGGGTGTGATCACCGTGCACGGGACCAACACCTGCGGCGAAGGAGCCAACTCTCCCGACTTCAGCGTGACAGTCAATCCGAAACCGGCTACCCCAACCATTACTGAAAGTGGAGGAACACTTACCAGCAGCGCCGCTTCGGGCAACCAGTGGTACTTTAACGGAACTGCCATTCCTGGAGCTACAGGACAGACCTACGAAGCAACCGAGAGCGGGAACTACTACACGATTGTGACCCTCAACGGCTGCTCATCTGATCCGTCCAACATAATCAATGTGACCATGATCGGCATCAATCCGCTCAGCGGAACAACCTTCAACATCTACCCTGTGCCCAACGACGGGAAGTTTACCGTCACCTGCGCCGGACTAACTGTTGAGAATGCAACACTCGAAGTATTCAACTACCTCGGCGTGCGGATATACGATGTCAGGGTTCAACCACTGCAAGGCAACATTGAACAAACCGTTGACCTGAGACCGGTGCCCAACGGAGTCTATACTGTTGTGCTGAGGACGGATGATAATCGCGTGATCCGTAGAATACTGGTGAATAAATAGGGATCAGCGACAAGTAGGGGCGGGTTCCAAACCCGCCCCTGCTATTGCTGAAAGCCCCGGACAATATCCCGGGGCTTTTTGAATTATTTTTTTTTATTCCAAACATCTAATTTATCTAATTCTTTACTATATTTGTCCTATCTGATGTTATTCTGTTGAACTCAAGAATGTTCTGCGAAATAATTTACGATTTCTTCCCAATCTTCAAACAGATGGGTACCTGTCCACTTTTTTGAATCCGCTTTTCTAAAACTGATTCACCAAACAAGAACCAACTTTAAACCAACATGCTATGAAAAATTTCTACCTGCTTTTTGTAATGCTGCTTTCCATTGGATTGTCCTATGGACAGCTAACCGGGACTCCATCTGATGATGGCAACGCTCCGGATAATGATATCAGTATAAATTTCAGGGATGCACTGGTTCTGGATGCGCCAACGATCACACCTGATTATTACAATTACAACACCAATGGGTCGAACAATTCATTCATCTGGAATATTGCGGCAGGGAAAGAGGTTCAACTCATTTACCTTGCCGGAGATTTCAACCAACCCTCTGCTGCCCCCCCGGGGAGTATCACGGCTCTCTCTTTCATGATTGCAACCAGTTATCCTTTAGGTCCCTGGACCTATACCGACCTGACTATAAAACTTGGACAAACCACAGCAACTTCGCTTCCAACCGGCGCTTTTTACACTGGTGCCCTTACAACAGTGTATTACAGAGCCTCCGTATCATTAACCGGAGCGGCAGGTGATTGGATGACCATTGTGCTGGACAGTCCCTTCCCTTATGACCCGACACAGAGTCTAGTTGTAGATCTCGGACAGTGCGCCGTTCCGGGGGCTACCGGGTACAGTTCCTGCTTTACATCTTTATCGGGCAACAGAAGAAGCTGGTCGGTGGGAGGTTGCCCTTTTGCCTATTCTGGCCAGAACACAGCGATATACCATATCGGATTGACATTGTCCACTGCTTCAGCACCTACCGTAGTGACCACTGCTGCAACATCCATCACCGGTACAGGCGCCACCCTGAATGGCACAGTGAATGCCAACGGCGCATCAACAACGGTTTCGTTCCAGTATGGCCTTACTACCGCCTATGGTTCCACGATTTCTGGCACACCATCTCCTGTAACGGGAAATACGACTACTCCTGTCAGCGGGGCTGTCGCCGGACTTATTCCCAACACCCTCTATCATTACAGGGCTGTAGGTGTAAATTCCGAAGGTACAACCAACGGAAACGATATGACATTTATGACAGCTACTGCGCCTCCGATCGTGGTGACCAATGCGGCTGCCCCTATCGGACTCACAACGGCTACCTTGAATGGAACAGTAACTGCCCAGAATTCATCTACCACCGTTTCATTCCAATGGGGTCTGACGCCTGCTTTCGGGAATGTTGCTCCTGCGACTCCCAGCCCGGTGACCGGAAATACCGCTACTGCTGTATCTGCAAACCTGACCGGACTAACACAAACCTCCACCTACTATTACCGCTGTGTGGGCGTAAACTCTGCCGGCACAACCAATGGAGCTACCCTTTCATTTGTAGCCGGATGCCCGCAGATTCCACCGGCAGGGCCAATTACCGGACCAACCACTGTATGTGCCAACACTACCGGAAATGTCTATAGTATCACTCCCCTCATCAATACTACCGGCTACTCCTGGAGTGTACCTGCCGGGGCAACCATCACCGCCGGGGCAAATACACCAAGCATTACGGTAACTTTTGGAACGGCTTCCGGTAACGTGAGTGTATATGGAACCAGCACCTGTGCCAATGGTGTGGCCAATAGTATTGCCGTGACCGTTAACCCATTACCTTCTCCCACGATAACAGGACAGGACGTTACATGCGTGGACATTGGAGTTAGCTACGCCACTGAACCAGGATTCACGAACTACACATGGGCCTTGTCAGCCGGAGGAACGATTACAGGAGGTGCAGGTACCAACCAGATCGGGGTTACCTGGAATACCGGCGGTGCAAAGACTGTGAATGTGAACTATACGAATACCTATGGGTGTATGGCTTCTGCTCCGGCATCCTTCCCGGTTACGGTAAATCCGTTGCCAGGTGATGCAGGAACTATTACAGGATCAGCCAATGTGTGCAAAGGATCAAACGGGGTAGCCTATTCGGTAGCACCTATTAGTGACGCCATCAGTTATGTTTGGACACTGCCTCCCGGAGCAACCATTGCAACCGGTGCCTGGACGAACAGCATCACAGTGAATTTCGCAACCACTGCTTCGTCGGGCAATATCACGGTATATGGCAACAACCTTTGCGGAAACGGGAATCTCTCTCCGAATTTCCCTGTTTCCGTTCTCACAATCCCTGGAGATGCAGGGGCGATCAGCGGTCCGGGCAACGTTTGCGCCGGAGCGACAGGTGTGGGTTTCTCTGTCGCCGCAATCAGTGGTGCAACCGGATATACCTGGACAGTACCTGCCGGGGCAACGATTATTTCCGGAGCCAATACGGCAAATATTTTCGTTGATTTCGCTTTAAATGCCGTCTCAGGAATTATTACCGTAACTGGAACAAATATGTGCGGAACCGGAACAGTATCACCGGCATTTAACGTTACTGTGATTCAAAAGCCAGTTGCACCTGTCATCACGGTTGACGGGCTGACTCTTTCCAGCAATTATCCTGAAGGAAATCAGTGGTATTATAACGGAGCTATCATTACTGGCGGCACAGAGCAAACTCAGCATGCGGCTTATCATGGCTGGTATTGGGACATCGTCACCATTGACGGGTGTTCCTCCGATTCTTCCAACAACATCTATGTGCTAGTCACAGGTGTTGATGAAGCAGGAAATTCTCAGCTATATATCTATCCCGTTCCGAACGACGGCAGGTTCACCCTCACCTGCGGTGGAATCGCCGATGAGTCGCTGACACTCGAGGTGTTTAACCCCTTGGGCATCCGGATATACGATGCCAGGGTACAACCCATGAACGGCAGCGTGGTGCAACAAGTCGACCTGCGGCCTGTACCTAACGGAGTCTACACCGTGGTGCTACGTAGCGACGACAACCGGGTAATCAGGCGAATACTGGTGACGAAATAGAGATACCCTTGACTCCAGCTCCAGTAAGGGCGGGTTCCAAACCCGCCCCTACTTTTGCTCTGGGCTTATCCCAGGGGCGGGTTTGGAACCCGCCCCTACTTTTATGCCCTGTGCCCCGTGCCCTGCGCCCTGTGCCAAAAGCCCGAGGCTTTTTTTGTTCATAACACGGAATAACTTGTAGTGGATTTGCTTGACAGCTTGCCAAGGTGCAAGTAATTTTGAATATTGGAAAAAAACTATATATGAAGCGATATTCACTCCTGACATACCTTGTGGTCCTCCCTGTTTTACTTTTCTCCCAGGGAGTCACGATCTACACTGTCTCCCGCCAAACCGGGATCACATACTCATCCATCAGCGCAACGGGTACTGCAGTGAGTTCCTGGCGCGGAGCCTCCAACCTTGGCGATAACCGGAGTTTCCCAATTCCTTTAGGCTTCACATTCTATTACCTTGGCAACAACTATACAACCGTCAGCATTTCCCTCAACGGGTTCATCGACTTCTCCTCCAGTACCGCTACCGGTATTCTCCAGTATCCCTACGGATACAACAACAGTTATTTCTCTGAGCCATCTCCCAATGGCACCCTGAATGCGATTGCTCCTTTTTATGAAGACCTGATGTGCTCGGTTGGATGGTCGCTTTTTTCCAGCATCAAATACCAGACGACCGGGTCGGCTGGAAACCGGATCTTCACCGTTGAATGGGTTAATATGACGTATCCTTTGGCCCCCTATACCGAAAAGGTCAATTTCCAGGTAAAGCTCTATGAAGGAAATGGGGATATTGAATTCATATACGGCAGCATGGGAGCCACAGGGATTCCCCTGAGCTACACCTGCGGGATCAACGCAGCCACACTCTCCACTCCGACTGGGACAACGGAACTCTTAACCCAGCAGAATGCCAACAGCGACATTTTCGGGAGCACGCCCCAGAACACCCTTTCTGATGTCCCCGTTTCGATGACGAGTATTTATTTCGACGGGTGTATTCTGCCTTCGGGTGCCGGCACTATCTCCGGATCAACGAATGTTTGCGCAGGGACCGACGGACTTGTATACAGCATCGCTCCACTTCAGAATACAACCACATACAACTGGACACTACCAGCAGGATTCAATATAGCGGGAGGAGTCTATTCAAGCACTATTTATGTCAATGCAACAGCAGGAGCATCTTCGGGAAATATTACAGTAAGCGGATCCAATGCTTGCGGCAGTGGAACCCCGGCCACACTCCCGGTAACGGTATTTACCAGGCCAACTCCATCGATCACAGGTCCCTCAATCGTTTGCGCAGGAACAGGGGGCCAGGTCTATACTACTCAAGCCGGAATGAGCAGTTACCAATGGACAACCTCTACAGGAGGGGTCATCCAGTCGGGCAGTAGCACCAATACGGTATCGGTAAGATGGGATTCGGCCGGTGCGCGCACCATCTCTGTGAATTACGCAAACGCTCCCGGCTGTTTTGCAGTCAGTCCGGCCAGCTACAATGTGAACGTGCTTGCCCGGCCCGTACCATCAATCAACGGGCCCGACTCAGTTTGCGCGGGAACTGCAGGACATGTCTATACCACAGATCCCGGAATGACAGGATACACCTGGACAGTCTCTCCCGGTGGAGTGGTAACAGGGGGAGGAACCACCACAAGCAATACGGTGACAATAACATGGACATCTGCCGGGACGAAATCGGTAAGTGTTTCCTACATCAATGCAAGCGGGTGTACCCCGGCAGTACCTTCGGCATTATCTGTACTGGTAAGTCCCATTCCAGTTCCTCAGGTTTTCGGACCAAATGCGGTCTGTATACAGTCCACAAACCAGGTTTATTCCACCCAAACAGGCATGTCAGGCTACACCTGGTCGGTCTCTTCCGGAGGAACTATCACCTCAACAAACGACTCCAGCGCTATCCTGGTATCCTGGAATACAACGGGCAACCAGTATGTCACCGTCAACTACTCCTCCCCGGCAGGATGTTCCGCCGCGAATCCAGATACCCTTCACCTGGTGGGCAACCCACGTCCTTTGCCAACCATTACTGGTCCGGTTACTGCCTGTAAAGGAACCGGCGGAAATATCTATACCACTGAAACCGGAAAAAGTAATTACCAATGGTCCGTATCTTCAGGTGGAACCATTCAGTCGGGAACTTCCACCAATACTGTAAGCGTTCAATGGGATTCAGTTGGATCCCGTACAATCTCAGTAAATTATACAAACGCGCAGGGGTGTTCCGGACTCATTCCTGTTAGCAGCAGCGTGATGGTTTACCCCCGTCCCATCCCTACGATTTCAGGGCCCGACTCGGTTTGTGTAACCTCCAACGGGAACACCTATTCGACCCAATCTGGCATGACAAACTATGTATGGAGCATCTCTCCCGGGGGACTCGTTACCGCCGGCGGAACGACAACCAGCAATTTTATCACCGTGACATGGACTACCACCGGGAACAAAACCGTCAGCGTTTCATACACCAATGCCAACGGTTGTTCGCCAGTCTCCGCCACCGTTCTGCCTGTTTACGTAAATGTCCTTCCTGTGCCTCAGATTTTCGGTCCGACCACCGCATGCGCCTTGTCCACCGGTCATGTTTACACCACCCTTCAGGGCATGGCATCCTATTCCTGGTCGGTGTCACCAGGCGGAGTCATCACCTCCCCAACCGACACAAGCGCCATTCAGGTTTCCTGGAATACGACCGGAAGCCATTATGTCACTGTCAACTGCACAACGGTTGCCGGATGTACTGCCGCAATTCCCGACACATTACAGGTGACCGTCAATCCCCGTCCAGCGCCAACGATCTCCGGTCCGGTTTCAGTGTGTGAAGCCACTGGCGGGCATATTTATAGTACCGAACCCATGAACACAGGGTACCAGTGGACCCTCTCCGGAGGAGGAACGATCATAGCAGGTCTCGGTACCAGTTTAATCACCTTAACCTGGGATACGGCGGGAGCAAGGCAGGTGATGGTAAATTATACAAGTCCTTCCACCGGTTGCAATGCCCTCACTCCCACCAGCTATGCCGTCACTGTAAAACCAAAACCAACACCTTCAATCACAGGACCGACCCCCGTTTGCAAAGGGATCTCCGGAAATACCTATACGACACAGAACGGTATGCTGAATTACATCTGGAATGTCTCTTCTGGGAATACAACCACATCAGGCGGAACAACCGGCAGTAACTTCATCACAGTTACATGGAACGTGGTGGATACCCAAACCGTTTCGGTAAATTATACCGCGACAAACGGATGTACTTCCCAAACAGCTGCCACCTACAAGGTAAACGTCAATCCATTGCCAACGCCCACGATAGGCGGGCCCGATACGGTGTGTGTAAACACTACCATGAATCTCTATGGAACACAACCGGGGATGTTCAGCTATACCTGGGCAACTTCCACGGGTGGAACCATTTCATCGGGATCGGGGACCGACACAATTGCCGTTAACTGGACACAGAGCGGGGCCCAATGGGTCTCCATTAACTACAATGACAGTAACGGATGTACAGCAGCTGCTCCTGTGGTATACAATGTACATATTCTGACATTACCTGTACCTGTTATCACCGGGCCGGCATCAGCATGCATGGGATCTGTTGGCAACACCTATACCACGGCATCCGGGATGACCAACTACCAGTGGGTAGTCTCCAACGGCGGCACCAGCACCGCAGGTGGAAGCGACTCGGTTAACTATGTGACTGTGACCTGGGATTCTGCCGGCGCTCAAACCGTAAGTGCTGGCTATACCAACCCAACCGGATGCAGTTCCGCTCCTCTATCTGTGTATAATGTTACAGTTCAACCGCTGCCGGCACCAACCATCACCGGCGAAACAGGTGCATGTGTAGATGGAGGTAACTATACCTATTCAACCGAAACAGGGATGACAGGATATGTTTGGACCGCTTCTCCATCCGGACAAATCATTTCGGGTCAGGGAAGTCCTCAGGTACAAATAAACTGGCTGGCAACCGGATCCCAATGGGTTGGCGTCAATTATACCAACGCGAATGGCTGTACGGCAGCTGTTGCTACCACTCTTACTGTAACGGTTGACGGCGTTCCCGGACAAATGGGTGCTGTTACAGGTATCGACACTATCTGTGGCGTTGCAACAGGCATATCCTATACCACCTATGCCATTGCCAATGCAAATGCGTACAACTGGACGGTGCCACCCGGAGCTATTATCACTTCCGGAGCTGGTACGACTAACATCCTGGTTGACTTCCCGGCGACAGCCTTAAGCGGCAATGTAACTGTTACAGCAAGCAATGCCTGCGGGAACGGAGCTCCATCCCCTCCTCTCGAAGTCACTGTCACACAAATCCCTGACGCTCCGGAGATCCACCTGGAGGGTGACATGCTGATCAGTAACATGTCAAACGGAAATCAATGGTTTAAGGATGGTACTAAAATCCCTGGCGCTACCGGATCAACCTATCTTGTTGTGGAAGAGGGTGAGTATTGGGATAACGTGATCATCAACTCATGTGAATCCGATACCTCCAACCACATTTATGTGATTATCACTGGAATTAAGGAGGGTCAACAGGGGAATATCACCCTTTATCCCAATCCGAACGACGGGATATTCACCCTCAGTTTCGACCAGAAAAATGCTGAATCTTATGAAATTGTTGTTGTAAACCAACTCGGATTGAAGGTAACGGAAAAACGGCTTCAGGTCAAACAGGGGTACACGCTACATCAGATCGATTTGCGGCCGCTGCCAATTGGCATTTATACGATTCTGGTTTCAGGAGAGACAACTAGAGTAGTGAAAAAAATTATAGTGAACTAGTTACTTTCCTAATTTCCTAATTTCCTAATTTCCTAATTTCCTAATTTCGTATTTTGCCATATACCCAATTATTCCCCCTGCTTCAACTCTTCAGATTTCACGAAGTAGCTTCCGCTGATCACCACCCTGGCATCCGGAGGCATTGGCTCCTTAAGAAAGATCTGGATAAATCCATCTTCTGAGAAGCCGGTAGAAACCCTCATTTGTGTAAAGGTGTAAACTGAATCAGTTACAGGAGATAGGGTATAGTAGATATAGGCATCATCCGTCCCCTCTCCAACTACGGCCTCTTCGGGCAGTGCATCCACCTCCTGCTCATCCGTGTGGATCTCTGCAGAAGCAAACATACCGGGCAGTATATGTTTAGATGTGTTATTGAAACTGGCAATGACTTTAACGGTGCGGGCATCCTCCTCAACCGTTTTACCGATGCTGATCACCGTAGCCTCATAGACTTCAGCGCCAAGATTGGCGAGGGAAAAAGTAACACGCTGTCCAATTGAGACATATGGAACATCCTTCTCGAAAACACGAATCTCAAGAAGAAGGTTGCTTTTGTCGATGATTTTAAACATCGGTTTGTTGGGTTCAACGTATTGCCCGATGGTGATCGCCATCTCTTCAACCGTGCCTGCAATTGGACTTACAACGCCAGCTACAGGCTGTATGGTTCCTGCATCCAGGGCTTCCAACGGGATGTTGAACATCTCCATCTGCATCTTTAATGACTGATATCTTGCTTCGAGATCGGTGAGGTCCTTTCGTGCCTCCTCTACCCTTTTATCCGCATTGATTTTATCCTTATTCAGGATCTCCTGCCTTTCAAACTCACTCTCTTGATAAGCCAGAAGAGATCTTGTAGAAATATATTTCTGTTGAATTTCGATGATCTCGGGCGAAGTGATGGTAGCCAGAAGTTTGCCCCTGAATATATTATCTCCCACATTCACGAGAATAGACTCAACAGTACCACCGATCTTGGTTCCCACGGAGGCGTTTTTCTGCCACCTGAGGATCAGCTTGCCTTTGGCCTTGATATCCTTGGATAGTACTTCCCGTGTGAGAGTTCCAAAAGTAATGTTGCCAATTTCTATTTGTGC